>Ga0209751_10000777_pt1 | contig 33653 bp, 37 predicted proteins | sample RifCSP13_1_FD_184019 | JGI IMG/M metagenome (GOLD analysis project Ga0209751, IMG submission 184019) | Soil microbial communities from Rifle, Colorado - Rifle CSP2_sed 13_1 (SPAdes) (version 2) | ecosystem: Environmental > Terrestrial > Deep subsurface > Rock core/Sediment | place: Rifle...
CATCTGTTCGTATATGGCACGCTGAGAGCGGGGAGCGCGCACCCCATGGCGCATCGCTTGCGAGTGGGGGCCAGGCTTATCGGCAAAGGAAGTGTGCCCGGTCTGCTCTACGATTTCGGCAGCTGGCCCGGCGCGTTTTTCGGGCCTGAGGAGAAGTACCGTGTGATTGGCAACGTCTTCGCGCTCGGACGAAGCTCCAGGCTCCTCACCGACCTCGACAAATATGAAGGCGTCACGCCCGCGAACGGTGAGGAAAGGGAGTTTCCGGAGGCGGAGGGCCTGTTCCACCGCATCGCCATTGAGGTCAGCCTCGAGAAAGGCGGCAGCGTCGAGGCCTGGGCCTACGCCTTGAAAGAAGCGCCCCGCGCCAGGTTGATCGGCACCGGCGATTTCATCGCCGATCGCCGCTTGCGCGCTCCCAAGGCCGCTCGCCCTTAAACCATTTCCGCTGAGAGCGGTTTGTGTGAAGGTCGGTGGGCCGCTAAAACGGCCCGACCCGACGATGGAACACGCGGATGACGAGAGCGGAGCCAGTACCAAAGACCACGCCAAAATGGGTCTTTACCTTCGGCGCCGGGCGCGCCGACGGCTCGGCCGCGGAGCGCGACCGCCTCGGGGGCAAGGGCGCCTACCTCGCCGAAATGTCGCGGCTTGGCTTGCCCGTCCCGCCGGGCTTCACCATCTCGGCCGAGGTCTGCTCGGTCTATTACGAGCTTGGCCGCAAGCTGCCCGAGGAGCTGAAGCCGCCGGTGAGCGCGGCGCTCGACGACGTGGGCAGGATCGTCGGCGCCGGATTCGGCGACGTCGAGAATCCGCTGCTCGTCTCGGTGCGCTCGGGCTCGCGCGCCTCGATGCCCGGCATGATGGACACCGTGCTCAATCTCGGTCTCAACGATCAGACCGTCGAGGGGCTGGTGCGGCGCTCGCAGGACCGGCGCTTCGCCTACGACACCTATCGCCGCTTCATTCAGATGTACGCCGACGTGGTGCTCGGCCTCGACCATGAGCTGTTCGAGGAAATCCTCGAGAACTACAAAAATCTCAAAGGCGTGGAATACGACACAGAGCTCGGCGCCGAGGATTGGGCCGACATCGTCGCCCGCTTCAAGACCCTGGTCGAGACCGAGCTCGGCGAGCCCTTCCCGCAAGACCTCCACGCCCAGCTGTGGGGCGCCATCGCCGCCGTGTTCGGCTCCTGGGAGAATGCCCGCGCCATCGCCTATCGCCGCCTGCACGACATTCCCGACGATTGGGGCACGGCCGTTACCATTCAGGCCATGGTGTTCGGCAATATGGGTGACCTAAGCGCGACCGGCGTCGTGTTCACCCGCAACCCCTCGACCGGCGCCGACGAGCTTTACGGCGAGTTCCTGGTCAATGCGCAAGGCGAGGACGTGGTGGCCGGCTTGCGCACGCCGCAACCCTTGACCGAGGCCGACCGCCGCGGCTCAAGCTCCGGCCGGCCGTCGCTCGAAGGGCTCATGCCCGATGTGTTCGCCGAGCTCAAACGCGCCTGCGCCAAGCTCGAGGCTCATTTCCGCGACATCCAGGACATCGAGTTCACCGTGCAGGAGGGCAAGCTCTTCATGCTGCAGACCCGCTCGGGCAAGCGCTCGACGCAGGCCGCGCTGAAGATCGCCATCGACATGGCCGAAAAAGGTCTCATCACCCGCGAGGAGGCAGTGAGGAACATCGATGCCGGCCAGCTCGACCAGCTGCTGCATCCGACCCTCGACCCCAATGCCGAGAAGACGGTCCTCGCCAAAGGATTGCCCGCCTCGCCGGGCGCCGCCTCGGGCGAGCTCGTGTTTGACGCCGATGAGGCCGTGCATCTCAAGGCGCAAGGGCACACCGTGATTCTCGCCCGCATCGAGACCTCGCCTGAGGACGTGCAGGGCATGCATGCCGCGGTTGGCATCCTCACCACGCGGGGCGGCATGACGAGTCATGCGGCGGTGGTGGCGCGCGGCATGGGGAGGCCGTGCGTGGTCGGCGCCTCTGCGGTCGTGATCGATCTTGAGCGGGAAACGCTGTCCGCCGGCGGCACCGTTCTGCACAAAGGCGATGTGGTGACCATCGACGGCTCCACCGGGCAGATCATCAAGGGCCGCGTGCCCACGCGCGAGCCTGAGCTGTCGGAAGATTTCACCACCCTGATGCACTGGGCCGACGGTTTCCGCCGCATGAGGGTTCGCGCCAACGCCGACACCCCGGCCGATGCGCGCCAGGCGCGCGCCTTCGGCGCCGAAGGCATCGGGCTCTGCCGCACCGAGCACATGTTCTTCGAGGAGACCCGCATCCTCGCCATGCGCGAGATGATCCTCGCCGAGGATCAGGAGGGGCGCCGCCGCGCGCTCGCCAAGCTGCTGCCGGCGCAGCGCCAGGATTTCATCGAACTGTTCGAGATCATGGCGGGGCTGCCCGTGACCATCCGCCTGCTCGATCCCCCGCTGCATGAGTTCCTCCCGCATGGCGACGAGATCATCGGCGAGGTTGCCGCCAGCATGGGCGTGAGCGTGACGCGGCTGAGGCGCCGTGTGGCCGCGCTGAGCGAGTTCAACCCCATGCTCGGCCAGCGCGGCGCCAGGCTGCTCGTGAGCTATCCGGAGATCGTCGAGATGCAGGCTCGCGCCATTTTCGAGGCGGCGATCGAGGCGGGTAAGGCTCTGCATGCCCGCGTCATGCCTGAGATCATGGTGCCGCTCGTCGCCACCAAGGGCGAGCTCGACCTCGTCAAGGAGCGCATTGCCGGTGTCGCGCGGGCGGTCGAGAAGGAGCGGGGGACCAACGTGGCCTATTCGGTGGGCACCATGGTCGAGCTTCCACGCGCCTGTCTGATGGCCGGCGAGATCGGTCAGAGCGCTGAGTTCTTCTCGTTCGGCACTAACGACTTGACCCAGACCACGTTCGGCCTGAGCCGCGACGACGCCGGGCGGTTCTTGGGCGAGTACGCCGAGAAGGGCATCATCCAACACGATCCCTTCATGACCCTCGATCAGGCCGTGGGGGAATTGATGCAGATCGCCGTCGAGCGCGGACGCCAAGCCCACCCCGGTCTCAAGATGGGCATTTGCGGAGAGCATGGCGGCGATCCGGAAACCATAGGTTTCTGCGAGCAAATCGGGCTGAACTACGTCTCCTGCTCGCCCTACCGGGTGCCGGTCGCCCGCCTGGCCGCGGCCCAAGCCGCTCTCGCCTCTTGGGGCGTGCGGTAACCGATCCTTAGCGCTTCCCCGCAAGTAATAGGGCTGAGTTGCCGTCCACCACAATTTGCCCTAATTTATTGGGCACGGTTAAGGTAACGAGACGGGGATTCCGGGCCAAAACCGGTGGGGGAATTTCAACTAAATAACTGATTTCCCACCATTTTGCCTGGTTAGGTTTGGGAACGCTCTGGCGCGTGCCGCGTTAAGGCTACGCGATTAGGGCAAAAGCGGGGGAACGCCGGCCGGCGCGTCGGACGGATTTTCCCGCGAGGTTACGGGGTAACCTGGAGGGACAATGGGCCGACGCTTGCCTCGTCGGGTGTGGCACACCGTAGCTGCGCTCGTGCCGTTGCCCTTGATCGCTTTGGGCTATGTCGCGGCCGTGCCGGGCAATCCCGTCGCCTTCCAAATCCAGCTCTACCTCTCAGGCATCGGCTCGGCGCAGCCTTTGACGCACAGGGCCTTGGTAGCTCCAGAGCGCCTCCCGCGCGAGGCCGCCTATCTGTTCCGCACCAGGGGCAAGGGCCCAAGGGCCGACCAATATCTCGTACCCAACACCGTCACCTCGGCCGGCAAGCAGCTCATCACCGCGAGCCTGATCGGCGATCCCGGCGCCACCGGCGCTCTCGGGCGCCGCAGCGAGGTGAACGCCGCGCTCAAGGGCGATCGGCTCAAGCCGACTACCTCCGCCGTAGCCCTTAGGGGTTCGGTCAGCGCTCCTGACGGCGCGTCGTTGATGAACGCGGTCGCCGGCTCAGCTTTCACCTCGAATTTCGACGTGGCTGCCTTCAGTCCGTCAGCCGAGGAGATCGCCTACCACCCGACCCCCGAAGGATTGGACTTCCGCTACAAGGGCGAGAGCCAAGCCGAGTTCGTGGAACGTGAGCGCCGCTGCCTCGCCATCGCCATTTATTTCGAGGCGCGCGGCGAACCGGTGCGCGGCCAGGTCGCCGTCGGCCAGGTCATTCTCAATCGGGTGAGAAGCCCGCTCTTCCCTGAGACCATCTGCGGCGTCGTCTATCAGGGACAGATGCAGAAGGGCTGCCAGTTCTCGTTCACCTGCGACGGCCACACCGACATTCCGCGCGACAACGATCAATGGGCGCTCGCCCGGGACATCGCCAAGCAGATCACCGCCGGTGAGCTGTGGCTTCCCGAGGTCGGCTATTCGACTTATTACCACGCGAATTACGTGAGCCCGAACTGGGTCGGCAGCATGAGCAAGATCGACAAGATCGGCCGCCACATCTTCTACAAGAAGCGCAACGAGAAGCCATATATCGTCGAAGCTTCGGCTAGCGATGCGACGGCGCCCGAGCAAGCCGAGCCGGAGTCGTCGATGTTCTCGCTCACCCCCGCTCTGTCCCTCGTATCTGCCGCGACCGGCAGCTCTAGTCCTGCCACTCCAGCGATGAGTCTAGGCTACGCGGCGAGTGAGTAAGCGCGCCGACCGAGATCAGGTCGACGCCGGTCGAGGCGATTTCCCGCACATTCTCTAGCGTCACGCCGCCAGAAGCCTCGATCACGACGCGTCCCGCTGCGAGCTTGACTGCTTTCCGCAGCGTCGCGACATCCATATTGTCGAGCAGCACGGCATCAATAGGAAAGCGCAGCGCCTCTTCCAGCTGACCGAGTGTGTCGACCTCGACCTCGGTCTTCACCAAGTGTCCGCTCCGGGAGCTAAGCCTATCAAGCGCGTTGGCGAGACCGCCGGCGGCGGCGATATGGTTGTCTTTGATCAACACCGCGTCATAAAGGCCGAAACGGTGGTTTATCCCGCCGCCGGCCCGCACCGCGTATTTCTCCAAGGCGCGCAAGCCCGGCGTCGTCTTGCGCGTGCAGGCGATGCGCGCGCCCGTTCCTTCCACCGCCGTGACGAAGGCAGCAGTCAGCGTGGCGATGCCGCTTAAGCGTCCGAGGAAATTGAGCGCGGTCCGCTCACCGGTCAGCAGTGCGCGGGTCGTGGCGGAGATGTGGGCAATCGTGCCGCCGCCGTCGACCTTGCCTCCGTCCTCGATGATCCTCACGAAGCGTGTATCCGGATCGAGTGCCCTGAAGGCAGCCTCGGCCAGATCGAGCCCTGCAACCACGCCCGCTTTGCGCGCCACAATCGCGGCTTCGCCTTGCGCGTCAGCCGGAACGATGGCCTCAGTGGTAATGTCGCCGGCGCTGCCGAGATCCTCTTCGAGCGCAGCCGCAACTTCTCTCGCGACGAGGAGCGGCGGCAGCCTCAGCGGTAAATAGGATTTCCCGCTCATGCATGGAGCGCGGCGCGGCCGAACGCGGCATGGCGCCGGCGCGCTGGTTCGAGCGTCTCTCTCGCCTTGCGGGCGATGGCTTCGGCTTGTGCCAATGTGAGGAAGCTGCGCCTGGCGACCCTCTCGTCTGTTGTCGGGTAATCGCTGCGGAAATGCGCGCCCCGGCTTTCCTTGCGCTCCAGCGCCGCGGCCGTGATCAGCTTTGCGGTGGTGAGCATGTTGGCGAGACGCCGGTCGTCCTTGGTCTCCTGTTCGAGCGCGTCGATCGTCGCAAGCGCGTTGCGGAGCGACCCCTCGTCACGAATGACCCCGACCTCTGCCGCCATGGTCAGGCGAAGCCTCTGCTCGGTTGCTTGGCTCTTGGCGCCCAACGCCGCTGCCGCGGAAGCCTGAGCTTCGCGCGGGGCCGTCGCCTTGGGAATGGCAGGCAGAGAGGAGGAAGCGATGTCGCCGGCGACTCTGGCGCCGAACACCACCGCCTCGAGCAGGGAGTTGGAGGCGAGTCTGTTCGCGCCATGGGCTCCGGTCGAAGCCACCTCGCCGCAGGCCCACAGCCCGTCGACCGTGCTGCGCCCTCGCGCGTCGGTGAGAATGCCGCCCATGTGGTAGTGGGCCGCCGGCGCGACCGGGATCGGCTCGCGCAACGGATCGATGCCCGCGGCGCGACAAGCCGCGAACACGGTGGGGAAGCGCTCGGCGAGATCCGTCCCCAAGGCGCGGCAATCGAGGAATGCGCCGCGCCCGCTCGTGACCTCGCGATAGACGCCACGCGCCACTACGTCGCGGGGCGCGAGCTCGGCATCCTCGTGGACCGTGCGCATGAAGCGCTCGCCGCGCGCATTGATCAGGAGCGCGCCTTCGCCGCGCAGCGCCTCGGTGGCGAGCGGCGCGGGGTCGCGGCCGATATTGATGGCGGTGGGATGAAACTGCACGAACTCCGCGTCGGCGATCACCGCACCGGCGCGAGCGGCAATAGCGATGCCTTCGCCGCGCGCCTCGCGCGGATTGGTAGTGATGGCGAAAATCTGGCCCGCGCCTCCGGTGGCGAGCACCACGGCGCTCGCAGGCAGGACGACCGGGGGCGGCACGATGTCAGGCGAGGTGGCGGCAAGCTCGACACCCGCCACGCGGCCGTCCTTGAGCTTCAGATCGCAAGCGGCATAGCCTTCGAGCACGGTGATGGAGGGAGTGCGCCGCACGGCCTCGAACAGCGCCGCCATGATGGCGCGCCCCGCGGTGTCGCCCTTGACATGGAGGATGCGGTTTCGTCCGTGCGCCGCCTCGCGGCCGAGCGCCCAATGCCCTTCCAAATCCTTGTCGAAGGGAACGCCGTAGCGGAGCAGGTCCTCGATGCGCCCCCGCGCCTCCCGCGCCATCAAGAGCGCAATCTTCTCATCGACGATGCCGGCTCCGGCGCGGATCGTGTCGGCGGCATGCGCCTCGGGCGTGTCGCCTTCGGCCAGCGCGGCGGCGATGCCCGCCTGGGCCCAAAGGCTGGACGCTCCTTCGCCGAGATGCGCGCCCGCCACCACGGTGACGGGAACGGGCGCAAGCTTGAGCGCGGTGAAAAGCCCGGCAAGTCCGGCGCCCACCACGACCACGTCGCTTGTTCCGCTCTGCCTTATCGATGGGGACTGGCTGTGCGATGTCATCGGAGGAACGCCTGGGGTTTACGGGGAGAGTCGCGTCAGTGGTTGAGATTGATCATGCGCTCGACGGACGCGCGCGCCCGGTCGGCAATGGCGGGGTCGATCGTGACCTCCTCCTTGAGGAACACGAGCGACTCGAGGATCTTTGGCAAGGTGATTCGCTTCATATGCGGGCACAGATTGCAGGGCCGCACGAACTGGACGTTGGGCGCCTCGACCGCAACGTTGTCGCTCATCGAGCACTCGGTCACGAGCAGCACCTTCGACGGCTGATGGTCGTGCACCCATTTGATCATGCCGCTGGTGGAGCCGGTGAAATCGGCCTCTGCCAGCACGTCGGGCGCGCATTCCGGGTGCGCGATGATCTTCACGCCGGGGTCGGCCTCGCGATAGGCGCGCAGCTCCTCGCCGCTGAAGCGCTCATGCACCTCGCAATGGCCCTTCCAGGTGATGATCTCGACTTTGGTCTGCGTCTGCACCCATTTGGCGAGATACTCGTCGGGGATCATGATCACGCGCTTGGCGCCGAGGGACTCGACGACCCGCACCGCATTCGAAGAGGTGCAGCAGATGTCGGACTCGGCCTTCACTTCGGCCGAGGTGTTGACATAGGTGACCACCGGAACACCGGGATAGGCCTCGCGCAGCGCCCGCACGTCGGCGCCGGTGATGGAGGCCGCGAGCGAGCAGCCGGCGCGCAGGTCGGGGATCAGCACCATCTTGTCGGGGTTGAGCAGCTTCGAAGTCTCGGCCATGAAATGCACGCCGCCCTGGACGATGATCTCGGCGTCGGTCTTTGACGCCTCGCGCGCGAGCTGGAGCGAGTCGCCGACCACGTCGGCAACGCAGTGGAAGATCTCGGGCGTCATGTAGTTGTGCGCGAGCACGACGGCGTTGCGCGCGCGCTTCAGCTCGTTGATGGCCTTGATGTAAGGCGCAAAGCCCGGCCACTCGATGGGCGGGATCACGCGCGACACGCGCTCGTAAAGATGCGCGGTCTCCCGCGCGACCTCTGGCGTGTAGGCGAGGTCGGGCAAGAGGGTGGGCGGGAGCGCGGCTCTAGCCTTGCGCCCACCGAGCACGGTGCTGCCGTGAAGCCTCGTCATCAGAACTCTTCCTCCCGTGACCATAATGCTCACAGTGAGCATATATGGGTCGTTAAAACATCCGGCGCAAGGGCCGGCCCCCAGCTATTCTCACTTAGAGTATAGGGGATCAAATGGCCTCTTCAAAGGGGGCTGCGGCACCGGTGCCACCCTTGTGAAGCGGGGGCGCCCGGGGGGCGCCGCAGCCCTGCGCAAGGCTGTGCCCGGCTGAAGAATGAGGCAATTCCTAGTGGCCCTGGGCGTCGTCTCGGATTAACCTAAGCCGTCAAGTACGAGGGGGTACGGGGATGCGTGGACGATCCTTGATCGCCGCCCTTGTTGCGGCCGCTCCAGTCTTCCTGTTCGGCGCTTTGACCTTTCCACCGGCTTTCGCGCAAGACAATCCGGCAGCGGAAGAGGCGGACGACCCGAACGCTGGCGGACCTGATCCCGCCGATCAACAGGCTGCCGCGCCGGATGCCGCAACCCCCGCTTCTGCCGATCCTTCGGCAGAGCCAGCAACTGCTCCCGCGGACGACGCCAATCAACCGCAGGCCGAGCAGCCGGGCGTGACCCCGGTTCAGACGGTAGAAACGCCGGCTGCCGCCACGCCGGTCGTGGCGAGCATCCGGACCAAGCTCGCCGATCCCGCACTCCGCAAGGACGCATCCTCCGAAGATCTCGCGGCTCTCGAAGCCTTCTACAATGCGCGCGGCGAAGCGGTCTGGATGACCGACATGGGCTTCTCCAGCGAGGCCCAAGCGGCCATGGACGAAATGCTCAAGGCTGACGACTGGGGCCTTTCGAGCGCCGCCTTCGACCTGCCTTCTGCCGGCGACCTCCCGGACTCGGTGGACAAGCAGGCTCTGGGCGAAATCAAGCTCGACCTCGCCATCCTGAAATACGCCCGTTACGCGCGCGGCGGCCGGACCGATCCCGACAAGCTCAAGAATGTCGATATGACGCCCACCTTCCGCGACCCAAAAACCGTCCTGATCGAGATCGCCGATGCGCCGGAGCCCGATGTTTATCTCCAGTCGCTGCATCCCAAGCATGAGCAGTTCCAGCGCCTCCATCAGGCGCTACTCAAGGCTCGCGCCGAGAGCGAGGCCGGAGCCAAACCACGCAACATGCAGCGCATCGTTGTCAACATGGAGCGCTGGCGCTGGATGCCGGAGAATCTCGGTGCGCTCTACGTGCAGATCAATATCCCGGAGTTCATGGTCTACGTCGTCAAGAACGGCAAGACCATTCAGACGGAGAAGGTGGTGGTCGGCAAACCGGTCTACGCCACGCCGATCTTCTCGGCCGACCTCAAATCCATCGTCTTCAATCCGGAATGGACGGTGCCCTCGACCATCATCAGGGAGGACCTCCTGCCGAAATTGCGGGGCGGGGGCGGCTTCTTCGGCGGCGGCTCCTCGTTCCTCAGGCAGCATGAGCTGAACGTGAACTATAACGGCAAGCGCGTGGATCCGGGCTCGATCGACTGGAACCGCGTGAACATGGGCGCGATCAGCTTCACCCAGGCGCCCGGGCCGAAAAACGTGCTCGGCAAGGTGAAATTCCTCTATCCCAACCGGCACTCCGTCTACATGCACGATACCATCAAGCGCAATCTCTTGGATCTGACCGTGCGCGCGGAGGGCCACCATTGCCCGCGCGTCGCCAATCCAGGCAAGGTGGCCGCGACCATCTTGGCTGAGGACAAGGGCATGCCGCAGGCCGAGATCGATAAGCTGCTTGCGAGCGGCTACAACAGCGCGGTTGCGCTCAACACCCGCGTCCCGGTGCACACGACCTACTTCACCGCAGCGGTCGACGGCGAAGGCAAGGTGCAGAACTTCACCGACGTCTATAGCCTCGACGCCGGCGTCGCCGCGGCGATCCTCGGCAATGCGGCGAGGCCCGAGGCGGTCGCCGATAACGTCGAAGTCAAGGCCCCGGAAGTTAAGCCCAAGCCGCCCAAGCCGAGCACCGTCGGCTCCACGCCCCCCGCCTCAGGCTTTGCCGTCGCCGCTCCTTAAGCTCCTCGGATTTGAGAGCAGGGCCGCACGACGCTTATGGCGTCTCTTTCTCATTGCACGTTCCGGGCTTTCGATTGCGGCCCGCACAAGATAATTCGTGCATAGGGCTCAATAATCGTGGTGCCTGCCGGTCTTCTTTTGCTAGGCTTGGGCACGGAGTTTAACCATGCTCTGCAAGGGGAGCGTCACCGTGCAGTCGCAATTCACCGTCGGCATCAGCGTTGAAGGCAAGGGCGACCGGCTCGTGGTCAGGGCCGAGGATGCTCTGATCGCGGCGTTGAAAGTGAAGGCCGAGCGGCCCGAGGCCGCGATCACTTATGTGCGTCGCCTGAACCGGCGGGGCGATCAGCGCCATCCGCCGCACCGGCTCGCCGAAAATCGTACCTAGCGCGTCCGCCGCATCAGGGCGTAGATGACAAGCGAGCCGAGCAGGAGTGCGCCCGCTAGGGCCGGGGCTGCGAAATCGCCCGAGGCAACCCGCACCACGATCAGGACGAGACACACAGCCGCGCCGAGTGCCGGTACGAAGAGCGGCACCTCGAAACGTCCCGGTGCCTCGCTCTTGCGGCGCTTCAGAATGAACAACGCGCCGTTCACCACCATGAACACGAGCAGCAGAAGCAGCACGGTTGCCGCCGCAAGCTCGGTGATCGTGCCCAGGAGAGCGAGCGGTGCGAGCACGAGAAAAAGCGCTGCGACCGCAATATGCGGCGTTCGCCTTGCAGCGTGAACGCTGCCGAGGCGTGAGGGCAGGAGGTCCTGGCGCGCCATGCCGTAGATCAGGCGGGAGGCCGTGACGTAGTTGACGAGAGCGGTATTGGCCACGGCGAACAGCGTGATCACGGTGAAGATCGGGGGAGGGATCGAGGGTGCGGCGCGCGCGACCACCTCGGTGATGGGGCCCGGCGCTTGCGCCAGTTCCTGCCACGGCACGACCGAGACGGCAGTGACCGCAACCGCGATATAGAGGATAGCGGCAACCGCCATGGCGAGGATGAGCCCGAGGGGGAGATTGCGCTCAGGCTCGCGGACTTCCTCGGCGATGTTGTACATGTCCTCGAAGCCGATAAAGGCGAAGAAGGCGAGCACGGCGCCTTGCATGACCAGCAGAATGGCGACGTCGTCGCCGAGGGAGGCCGGCGTCTCCAAATAATCGACCGACCCCCAATAAGACGCGCCCACCACGATGACGAGGACGAGCCCTCCCGCCTCGACCAAGGTGCACAGCACATTGACCCACATCGACTCGCGGATACCGCGGAGCACAATGCCGCTCAGGATCAAGAGGAAGCCGAGCGCGAGCCACGACACTGGGATACTCTCGAGGCCGAACAAGGCGGCGATGTTGGCGGCAAATACCTGAGACTGAGTGGCGATCGAGGTCAGTCCCGAGCAGACCAGCGCCAGTCCGACCATGAAGCTCAACAGCGGAAAGCCATAGGCGCGTTGGGTGACGTAAGCGGCGCCCGCCGCGCGCGGATGGCGCGAGCCGAGCGAGGCGTAGGAGAGCGCGGTGAGCAGCGCGGCGACGAGCGCCACGATGAAGGCGAGCCACACAGCGTTTCCGGCTACGCCAGCGGCTTTGCCGATCAGGCCGTAAATGCCCGCGCCGAGCATGCTGCCGAGCCCGTAAAGCGCCATCTGCGCCGGCCCGATGGTGCGGCGGAGCTTGGGTTGGTCGGCGGAAGCCGCATCTTTCGTCTCTGACGCATCCCTCATCGCGGACGACCCTAGCACGCAACGTGCGTTCGTCTCTGCTCCGTCGAGCGTTTCCGCTTGTAAAAGCCGATCATTGCGCTTATGTACTCACCATCGACATTTGGCCGGACCATGTGGCCGTTACGCCTCCGCTGATAGCCAGGCGCACGTTCAGACCCTCCCAAACATCGACGAACGGATTTCAGGCCCCGCCCACGGTGTGGCCTTGAGTTCAACTGCACTGACTATTTAGCGAAAAGGACGACCACTATGACGAATGGCACTGTGAAATTCTACAACGAGCAAAAGGGATTCGGCTTCATCGAGCCCGAGGATGGCGGCAAAGACGTGTTTGTTCATGCCACGGCGCTAGAGCGCGCCGGCATCAGCAGGCTGGTCGAGGGCCAGAAGGTCTCTTTTGACACCGAGCAGGATAGCCGCAGCGGCAAGACCGCCGTGGCCAACATCAAGGCCGCCTAGTCCTAACCGGACAAACGGAGCTTTGGTAAATTGAGAGCCGTCCCCTTCGGGGGGCGGCTTGTTAGTTTTAGGTGGCCTGAACGGTGCGCCGTTCGGCGGAGGTGGGGATAAGCCACACCGTGATGGTGTCCGCCTCTTCAAACGGGTCGGCGCCGGCGACCTCGCCGCTCAATCGGTTCCATATCGTCGATTCGCGCGAGCTCGCTTTGCGCGCAAGGATGTGCGCTCGGCCATTCCATATGCGCCGGCCGCCACTGTGAACCGTTTCGAGCGTGTGCCGCATGACGGCATGGATGTCGAGCCAAGCTTGCGCGCTTGAGTCATCGACCGCGCGAAACGCGAATATCCCCCGACCGTCAATCTCTGCGACATAGGTCTGCATGGACGTCTCCTCTGACAATGCGCGCGGCCGTTCGTGAAGCGCTGCGACGGGCGACGCCTATTTCACTTTCCGCGATGCCGGCTTGTCCGCCCGCGGTGGGGGGCGTTCGCCACTGCGCGACTGCCTTCGCGGGAGCGGATAGTCTTTGCTCTCGTACAGCAAGCGAATTTGCCTACCGTCGAATCTTTCCTCTTCCACTTCAAGATACGTGCCTAAGAGGAACTCAGGCGGAAGCTCTTCGATGGCAAAACGAACGGCGTCTGCCGCCGCCTCGAATCGCTTGTAGGTGACGCGCCCCGCATTGCGCTTCCAACTCCTGGCCGGGTAAAGTTCCGCCAGCGCGGTGTAATCGAATGTCGTCATTACACAAAACCTCTTCGTCGAGCGCCTAGTTTTCCGGATATGGGAAAATATTCTGTGGCTGCGATAAGCTGAACTACAGACCTAATATAGGTTGCCGCACCGCAAAAAACGAGGCGTTTGGAACGTTATTTTCCGGAATCGACGCAACCACCCCCGGAAATGCTGCCTATCAGCTCTTCAGCCGGTAGCCGGTCTTGAAGATCCACCACACCATGGCAAGGCAGATGGCGAGGAACAGCGCGATCATGGCGAGGCTGATGGCCGGGCTCACATCGGCAATCTCGTAGAAGCTCCAGCGGAATCCGCTGACGAGATAGACGACCGGATTGAATAAGGTCACCGTCTGCCAGAACGGCGGCAGCACGTTGATCGAGTAGAATGTGCCGCCAAGAAAAGTGAGCGGGGTGATGATGAGGAGCGGCACGAGCTGGAGCTTCTCGAAGCCGTCGGCCCACAGCCCGATGACAAAGCCGAGTAGGCTGAAGGTCACCGCGGTCAATACGAGGAAGGCAATCATCCAGAACGGATGGGCGATCTCGATCGGCACGAACAGGAATGCTGTGGCGAGGATGATCAATCCTAGGATGATCGACTTGGTGGCGGCCGCGCCGACATAGCCGATCACGATCTCGAACGCCGAGATCGGCGCCGAAAGCAGCTCGTAGATGGTGCCGGTGAAGCGCGGGAAATAGATGCCGAACGAGGCGTTGGCGACGCTCTGGGTGAGCAGTGTCAGCATGACGAGCCCGGGCACGATGAAGGTGCCGTAAGCGACGCCCTCGATCTCGGTGATGCGCGAGCCGATGGCGGCGCCGAACACCACGAAATAGAGCGACGTGGCGATGACGGGGGAGACGATGCTTTGCAGGAAGGTGCGTCCCCAGCGCGCCATCTCGAATTTGTAGATCGCCCTGATCGCCGGCAGGTTCATTTTCTTCTCACCAGATCGACAAAGATGTCCTCGAGCGAGCTTTGCGTCGTGTCGAGGTCCTTGAACCTGATCCCGGCCCCGGCGAGATCGGTGAGGAGCCCGGTAATGCCGGTGCGCTGGCCTTGCGTATCGTAGGTATAGACCAGCTCGCTGCCGCCATTGGCGAGGCTCAGATGGTGATCTTGCAGCGCGGCCGGTATGGCGTCGAGCGGGTTGTGCAGCTGCAGCGTCAATTGCTTCTGCCCGAGCTTGTGCATCAGCTCTCTCTTGTCCTCGACCAGGATCAACTCGCCCCTGTTGATCACGCCGATCCGGTCGGCCATGTCCTCGGCCTCGTGGATGTAGTGCGTGGTGAGGATGATGGTCACGCCGGAATCGCGCAATGAACGCACGTTCTCCCACATATCCTTGCGCAGCTCGACATCGACGCCGGCGGTCGGCTCGTCGAGAAAGAGGATGGTGGGCTCGTGCGACAAGGCCTTGGCGATCAACACCCGGCGTTTCATGCCGCCCGACAAGGTCATGAGCTTGTCGTCCTTCTTGTCCCACAGGCTCAAGTCTTTCAGCACCTTCTCGATATAGGCGGGATCGTCCCATTTGCCCCACAGCCCACGGCTGAAGGAGACCGTGGCCCATACCGACTCGAACATGTCGGCGGTCAACTCCTGGGGCACCAGCCCGATCTTGGCGCGAGCGGCGCGATAATCCGCGATGATGTCGTGACCGTCGATCGTCACCGTACCGGCGGTGGGTGTCACGATCCCGCAGATGATGCTGATCAGCGTGGTCTTGCCGGCGCCGTTAGGCCCGAGCAGGGCGAAAATCTCACCTTTGCTGACGTTGAGGTTGATGTTCTTGAGCGCCTCGAAGCCCGTGGCGTATGTCTTGGACAGGTTCTTGATCGAAATAATGGGCATGGGCGGAGGTTGAGGTCGCGAGAAAAGGGGGAGCGTCTAGCTCGCTTCAATGAAGTGCCAGTGCGGCAACTATGCGGCGCGCCTTGTCAATCTTCCTCGGCGCCGCTTTCAAGCTGAAAGTAGGCGACGACGCTCGGCTGAATCACGCGGGCGTGCAGGGTGAGCAGCACGAGCTTGGCGTCAAGGCTGGTGCCCGACTTGAGCGCCGCCTCGATCCGCCGTTCCACCTCAGCCGCCAGCGCCGGCTCGTTCGCGGCGGCAAATGCATTGGCGCCGATCATGCAATAGCCGATGATCTCCGCCGCCGCACGGTAGGATTGCGGCTGAAGCTCGCGGCTTCCCGCCTGCTCCTTGAGCAGCTTCACCGCCGTCAGCTTGACCGCCTCCGGCACAAGGTTGGGGTGCAGGTCGACTGAGCGAAGCGCCCGGTCGAACTCGCGCAGCTCTGCGGAGCGGCCGAAGATACCGAACAGACCGGGAGAAAGTCCACGCTGCACTGGGGACATCACCCTATTTCGCTCGCGCTAGAGCTTGCCAAGCCTCAGCTCCTTGGGCTCGCGAGGGTCAATCGTAGGATCTTGCCTTTATTCTTGTCCGTCAGCGCATAAACGGCGCCATCAGGTCCTTGCACCACGTCGCGGATTCGGACGTCCATTGGGATCCGCTCCTCGTCCGTCACCTTTTCCCCGTCGAGCGTCAGCCGGACGATCCCGTGCGCCGAGAGGCCTCCGATCAGAAGGTTGCCTTTCCAGCCGGGAATGGCGTCGGCCGTGTAGAAGGTCATGCCCGACGGCGAGATCACCGGAGTCCAATGATAGATGGCGTCGGCGAACTCCGGATGGGTCGGCGGCTGGGGGATGGCGCGGCCGTCATAGTGCTTTCCCCAGCTCACCACTGGCCAGCCGTAATTCTTGCCCGCCTCTGGGATGTTGAGTTCATCGCCCCCGCGCGGGCCGAACTCGTTCTCCCATAGCTTCCCCGTCTCGGGGTGAATGGCCGCGCCTTGCGGGTTGCGGTGGCCATAGGACCAGATTTCCGGGAGCGCCCCCTTCTGTCCGACAAAGGGATTGTCCTCCGGTACCGAGCCATCGGGATTGATGCGGACGATCTTGCCGAGATGCGTTGAAAGGTCTTGAGCCGGGTCGAACTGGAAGCGCTCGCCGAGCGTGACGAACAGCTTGCCGTCCCGACTGAAGGCGAGCCGCGAGCCGAAGTGAAGGGCGTCCTCCACCTTAGGCTTCTGCCTGAAGATGACCTCGACATTGCCGAGGCTCGTTTCGCCGAGCTTTCCGCGCGCAACCGCGGTTCCGGAATTGCCGTCGTCGCCAAGCTCGGAATAGGAAAGATAGACCAGGCCGTTCGAAGCGAAATTGGGATCGAGCGCTACGTCGAGGAGGCCCCCCTGTTCATCGGCAACGACCTCAGGCACGCCTTTGAGGGGCTCCGATACCGTGCCGTCCTTGGCGACGATGCGAAGCCGTCCCGGCTTCTCGGTCACGAGCATGCGCCCGTCGGGCAGGAAGGCGAGACTCCAGGGATATTGAAGGCCGTCCGCTACCGTCTCGACCTTGAGCGTTCCTTGCTTCGTATCGATCATGGCGTCCGTGGCTCGACAGGATTGCGACGACAACATCGGCAATGCCGCCGCGAAAAGACAGCCCGCCACGCGCCAGCTGCGAAAAAAGTCCCCACGCTCCCGTTGCACTTCGATTGGGATCACGTCTCTCCTCCGGCTTCCATCACGCTTCCGCAACGCCCACCCCGCATTAGAAGTTCGCTCGCCTTGATCAGGTTTGGGCCTTGCATGACGGCCTGCGCCAACCAAGTGTAGCAAACGAGCCGCAGCCTGGGGCTCGGCATTCACCAAGTGTTGAGGCCATGCCGGCATTTTTCTATGCGATTTGCGGCAGATCAAAGTCGGGTGGCCTACTGTCGCGCCTCATGTGTGGACTTTTTCTAGCTCTCGTTCTCACTTGGCTCGGACCGCCGGTCATTGCGGCGGAAAAGGACACGCAGGACGCGATCCGCGCCTTCGTCGAGCGGGTCAACGAGGCTTCGGTCGGTTTCTTCTCCTCCGGCTCGGAGGCGGAAGCACGCGAACGATGCCGCACTTTGCTCGCCTGGGCGTTCGACGTGCCCGCCATGGGTAAGGAGGCCCTTGGGCGCGCCTGGGACAAGGCGACGGAAGAGGAGCGCAAAGAATTTCTCGAAGCCTTCGAAGAGGACATCATCAGCGCATATCTTCGGCGTATGAGAGCCAAAGGCACGACCTTGACCTTCATCGGGCACCGGCCGCCCTTAGACGACCATCAGCTCGCCGCGAGCCGTCGCTCAGTTCCGGGCAAGGAAGATCAGATCTGGATTTGGTGGATGCGGCCCGATGGGCAGTCGTGGCGAATTGACGATCTCGTACTTGACGGCCATAGCGCCGTGAATGCCGAAGTGCAGGAATACGCTACCGTTTTGGAGCGCAACAATGGCGACATGAATGCGCTGATTGCCTTCATGCGCAAACGCGCAGCACAATGAGTGATCTACCCATGGCGCCCAAACCTCTCATTGTCCTCGATCATGTCGGTCACAGCTTCGACGATGGGCGCATCGTCGCGCTGAGGGACGTCAACCTCAGCTTCGGGGAAGGCGAATCGGTCGCTGTTGTCGGGGCGAGCGGGAGTGGCAAGACGACGCTTATCCTCGTGATGTGCGGCATCAGGATACCCACGACCGGGGTCCTCCTCTGGAAAGGCGATCCCGTCACCACACTGCGACAGTGGACAGATTTGCGGCGCTCGGAGATCGGCATCGTGTTCCAGGAGTTCAATCTGTTTCCCACTCTCACGGCCAGCGAGAACGTCGAGGTGGCGATGTTCGGCAGCGGCGTCGGTAGCAGCGAGCGCCGGCGCAGGGCCGAGGAAGCGCTCAAGACGGTGGGCCTTGCCGACCGCGCTACCCACCTGCCTCAGGAGCTATCCGGCGGCGAGCGTCAGCGCGTCGCCATTGCGCGCAGCATCATCAACAACCCGGCCCTGATCCTTGCCGACGAACCGACCGGCAATCTCGACAGCGTCAACGCTTCCGCGATCTTGGACCTCCTGTTCGATTTGCAGCGCGCGCGCGGAGCGACCTTGGTCATGGTGTCTCACGCGCCGGACCAAGTGGTGCGCTGCTCGCGACAGATCAACATGAAGGACGGTCAGGTATTCGACCAGCGGTCGATGCCTGCTCGCGAGGAGGTGCTGTGAATCATCTCGAACTTGCCTTTCGCAATCTCCAACGCAGGCCAGCGCGGTCAATTCTCACGATACTCGGCGTCGCATTCGCCGTCGGCAGCTTCATCACCCTCTATGGGCTGTCGCGAAGCGTGCATGAGAACGTGCAACGGAGCTTCGACGAGCATGGCACAGATTTGACGGTGAGGCGCCGCGGCATCGCCGAGCCATTCGGGGGCACGGTCCCCGAAACCATGATCCCCGAGATTGCCAAGATCCCAGGCGTCGCCGCCGTCTCCGGCCAGCTCATCACCTTCGCCGCCACCGACAATGACGACAGCGTGCTAGCCACAGGGTGGGCGCCTGATGGCTTCTATTGGGCGAATGTGCCGTTGAAGGCGGGGCGCGTTCCGAATCCCGACGAACGTAGGATTGCCATGGTTGGGTACGATATTGCGCGGGCCTTAGGCAAAAAGGTGGGTGACGAAATCACGCTTCTCGGCGAGAAGTTTCGGATTGTCGGCCTGACCGACTACCACTCGATCATCAACCGCAACCAAGTCATCGTGAATCTCGCCGATCTGCAAGAGCTGACGTTCCGCACCGGTGCGGTCACTTTTCTGTCGATCAGGCTCGATAACCCGGCCGATCAGGCCGAGGCCGACCGGGTCGCCCAGACCATCGAGAGCATGGGGAAGCTCTCTGTGGCCAGGAGCGAAGGCATGTTACGCAACGACAGCTTGTTTGGTCTGTTGACCGCAGTGTCGACATCCATGGCTTGGGTGGCGCTGTTCATGGGCGTGCTTATGGTGCTCAACACCCTGCTCATGGCAGTGCTGGAACGCACGCGCGAGATCGGCATCCTGTCGGCTATCGGCTGGTCCACAGAGCGGATCATGGGGGCGCTGGTGCTCGAAGGCTTCCTCCTGTCGGCCGTCGGCAGCCTCGTCGGCATCGTGCTCGGTGTTGCCGGATCGAAGTTCTTGAGCTCGATTCCTGCCATCGGCCGGTATGTGGCGGTGGAGCCGACGCTTCCGCTCATCGCTGCTACGGCTTTGGCGGCAATCGTTCTCGGCATTCTCGGCTCGTTCTACCCGGCCTTCGTGGCCACGCGGCAAAGCCCCGCCGCGGCGCTCGAACGCGCCTAGAGTCCTCACCCGCGGCCGGCCTTGACCCTCAAGCCAGGCGCGGGGCGCTCGAGCACCACCTCGCGGCGGAAGCGGTAAAGCCGCGCCGGGCGGCCGCCGGTCGCAGTCGAGACGTTGCCGGTGGCCTCGACCAGGCCGCCCTGCTCGACCAGCCTTCGGAAATTCTGCTTGTGCAGCAGCGTGCCGGAGATGGCCTCTACCGTCTTCTGTAGGTCGTAAAGGGTGAACTCCGGAGGGAGCAGCTCGAACACCACGGGCCGATATTTCAGCTTGCCGCGTAAGCGCCCGAGCGCGGTGGCTAGGATGCGGCGATGGTCGAAGGCCATAGGGCGACCAAGCTCGGGCAGGCCGGACCATTGCTTGGCAGCAGCACGCCCGTCGCGCTTGGACTCAGCCATGAGGCCGGCTTCATAGAGGAGCTCGTAGCGCTCGAGCACCTTCTCCTCGTCCCATCCCCCGCCAATGCCAAACCCGATCCGCAAGCGCTCAGGACGTCTCAGCGCGCGCGCGGGCTCATCCGGGAGCGGTGGGCGCTCGGCCCATTCCTTGAGCCTCGGCTCGATCTCGCTCGTGAGGATGTCGGGCTTCCCCTGGCGCCAGTCCTCCCAGGGAAAATAGGCGTACCAGGGCGACCAATGCGACCCCATCAGCCCATCCCCGGCGCCGCGGGTCAGCGCCAGATAGCCGACCGAGAGCGTATGCGGCCCTCCGGGCTCGGCATGCCGCCCCCGGTCGCCGAACGTATAGAGCTGCTCGACATAGCCGAGATCGAGCCCGGTTTGCCGCTTCACCCATTCGCGCAAGCCGATCTCCAGCGTGCGGTGGGCGCGCGGCGCAAACGTGCCGAAAGGAAGCGCGTCCCATGCGTCAGCTCCCGCCATGCCGGGCCGCACGACGAGGATGTGGGGCTGCCCTTCGCGCACCGTGACGATGGCGGCGTTCAGGCCGAGCTCGATCTGCGGGTCGGTGTTTCGCGCTTCGTGCGTGACAGCCGTTTTGCGTCTTGCTTCAGCCATGACAGCCTTCAGGCGGCAAGGAGCGCCGACAGCGCGAACACCTCGGCTTCCTCGGCGACCCTCCCGCGGCCGATATCCTCCACCGCGGCCATCATGCGCCCGTTCCGCGACAGCCCCTCGTCGGCAAGCGCGACCAGAAGGCGGTTGGGATACGCCGTGGGAGAGGCACGCCGAAGCGCCCGTGCCAGCTCGAGCTCCGTACCTTCCGGGTTCAGCGCGCAGAGCGAGATGAACGCCGCCGCCGTGGAGCGGCTGATGCCGGCCCAGCAATGGATGAGGAGAGGCGCCTGCCGGTCCCATTCGCGCGCGAACCTCACGAGGTCAGCAACGTGAGTCTCGCATGGAAGCACGAGTCCCGGCTGCGGCTCGCAGATGTCGTTCATGGCGAGCCTGAGATGCCGGTTGGGCCCGATACCGGGGGGCGTATCGATGAGGGTCTCGCCGTTGATCAAGGTCACGAGGTGGCTGACATTGGCGTCGGCGACCGTCGTCTCGACCAGGCTCAAGGGTGCGACATAGATGGTTTCGGGGCTCATGCTGCGCGGCACTCTAGTCTTTTCTCTTGGCAAAATCAGGGTGGCCATTTTTCGCAGGTGCCTCAGGACAGGATTTCCGCCGTGACTCTCATCGGCGGAGCTCGTTGAATCGCTTGAGAAACTCGGCCTCTCCTTGTGCCGCCGGAAGCGGGCTTAAGTGCGACAGCTTCCTGACCAGACTCGCGCTCAAGCCCCGCGGTTGGCCGAAAAAGCGCCGCGCCTCCTCGCGCGCGAAGCCGGCAAGACGAATCGCCTCGTAATAGGCGGCGATCTTATCAGCGCGCTTGATCAACTTGGTGACGTCGGCGGGCAGCTCTGCCGGTAGTCCAAAGCGGAGGTGGATGGCGGCAAGGAGTTTGGCCTCGAAGGCGCGATAGTCGAGCGACAGCGCCGCCTTGAACGGGCTGATCAGGTCGCCGATGACATATTCAGGCGCGTCGTGGATCAGGGCCGCGAGTCTGGATTGCCGGTCGAGCTTGGGCTCAAGCTCGGTCACGATCCTCTCGACCAGAAGACTATGCTCGGCCACGGAGAAGGCGTGCTCGCCGTCGGTCTGGCCGTTCCATCGGGCGACGCGGGCGAGCCCGTGGGCGATGTCCTCGATCTCGATGTCGAGCGGCGAGGGGTCGAGCAGATCGAGCCGCCGGCCGCTCAGCATGCGTTGCCAAGCGCGCAGGCTCGTATTGCCAACGACGCTATGCATGGTCTAAACAATCCTCGTCGAGTGATCGCGAGAGAATCGTCGCGCCTGTGTGAATAACTGTCACCATTAGCCTAGTCTCATCGAAGTCAGGCAACCCATCAATCCGAGAGCCGGGAGACGCACCATGGCGAAACTACCTAAATTCACCCTGTCCCAAAACGACAAGAAGAAATGGGAGCTGAAACGCGAAGGCTCAGGGGAGGTTGTCAAGCGGTTCGCCACCAAGGCGGCAGCCACGAAAGGTGGAGTTCTGGAGAGGGCCGTCGGCGGGATGGGCTCGGTTCGCATCAAGAAGCGCAATGGCAAGATCCAAGAGGAGCGTACTTATCCTCGCAGCATGGACCCTCGCGGCCGCGGCTGAGGCGAAGCTCGTCCAAGCCTCACACACGCCGCATGGCGCGGGCACCCGAGCAGGTGGTCGTTGACCATGCCGGTGGCCTGCATGAAGGCATAGATAATCGTAGGGCCGCAAAATTTGAAGCCGCGCGTCTTGAGCTCCTTTGAGATTGCGCGCGACAGCTCCGTCGCGGCGGGGATCTCGGCCATCTTCTTGTAGCGGTTGACGAGCGGCTTGCCGTCGACGAAGTCCCACAAAAACGGCCCGAAACCCGCGCCTTGCTCCATCATCTCAAGCCAGGCGCGCGCCGATTGGATCGCCCCTTCGATCTTCATGCGGTTGCGCACGATGCCCTGGTTCTGCATCAGGGCCTCGACCTTCTTCTTCGAGTAGCGCGCGATCTTCTCCGGCGCGAAGCCATCGAAGGCGTGCTGGAAGGCCTCGCGCTTCCGCAAGATGGTGATCCAGGATAGCCCCGCCTGAAAACCGTCGAGCACGAGCTTCTCGTAAAGCGCCCGGTCGTCGCGCTCAGGCACACCCCATTCCTCGTCGTGATAGGCGACATAGAGGGGATCGGTGCCGGGCCACGGGCAGCGCGCTCCCGGGCCGGTCATGCGGGAACTCCCGCAATGGGCACTGCGAAGCGCAGGAAGGCGGGGCGGCGAAGCGCAATCTTGATGCCTCCTGTGTTGAGCTGCTTGCCGCTTGCCAAGGCCTCCTCGGCCCGGTCCAGCCGGATGAGCGCAAGGCCGGAAGCGCCGCTCACCGAGCCGAGCGAGCCGATGGGCACGCCGTCAACCTCGACATTCGTGCCGGAAGCGGGCAGCGGCGCCTCGCCTTCCACCGGCACGATGCGCTTTCGCGCCGTGCCGCGATGCTCCATGCGCGAGACGACCTCCTGGCCGACATAGCAGCCCTTGGCGAAGTCGACGCCGTGCAATTGATCGAACAGGGCCTCATGCGGAAAGGCCTCGCCGAAGGCGTAGTCGCGCCCGCCTTCGGGAACGCCGAGCTTGATGCGGAAGGCATGGTAGTCATCTTGCCGAGCAGGCTCGCAGCCAAAATCGGCAACGCTCGTCCCCTTGGGGGCAAGAAGGCGGAAGCCAAGCTCCGGGAGCCGTGGGTCGGCATAGACAACAACGCCATCGGGCTGGCGAGGGGTCTCGCCCCAAGCCGCCGCCACAACGAGTGACGGCTCCTCGGCAATCTCAACCTGTGCCCTCAGCCGGTAGAAGGCGAGCCGCTTCAGAAGCTCCTCCGCCTTGTCTTGCGCGACATCAACCAAAAAGCTGTCACCGGCGGGGACCACGAAGAATTCGAACAGGATCTTCCCCTGCGGCGAGAGCAGCCCGGCATGGATCGCCTCGCCCCCTTGCGCCTTGCCCATATCGTTTGTGATCAGCCCTTGCAGATATTTGCGCGCGTCGGCGCCGCGCACCCGGAGGACGCTGCGGGAGGCTAGGAGGCTCGCATGGCAATGGCCCATACCCGGCCCTTCTGCTACCAAGGCCTCCGACATTTATGGGAGCGGGTCAGCCCCCGCAAGAGAAGCCCTTGGCCGAGACCTTCGATCTTGTCTTCAAAGGTGGGACCGTCGTCAATCATGACGGCGCTGGCGCCGCCGATATTGGCGTGAGGGGCGGCCGGATCGCCGAGATCGGTTCGATCGGGGAGGGGATGGCCGGCGAGACCATCGACGCCTCCGGCCTCCATATCCTGCCGGGCGTCATCGACACCCAGGTGCATTTCCGCGAGCCCGGCCTCGAGCACAAAGAGGACCTGGCGTCGGGGAGCCGGTCGGCGGTCTTGGGCGGGGTCACCGCGGTGTTCGAGATGCCGAACACGCGTCCCCCGACAACCAGCGCTGAGGCCTTGGCTGCTAAAGTGAGAGCTGCGACCGGCCGCATGCATTGCGACTTTGCCTTTTACGTCGGCGCCACGCGCGACAATGTCGATCGCCTCGCCGAGCTTGAGCTTCAGCCCGGAGCCGCCGGCGTCAAAGTGTTCCTAGGCTCCTCCACCGGAGACCTTCTCGTCGATGACGAGGAGACCTTGGCGCGCATCCTTGCCACGACCAAGCGGCGCGCCGCCTTCCACTCCGAGGACGAAGCAAGGCTTCGCGAGCGCATCTCCTTGCAGCGCGAGGGCGACTCGTCGAGTCATAGCGAGTGGCGCGATGCCGAAGCCGCCTTGGCCGCGACGACGCGTCTCTTGCGGCTGGCTTCAGCAGCGGGAAAGCGCGTGCATGTGCTTCATGTCTCCACCGGAGAGGAGATGGCGCTTCTGGCGCTGCACAAGGACATCGCCTCGGTCGAGGTCACTCCGCAGCACCTGACGCTCGCCACGCCGGACGCCTACGAGATTCTCGGCACGAAAGCGCAGATGAACCCGCCGCTCCGCGACCGCTATCACCGCGAGCGCCTGTGGTGGGGGCTGGAAAGGGGCGTGGTCGACGTGCTCGGCTCGGATCACGCGCCCCATACGCTCGAGGAAAAGAGCAAGAGCTATCCGGCTACCCCCTCGGGCATGCCTGGGGTGCAGACGCTGGTGCCGGTGATGCTCGACCACGTCAATGCCGGGCGCCTGAGTCTTGCCCGCTTCGTCGATCTGACGAGCGCGGGCCCGCAGCGCATTTTCGGCATCGCCGGCAAGGGGCGCATCGCCGTGGGCTACGACGCCGACCTCTCCATCGTCGACCTCAAGGCCGAACGCGTGATCGAGAATGAGTGGATCGCCAGCAAATGCGGCTGGACTCCGTTCGCGGGGCGGCGCGTGAGGGGCTGGCCGGCCGGTACTCTCGTGCGCGGGACGCTAGCCATGTGGGAGGGCGAGCTTGGGAAGGCAAGCGGCCAGCCAATCCGCTTCGGCGAGGCTCTGCCGCGCTACTGAAGAAAATAGTGCCAGACGCCGGTCGGCGAAACGCCGAGCCGGTAATAGCTGTATTTGCCGGACTTCTTCATGGGGACGGCCAGCGCCGGCGGCACGATGCGGTAGAGATCGACCTCCTGGGAGGGCGTCAATGTCGCAAGATCGATCTCGGCGAAATAGGGCCAAACATACATCTCGTCGTGTCCCTGGCCGACGCGGACATATCCAGAGGCGATCACGTTGAGCATGGCGGCAAGCACATCGCGCCCCGCGCCGTCGGCGGACGCCTTTTTCCAGAATTCGATGGGATCCTCGACATGGGCGGCCGCGACCATCGGCTTCAGCTCGTTCGATTCGAGCACCGGCCGCATGGTCTCGATCTCGCCGCTTTCCGCCGCCACCACGATCTGCTCGAGCATGCGCTTGACCGGGTCCGGCAGCGCGTTGAAATCATAGAGCACCTCGGGGGCCTGCCGTGGCGCCTCGGTTGCCGCCGTCACCGTCTGGTCGGCCGCGGCAAGAGGCGAGTTGCCTATTTCGTTCTGAGCGTAGACAAGGGCGGTAGCGCCAGCTACCAATGCGGCGAGGGCAATCATGACAAAGTTTCTCCGGCGATTCATGCATCACTCCATGAGTGCTCGATCAATCTCGCAGATCGGCGAACGAGCGCAAGCCCAGGTCTTGACGGCGTCAAGCGTCGCTTCGGCTAGACTCTCACTGAGCCAATAGGCCCTGGCCTTGCAGGCAGGCGCTCAAATCGTGCTGTCCACCGTCCAGCTCGTGCTGGCCGGCATCGGCATCGGCGTGCTGATGGCGGCGCCCATCGGACCGGTAAACGTCCTCGTCATCCAGCGGACGGTGGCCCGAGGGTTCTGGGGCGGTCTGGCCGCAGGGCTCGGGGCCGTGGTCGGCGACGGCCTCTTGGCGGCCATCGCCGCCTTCAGCGTCACGGCGATCTCCGATGCGATGTACTCCAATGCTGGTTGGATCAAGCTCGTGGGCGGGTTCCTCTTGGTCGCCTTCGGAGTCGCCCTTCTCTTCAAGCGGCCGGCCTTGACGATTCCAGTGGGACAGAAATCGCATCTATTGGAGCACACCGGCATCATCCCGCAGACCTTCTTCCTCACCGTCACCAACCCCGGGGCCATTCTCGGCATGGCGGCGATGATCGGTGGCCTCGGCTCGCTCATTGGCGGCCTCAACACCTATCTTGAGGCGCTGCTCCTCGTGCTCGCCGTGATGGGCGGCAGCCTAGTGTGGTGGCTTGGCCTGTCTGAGCTGATCGCCACTATCAGGCACAAGCTGACCGAAGGCCGGTTGAAGCTCATTAATCGGATCGCCGGAACGGTCTTGATCGCGTTCGGGCTGATCCTCCTGCTCGACGGCATCATCCTGCGGTAGGTCGTTCGCAGTGGCCTTATTGCGAGGTGCGCCTCAACGTGAACTCGCCGTGGTGAATGCGGCGAGACAGGCCGCTCGCCATCTTGGCGACCGCATGCTCGCCGTAAACGCCGATGAGGTCGGCGAGCGCCGCGAATAGGGCCGCGTTGGCGAGCATTTCCGGCTCGATGCCGTCATGCAGCGCCTCCTCCCAGGCGTCGAGGATGTATCTGACGCCGCCTGCTTCTGCGCCTCGTTCTCAGAGGATCGCGACGTTCGCCGTGCTGACCGCAACTGTGCCGCCCCCCTTCTGGCTGGCGGGAAGTTCCCGAGTGTCACAATTACACCCCCGTTCCGCTGCCAGGACGACAGAGTGAACTAACGGTTAATCTTTATGATTAAATCGTAACAATTAGTCAGGCGGTTCTTCTTGGATATCGGGCGCCCCCCCGTCCACAGCAGGGCCGGGGTCGGGCGGGGCGGCCTGGGCGCTATCTCCCGCCTGATTTGGCTCAGACGCTGGCGCGCCGGACGAAACCTCGGGGGTCGCCCCGGTCTGATCTGTCCCGGGGGCCGGGGCTTCAGTGTTGGCGTCGGGCGAGGCCCCATCGGTCTGCGTGCCCTCGGGCTTGGCTTCGGCGGGGCCTTTGCTCGCGAAGGTTGAGCCTTGCGCGAGCGAGGCGGCGATGGTCGCCCCTTCGGTGCTGAACCTGGTGGTGGCAAGCGTGGCGGACTGGGTGCAGGTGCGATAGGTGCGCCGGTAGCCGCGATAGCCGTCATTGAAGCTGTTGACGAGCTTGGCGCGGCGGACGGCGGTCGTGCCCTCGTTCCTCAGGATTTCCTTCATCTGGTCGCGCCAGATCTGTCCTTCCTGGGCCCCGCAAAGCTCGCGGAGGTAGTGGACGGCGCCGAGGATCTCGGCCAGCCGCATCAGCTTGCCGTCATAGGGGCGGTCGTCAGGGGGAGGCGGAATCGAGCTCTCTCGGGGCACGATGGGCGGCAGATCGTCGCCTGGCGGCTTAGGCTTGGCCGCCCGCGGCTTCGGGCCTCTCTTGGGCTGGTCGAACCACCAGAAAAACTGGGCCTCGGCGACAGGGGCAAAGGCCATGCACGCCCAACCGAGGCAAAGCGCGCCGAAGGCGAGCCCCAAGAGGCGCTGTTTGGCCTGTCCCATAGGACCCTGACTAACCCCAATTTTTGTTGAAATCTAGCCATCAGGACTTCCGCACCCGATGGGCGGCGATCCAAATCAACTCGGCCGTCCCCGGCGTCATGGGAAGCGCCTCGATATCGTCCAAATGAACCCATTCCGCCGCCTCGGTGTCGTCCCCGGCCTTGAGGCTGCCGCCGGTCGGACGGCCATAGAAGACGGTCAGCCGGTAGGCGACGCCCTTGCCGCTCCCATCGTCTTCAGCGGCGACCCTGACCGTGTCCACGATCCCCTCGACCTCGGCCTCGATGCCGGTCTCCTCCTTGAGCTCGCGGCATGCCGCCGCGCGCGGCGCCTCGTTCCCCTCGGTCTTGCCGCCGGGTAGGCTCCATAGTCCGGCAAAGGGGGGGTGCCCGCGTTTCACTAGCAGGACCCTGCGATCCTTGAACACGGCGATGCTCGCCCCGTTGCGAAGCGCGAGATCTTTGTCGGTGAAAGGGCGCTCGGTCATGGAAGCGGGTTGAGCTTGGGCCGACCCGCTTTGTTAGGTCAATCAGCGGGTGCCGAACAGGGCGTCGATCGCGGCCTGGCCGCCGACATCGCCGAGCGCGTCGGGATCGGTCCGGTCGGCCAGGGCCTCGCCATTGGCGATGGCGTTGGCTTCGTCAATCAGGATGCGGAGGCGTCGGGCAGCCTTCTCGCAGGTCTTGTTGAGGTCCGTGTTGCCTCTGTTGAGATCGGCAGCCACCTCGGCGACGAGGGTGACGGCTTCACCATGCAGTCGCGCCACCGCCTCGTCGAAGCGTGCGCGGATCTTAGGTGGCGCCCTGCGATAAGCGGCGATGGCCAGGTTCTTGTCGCGGAATCCCGATTCGGCGAAATGTTCCTCGTAGGTCAGGGGCCGCCAGGAGAGGAGATCGTCGGCGAAGGCTGACGGCTCGGAGGAGATCGCCTCGAGCAACATCACAAGCTCGTGGAAGTGATTGAGATAATCACTTGCGAGGAGCGTCGATTCGTTGATGTTGGTGCCTGGAATATGCGAGCGGAAATGGCCGATCATGGCCGTGCGGAAGGCCGAGACGATGTCCTCCCGGGTCACGTCCTCGTAAAGGTCCCCAGAGCGGGGATCGGGTTTTTCGCTAGCAAACATCGCCACAATGACTAACTCAAATGGACCTTGGAATAGATGGAGTGTTGCCCGATCATGATTGCCAAAGCGTTACCAGGGCCGCGTCCGCATGTGCTCGCGCTATAGTCTCACCTCGCCGCCGGAGGCCGTGCGCGCCTATTTCGGCTACAGCGACACGCCGAACTTTCCGGCGCGATACAACGTCGCCCCGACGCAAGCCATCGCCGTGGTGGCCCTCGACCGGGAAGGGGTGCGTCGCTTCAGGCTCATGCGCTGGGGGCTCTTGCCGGGCTTCGTCAAGGACCCGAAGCAGTTCCCTACGCTCATCAACGCCCGCGCGGAGGAGGTGCTGGAGAAGCCCTCGTTCCGCCATGCCATGCGCTTCAGGCGTTGCCTCGTCCCGGCCGACGGGTTCTATGAATGGACCGGGCCAAAGGGCAAGCGCCGTCCCTTTCTCCTTCGCCCGCGTGAAGCGCGGCTGATCGCCTTTGCCGGGATTTATGAGCGCTGGCGCGATGCCGACGGCGTCGAGATCGATACCGTGGCGATCCTCACCTGTCCCGCCAATCGCACCATCTCCGCACTCCATGATCGCATGCCGGTCGTGCTGAAGGCGGAGCATTTCGCGGCGTGGCTCGACGTCAAGGCTACGCCGGCTGACGCTGCCGTGAGTTTGTTGCTGCCCGCCCCCGACGATCTCTTCGAGGCGATCGAGATGCACCCGAAGATCAACGATTCCAAACGCGACGAGCCCGGCATCCAAGAGCCGCTCGAGCCCTCGCTTCTGCAGAGCTCGTGACCACCATGATGCGCTCAACAATATTGAAGAGGTGAGGGAATGCTGCCGACCGAGATCATCGAGCGCTACCGCGTTCGCAAAGGCAGCGAGTTCAAGCTTGGCGACATCGATCCCTGCGATACCTGCGGGCTCGATATCGATAAGAAAGACGCCAAGGATTTGCTCGAAGCCGGCGTGAAGCGGCTATCCGCCTTGCAGGAGCGGCTCTGGGCCGACGATCGCTGGGCGATCCTTGTCATCCTGCAAGGCATCGACACCTCCGGCAAGGACGGCGTCATCAAGCCTGTGATGTCAGGCGTCAATCCGCAGGGCTGCGAGGTGCATTCCTTCAAGGCGCCGAGCGAGCAGGAGATCGACCGCGACTTTCTGTGGCGCGCTTCGATCGTGCTGCCAACGCGAGGGCGGATCGGCATCTTCAATCGTTCTTATTACGAGGAGACGATTGTGGTGAGGGTGCATCCCGAGCTCTTGCAAAAGCAGCGGCTGCCGCAAAAGCTCATCACCGACGACATCTGGAGCCAGCGATTCACCGACATCAACAATTTCGAGTCCTATCTCGCCCATAACGGCATCCTGACGATGAAGTTCTTTCTGAATATGTCGAAGAAGGAGCAGCTACGCCGGCTGCTGGCACGCATCGACGATCCGGAGAAACGCTGGAAGTTCAAGGCGCGCGACGTGGAAGAGCGAAAACTCTGGGACCCGTATATGCAGGCCTATGAAGAGACGATCCGCCATACCGCGACGAAGCATGCGCCTTGGTATGTCGTGCCGGCCGACCATAAATGGTTCACCCGCCTCGTGGTCGCCGCCACCCTCGTGGAAACGATGGAAGGCCTCGATCTCAAATTCCCGAAATTCGACGACGGCGGCTTGGAAGAGCTGGAGAAGATCCGCGCCACGCTCGTTGCCGAAGCACCGCCCATGAAGGGCAGTTCGTAGGCCGCCTGAAGTCCTAAGGCTCCGAGGTGACGAGCAGAATGGCCAGCCCGTCATGGCCTTTGGCGCCTACGGTCTGGAGCGCGGTTCCGCTCACGCGCGGGTCCGTGGCGGCAAGCTCGAAGAAGCGGCGCATACCCTGCACATTGGCATCGCCGTCAGCATCGAGCACCGCGCCCTCGCGCACGACATTATCCACGATAATCAGCGAGCCGCGGCGTGAGAGCCTGACCGCCCATTGGAAATAACTAGGCGTTCCTTCCTTGTCGGCATCGATGAAGATGAGGTCGAAGGGAGCTTCGGCGGCGAGGCCGGGCAGAGTGTCGATCGCCTTGCCGACGCGCACCTCAACCATCGCGCCGAAGCCGGCACGCGCAACATTGGCGCGAGCGATTTCGGCATAAGCGGGATTGGCTTCCAGCGTGATGAGCCGCCCGCCAGGTGGAAGGCCGCGAGCGAGCCAGATCGTGCTGTAGCCGCCGAGCGTGCCGATCTCCAAGATGCGGCGCGCCCCGATCGCCCGCGCGAGCAGCATGAGGAGCTTGCCTTGATTGGGCGCTACGTTGATCGCAGGGAGTCCCGCCGCTTCGCTTGCTGCCAGCGCAGCATCGAGGGCGGGGTCGCCGGGCACGAAACAGTCGGTGATGTAATCGTCAATCGCCGTCCATTCCTTGTCTGTCTCGAGACGCTTCATCACAGCAACTTCCCGGGATTGAGAATGAAGTTGGGATCGAACGCTTCCTTGATCTTCCGCATCAGCTCGAGCTCGAGCGGCTCTTTGGCGTGGGGCAGGAGATCGCGCTTCAAGCGCCCGATCCCATGCTCGGCGCTGATCGAGCCGCCGAGATCGAGCACGATCTCGTGCACGGCGGCGTTCAGCGCCTCCCAATAATTCAAGAAAATGACGCGATCCATGCCGGGCGGCTGGCTGACATTGTAGTGAATGTTGCCGTCGCCGAGATGCCCGAACGGCACGGGCCGCGCGCCAGGGATAAGAAGCTCGACGAGCTGGTTGGCGCGGGCCACGAACTCAGGCACGCGCGCCACCGGCACCGCGATGTCGTGCTTGATGCTGCCGCCCTCGTGCTTTTGCACCTCGCTCATCAGCTCGCGCAGCCGCCACAGTTCCTCTCCTTGAGCCAGCGAAGAGGCGATGACCGCGCTATCGATCTCGCCCGCACCAAGCCCCTCGCCAAGCAGAGTCTCAGCCAGTCGTGCAAGCTCCTCCCCCTGGCGCGGACTGGTGAGATCGAACAGCACGTACCATGGGTAGGGGGAGGGGAAGGGATCGCGCGTGGCGTTGCCATGACGGAGCACGAATTCCACGCCGATCCGCGGCAAGATCTCGAACGCCGTTAGCGCGGGGCCTGAGCGTTCCAGGGCGCGGGCGAAGAAGGCAGGCGCGGTTTCGAGCGCGCTCAAGCCGGCCATGCCCGTCACCTTCTCCACGACCTTGGGAAAGAGACGCAACACCGCCGCGGTGATGATGCCGAGCGTCCCTTCCGAGCCGATGATGAGGTCCTTGAGGTTGTAGCCTGAATTGTCCTTGCGCAACGACTTGAGCCCATTCCATACCCGCCCATCGGCGAACACGACCTCGAGCCCGAGGGTAAGATCGCGGGCGCTGCCGTAAGCAAGCACGGCTGTCCCGCCGGCATTGGTGGCGAGCACGCCGCCAATCTGAGCGCTTCCCTCCGACGCGAGGCTCAAGGGGAACAGCCGTCCGGCGCTTGCCGCCACTTGCTGGGCGAGCGCCAGCACCAGCCCCGCTTCCACCGTCATGGTGTTGGAAGCGAGATCGATGTCGCGCACGCGGTTGAGCCGCTCGAGCGCGACCACCACCTCGTGGCCCGTCTCGAATGGGATCTGCCCGCCGACGAGGCCGGTATTGCCGCCTTGCGGCACGATGGCGGTCTTCGTCTCGTTGGCGCATTTCAGGATCGCGGCGACTTCTTGCGTCTCGCCGGGCCTGAGCACGAGTGCCGCCTTGCCGCGATAGCGGTCGCGCCATTCCACCAGATAAGGCGTCATGGCCTCTTCCTCGCGGATGGCATGCTCCTCGCCCACGATGCGGACGAAGACATCGATGGTGTCCTGGCTCGGGGGCTTGTGCTTCTGTTCGCGCGTCATGGGAATGAGCGCTAGCCCCGATTGGCTGCGCGCTGCAAGCGGTCGTTGATGGCCTCGCCGAGGCCCTGGGCGGGGATCGGCATTACGGCGATGGCTTGGGCACCCGCCTGGTCGAGCTCGCGCAGCGCAGCGAAGAGCTTCGCCGCCGCCTCCTCGAGATTGCCGCTCGCGCTGAGATTGATGGTCACACGCGCGCCTCGAGGCACGTCGTGGCCGAAGGCGAGCAGAGCCTCGTTGGCGCTGACGCTCGTGGCGCCGAGCCTGAGCTCCGTATGGGGCGCGTAATGGGTCGTAAGCTGCCCCGGCGAAGTCCCCCGATGATACGCTTTGGCCATGGCAAGCGGCTCTCCCAGCACGAGCTCGATCGCCTCGCGGGGCAGAGCGCCTGGCCGGAGCAGGCCGAGCTCTCCCCCCACCACGCTCACCACGGTCGACTCGATGCCGAGAGGGCAGGAGCCTCCGTCGAGGATCATGGCGGGCCGCGCGCCGAGTTCGGCCTCAACATGCGCTGCCGTGGTCGGGCTGATCCGCCCCGACCGGTTGGCGCTCGGCGCGGCGATGGGAAGCTTCACCTCGGCAAGGAGTGCTTGCGCGACAGGATGGGCCGGCGCTCTGAGCGCGATGGTGTCGAGTCCGGCGCTAACAAGGTCCGCGATTCCGCAAGTAGGGCGCTTGCTGAGCACGAGTGACAACGGCCCCGGCCAGAAAGCTTCGGCAAGCATCCGCGCCATATCGTTCACCACGGCATATGTCTCGGCCGCGGCGAGACTCGGCACATGCACGATCAGAGGGTTGAAGCGTGGCCGCTCCTTGGCGGCGAACACTTTGGCCACGGCGCGCGCGTCGAGCGCATTGGCGCCGAGCCCATAGACGGTCTCGGTGGGAAAGGCGACGATCTCGCCTTGGGCCAGCGCTCGCGCCGCCTTGCGGATGACTTCTGGCGTGGCGGGGACAATGGGCATCGCGCCATTTCGCGTGTTACCACGTGCCGGTCAAGCTAGAGTGACGAGAACCTGCGCCGTCCGGTAACCATGCACGCCTGCTCATGACCACGCTCCTCCTGACCCATCCTGCCTGCCTCAAGCATGACACGGGCTACGGCCACCCCGAGCGGGCCGATCGTTTGCGCGCCATCGACGATGCGCTCACGGCGCCTTCGTTCAAACCCCTGAAGCGCGAGGAGGCGCCACTCGCCGACCTTGCACTGATCGAGCACCTGCATCCTAAGGCCTATGTGGAGATGGTCCGCGCCGCCATCCCCAAGCAGGACCACGCCTGGCTCGATCCCGATACCGTCGTCTCGCCGGGAAGCT
>Ga0209751_10000778_pt1 | contig 33646 bp, 32 predicted proteins | sample RifCSP13_1_FD_184019 | JGI IMG/M metagenome (GOLD analysis project Ga0209751, IMG submission 184019) | Soil microbial communities from Rifle, Colorado - Rifle CSP2_sed 13_1 (SPAdes) (version 2) | ecosystem: Environmental > Terrestrial > Deep subsurface > Rock core/Sediment | place: Rifle...
AGCTGCGCCTTCTTCGAAGCACCTATAATCAACGATGTGATTCCAGGTTGAGTCGCGACCCAATTTAGCGCTATTTGCGCCGCTGGCTTATCGAGTTGCTTTGCGACCTCGAGAAGAAGGGCGAGATCTGCCAATTATGTTCCGTGAATCTTTGAAAATTCGGATTAGGAATCCCCTTAGTGATCTCCAGCCGGCCCTCACCTTTTCCTGTGTTTCCTTGCTGTTGATACTTGCCAGTTAGAAAGCCACCTGCCAGCGGACTCCAGGGACAGATGCCAAGTCCAAGCTCCTGCGCCGCTGGTATGTGTTCCCGTTCGATGTTGCGTTCAACTAATGAATATTCAAGCTGAACCGCAATCAAGCGCTCCTTGCCTTCCTTCTCCGCCAATGCCTGCGCGCGCGCGACATACCACGCCGGAGTATCGGAAAAACCGTAATGGCGAATGTTGCCGGCACGCTCAAGATCGTCAAGGGTGGCGACAACTTCCTCGACCGGTGTGATAGTGTCCCAGGCATGCAACCATGCAACCAGTAGAGGTCGATGTAATCGGTTTGCAGTCGTTTGAGTGAGCCTTCGATTGCCCGGTAAATATTCTTGCGGCCGTTGCCGCCCGCATTCGGATTGCCGAGCTCCCGGTTAAAAGTGAACTTCGTCGCCAGCACCACTCGATCACGTAGGCCACGGTCCTTAATAAACTTCCCTAGCAACTCCTCGCTTTTGCCCTCGGTATAGGCATCGGCTGTGTCGATGAAGTTTCCACCCCCATCGAGGTAGTGATCAAAAACAGCACGAGCGACCTCTTCCTCCGAGCCCCAACCCCAATCATTGCCAAACGTCATGGTGCCGAGGCAAACCGGGCTCACTCTTAACCCCGAGCGTCCCAGCGTGACATACTCAGTCAAATTCTTGCTCATCACAATTCTCCTTCCCTTATTCGACTCTGAATTTCACGAATCGGAGAGTTTAAACATGTCAACCATGTCCCGTCCAGTTTCTCTCCAAAAACGAAGAACAAAGGCGCACACTTCTGTCGCTGCCGTGGCGGTGACCCGCAGGTGACATAACGGATTTTCGGTTGTGCACTTACATTATCCTTGTCTTTGGTAGGCGACAAGTTGCACAATCCGAACACTTCAAAACTTGGCTCCGATACCAATGAGACCAATTGTTTTCATTCTCCTGACCAATGCGCTTGCCTGTTCCGCGCTCATCGCCCAAGAGGTAATGACACCCGCGTCACAGAAACAGAAGCAAATACTCTGCGACTTTCGAGTCATGCGAACAAGTGCGCCGCCTAAGATTCCATTAAGAACTCAGAGAACCGTTTTGTCGAAGGTCTTTCGGAAATATCTGACTGACGAAGGTAGATGCAATCCTCAGTTCGACGCGAGAAGTGACACGGACCCTTTGAGGGCAGCTCGCAATGCCGGTCAAATAGTGCCGGCGATCGTTGACATGGCCCCAGGGAACTTTACAGCATCCGGAAAGGCCGAGACCGCCTACGTTATTTCCGTTAGCGAGTGTAACGCCTCTCACGCCGACAACTTCGGCACCAAACGAGTTGCCATCTTCTCGGGCCAACAACTCATTGCCAATGTGGATGTGGATTTCAGGAGCAGTATCGTACGCAAGACGGATCTCAATGCCGATGGAATCGATGAACTTTTAATGACGACCGGCGACATGAATCAGGGCATTATAGTAGAAACGGCAGCGCTGCTTGATTTCCGTAACGGACGGCTCCGAGTGATCGAGGACTTTGGGACGGTCACCGAGGATTCCTGTGCTTCAGGAATACCGAGCAGTTCCTCAAAAGCTTCCATAATCTCTATCGCAGAAGCTGCGCCTGGTAGGATGCCTAGACTGCGGAAGGACAACTATGAGGCCAGTTGCCGGAGGACTAAACGATGGCGCTTCCTCTCAGCCGGAAAGATGCCTGACTAAGTCGACTCGTAATCATCCACAGATTCCGCAGATTTCTCAGAAAGAGAAGATCCAAAAAGGAATTTAGGGGAGCGAAGCATCCACAGATTCCTCAGCTTTCACTGAAATCAAATAGAAGGAGATAAAAAGACGAAATGGAGGCTCTCCTTTCCTGGATTCTGTTCTTTACAAGAGCTGCGGAATCACGGAAACAAAATAGGGAGAGGAGATAGGGGAAGCTAGATTCGGCTGACAAATAGGAATGTTTCGTTTCTTTATCTCCTTCTATTTGATTTCTGTGAAATCTGCGGAATCTGTGGATGAATAGACTATCGCCCTTCGGCTGCTCGTTTCAGGCCTTCAATGTCGAGCTTCTTCATCTGCAACATGGCCTTCATGACTCTTTGAGATTTCCCGGTTTCGCTGCCCTGAAGCAGTTCTAACAAGATATCCGGCACAATCTGCCACGACAGCCCAAACTTGTCTTTGAGCCATCCGCATTCAACTTTCTGGCCACCTTGGGAGAGTCGGTCCCAAAAGTAATCTACCTCATCCTGCGTTTGACAATGAACGACGAGTGATATGGCCTCGGTGAATTTGAACTGTGGTCCGCCATTCAGCGCTGTGAACAACTGGCCGTCGAGTTCAAACGCTATAGTCATGACGGTCCCCTTTGGCCCAGGTCCTACGTCACCATAACGCACCGAGTTCAAAATCTTCGAGTTTTTGAAAATGGCGACATAGAAGTTGACTGCCTCCTCGGCGTTATTGTCGAACCAGAGGAACGTAGTGATTTTTTGGGTGCGTGGCTGAGTGCGCTCACTTCTTGACGTCGCGAGGTTTGCGTTAGTTGCTGCCATAGTTAACTTCTCCTTTTATGGTTGCGTTTTGGTTAACCTAAGGTTGTCGAGCTTCAGCATCGCCGGTTTACCGAAGCAGTCGCATTCACTCTCTAGCAAATTAGTCGAACAGGGGGATTGAATATCGACAGTTTGGAAGATCTTCTTGCGGAAAGTTTGTCGCAAATCCGCAATTTGAAATTCGCAATCCGCAATCCGCAATTCTCCGGCCGCGCCCGATTTGTCTCCCGCCTCGCAAACTGGTACTTTTCAACCCATGCTTCCCCCAACTTTCGAAGACATCGTTGCCGCCCGCAAGTTTATCTCGCAGTATCTGCCGAAGACGCCGCTCGTTCGCATAGCCAAAATCTCCGAAGAATTAGGCTGCGACTACTACGCAAAGTTAGAGAACCTGCAACCAGTCGGCGCCTTTAAGGTTCGTGGGGGTGTCAATTTGGTGGGCCATGTCGGTACGGATGGCGGTAGCAGCCGGCCTACTCTAATCACATCCTCGACTGGCAATCATGGTCAATCGATCGCTTACGGCGGCCGGCTCTTCAACACCCGCGTGATAATCTATGCCCCTGCCGAGAACGTAAACGAATCGAAGATGCAGGCAATGCGCGACCTGGGCGCCGAAGTGCGATTGCACGGCCGCGATTTTGATGAATCGCGTCTGGAGACTGAACGCGTCGCTCGCGAGGAGGGCTTTCGTTACGTCCACTCCGCGAATGAGCCGAAGTTGATTGCTGGCGTTGGCACAATCGGGCTGGAGATTTTTGAAGACCTTCCCGACGTCGAAGTAATTATTGCGCCTGCAGGCGGTGGGAGTTGCGCTTCCGGCAATTGCATAGTTGCGCGTCAACTCAAACCAAACGTCCGCGTCCTCGCCGTTCAATCTGAAGCTGCGCCAGCCATGTGGCACGCCTGGCAAAATCGCACGTTAGATCCTTATCCAACGATGAAGACCGAGCATGAAGGTCTGGCCACCCGCGTTCCGTTTGAACTTACGAATAAGATTCTTTGGGAGTTGCTCGACGATTTTGTGTTGGTGACCGACGAAGAGATCAATCAAGCAATTCGCTTGCTCGCGCGCGACGCGAAGCAAGTCGCTGAAGGCGCCGGCGCGGCCTCGCTCGCCGCCGCTGTTAAGTTGCGGGATCAACTGCGCGGGAAGAAAGTGGTGGGCATTTTAACGGGTGGCAACATCGCCCTCGAGCGCTTTGCTGCCTTATTGGCACACGCGCGGCTGTAGGTTATCCAACGCTTCTGCTTTGCCGCCTGATGGTTTATGAGTGAACAAGTTCAAGTCGCAGGAATTGTTGGCGGGGTCAAGCAGCTCGTTAACCTGCTGCAATATCAGGATCGCTCTATCGTCAGCCGTGTCTTGTTGAAGAACAAAGGCGGGACCGTAACGTCACGTCAGAGCTTTAATATAGTTGTCAACTATAGAATATATTACACACTTGACATATATCCTGCCGCGGCGTAAGGTTGTACCGAACCGAGCCCAGCTAACTCCCTTCTCAACTGCTCTGGTATCTTCCAGATCGTCTGAAGCCAACAGCTCACTATCTAAGGAGCTAAAAATGTTTACATGCCATGTCCATGATTTGCGTAGCCTGCAGAATGAGGTAAATCGTTTGTTCTCAAGTAAGAGCGATGCTTTCGCTGATGAGGGCATTGCCCGTGGTACTTGGAATCCAAGCGTGGACATCTATGAGAACAAGGACCGGATCGTTATTAAGGGTGACTTGCCGGGCATGACCCGTGACGATATTCATCTCACGTTTGAGAACAACGTTCTCACTTTGAGTGGTGAGCGTCGCTTCGAGAAGAAGGATGAAGCCGACAATTACCATCGCGTGGAGTGCTCTTACGGCACATTTTCACGCTCTTTCGCAGTGCAGCAAGCAGAATCAATCGAAGGTGTCACGGCTGAGTACAATAATGGGATTTTGCGAATTGATCTGCCGAAGCATGAAGAAGTAAAAGCGCGGCGCATCGAGATTGTCGGCGGTGAGTCGCGAGGCACCCGCACAATTGATGCAGAGGTTGGGAAGACACAAGCTAAACACGAGAAAACGACAGCTCAAGCAGCAAGGGCTAATACTGGGACTGCCGGATTTACGGAGCCCCAATCGACATCAGCACCGCTTGTGGTTTGACCGGCAAGTGCGGAGTCCTCAATAGCCCGCCCCGGATGAAGTGGGCGATAGAAATCTGGTTCTCTCTATTACCATCCGGGGTCGAGCCATTGCCCGCCAGCTAGGATGTCGTTAACTCGCGGAACGTACGTACCAATGCGCGAGCGCGATCTAGATCAATTGGATTTGACCAGAGTCCGTCCTTCTTTATTGAAGAGCCGATGATAAATGCGTCCGCCTCTGGATAATGGTGGATGTTCTCTTTTGTAATTCCCGAGCCCACGATCGTCGCCACCGATACTGCGCGACCAACGGCAGTCACCTCGTCGGGCTCCGCCGGGTTTCCCGTTGCGACGCCGGTCACTATCACACCATCAACGACAAAAAACTCTGCAGCCTTCGCGGTTTCAACGATGTCAAGATCTGCGGTAATTGCGTGCGCCGAGTGTTTCTTCTTTACGTCAGCGAAAACCCGAATGTGGTCACCGCCCATCGCTCGACGATATCGCAGTAAGACGCCGGCGCTTGACTCGATCAGGCCTTCATCAGCGACATGCGCGAACACGAAGCCCTCAACCCGCATAAAACTGGCACCGCATGCGAGCGCGACAGCTAATGAGCACGAATTGGCGGCAGCAAGTACCTGGACGCCAAGCGGCAGGGCTATTGCGCGCCGCACTTCCGAGCCGATGACCGCCATAGCGGCGGTAATCTCAGGACCGACAGTGGTCTTCAGGTACGGGCGATCATGCGTGTTCTCGATCATCACTGCGTGGAAGCCTGCCTCCTCATAGGCGCGGGCCTCGTCAACTATGTACGAAGAACTTTGCTTCGAAGATGCCTGATGGGCAGTTTTGCCGTCAGCAATCGCTTCACATACAGATGGTGGTTGAACATTGAGAATAAGATGGCGGCGCGCGATACAGCAAGCCGCAGATGGGTCCTGAATTTGGTTGAACTGGATCGAACACCAGTCGCTGTAAGCTCTCGGTGTAGGGAACGAGTACAGTTTTAAGAGAACGTCGCTCAGTTCCAGGAAGACGGGCACGGCGACAGGTGTCCACGCCACGCTATTCGACCATGCGGAAGAATGTCCGCCAGACAAAATCGCCGTCAAGCAGAACGTCGAAACGGTAGATTCCAGCGGCTAGGCCAGACAGGTTAAAGTCCCACAATGAATACGAAAGTTTGTTGGGCGTCACTGTGATCTTCTTCTTGTTTAGAGTTTCGCTGATAAGATGATTGTCCAGGTCATAAAGACGCAAAGACGGCTTGCCCTTGCGCTTTTCTCTTGGTAGCCAGGTCAGCAAGAGCACGCCCTGAGGGTTTGCGCGTGAGAATTCAATTTTCTCGTCTATTGGCTGAGGCGGAACAGCCTTCTTGTTAACTGAACTAGCAAGCGCCCCACTTAGGACGCTCTGCGTGCTTACGAGCGCCGGCATGAACTGTCCCGACCTTGCCAGGCCTTCAATTGTTGTCGCGCTGCTTGCCGATTCGTCTACAAGATTTATCGGCACTGCGAATGTGCCCCGCGACGCGACCCCGAGCGAGTTGCTTCGAGCACCAAACGCCAGGTCTTCAAGAAAAGCCGCGCCCGAAAGCAAACTGCCGCCAACCAATCCAATCACCTCGCCATACTCGTTGAGCAACGGAGTTCCGATTGCTCTACGGTTAACAGTGTCGCCAATGTTAAGGCGATCACCAGCCGAGCCAAGATTCTGTTTACCAATTAATGACGTTTCTACCAACACCCGGTTGCCCTCTGCAGGCACATCGAGAAAATAGCTACGATCACCAATTGCCCACGAGTCGGTAGGCGCCCGTTCAAGCGCAGGCATATTTTCGAGCGCGACCTTCAAGACAATCCAGTCCTGACGTCGATTGAAAGAGAGGACTTCTGTCGCCTCGATCAATCGCCCCTTTTGATCAACGATGCGCACTTTAGTTGCGTCGTCGATCACCTGAAACGCGGTCAATAAACGACCCGAACCAATAAAGAAGCCGGTACCAACATTTCTGCGCGCACCTTTAAGGTTGATGTTCTCGATGAGTACGCTGACAGCCGCGGCGCGGCCGTAGATCTCAGAAGGATTCAAGAGCCTTCGCGGAGGAATGGCGGCGTCACTGTCGGGACGAGGGGAACTCGTTATCTGAAAACTATGGGAGCCCGCTGTTTCGCCATCGATGCGAGCTTCTAAGCCCCAAATGCCAGTCGCCGGCGCGTCGCCCAGAAGCATCTTAAAATAAGCTCCAAACCGTGGTTGCTCAGGCTTGTAATCAAACTCCGAAGTCATTGCCACTCTGCCAGAGGGATTTTTCCAGAGACCTTCGAAGTGGTGTGGTCCAGCGGGGCCCTCCCAGGTGAAGTACACAATTATCTGTTTATCGGCGGGGACATAAAAAACTGACCGGGGATCCTCTATGACCTGACGGCCGCCCTGTTCGAGTAGTTTTGCCCCAGACACTGACCGGATTAATCGAAAGGATGGTTCGACGGCCGCGGCTCCCCCTCCCGACGTTGGCGGATTAGCCGGCGGCTTTTGTTCTTGCGCGCTTGCAGACCAGGACGAGAGCACAAATGAAATCAGTACGATCGTGAGCAGGTCTCTTTTCATAAGGAGGATGATGAGTCCAGTCTATGCATACGGATGGTCGGACGCGAGGGAGTGAGTTAGTCTAAGTTACTTAAATGGCAATTACCCGTGCCGCGCTACGAAACAGCGCGGTCGGTGATCTCCAATCCCTTATCAATAATCGCGAACGCCGCGCGCAATTCCTCCTCCGTGATACACAGTGGGGGATTCGTGAAGAAGGTATTCCAACGCACGAATGTGTAGAGCCCTTCCTGCCGAAAATACTTGCCGAGCGCCTGCATTTCAGGAGAGGTGCCGTTGAATGGCGCCAGCGGCTCAAGAGTTTCCGGGTTTCGCACCAACTCCACGATTCCAAAGAGACCAATATTGCGTGTCGCACCCACCGACCGGTGACTTCGCTTCAGATCTTCCAACAGGCCACGCATCACCGGCCCCATGCTGCGCGCTCTCTCAATAAGATTATCTTCTTCATATACGGCGATGGTTGCCAGTGCCGCGGCACAGGCAAGTGGGTGGCTGTTGTAAGTCAAACCACCATAGAAGACCTTCTTCTGAAAATGCTCTGCGATCTGAGGCCGCATGCCTACCGCACCCAGTTGTACGTACGCGCTTGTTCAACCCTTCGCCATCGTCATCAGATCCGGCACCACTTTCCAATGGTTCACCGAGAACCATTCGCCAGTACGACCGAAGCCCGTCATCACCTCGTCGGCAATCAGAAGGATGCCATGTTTGTCGCACAGCTGACGTAACCCCTGCATGTAACCGTCCGGAGGGATGAGGATGCCGTTAGTTCCCGTAACAGGTTCCACAATAATCCCCGCTATTGTCTGCGGACCTTCGAGTTCAATGATCTCTTCGGTCTTCGTCAGCACATCGTCAGCCGTGTCCCAGCCTTGCTGAATGCCGTGGTAGAAATCCGGAATACGGAAGACTCCGGGGATGCCCGGCTCGGCAGCCCACCGGCGCGGATCGCCGGTCACCGTTAGCGCGCCCGCCGTGCCGCCGTGGTATGAACGATAACGTGCGCCGATTTTGTGACGCCCGGTGACGAGCCGCGCGATACGGATCGCGTTTTCGTTCGCTTCGGCGCCACCGTTTGTGAAGAAAAAGACGTCGATGTCGCCAGGCGTTATCTCGGCCAGCTTTAGGCCGAGACGCGCCCTTACGTCGGTGGCCATAAAGGGGTTGGCATAGGCAAGCGTCGCGGCTTGCTCCTGGATAGCGCGAATAACTCGCTCATCACCGTGCCCGATGTTGACGCACATCAACTGGCTATTGAAGTCGATGAAACGCTTTCCTTCCGGTGTCCAGAAGTAGACACCCTTCGCGTGCGCAACAGGAATTGGGTCCACCGCGGCCTGGGCGGACCACTCGTACAGTGTGTGACGGCGACAGAGATCGACGATCTCTTCGCCAGTCATGCTTTTGCCGGTAACAGTCATGGGATCGCGATGCTATAGGAAATCATGGCGGTTTGACAATGACGTTCGTCCGGCAGTCCGGCAGCAGGAAACACAGGCGGACTCGCTTCAATCCGACTACACAACAGCGCCGAACAGTGCCCCAACGCCATAGGTAATCGCCATTGCAAGAGCGCCCCAAAAAGTTACGCGCAGGGCACCCACTATGGCCCGAGCCCCTCCAACGCGAGCCGCGAGCCCTCCCAGGCTCGCCAGAAAAATGAGAGACGTTGCGACGACAACTGCTGTCAGAATTCCAGTGGGAGTAATAACAACGGTCAGAAGGGGCAGAGCGGCACCGACGGAGAACATCCCTGCCGATGCCAGGGCTGCCTGTACTGGCCGGGCACGTTGGACTTCCAAAATGCCAAGTTCATCCCGAGCATGGGCGCCTAAAGCGTCGTGGGCCATCAACTGGTCCGCCACCTGCCTGGCGAGAGCAGGTTCCAGACCCCTGCCGACATAAATGCTTGCGAGTTCCGCTCGCTCGGATCTGTCTTCAGTCGCCAGTTCTCGGCGCTCTCGTGCCAGGTCAGCTTTTTCTGTATCTGCCTGGGAACTCACCGAAACGTATTCACCTGCAGCCATGGACATGGCGCCGGCGACGAGGCCGGCAATTCCTGCGATTATCACTCCCTGCCTGGTAACCCCTGCGGCGGCAACGCCCAGAACGAGACTGGCCGTCGACACGATCCCATCGTTCGCTCCCAGGACAGCGGCACGAAGCCACCCTATACGCTCGGATCGATGACGTTCATGATGCCCCATACTCTTGACTGCAACCCTTCAATAGCTGAGTCGATCAAATACTGTCAATTACTCTACGCAACTTCACGTTAACCTGGGCGGCGGTAGATTCCAACTTCGGATTCCCGACGACCGACAGCATCTTCGCGGCATCTACTGCCGAAACAACGGCGCCGCCGTCCTGCTCATAAACGATCACATTGCATGGAAGCAATAGTCCGATGTTAAGTTCCTGCTGCAAAGTCTCGTATGCAAGCGGAGGATTACAAGCGCCAAGAATCACGTAATTACGAAAATCGACATCCAGCTTCTCTTTCAACTTTTCCTTGATGTCGATTTCACAGAGCACTCCGAAGCCTTCATCTTTGAGCGCGGCGCGCGTCTTTACGACCGCGTCAGCATATGGAAGGTCAACTTTTTTGCTGAATCCGTATTTCGAAACTTCTGGTCGTTGTGCACTCATGTCTACTTGTCCTCTTTTTACTGATGAGGAAATCGCAACCGCAAACGGGCGGAAGCGACTTCGTTTATTTTACCGCTCGGCGTCATGCGAGGTTGGCCTACCAGTGGCTGTGCGCTTATGTTCGATTACCGATTCCTGTCGAGACTCGACATGGCAGGAGTTAGCCATTCAAGTCCGCACACCGAAACGTGGTAGAACCCACCGCATGAGCGCGAAGTAAGCCGCAATTACGATTACTGGCCATAACCACTCAAGCATTTTTCACATGCTCCCACAGTCAATAGTTCATTACAAAGCGAAGATTTGATACTGAATTCGGCCGCAAGAGCCATGCCTTGCGAGGAGCTTTGGAATCTAGGGCTGCGAATGATTCGCTGAAGCCCCGGTTTGCGTGAATCTACGCAGCTTGCTTGCCCATTTTTGGGGATTTTGCTCACGAACCACGCAAGGAGCCAGCAAAATGCGAACAGTTAAGACTGGCGGCTGCCCGGTTTTTGGTCTCTAATCAAATGAGCGATCCTTTTAACTTGCGTACCTTTCTTCAACCGTTGTGGCGAAGACAAAGGTACCGATTAATCCAATAATTCCCGCGACGATAAACGGCACTTCCGGAGTGATATTCCAAAGCAGTCCACCGACAGCCGCGGCTGGAGTGATTGACAGACTGCGCACCAGGTAATAAAGACCAACCGAACGAGCGCGGACGCTGTCTTGTGCGAAGTCAACAATCATGGCTTTGCGCGCGGGTTCTCCAATCTCGCGGAGACCGCCCATGATGAATGCGAGCACAAGCATTCCAAAGTTCGACGCGGCAATGACCGCTAGTGGAAAAAGCGCAAAACTCAAGAACGTTGCGATCACAAACGGTTTTCGACCCACTCGATCGGCAATCCTTCCGGCGGGAATGTAGACAATAATTGAAGTGACCATTTGAATCGCGATGAGTGTCCCATATCGCGTTACACTGAAATGCTGCACGTTAGTCACATAGAGTATTGTGATCACTCCTGTCATGCCTTCACACGTTCTGATAATTACATCGGAAACCAACAGGCGTTTCAACACCATATGAAAGGATCGCCAAACGCCGACGATTCCCGTCGTTCGTAAAGCATTAACCGTCACATTCACCTTCGACAGAAGCAACATTGTCAGCAGCGCGAGTACGAGTGTGATCAAAAGTGCAACGTGGATCCCGTTCACGACACCGAGCGAGACAATCAGAGTGCCGCCAGCAATCGGAGCGATCACGATCGGCAAGCGTTTCAGAATCGATTGCAGCGTGAAACCCATTGCCCGACGTTCTCTTGGCAAGGCATCACCAATCACGGCAAAAATCGCAGGCGACGCCATGCTTTGCCACGCCATCACTAAGGCAAGACCCAAGAAGAGGAACGGCCAGGAAGGACTGAACAGGTAAACGAGATAACCGGCTGATGCAAGTGCAACAAATACCAGAAATGCCCGGCGACGACCTAAATGATCCGCCAGCCAGCCGCCAGGATATTGATAAACCGCATCGAAGAAATCTTCTACCGTTCCATATAGACCTATGATCGGAGTTCCGGCGCCAAGTGCTTCGAAATACTTCGGTATAAACTTCTTCCAGAGCTCTTCACCGAGACCGAGTATGAGCACGGCGGCTGACGCAAGAGAGACGTTCCGCTCCAAACTCAGGTAGTCGACTACCTTAGCACGCCACGTTAGGGGTTGATCGATTGAGACGAAATCGTTCATCAGCACACGGCTTATCGGCAACAGGTAACTACCTCTTGCGAGAGGCTGCTGCCTTCCTCGGTGGTTTATTCACTCGACTGGTTTTCTTATGTTCGTCTTTCTCATTTTGTTTACCAAACAATGCGAACAAACCGTCAAAGATAACGCTGGAGTGTTGTAATAGTTTGCGAACTCTCACGCAACCTGAAAGACCTGAATGGCCCGCGTCCCTTGACGTGGACATCGCCCATCGCAATCGCGTTTGGAAAAACCTCGCCGAGAGTTTGCCAAACATCGTCCGAGATCAAAAGTCGCGAACCGAATTTCTTATTTAGTTGTTCAATGCGGGATCCGCGAGCGAGGTCTGCGCTTGCAGCACGTCTTTCAAAAGAACTGCTTCGAGGCGGTATTTGTACGCTGCCATCTGTACGTTGGCACGCGCTTGCGTCTGAGCCAGCCTGGCGATGCGGATGAGTTGGCAGGATTCCTGCAGGCGGCGATAGCGATCGTTAACTTCCATCAGCACCTGACTCTCGATCTCGAGCAGATTGTTGTCCGCCTGGCTCACTGTTCGGGCCTTTTCACTGACCTCTCGTTTCTTTCGCCCCCAATCAAAAATCTCCCGTTCAACCTGAACGCCGAGACCGCTTACGCTTCGCGGCACGAAATCGGAATAATTGAATGTCGAGATGTAATTGAAAGTTAGACTAACGTCAGGAATGAATTCCGATTTTTTGGCGCGTCGGTCCAGATTCGCCTGTTGAACCCGCAGCCGCGCCTCAGCAATCTCGGGCCGCTGGGCCAGCGCGAGCTGACGAGCCTTCGTCAAATCCGTTTCACGCATCGTGACCTGGGCCATCTCGAGCGCATCGCTAACGGTGAACTCCGTGTTAACGTCGCGCCCGAGCAGAAGGTTCAGTTGTTCCTTCTGCGAGCTGAGTTGGTTGGCCAGCGTCAACACCTGGTACTCAGCTTTGGCGAGCCGCGTCTGAACATCCATCTGGTCTGTCTTCAGCGCGACCTGTTGCATGACGTATTCTCCGGTGACTCGATCGAGTTCGCGGTAGAGCTTTACCGATTCTTCAGCAAATCTCTTCCAGCAACTTTGCGTCAGCTATTGTCAATGTGCCTTCGAGCTTCAGAACCATTCGGTTCCTTTGCTCACCTTCAAGTCGTGTAATGCGTGTTGTCATCAGTTGTCGCTTGCCAGCTTAAATTTGAATGGGCGTCTGAGATCGCCATTCGGGTCGGCGCGATGCCTCAGTGCAACCACAGGGCCATGCGGATAACGGCTCCAATTGGTGTCGCTAAGTGTTATGAATAAAAGAGAAAGGGGACCGGTGCGGAGTGAGGGCGCAGATATCGACGAAAGCCAAGTGAGCCGCTCGACGCCAAATACCGCGTCGAGCGTTAAATACCGCGCCGACAGTGAACCCATGGATTGTGCATAAACGAAAAGCCGCCGAAACAGAATCGGCGGCTGGAAAGAATCTAATGTTTGATTTCCTCGTTACCTTAGGGGAACCGATGTCTTCAACTCGGTAATTTGTCCCGCCCGCAGAACCTTCATTGTTACAGGATCGCCTGGTTTCAGACTGTTCAGATATTCGATCATCTTGAGCGTCGTGCCGCCATCGGGCGTGACCGGGATTCCACCAACAGAGAGGATAATATCGCCGCCAACCAGCAAATCTGCGCCGGCAATGTTCGCCCGGTAGCTGCCGCCAATCAGACCAATCTGTGACGCGGGTGAATTGTCGGCGATCCGTTGCACCAGAAATCCCGCGGGCTGTGGAATGTTGAAAATCCGCACCCACTCATCGGACATGATTACTCCGTCGATGCCGCTCCAGAAGCCCTTCATGTTGACCAGGAGCTTTTGGGCCACATTCACAGTTACGGCAGAGCCGAGACCTTCAAAACCAGCAGACTGTGAAAGAACATAGCTAATAACGCCGACTACTTCGCCGGCCATATTAAACATCGGCCCGCCAGAGTTTCCCTTGTTAACTGCAGCGTCGGTTTGTAGAAGCTCGGGCTTTACTGCGCCAAAGGAAATGGGTGCTGCACGACGCGCACTGACGTGCCCGACCGAGACGCTATGGCCAATGCCGTAGGGCGCGCCAATAATAAAAACGTCGTCGCCAACCTGCATTTTGTCAGAGTCGCCGAGCCGGGCGGACACTGCGTTGTACGGCACCCAATCAAGTTTGAGCATCGCCACATCGGCGCGCGGCAGCGAGGCTATCACCTTTGCGGGAGCCACCTGCCCGTCGATGAACTCAACTTCGATCTTGTCCGCGGCCTGCACTACGTGAGCGGCTGTAAGAATTCTTCCGTCCTGTATCTCACGCCCGAGCCAAGTCCCGGCGAGCTTACGAATACACTCTGTGGAACCGGCAATGCATTCTTCTCAACCGTCTTGATTACCACGACGGAAGGATCCACCTGGCGTACAACGTCCCGCAGTTGTTGGGCGTTCGCCCGTGTCGCGCCAAGCAAGCCAATAAAGATTGTCAACGTTACGAAAAGGAGTCTTTTCATGATGCTTCTTCCCACCCATCCCTGAAACCGGCAACTCAAGTGGTTAGCTCGGGGCCTCAGGAAAATGCTGTTGCAGTTGATTCATCGGCGCCGCCCTCCCAAGCCACGGAAACCACCGCCGCCGCCCAGATTACCTCTCATTGAGCTGAAGTTCTGCGTGCGCTGTTGACCCAGATTGCGTGCTTGTTGCTAATTCTGCACCCAACTTCTATCTTGCGAACGTTGCACGCTTTGCCATCCGCCATCAGTTCGTTGTTGCACACCTGTGGACGGGTTGTAGCGATAGATATTTCCGTTCTTGTCCGCGTAGACATTGTTATTCGCCACCGCGACGCCTGTATTGGTCTTGGTGTTATAGGCGAACGCACTGCTGCCGGCTGTGACCTGTCCGGCAGATCCACTTCGCACACCGCCAGCTGAACGTCCGCTGACGACGCCAGTTTGCGGGTTGTAACTTGCGCTGCGGGCGCCGGCAGCACTATTTCCCGTATAAGGGTTGCTGGCCACACCAGCCTGGCCAGCGCTAATGCGGCCTGTGTTTGGGTTGTACGTGGCGGCCCCACCCCCAGTAACAGTCGTCCCGGTATAAACGTTGGTGTTGGTTCCTCCTCGAGCCGCGTATCTTGTACCTGTAGCTGTATTCACACCCGTGTACGCTCCGCGACCGACGTTGCCTGTGTAGGCGTTGGCCCACGCCGCTTTCGTTCCAGAGTACGCGACGCTGCCCCATTGTCCGTAGATATTCGTCGCGGCAACCCCACTCCAGCCGTAAGCACCGTAGTACGCGACCCCCGCATAACCTACCGGTCCCCACCAGGGCGCCGGATAGTAATAATTGCTCCAGTAGTACCCGTACTCATATGCTAACCCCCAACCCGCAGCCACGCCCCAGGAGAATGCCGCACCGCAACCATACGTGTACGGGCGCGCCATACCAATAGGTGCCCACGTAAGGGGGATAGTACCAACCCGTGCCGTACACAACCACGTTGCTCGAAGAAACAACCGTGCCGTAATAGCCCGGTGTATAACCGACATAGACCACTTCCGGAGTCGATTCGTAGATCTTCACGTAGGTTACGTAGTGCAACTGCGAGCTCAACGGAATTGAATAAACTACCGCGGGCACTGAAGTCGCTACAGCCCAGGGACCAACGGGACCGGTCGACACGAACCAAACACCGTTCTGAACCGCGTAATAATTCTGCGAGTCAACTTTGATCACTGGCGTGGCCGTGTTAACTGCGTACTCTAGCGTTGTGTTCTCGATTGGTTTGAATTTTGGCGCTCCATCGTAAGTCAGCCTAAGCGTAGCTGCGCCACGTCTAATGGTCGCCGTCTGGGGAACACTGTTGGCGATCAGCGCCTCCTTTGCTTGCTGAGTGCCTGCGACTGCGACCAGGGCATTCGCCTTCGGATGAGTGGCCGGAATCTGCGCAAAGTCCACGGGCAGCTCATCTGCCGGCACGAAATGCCATGGTCCATTCATCGACTGAGAACTGAACCAACGACCCGCAATTAGAATGTAATGGTCCTGAGTTGGCGTATAAACGAAGATGTCATTTTCTGTATTGGTCCCGAAAACGAGCTGTGTCCCTTCGATCACCGCGACTTGGGGCTCACCCTGAGTTTGCAGTAACTCGGCAGGGACCGTACTGACATAAATCACAGGAAGCATGTTTTGCCTGGCAGCTTCTTTCAACGAAGACTTTGTCGAGGCACCCGAGGCGGATCCGTCTAACAGATCTACTTGCTTTGAGACGGTCGCTTCTTCCAACGCCTTCGGCAAATCATCTGGAAGCCATTCAGAAGGACCCCACGGGCCCGCAATGTTGGCCGCTTCCAGCCATCCGTCCATAAGGTGCAGAAAATATTTATTCTTTTCCTGATCATGCAGAATGAGAACGCGCGTATTGGCCACTCGCTCCAACTTGGTTTCTTTGACTGCACGAAGCTCAGGGCTGCCGTCGACCAGGATTAGAATCGCCGGCCTCGTGCTGAAAAATATTTGTGGGGGATCATTTTTGACTGCGTGGCCGGCGCCAACTGTCGCCGCTTGATTGATGGCCAAGTCGGCTAGGAGACGATCCAGCGCAATCACTTCGCCCTTCTCTTGAGCGCGGGCCTGCAATGCGCCTTGGTAGCTGGCGGCTCGATCCGGCGCCGAGGGAAAGTTCATTCTCGTCACCTTGAAATCTGAGAAGGTTACCAAGCGGTTCGCCTTGTCGATTTCGGTGCGGGCACTAAACCAAAGTACTCCATATGATGATTGTTTGCCCTGACCCTCCGTTACCGCGAAGGCCGCCCGCGCCGAGAATTGATTGCCTACCCATTCCCGGCAATTCTTTGAAGAGCTCAGAGATGTTCGTATGCGAGGAGATTGATTCAGTAACCTGGAGCAGACTTTGATACCGACGACTAATGGCATCATCGTTCCCAGGCAGAGGGCGTGCGCTCAAGGGGGAATTCACCTATCCAACCTGCGTAATCCCGGTTGATAAATAAAGCCCTGTTGATTTATGAAAAAGGGAATTAAATGATAGCACGGCCACCCGCCGGAAGCATCAACGCTCGTGAAAGAATCCGCCTTTGCAGTGAGGTCTGGCTAAATTAGGCGCTCTCCAGAGGGTTGTAGCTTGGACCTGTTTGAGATTGGGAGTTTGTGCCGCATTTCCTGCAGTCTGTCGGAAAGTTGGATTTCTAGCCAAGAGAGCTCTTGAGGAGATCAACTCAATCGCTGTAATATCCTCGCACAAAGCAATCCGACTTGCAGATTAAATAAGAAATGAGACAGCCATGCTGATATCCAAACGGTTTCCACGTGTAATTATCGCCCTTGTTATTGCGTTTGTTTCGCTACAGCACAGCGCCTTGGCCCAAGACGACTCGAAGGGCCCTAACCACATCCACTACAAGCAGACCGGCGAGCAGGACAAGCCTTCGCCAACCGGTGCGTTAGCACCGCGTTTGCAAAACCTGGGCAAGCACTCCTTTCCTGTGACAACCAAGAGCAAGCAGGCGCAACTCTTTATGAATCAGGGCCTGAATCTTTCGTATGCCTTTAATCATGCGGAAGCTGGGAGGGCCTTTCGAGAGGCAGCACGGTTGGATCCGGACTTAGCAATGGCCTATTGGGGTCAGGCGCTGGTCCTCGGTCCAAATATTAACGCTGCAATGGATCCAAACAATGAGGCAAAAGCCCTTGAGCTGGTCCAAAAGGCGGTGACGTTGAAGTCGAAGGGTTCAATGCGCGAACAGGCCTACATTGACGCGCTGGTTGGACGGTACTCCGGCAAGGCTGAAGAGCGGGGCAACCGCGATCGCGCCTATGCCGCGGCGATGCGGAAACTTAGCGAACGCTTTCCTGACGATCTGGACGCCGCTGCCCTTTATGCGGAAGCGATGATGGACCTGCGGCCGTGGGGATACTGGACTCGCGATGGACAACCCTACGAGGGAATGGCTGAAGTAGTCGCTATTATCGAAAAAGTAATTGAACGGAATCCCCAACACCCGGGTGCGCTTCACCTCTACATCCACTTGCTGGAATCAACCAACAAGGTGGATAAAGCCGAGGGTGCCGCGGATCGCCTGCTCACACTCATGCCTGCTGCCGGACACATGGTCCACATGCCTGCTCATATCTACCAGCGGGTAGGACGGTACGCCGATGCTGCTCGCAGCAACGAATTGGCTATCGTGGCCGATGAAGATTACATCACTCAGTGCCAGGCACAAGGCCTCTATCCAATGGGCTATTACCCACACAATATTCATTTCCTTTGGTTCGCTGCTTCTTTTGACGGCCGCAGCAAGTTAGCAATTGAGTCGGCCCGGAAAGCCGCCTCGAAGGTTGACGACGAAGCCCTCAAACAGGTCCCTCTGTTGGCAATATTTCGCGTTGTGCCGTATTACGCACTGACGCGTTTTGGAAGGTGGGATGAAATGCTGCAAGAGCCCGAGCCGCCGGCTTTTAGTTCCTATGCACGCGGCATATGGCATTACGCTCGCGGCTTAGCCTTGCTTGCAAAAGGGCAGACTGATGCTGCCGACCAGGAACTAGCCAAACTGAAAGAACTGTTCAAGGATAAGTCCCTTGATCAGCCACTCTTTTCGCCGAACACTGCCCGCGCAGTACTTTCGATAGCCCCTGAGGTTCTTGCGGGTGAGATCGCCGCGGCAAGGAAAGAGTACGACGGCGCTATTGCGCACCTTGAGCGCGCTGTTCGGCTGGAAGACGCACTGGTCTATACCGAACCCGCGGAGTGGCACTATCCGCCGCGTCATGCTCTCGGTGCCATTCTTCTCGAAGCTAATCGCCCGGCAGAGGCGGAAACGGTGTATTGGGCAGACCTCAACCGCCATCGGAATAACGGCTGGGCCTTGTTTGGTTTGATGCAGGCACTGCGAGCGCAAGGCAAGAACAATGAAGCTAATCTAGTTGAAGCACGGTTCAAGAAGTCGTGGGAGCGGGCCGATATTGCGCTTAGTGGCTCTCGGATGGGGCGACAGCAAGCTGCTGCTCAGGCGATTCTAAAAAATTAACTTATTAAAGGGCTTCCCCCAACAGCGATGCGTGCGGAAGGATTGTAGCTGGGATGGGTTCCAGAAAACGAGAGATCGCCGGAAAGGAATCAGTTTCCGGGCCACGGTATACATTGATCGGATAGACGAAGTGAAGATCTCGCTTTGCGCGCGTTGTAGCGACATAAAGCAACCGTCGCTCTTCCTCCAAATCATCAAACTCGTCCTGGAAGCGGTTTGAAGGAAACCAACCGTCTGTCATCCAGATCACAAACAAGCTGTTCCACTCCAGACCTTTCGCCGAATGGACCGTCGAGAGCGTAACGAATCCCCCTCCCCGCCTCGCACCATCTCCTTGAGCCGAAGCCGATGGGTCCAGGGCGACATCGTCTAGCAACTTCGTGGAGCTCTTGTATCTCTTCGCAATTGCTTGCAGATGTTCGAGGTCGCGCCCACGCCGTGGGGAGTCATCATACTTGGTTTTGAGAAGCGGCCGGTAAAAACGCAGCACGGCTGAGAGCTGTTCGTGCGGAGATTTACTCTCTAGAACACTTGTCAACACGCGTGCCAGCCGGCCGAGTTGGGCCTTGTAACTCGCGCGCGCTGGAAATCGATGCAGTTTCTTGAAAACACTCGCTTTCGTTCTCAAGGATCTAAACTCTCTCCGTTCAACGCCGAGATGCTCGAGTATCTGATAGACCGTTGCGTCACCAATGTGTTCGATTAGTTTGAGCGCGCGAAACCACGAGAGCGTGTCCGAGGGCTTGACGACTACGCGCAGGAAGGCCAGCGCATCTTTGATGTGAGCCGATTCAGCAAACCTGATGCCGCCAAATTTGCGAAAGGGGATGCCATGCTTACCAAGTTCGATTTCCAAGTCAAACGAGTGAGAGCTTGAGCGAAACAAGACGGCGATTTCGTTGAGAGGCACACCCGCCTCATGCAGCTCTTCTATACGTTGCGCAACGAACTGCGACTGTTCATTTTCGTCATGTGCACCGACGATCACAGGAGAGTCGCCGCCCTCAATGCGCGAGAACAGGCGCTTTTTGTAACCTTCCTTGACATCGGCCATGATCGAATTGGCCACTTCGAGAATGGGTTGAGTGCTGCGGAAGTTCTCCTCCAGTTTAATGATCTGCGCAGAGGGGAAGAGTTTGGGAAACTCCAACATATTTCTATGAGTCGCCCCGCGAAAAGAATAGATGGATTGGAATTCGTCGCCCACAACTGCCACGTTATCGTGCGTCGCTGTCATTAGCCGCACAATTTGCGCCTGAAGTTTGTTGGTGTCCTGATACTCATCGACCATTATGTATCGGTACTGATCAGATAGTTGTTCCCGCAGTCCGTTGTGCGCTTCGAGCGCTTCCCGCAAACGCACCAGCAAATCGTCATAAGTAAGCATGTGGCGCGCGCGTTTGAATTCTTCGAAGGATTTGAACAGCCCTTCAAGACTGCGACGCTCATCAATAAACTGTGGATAGAATTGGTCGAGCACCTTCTTCATCGAACTTACCTTGTTGACCATCATGCTGAAGATGGCTGCGATAGTTCGTTTGCGCGGAAAGTGACGATTTTTGGTTAGCTGCATTTGACGGCGCAGCAGGTCAATCAGGTCTTCGGTATCGCTCTGATCGAGAACGGTAAAATTGCTTTGGACGCATGCTTGCTTAGAGAATTTTCGCAAGACTGAGTGCCCAAGTGAATGAAACGTGCCTCCGGAGACTCGCTGGCAGCGCGCGTCAGCCAGCGATGCTGCGCGAGCAAGCATGCTGGTGGCTGCTCGCCGGGTGAAAGTAAGCAGCAGAACCGACTCAGGTCGCGCGCCAATCTCAATCAAACGCGCCACCCGATAAACCAGAGTCCGCGTTTTTCCCGTGCCCGCGCCGGCAACGATCAGCAATGGGCCCTCAGTCGTCATAACTGCCTTGAATTGAGATTCGTTCAACTCTTTTTCATAGTCTATCGAGCCGGATCGCGTTCCTGGCGTCCGTTTCAAGACCAGCCTGGTGCTAGTTGGTGCGAAGACCGCCTTGCCCATTTCGAGCTCGCGCATGACGGTTTTCAGTTCGGTCGCTAGCTCTTTAACAGTTTGATAGCGGCTCTTCGGCGCTTTCTGGAGAGCTTTAGTAAGGATTCGGTGCAGGCTCACCGGAAGTTCCGACTTGATTGCTTCCGGCAGTTTTGGCTCTTCATGGAGAATCGCGTGCATCGTGTCGATTCGGTTCTCATGGACGAAAGGACAGTCGCCCGTTAGCATTTCGCACAATACAACGCCGAAAGAAAAAATGTCGCAACGGCGGTCAACGCGCTGTCCCAGCAATTGCTCAGGCGACATGTAATTGACAGTTCCAATAAGCGTCCCAGAATCCGTTTCAACACGGATTAGGGTCTTCTGTTCGCTGTCGGCTACGAGCGCGCGCTCGCGCTGGGCAACGAGTTTTGCCAGGCCAAAGTCGAGAATCTTGGCGTAGCCATCTCGGCTGATCATTAGATTTTCAGGTTTCAAGTCGCGATGGATGATTCCCACTTCGTGGGCCTTCGCAATGCCTTCGGCGATTTGAACGGAGATTTCTAATGACTGCTTGAGCTGTAGTGCGCGAGACCTAATCTTCTGACGCAGCGTTTGGCCCTCTACATACTCCATAGCAATGTAGGGAATACCATTGTCTTCCCCGACTTCGTAGACGGTCAGAATGTGAGGATGATTCAGAGCCGATGCCGCGCGAGCTTCTTGTAGAAAGCGGTTGCGGCGATCTTGCTGAGAAACGTAGTCCGATGGGAGAAGCTTGAGCGCGACGATCCGATGCAGCTTCTTGTCATAGGCCTTGTAAACCGCGCCCATGCCGCCCGCGCCTAGCGGCTCCATTATTCGGTAATGAGCGATAATTTCTTCGGTAGTCGCTTTCATTCCTGGAGGAACAGGGATCGGCCTAGTCTATTTCCAAAGTAATGGTACGAACAAGTTTGCCTGAAGGATGCCTACCTTACATCGTTACCAAATAGGGCTTATGTCTTAGAGTTGACTATATGGAGAATAAGATGGCCGCCGATCCCTCAGCAAGCAGAACGGCCGACCAAGGCGGGTTAAAGCGATGAATGTCAGGCGTAATCAGACAGAAGTTGCTCGGAGCGACAATGATGGATAATACTGCGGCAGATGACCGACGCTATTGAAGTTGAAGAACTGAGAAAACTTTACCGTACCAGTAACGGTGAATCGGTCCGAGCCTTGGACGGACTTTCCTTTCAGGTTCCGCAGGGCCGCATCTATGGTTTACTGGGACCGAATGGCGCTGGCAAATCCACACTCGTAAAGATCTTAAGCACAATTACGCCTGCTACTTCAGGGCGTGCTGCAGTAATGGGATTCGACGTGGCCCATGAACCGCTACTCACGCGACAACAGTTGACTGTAGTGCTCCAGCAGACGGCCACCGAGAATCTGCTTACAGTGAGGGACAACTTGCTTATTTACGCTTATCTGCATGGCGTGGGGTCAGCCGCCGCAGAAAAAAGGCTGCAGGTGTTGGCCGAGGAGTTCGAACTTGTTGCGCTGCTTCGCGATACCGTACAAGAGTTGAGTCTGGGCACCAAGCGGCGTATCCAGGTAGCGAAGATTTTTATGATTGACGCGCCGGTGATCATTCTCGATGAGGCCACCACGGGAATGGATCCCCTCATGAAGCGCCGCGTAATGGATCGATTGCGTGCTGAGGCACGGAACGGGAGAACAATTTTACTGACAACCCAGGTTCTCAGCGAAGCAGAAGAGCTATGCGAAAGCATCATGATCCTGGACCGCGGTCGCTCGATGGCTTCTGGGACGCTGCGCGAGCTACGCAAGCTCTCCACGCAGATGTTTCGCGTGAATCTGTCGTTTGCAGATACGAACGGCGACCTCGTTAACCGTCTTCAAGCGCTCCAGCCCGTGGAATTGCAGATTGATGGCAGCCATGTCGAGATGGTGTTCCAGGGCGAGGAGGCCTCCTTGCTGGAAAAGCTCTCTGAGATTTCTCGAGTTACCCCGATACTACAGTTTGAAGTACGTGGTCCTACGCTGGAGGAGATCTTTATTACCCTCGTGAAGGAGACCAGATGAGTGGCATTGGCGCTGTTTTTTACCGCGATTATCGACAGAGAATCACGAATATCGGATTTGTGTTTTGGGATTTGTTCGTTCCGCTGGCTTACTTGATCCTGTTTGGAATGGGATTTGAGCGAATGCTCGGCGGATCAATTGCCGTCGAAGGACAGGCATTCAGCTATACCGCATTCCTGGTTCCCGGCGTGCTTGGGATGGTCACCTTCTCGGTCGCCATGAATACCTCCTGGGGGTTTTTCATGGACAAGGATTCCGGAATCTTCTACGAACTGCTGACATATCCCATTACGCGCACTCAGCTTCTAATCGGCAAGATCGGCTTCAACGTTCTACTAGCGGTGATCGGGTCAGGATTGGCGATAATACTCGGAGCTGTAGCGATGGGTGTTCCGATTCGATGGGATTTGATTCTACTGACCGCAGCAATAGTAATCACTGCGACGGCTGGATGGTTCTTTCTGTTCAGCGTGTTCGCTATTCAGCTTGCGCGGATGGATGCATTTAACACAATGCTGAGCGCGGCGTACATCCTGCTTATGTTTTTCAGTTCGATGTTTTACCCTTTAACCAACTTACCTATCTGGTTTCGCGTTCTGGCATACCTCAACCCGATGACGTGGCAGGTAGATCTATTGAGGTTCAGCCTTCTAGGAATCGCCTCGTCACGTGTGCTTATGCTCGAAGGTGTCGGGCTCGGCATCTTCGCCATCGCTTCTCTTACTCTTGCTGCACGCGCGCTTAATCGCGCCGCGTAAGACGAGCAGAGCAAAGAGCTAAGGGCAAAGGGCGAAGGGCAAAGAGTTGAAGGAGAAAGCCTCCCCCTTTGCTCTTTGCCCTTACCTCTTTGAAGTGCTCTCCATATCCCCGCCAACCAAATACTTATAAGTAGCGGCCAACGCAAGAAGACCCGCTACGGCCAGTGTTCCCGGCGCCAACAGCGGATTCGCGCCGCCCAAACCCTTTCGCACCAGTTGTATTTCCGTCGTGCTCATTGCTGGCTCAGGTACGTTCGGCCTATGTCCAAGTCGGGTTATGGAAGATTATACGCGTTTCGCTTTCTTTGAGAATTCGCGGCGGAGGGGTCGTGTGATTTGGTGAATCGACTTTTTGAGATATCACTAACGACGACGGGGGGGTTCCGCCGTGGTGTTAATGTCTCTATGCTTCAATTACGATGCAGTTACCAGATTAAGGAGGCAGAGGTAGCAAGGACGGCTATGTAAGAACTCACAGAGTGGATTGTGAGCGGGTTGAGCGGGATTGTTATTGGTGGAGCAGAAGGGGATCGAACCCGTGACCCGCGCATTGTGAATGAGGTTCTCGGCAAAAGAGGTAGACTTGAAAGCTAGGTCCGCAAGTACAAGAACGCCTTGAAGACCAAAGCTACCTCACCGCATTAGCACAGGTAGTCTGGTTTAAGAAATAAGCATTCCGCAGGTACAAGCTTCTTGACAACCTTACAGCTTGCCGTTAGATTGAGCCACATCCTTTCTGATTGATCTTTCTTAATCCGTGTAGAGGCGCGGCCTCCAAGAGTAAACAGCTGCCCCAGCAGACACTGACGTCTGACATTCGAGTGAAGGATTCGAGATGTTGTTGAAAGGGGTAGGTCGCCGAAGCTCGTTGTCGTTCCTTCGCCGGCAACGGGTTGGTTCCTGCGGCTAAATCCGCAGAACTGTCACCGATTTGGGTGGAGAGCTACGACGCAAACATTTCGAAGCGCTCATCGAGAGTCTGAGCGTAATCGAATAACGATTTCATAAAAAGAGGTCGGTCGTGTTCATTCACGATCGACCTTTTTTGCTGACAGTTATGTCCCTTTCTAAACCGATAGTAATGAAATTCGGCGGTACCTCCGTAGAGGATGCTCACGCATTCGAACGCGTTGCACACATTGTATCGCGTGACCAAGATTCCCTGCCGGTGGTCGTGGTTTCGGCAATGAGCGGCATGACTGACGCATTACTGACCAGCGCTGCCAAGGCCGCACAAGGAGACTTCTCAGGGGCGATGGGCAATCTTGACCGGCACTTCGCGCGGCATTCGGAGATTGTAGCGAAACTCGATCACGAGGACGGACTCACCATCTCTGCTTATATCGATTCCACCAGGAGAGAGATTGAGGGACTTTTGCGGTTGCTGTCGTTGGAGCGGTACCTCAGTCCTGAAGCAGAAGACAAGATCGCCGCATACGGTGAGCTGCTCTCGAGTCATTTGATTGCTGCATTTCTGCGAGGGCGCGGCATAAAAGCTGAACTCATTGATTCTCGCTGCTGCATTGTGACAGATGATGAGCATGGATGTGCCGCACCGCTCACGCATGAGACATTCGCAGCCCTGCGGCGACAACTCGGAGCGTTTGCAAGGTCAGAGCAAGTGCCTGTGTTGGGAGGATTCGTTGGTGCCACAGTGGATGGCAAGACAACCACGCTCGGCCGCGGCGGCTCAGACTACACTGCCGCACTCGTCGGCGCGGCCACCGAAGCCCAAGAGATTCAGATCTGGACCGACGTGTGCGGCGTAATGACCGCTGATCCACGAGTGGTACCTAACGCCCGACGTATCGACCACCTTTCGTATGCGGAAGCTGCGGAGTTGGCATATTTCGGCGCTAAGGTCCTGCACCCCAAAACTATCCAGCCGGCGGTCGAAGCCGGGATCCCTGTGCGCGTCTGTAATTCGCGTGCACCTGAGGAAGCTGGCACTCTTGTGTGCGCAACAACGGGAAGATCACCGCGAACTGTGAAAGCTATCGCGCACAGAACGGGTGTCACAACAGTTCAAGTCACCTCCTCGCGTATGCTAGGTGCTTACGGCTTTCTGCGAGCGATCTTCGAAATCTTTGAACGCCATCGCACCGTGGTCGACGTTGTTGCGACTTCTGAGGTTAGCGTCTCACTCTCTCTCGACGATGCGGGTGGTCTGGCAACAATTGTTGAGGAGCTACAACAGCTCGGGACAGTAACAGTGGATGCTAATCGAGCGATTGTGTGTGTGGTTGGTGAAGGCTTGCGCGGGACACCAGGCATTGCGGCACGAGTGTTCAGCACGATTGATGATATTAATGTCACGTTGATTTCCCAAGGAGCGTCGAGCATCAACCTGACTTTCGCGATCGAAGAGAGTCGCATCGTCGAAGCCGTTGCAAGATTGCACGAGGCATTTTTCAGTGAAGTCAACTATCAAAGTTCCCAGTTCAAAGTTCGAAGAAGTGGATATCTTTGCACTAACACGTAGACTGATTGAGATCCCTTCCATTACCGGTGAGGAGGCTCAGGTAGGGAGCTACTTGTTGTCATATTTAAGGGAGCTAGGTTACAGCGTTGAAACACAACAGGTCGATACTGATCGTTTCAATCTTATTGCGAAAACAGATGTGTCGCCATCAATAGTGCTTTCGACGCATATGGACACCGTGCCGCCCTTCATTCCATTCCGGGAAGATAACGAGAACATCTACGGTCGCGGCGCGTGTGATGCAAAGGGAATCATCGCCTCGCAGATCTTTGCGACTGAGAAGCTGCGTGCGGCCGGAATCAATGAAGTAGGTCTGCTCTTCACAGTGGATGAGGAGATGGCAAGCCTGGGCGCACAGAGGGCGAATGATCATCCTACTGCATCCAACTGTCAGTACCTGATCAACGGCGAGCCAACGGATAATCGTCTCGCTGCCGGCACGAAGGGTTCTCTGCGTGTAAGGATTACCGCGAACGGACAGGCAGCGCATTCGGCTTATCCGGAGCAGGGCGAGTCGGCCATTGAGAAGCTGCTTGACGTACTCGAACGTATTCGCGATTGCGACTGGCCGACGGATGAGGTCTTTGGGGAGACCACTTGCAACATCGGCGTCATATCCGGCGGTACCAGACCGAATGTCATCGCGGCTGAAGCGCAAGCCGAGCTGCAGATTCGTCTGGTTACAAGGGCGGAACCCGTGAAAGCGATGCTCGATGCTGCTGCAGCGAGTCGTGCTCGTATCGACTATCTATCGGCGCATGATCCCGTGCGGTTGCATACCATCGATCAGTTCGAACAATGTGTCGTCCGGTTCACGACGGATATCCCCTATCTATCGAGATGGGGCAAGCCATTGTTAATTGGTCCAGGATCCATCCTCAATGCGCATACTGAACATGAGCAGATCTCAAAGCGCGAGCTGCTTAGGGCAGTCGACCTCTATGTTCAGCTGGTTCATGTGCTGGCGGCCGACATGAGAATCTTATGAAAAAGAGGGACGTCTTGAGTAGTACTTTTAGACTTGAATGGGTTATGCATCAGCGGGTGCAAGCACGCTCTTCCTAACTGAGGCTTATTAGAGTTGAATGTTTAGGTCATAATGAGAATCGCTTTGATCGGTTACGGCGCGATGGGCCAACTGGTTGGTCGCCTTGCAGTGCAGCGTGGCGATGAGGTGGGCTTGACACTCACCTCGCGCGATAGCGACCGCAGCGTGGAAGAGCTAACAGCAATCTTGCCCGGACATGACACGGCTATAGACTTCTCTGTGGGAAGCGCTGTGTTATCACACGTGGCGGCATGTGCGCGAGCGCAAGTGCCGTTGGTGGAGGGCACAACTGGTTGGAACCAGCAGGTGTCTGAAGCCCGGTGCCTTGTGACTGAACACAGTGGCGCGCTCGTCTACGGCGCAAATTTCTCTCTCGGTGTCAATGTTTTCTACCGAATAGTGGCCCAGGCGGCATCTCTGTTTGCGTCGATATCCGAATACGAGCCTTTCATTGAAGAGGCACATCACGCGCGTAAGCGCGATGCGCCTTCAGGCACAGCACTAAGGTTGCGCGAACTAACGAACGGGCCTCTCTCCCGAGATGTTCCGATCGCTTCGACGCGCGCCGGCTATATTCCCGGAACACACAGAGTTGGCTTCGATTCAGCAGCAGATCAGATCACTCTGACGCACACGGCACGATCGCGCGAAGGCTTCGCGGCAGGAGCATTGGTCGCTGCAAGTTGGATAGTCGAGCGAAAGGGAGTTTACGAATTCTCTGAAGTGATCGACGACATCATGACATTCTTGAGAAAGGAAACGAAACAATGACTATGAACGTAGAGTGGCTGCGCGGCTGTGCGACGGCTCTGGTTACGCCATTCAACGCCGATAGTTCCGTGGACGAAGAGGCTCTGCGCAGGATTATTGACTATCAGCTCGCCGGTGGCGTGAATCTGGTCGTCCCGTGCGGTACGACCGGCGAGAGCGCAACGATGACCGAAGAGGAGGACCAGCGGGTCATAGAGCTTACTCTCAAAACTGCCAGCGGGCGGGCGCGAGTGATTGCTGGCACCGGCAGCAATTCGACCGCTGCAACCATATCGTACTCTCAAGCAGCACATGCGCTCGGCGCAGACGCCGTATTGGTCGTCGCGCCCTATTACAACAAGCCGACCCAGGAGGGACTTTACGCCCACTTTTGCGCCGTGGCTGGGGCAGTCGCTGATCTACCTGTAGTGATCTACAACGTGCCGGGTCGCACTTCCTCAAATATCTCTGCGCAAACAACTCTTAAGCTCGCTCGGGACGTTGAGAACATTGTCGGTGTAAAGGAAGCATCCGGAAATCTTTCGCAGATAATGGAAATTCTAAAGAATCGACCCAAGAATTTTCGAGTTCTGTCTGGAGACGATTCGTTTACTCTTGCTCTCATCGCGCTCGGCGCCGATGGTCTGATCTCTGTTGCCTCAAACGAAGCACCTGAATTGATGTCGCGAATGGTGAATCAGGCTTTGCAGGGAAATTGGAACGAGGCCCGGGACCTTCACTATCGATTATTGTCGCTTATGGAAACGAACTTCATTGAAACCAGTCCAGGTCCTGTAAAAGCGGCGCTCGCGATGATGGGGCTGATTCATGAGCACTACCGGCTTCCGCTTGTACCAATCCAGGACAAGAGTCGCTCTCGAGTAAGAGAAGTGCTGCTCGAACTCGGATTGCTTAAGGAAACATCGCATGCCGTTGCGTGAACAGATTGAGGCTCTTGCGGCTCGTCAGGCAAATGAGTTCACTCGTGAAGATCGAGTGGTCTTTGAGGAATTCAAATCAGCCTTGAATCGGGGCGAGGTTCGCGCCGCGCAGAGAACGGAGTCAGGGGAATGGCTGGTCAATTCCTGGGTGAAGCAGGGAATCCTCCTGGGATTTCGTATGGGCGAGATTACAGAAATGTCTGCCGGCTCAAGTCTGCGCTTCTTTGATAAGGACACATTTCCCGTTCGCCCCACCCATGTTGGCGAGAACATACGCATCGTTCCCGGAGGATCCAGCATACGCGACGGAGCCTACGTCGCTCCGGGGGTTGTCTGTATGCCACCGATGTTTGTTAATGCCGGCGCTTATGTCGATGAAGGAACAATGATCGACAGTCATGCTCTAGTTGGTTCCTGTGCCCAGATTGGGAAGCGCGTGCATTTGTCCGCGGCGGCTCAGATAGGCGGCGTACTGGAACCGATTGGCGCGATACCTGTGATCATTGAAGATGACGTCTTGGTTGGCGGTGGATGTGGGGTCTACGAAGGAACGATCGTCAGAGAGAGGGCAGTGCTGGCGGCTGGCACGATCCTCACGGGCTCTACGCCAGTGTTCGACCTTGTGCGCGAGCAGATCCATCAGCGCAGTGGCGCGACGCCGCTTGAAATTCCTCCCGGAGCCGTAGTCGTATCGGGCTCGCGCGCGGTCCAGACTGAGCAAGGTCGCCGCTGGGGCCTGTCAATATATGCAGCGGTGATTGTGAAGTATCGAGATGAGAAGACTGACCGAGCAGTGCAACTCGAGGATTATCTCCGTTGAGCGAGTTTGAGCCGCCCATGCGTTTGCGCGGCATTGAGAAGAGCGCTATTCGCCAACTCTTTGATCGCGCGAAGCCCGAAAGCATCAATTTCGGCCTCGGTGAACCAGATCTTGAGACGCCGGAGGTGATCCGCCAGGCCGCGATTCGAGCCATTACCGAGGGCCGTAACGGTTACACGGCCCACGCCGGCCTCCAGCGTCTGCGCGAACTGGTAGCTTCTGATTACCCACAATTGCGCGCGACAGCGGATCAGGTTGTTATCACCGCCGGTTCACAGGAAGCTCTATATGTCGCATTAATGACATTGGTCGACCACGGCGACGAAGTACTGCTTCCGAATCCTGGTTTCGTGGCCTACCCGACGATTGTGCGCATGGCAGGCGGCAGGCCCATTTTCTATCGGTTGCCCGCTTCGGGTGATTTTGCCTTCGATGTTGAAGAATTCCGGCGGAGTTTGTCACCGCAAACGAAGGTAGTGGTCTGTGTAAGTCCCTCCAACCCTACGGGGCGAATGCTTTCCGACAAGGACTTGCGCGCAATGGCTCGAACATTGGATGGTACAGGCGTCTATGTCCTTAGCGATGAGATCTATCGGGAACTCTGTTACTCAAAAGAACCTGCCCCATCGATCTCTTCTTATTATGATCAAACTCTCGTCATCGGCGGCTTGTCTAAATCCATGAGCATGACGGGCTGGCGACTTGGCTGGATCTTTGGTGAGCAGGCTGTCATTCGCAGTGCCCTCGTCCTGCATGGTTACGTCACGACCTGTGCTTCGGCCATTTCGCAGAAGGCCGCACTTGCTGCGTGGACGGCCCGTGCAGAGGAAGCGCGAGCAGCTATTCGTCAGGTTTTTCGCAACCGTCGAGATCACTTGCTGACGCTGATCAAAAGCGAGCTCAGATTACGCGCGGTTAATCCCGACGGGGCGTTCTATACGATGGTGAATATTGGTGGATACGGCAGTTCATGGGATGTAGCGCAACGTTTATTGGAGCATGGCGTGATAACAGTTCCGGGTAGCGCGTTCGGCAGTGAAAGCGAAGGATTTCTGCGCGTCTCGTTTTGTGCTGATCTTCCAGCATTGGAGGAGGGCGTAAGGCGAATGAAAGCAGGGCTTGAAGGGTTACCGCGAAATCACATGAACTGAGACGAATAAACAATAGCGTGGTCAAGTTACCTGATGAATCGACTCGAATTTTGTGCAACCTGGGAATTCTCAGGCATCCCTTGACAATCCCTGGTAGTACACGAGACGTCCAATACTCAACTTGCCCTGGCCGATTACTTTCGCATCCACTAACCCTGCTTTCATTATCAGTGCCAGTATTCGAGCCTCTGAATTGTCTTTCAGGATTTCCGGATGAAACAACCCGGTCAAAATTCTACCAACAAGAGATTTCGGTTCCGCGAAATCAACCATAGCAAAGAGTCCATCCGGCTTGAGTACACGACGCACTTCACTCAGTGTCTTCTCTTTGTCGTTGAGCTCAAGGTGGTGGAACATCATCGATGAGAACACGTAATCGAATGTTGCGTCACCATAAGGAAGCGATTGTGAAAAGCCTTGATCAAACTGGATCTCGACGGTGGCTTGACTTGCCTTCGCTCTCGACCGTGCAAGGGCCTTGGGATCTGGGTCAAGTCCGACGATTACCAGGTCTGGATGAAGGCGCTTAACCATTATGCAGAAACTGCCCGTGCCGCAGCCCATGTCGAGAACGCGGCTGCCGGGCCGAAGCGTTACTTGATCGAGCAAGGCTCTCCGGGCCTTTTCAATCCCCATCAGTTTCGCGATGGGATCGTAGAGAGGCAGTAACCAGTCTGAGCCTGCCGCGGGGATATAGCTCTTTGCCCTTTCCGCCATATCAGTAACTTTCTAAGTGTGCGTCAAAGCACCAGCCACCATCGCAAAAGAGAAGTGTACCCCAAACTCTCGCATTCGTTGTCAATGTCTAGGGTCTGGAGCTTTGCGCGTGGCTATTTCAAGCCAGGAAGGTTTAAGTGAAAGTTGGATGTGGAACAGACAATACGCCGAAAAGATGAAAACAATTGGTGGAGCAGAGGGGGATCGAACCCCTGACCTCCGCATTGCGAACGCGAAAAATCGCACACTGCATTCTTTAACATGCAGCGACATTAACTTACAATTCTTCAACAGGTTGCAGCCGGTACAGGAGCAATTTCTCGCGCAGTTTTTGTCATCGATTTTCATCGATTTGCACTGAGTCGGGTGACGAATCGGTGACATTTTTTAGTCAATTTTCCTAAATTTTCCTAGCAAATTTTTCTGGCCTCCGCAGTAGCGATGCAAGCTAGAGACTTCCCGTGTCAGAAAGTTGTTTTGTCACTTCACTCTGTTCGAAAAACACAAACTTCGCGATCGACGGATAAGTTCCACACAACAAATATGGGCATGATATTACTAAACGAACTCTTATTTCGCGTCACCAAAACGTCACTTGATTTCAAGTAGAACGATTCTCAGGATTCGCTTGTCCCGCTACCATCATCTTCGATCACGCGGATCGGTTCACCGCACAGATCGAATACAAGACTATGAAATTCGGCTTCGAACCAGTCCCGAAACATCTTAAAGTTTCGCTCCTTGGGCCAGGCCGCTTCGTCCGTCCACCATCCTTCCAATTGTTCCTCGAAAAGTATGTCGAAAAACGATTCCAGCAGAGCGTCTTGATCAGAATCCTCCAATAGCTCAGGAATAAGGTACGCGATTGAGTCCTCGGCCAACTCCGCGAGAGTAAAGTCCTCGTCTCCATCATCGAGCGTCTGCGCCCAATCAAGAAAGGGTTGCTTGGGCTTCAGGATTAGCAGTGAACGATTGATTTCAGACATCCTGTCCTCGCAATGCTAAGTTATCAGGTGCTTTCCTACCGACTCCTAACCTCATTTTAGAAGTGATCAGAATACTAAGTAAGCTCTCACGGGCCGGAGGAAAGTTTAGCGGACCATTCTTCCGGCCAACCGCATTTGCTCAATAGATTCCGAATACGATCAATTACACGTCGGTACTTATTCATATCTACCGACGTTTTGTTGAGAAGAGTTCCTGGATTCGCGCCAAAACCACCCGCTCAATTGGCGCGATTAGGCTATTCGCGCCAAAACTTCGGACTATTCGCGCCAAAAGGGCTTGAGTTTAGCCTCAATCTGTCAGAAATAATGGGCAGTTTTTCTGACAAAAGTTCGGTGTTGGTTTACGTGCAAGCTATTGAGAACAGGCTAGAAAGCCGCCTTACAAGCATGATGAGGGCTTTGGGAGCTTTAACGCAGGGAGTGTTCACAATACGAGGCTGTTCACAATTCGTGAACATGTGTATAATGTGAACGCTGATTATTGTTTTCAACTGGATACTCTAAGGTTTTCAAGTGAGCCAAACGTCACCATCCGGTCGCACCCACGAAGACATACTGGTTCAGGCTGTCCACAGCCTGGCGGATTCTACCGGACTGCAAGCTTCGATAAAAGCTATTGAACCGATTCAACGAGTAGGGAGCGATGCCATCATAGATCTCAAAGACGGCAACAAGCACTGGCGCTTTCATATTGAGGCCAAGCCTCAATTAACCAGTCACACGTTGGGACCTGCGATCGCTGCCGTTTCAGAGATCAAAAAGAAGCATCCCTCTGTCGCACTCGTGACCGCGTACGTGAATCCTTCTCAGGCCGATAAACTGCGCAACCTTGGGATTGAATTCTTCGACACAGCCGGTAACGCATTCCTTCAACAGAAGGGCCTCCATGTGTTCATAAGTGGCCGA
>Ga0209751_10000780_pt1 | contig 33629 bp, 35 predicted proteins | sample RifCSP13_1_FD_184019 | JGI IMG/M metagenome (GOLD analysis project Ga0209751, IMG submission 184019) | Soil microbial communities from Rifle, Colorado - Rifle CSP2_sed 13_1 (SPAdes) (version 2) | ecosystem: Environmental > Terrestrial > Deep subsurface > Rock core/Sediment | place: Rifle...
CGGGAGCGCGGTCGTGGGCGGGGACCGCCGGGCCGCGGCGGGCGGGGGCGCGGCGAATCGCGCGAAGGCGGCGGTCAAGGCGGGCGAGGATCTTTCCGACGAGACCGGCGAGGATGATCCAGTAGATCGTGTTGAGCCAAGAGTACGGCCCCCACGCCGATGCCCCAAGGACGGCGGGAAGCCACACGACGGGCGAATACTCTGGGATCATGGCGAGCGTCTGGCCCACGATCGTCGGCCGGAGGACGTAGCCGAGCCCCTCCGCCGTCGCGAACCCCGCGATCACGCCGAACGAGGCGGTCGTCACGAACCAGAACGCGACGCGCTCGCGGACGTCCGCCGCGAAGACGAATTCCTTGACCGTTCGAGACTCCATGTCCGCCCGACGGTCGCAAACGGAGAAAAAGAGAGTGGAGCGGGGGTTGGTGAAGTACAAAACCTGTTTGGTGCGTCCGTTTGTGAGAACGCGAATGGGAATCATGGTTACGAATCAGGCAGGGGAATCACGTCGCGCACGGACGGCCAAAAAGCTATAAACCGCCCCCACATATCAAAAATCAGAAGGTCCGGATGGATTCTGCAAAGATGGATTCTGCGAACGACGAGCTACACCGGGAGGTCCGGCGCCTTCGCACGGAGATCCAGCAGCTCCGAGAAATCGTCAACGCGCTGTTCAACGCGGTCTTCGAGGACCACGAGGGCGAGTTTGAGTCCGTCCCCGGCCGCGACGACAATTCGATGTACAACTGAGCCGGACGCGGTGCCGTCGTCAGGGTTCGTCCCTCCTTCTTATACGCCCTCCCGCATTCCGCCGCCCGCATGCCGGACGTGCCGTCCCTCGTAGACCGCCACGAGCGCTGGAGACGGGACAGCTGCCTGAACCTCCAGCCGTCCGAAAACCTGCTGTCGGCGCAGGTGCTCCGCGTCCTCGGCTCGGACCTCGCCTCGCGCTACACGCTGCCGTGGGCCGCCGAGTACCACGGGGCGAGGCTGGAGAACGCCTACGGGGGAACGAAGTACCTCGACGAGATCGAGGGGATCGGGGAACAGCTCGCGTGTGACCTGTTCGGCGCGAAGCACGCTTCCCTGAAGCCGTTGTCCGGCCACGTGGCGGCGATGCTCCTCGTCCTGTCCACGACCGGGCCCGGGGACCGCGTGATGGTCATCGATGCGAAGCACGGCGGGTACGACGGGTACATGCCGGAGTACGTTCCGGACGTCCTCGGAGGCCGGGAGGTCTCGTTCCTCCCGTTCCGCGCGAACGCATGGCGACTCGACACCGTCAACGCCGCCAAGGCGATCCGGAAAGCCCGGCCGCGCCTCGTCGTCCTCGGCCAGAGCTTCCTCCTGTTCCCGTACGAGCTCGGACCGCTCCGTGAGGCCGCCAACGCCGCCAAGTCGGTCCTGGCCTACGACGGCTCCCACGTGCTCGGCCTCGTCGCGGGCGGCGAGTTCCAGCGGCCCCTTCCGGAGGGCGCGGACGTCCTCGTCGGGAGCACGCACAAATCCCTGTTCGGCCCGCAGGGCGGCCTCTTCCTCACGAACGACGATGCGATATGGGAGAGAGCGCAGAGGAACCTGCTCTGGCGGTTGATGGACAACGCGCATTGGAACCGGATCGCGGGCGTCGCCCAGGCGCTCGCGGAGCACCAAGAGTTCGGCAAGACGTACGCGAAGCAGGTCGTGCGGAATGCGAGGGCGTTCGCGACGGCGCTCGCGGACCACGGGTTCCCGGTGCGGTTCAAGGAGCAGGGTTACACGGAGAGCCATCAGGTCCTGCTGGACGAGGCGGGCCTGAAGCGGTCGTTCCGCATGTCCCCGCAGGAGTTCTCCACCGCCATGGAGGAGAACAACGTGATCGTGGACGCAGTCGCGCGGCTCGGGACGAACGAGATCACGCGCCTCGGGGCGACGGAGAGCGAGATGGCGGACATCGCCGACCTCATGGATCGCATCGTGGCGGGGAAGTCCGTCAAAGAGGAGGTCCTCGCCCTCCGCTCGCGCCTCAAGCTCTCGTACGCCTTCCCGGAGTAGTCCGATGCCCCAAGGCCCCGCTCACGCTGCACTCGATCGCCTTGGCCTTTGGTAGGGGGGTCCGGCCACTTGCCGCCAATGGGGTGCGGACACGGATGGTAGGCACTCGCGCCCTTGCGGTTTTCGTCGTCTCCCTCGTAATCTCGGGAGTCCTCTTCAGCCGGAACGTCGTGGTCGCGGACCCGCCCTTCTCCACGAACGTCAAGATCAACGATGTCTCCTCGTCAACGTCCAGTTGCTGTCCGACCTTGGCGGTGGGGTCCACGGGCGGTGTGTACGCCGGGTGGCCGGACGGTCGGATTCTCGCCGGGGATTTCCGAATCTTCTTCGCGGCTTCCTCCGACGGCGGAGCGACATGGACTACGCCGAATCTTCGCGTTGGCGACGATGTGCCCGGGTCCACACAGGGCTCCCCGTCCATTGCCGTCAATTCGACGGGGGCGGTCTTCCTGGCATGGATGGACTGGCGGAATGGGAACGCTGACATCTACTTCGCGGGGTCCGCGGACGGTGGGGCCACATGGACAACGCCGAACAAGAAGGTCAATACGGACGCGGGAATCGCCGCTCAGTCGTATCCACGATTGGCTGTCGACGGCGCAAGCAAGGTATACGTCGTATGGGTCGATGAACGAAACGGGGACTCCGACGTTTTCGTGGGCGTGTCCTCCGACGGTGGGATGACCTGGACGGATCGCGAGATAACGGTCGAGTCCGGGGTCGACCCTCAGTATGACCCCGCCATCAGTATTGACGAGGCAGGGGATGCGTACGTAGTTTGGGAGGACACCCGGAACGCCAACTCCGACGTCTACTTCGCCAAGTCCTCCGACGGCGGTCTCTCCTGGTCGAATCCCAACGTCCAGCTCACAACGGAGGCCGCTGCACAATACTTTCCAACAATCGCGGCCGGCAGCGCAGGCGTGGCGTATGCCGCTTGGCGGGACAACAGGAACGGAAACTACGACATCTATCTCGAGAAAACGGCTGACGGAGGAGCCTCATGGTCGACACCTCCCGTGCGCGTGAACACTGACACGGGGACTGCGCCTCAGAACAACCCCTCTATCGATGTCGATTCCTCGGGGTTTGTGCACCTGGCTTGGACAGATAACAGGAACACGATACCCGACATCTACTCTGCATCCTCCTTCGACGCAGGTCTTTCCTGGACCAACCCGAACTGGCGGGTCAATGACGATCCAGGGTTCAACCTGCAGACCTTCCCGGCGCTCGCCGCGAGCAGCCCCGGCCGCGTTCACATTGCGTGGCAGGACGGTCGGAGCGGCGTCAACGACGTCTTCTCGGCCGCAGCGACTATCCTGAAACCGCCGCCGCCAACCGATGTGCACGCGACGCTCGTCGCAGGGGGACAGGACGTGCGAATTACGTGGGTCCCGTCGAGCCCCGAAGCAGCCGTCGATCACTACGAAGTCTGGCGTGGCAACGCCTATTCGCCAACGGGCCAGGGATACGCCGCTTTGCCGGCTGCGAGCAATCTGCCTCCGGGTACGACCTCCTTTACGGACACAGCCACGATGCCTGGTTTCTCTCACTATTACATCGTAAGCGCGGTGGGCACCGGGGGTTCCACACCGGGGGACTTTCAGGTCGGGAAACTCCTTCGGCCACTGAGCGCAGGAATGTCCCTCCTGGGCATTCCCCTCATCCTACAGGACAACCGCATCGCGAGCGTCTTTCAGTCGTTCAGTTTCTCAATGGCCAGGATATACGACGCCAGCGATCCCGCAGACCCTTGGAAGGCGCACGTTTCCTCCGGAACGTGGAGCGAGCTCGACACGATTAGTGGGGAGCACGCGGTATGGGTCAATGCCACAGCCGCCGGCGAGTGGCGAATTGCAGGCCGGGTGCCGGCGGCGGTTTCGGTGGGCCTGCAGCCGGGCTGGAACCTGGTGAGCTATCCCTCCGCGGTCCCGCGAACGATCAGCGCGAGCCTGACTGGACTGTCCATCGGAAGAGCCGAGCGCTTCGACCCAAATGCTCCGCCTTACTTCCTTCGAGTTGCGGTGCCCACCTACACCTTGCTCCCCGGCTCCGGGCTATGGCTATTCTCTGACACAAGTCAGTCCTGGAACCTGACAAACTGAAATCCCGCGAGCCCATCCGCCCGCCTGAGTCTCAGAGCGACGTTGGGCCGCGGTCTTCAATGGCGTCGGGCCCATCGGTTTCGGCGGTGTCTCTTGTTCAGATGGACGGGCGGAGATTCATTAGGGACCGTCTCGTTTCATCACCGTGGCCCCAGACCGATACCACCGCCAGCGAATCGTCCCGGAGATCGGGGCCGAGGGTCAAGACAAGCTTGAGAGGAGTCGCGTCCTCGTCCTCGGCATCGGTGCCCTAGGCAGTTTGGCGGCGGACCTCCTCGCGCGCGCAGGCGTCGGCCACCTCCGCCTCGTCGACCGCGACGTCGTCGAGTTGACAAACCTCCAGAGGCAGGTGCTCTACGCGGAGCCCGACGTCGACCGTCCCAAGGCGGAGGCCGCCGCACTCCGTTTGGCGGCTGTGAATTCCTCGATCCACGTAGAACCCGTCGCGAAGGATTTCAACGCGCGCACGCTCGGGGACCTCCTCGCCGGCGTCGACCTCGTGATCGACGGCACGGACAACATGGAGACGCGCCTGCGCCTGAACGATGCGTGCCTCGAGCGTCGGATCCCCTGGGTCTACGGCGGCGCAATCTCAACGAACGGCATGGTGCTCCTCGTCCGGCCCGGCGGCGGCCCGTGCTTCCGCTGTCTCGTCCCCGAGGTCCCCGCGGCCGGCTCGCTCCCGACGTGCGACACCGCCGGCATCCTTAACACCGTCCCCGCCGCGATCGCGGGGATGCAGGTCACATTGGGCCTGCGGCAGCTTCTCGGGAAGAATCCACCGCCAAAGCTGTACATGTTCGACGTGTGGACGATGGAGTTCCAGACCCTCGAGCTCAAGCAGAGGAAGGATTGCAAGGCGTGCGTGCGACGCGAGTTCGAGTTCCTGGCGGCGGGTTCGGGGGACATCACTGCCTCCCTGTGCGGCCGCGACGCAATCTCCCTCGATCCCGGGGCGAAAACGCCCGTCGAGATGGACGTGCTCGGCGAAAGGTTGAAGCGCGTCGGCAAAGTGCGTACGGCCGGTTCCGTCCTCCTGTTCGAGACGGAGGGCGTCGCGCTCACCGTATTCCCGGACGGGCGCGCGCTCATCCGCGGAACGGAGGACCCGGACCGCGCGAAGGCGCTCTACGCGAAATACGTCGGCCGGTGATCCATGGACACGTTCGAGGGCAAGGGTCTCCTCCTGCTGAGCGGTGGCTTCGACAGCCCCGTGGCAGGACATCTGATGAAACAGCGGGGGCTGGACGTCGTCGCCCTCCACTTCTCGTACGAGCCGGTGACAGACGACGCCTCCGTCCACAAGGCGATCCGCCTAGCCCAGCACTCGGGAATCCCGACGTTATTCGTCGTCCGCGCGGGGGATGCGTTCAAGGAGGTCGTGAAGCACTGCCGCCACAAGCTGTACTTCGTGATCACGAAGCGCCTTATGTTGCGGCTCGCGAGCCAGGTCGCGCGGCGCGAGGGCTGCGACTACCTGATCACGGGGGAGAGCCTCGGGCAGGTCTCCTCGCAGACGCTGCGGAATCTCTCCGTGATCGACGCTGCCGCGACCGTGCCTGTGCTCCGCCCGCTCATCGGCTCCGACAAGCAGGAGATCGTCGACCGCGCGAAGGGGATCGGCACGTACGTGATCAGCGTGGGGCCGGAGCTGTGCGACATCCTCGGGCCGAAGCATCCTGCGACGCAGGCGCGGCTCGAGGACGTGGAGGGCGAGGAGGCGAGGATCGACGTGCCTGCTCTCGTGGCGGGAATGCTCGCGACGACGCACGCGATCGACACCGCCGCCAAGCCCGTGGAGGTCGTGCGTTGACGTACTACCTCCTGATGCCGTGTAGGACCACGGCCGCGTTCATCTCGACCCTGAAGAAGGCGCGCCGGGTGAATCTCCGCACCGCCGCGGAACGCCTCGCGAAGGCGGGCTATGCGGTCGAGGACGTGAGCGTCATGCTCATCGTCGGCACGGAGCCGGAGCTCACGCTGTACGAAAGCGGGAAGACCCTCGTGAAGACCGCGGACGAGGTCGCCGCCAAACGCGCGATCGACGCCGTATACGAAGTCCTCGGGCTCGCCAGCGGCGCGACGGGGACGCGCTTCCCGGCGTAGGAGCTCCATGATCCGGCGCGTGCTGGACACGTCCGCGCTCATGTCCGGGCGGCCCTTCGATGGGGAGTTGTTCACCACGGACGATGTATTGCGGGAACTGCGCCGCCAGGATGCGATGACCCCGCAGCTCCAGATGACCCTCGACCTGAAGGTCCGCGTGGTGTCGCCCTCGCGCGAGTCGTTGGCGGCGGTCCGGGCGCAATCGGAGGGAACGGGGGATGCGCACCGCCTCTCCCCCACGGACGCGGGCCTCCTGGCGGTGGCGTCCGAGATGGGCGCGACCCTCGTGACGGACGACTATTCGATCCAAAACCTCGCGCGAGTCGTCGGCATCCCGTATGAGGCGATCCTCGAGGGCGGAATCACCGAGATCATCCACTGGCGGTACCGATGCACGGGCTGCGGGAAGTACTACGTGGCGTGGTCCGACCCTTGCCCCGTATGCGGCTCGAAGCTCCGGACCGTGCGGGCAAGAGATTAAGACGAAGCCTCGCGTGGGCTGCGACGGGATGGCGTTTGCCTCCGGGACGGCCGAGTCGATCCACGTCGTGGAGTACACGGACCCTCACAGCGTGTGGTGCTGGGGCTGCGAGCCGGTCCTCCGCCGACTTGAGTACCTTTACCCGAGTCGTGTCACCGTCGACGTGCGCATGGGAGGCCTCTTCGAGGACTTCGGCCCGATGCGCGAGTACTGGACGAGAATGTCCGGGGGGCAGTGGAAGGAGTCCGTGGTCGCGTTCCTCTCCGCGGTGGCAGCGCAGCACCGCATGCCCTCGAACCCCGAGCGGATGATGCAGGGTCTCGACGACTTCCAATCCACGTGGCCCGCGTGCATCGCGGTGAAGGCGGCGGAGTTCCAAGGGAAGGAGCGCGGGAGGAAGTACCTCCGGAGACTGCGCGAGGCGACGATCGTCGACGGCCGCCGCATCCACGCCCGCGACGTTCAAGTGGGCGTCGCCCGGGAATCCGGTCTTGATCCGGCGCGATTCGTCGCAACGCTTGACGACGGCTCCGCCGCCGAAGCGTTCCACCGGGATCTCGACGAATGTCGGAGCCTCGAGATCGCGGGTTTCCCGACCTTCACCCTCCAGAGGGGACTCGTCATCTCCCGCGTCGAGGGGTATCGCACTTGGGAGGACTTCGACCGTGCACTCCGGCAACTCGATCCGGATCTCCGGGCGCAGGCCGTTCCGAGGAATGCGGAGAACCTCGCGGACGTGCTCCGGCGGTTCGGTCGTTGCGCGACGAGGGAGGTGGCCGCGATCCTCTCGATCGACGAGGACGAAGCGGAGATCCTTCTCGAGGAAAGCGAGGCGGAGGGGGGAATCGTGCGTCGAGAGATTGGCGGCGCGGTGTTCTGGGACCTGACAGGAAAAGCCCTGAACACGGTCGTCTAAGCCCCGTACCGCCGTTGCCGCATCTGGTACGAGCGGATCGCCCGGAGGAAGTCAATCTTCCGGAATCCGGGCCAGAACACGTCGACGAAGTACAGCTCCGAATATGCGAGCTGCCACAGGAGGAAGTTCGAGATGCGCTCCTCCCCGCTCGTTCGTAACACGAGGTCCGGGTCGGGGATGTCCGCCGTATACAGGCGCTTCGAGAAAAACGACTCGTCGATGTCGGGCACGTCGACCTTCCCCGCCTTCGCGTCCGCGACGACGTTTCGGATCGCGTCCACGATCTCCTGTCGACCCCCGTACGCCACCGCCAGATTGAGCTGGTAGTCTCCGTATTCCTTCGTGCGGTCCTCTGCGTACGCGATGGACTCCCGGACCTCCGGCGGGAGGAGCTCGAGCTTCCCGAACACGCGGATGCGGATCTTGTGCTTGTGCACGCGCTCGTCGTCCCCCGCGCGGCGGAAGTTCTCGGCGAACGAGCGCATGAGGTGCGCGACCTCCCCGTCCTCCCGCTTGAGGTTCTCCACGGAGAACGCGTACAGCGTCAGGATCTTCACGCCGACCTCCAAGCACCAGTTGAGGACCTCCTCGAGCTTCATGCGTCCTTTCTCATGGCCCTCGATCGCGCTGAGACCGATCTCCGCGGCGAAGCGCCGGTTTCCGTCCATGATGATCGCGACGTGCGTGGGAATCTTGTGCGCCTTCACTTGCTGGAGTAGCTGTCGTTCGTATGCGGCGTACGCCGCCTCGCTGAGAAGCTTCGACAAGTCCGAGGCCATGGACGTTCGTACCCATCCCCCGCGTCACAGATTAGGTTTTCGTCCTCGCCTCGGACCGTTCGCGACTTTCCGATACGCGCCTCGGTACCGGCCCAGGAGCCAACCGGCCAAGCCTGGGCCAGAGCATCAACAAGGCGGGGACGCGTCGCGCGAATCTGCGGCGCAATCTTATATAGACCCCTCCCATGATACGCACCCTCAGAAGGATCCCTTTTGCGTGGCCTAGGATGAAGCAGAGCGAGTATCAGGACCTCTACGACAGGCTCGAGACTCCAGAGGACATCGACTTCCTGGCGGAGAACTTCGGCTACGACAAGGAACTCCTCCTCGTCGTCCACACGCAACGCGTCGTCCGCGACACGACAAAACGATTCTACCGCGTGAAGGAGCAGGCGAAGCGCATGGCGCACCAGTGGCGGAACGGCGAGTCTTTCGTCGACATCGCGAGCCGGATGAACTTTCCGGCGACGCTTACGGCGCTCATGATCCTCGAGCAGCAGAACGTGCCCCGCAAGCAGTTCTGGCGGAACATCACGGACCCGACGACCGTCCGCGACCCGAAGCTGCGTCGCGAGCTCGAGGAGGTCTCGCGCGCGGACATCATCTACTCCCCGGAGGGGAGCGCGAAGCAGTACGAGCGCGGGCGATGGGGCGAGTCGAAGCTCTTCAAATGGCTTGACGAGCGGGGGATCGAGTACCGCACGGAGAAGGACCTCCGGAAGCAGTACGAAAAGACCCCGGACACGCTCCTGCGGACGCCGATCGAGTGGGACGGCTCGAAGAAGTTCTGGATCGAGAGCAAGGCGACCTTCGGCGACCCCGTGGAGATCCGGAGGCACATCAAGAAGCAGCTCGAGCCCTACGTCCACATGTTCGGGGACGGCCTGGTCGTCTATTGGTTCGGCTATACGGACGACGTCGACCATCGAGAGCCGGAGGGCGTGACGATCGCGGACGCGAATCCCTTCGAGGACCAGGGGGAGATGAGCCTGGCGGTCCCGAAACTGGCGGCGGTCCCCGAGTCCTCCCGCACCACGCGCCGTGTTGCCTGATGCATCGAGTGGTTCGGAGAAACCCTTATAGGACTCCGGCCTCTACGAGCGCCCGTTGGTACGCCGCGAGGACAAGCCGACGCCCGGCGCGGAGGTCCGCGTCCGCATCCCCCAGCTTCGCCAGGGGGAGATCTTCGGGATTGCGGACCAGCTCTTGGGCGCGTCGCGTATCAAGGTCATGTGTGCGGACGGGAAGTCCCGCCTCGGCCGCATTCCGGGGAAAATGAAGAAGCGGATGTGGATCCGCGAGGGAGACCTCGTGGTCGTGCTCCCTTGGGAGTTCCAGAACGAAAAGTGCAACATCCTCCACCGGTACACGAAAACGGAGGCCTCGTACCTGTCCCGACGGGGTGTCGTACCGAAGTCGATCGACATCTTCTAGGCGGCGAGCCGGTCCCGATACTCCCGGACCAGGAACCCGGACTCAGACGGAACCCGACGGAAGTGCTCGGTCGTCGAGGAAGCACCGGGGTCAAGATGTCCCGTGCCGAATCTTCTCGAGGCGTTCGCGCACTCGAAGATACTCCCGACGGGACATCGGCTTCCAAGCGCCCGCGTACTTGATCAATGGCGGCTGCCTCATCGCCAGATGACGTCCTATCGTCTCAGTAAAGCTCTCGTCGCTCCGCCTCTCGGCCTGCAGCATCTTGTACACGGCATCACTTACCGAGATCGTCTTGTACCCCATCCTTTCTGTGAGAGTTCGTGTCGTATTAGCGCTTCCGGTACAACTACAGGACATCCCCGACCAAAAGAGCTCTAGGAAACCTCGAAGGTCTTCCCAGATCTCCCTCCCGCCGCCAAAACCTAAATACGCGCATGCCCAATGCGACCCGTATGTCCTGGGGGCTCCAGAACCGGCTCCGCCGATTCATCAAAGCGGACGGGCGCACAATCATGTTGGCGGTGGATCACGGGTACTTCATGGGCCCGACGCGCCGCCTCGAGAATCCGAGGACCACAATCGAGCCCCTCCTCCCGTACACGGATGCGGTCATGCTCACCCGCGGGGTGCTGAAGAACTGCTTGGACCCCGGCGCCGACGTCCCGTTCGTCCTTCGAGTCTCCGGGGGCGCCAGCATCCTGAACGAGGACATCTCGAACGAGGTGCAGACGACGTCCGTCCGCCACGCGGTCCGGCTGAACGCGTCCGCGATGGCCCTCTCGATCTTCGTCGGCTCGCCGCACGAGCACCAGACGTTGGCGGCGCTCGGACAACTCGTAAACGAAGGCGAAGAGCTCGGCATGCCCGTCTTGGCGGTGACCGCCGTGGGGAAGGAGCTCGAGAGGCGCGACGCCCGCTACCTCGGCCTCGCGACGCGGATCGCCGCGGAAATCGGCGCGCACGTCGTAAAAACGTATTACTGCGACGACTTCCGGAAGGTCGTCGAGGGGTGCCCCGTCCCGCTCGTCGTCGCCGGCGGCCCCAAGCTCGAGACGGAGATGGACGTGTTCCAGCTCGCGTACGACGCGGTGCACGACGGGGCGGTCGGCGTGGACATGGGGCGCAACATCTGGCAAAACGACCATCCCGTCGCGATGATCCGCGCGGTCCGGGCGATCGTCCATGAGGGTGCGTCCGTCAAGGAAGCTGCAGACCTTTTCCGATCGATCCGGGAAGGCAAGAAGGCGAAGAAGTAGGGCGGCCATGTCCGGCACGATGCGCGTCGCCGTGTACTACAACAATCACGATGTGCGCATCGAGGAACGCCCGATCCCGAGGATTGGACCTCGCGAACTGCTCGTGAAGGTGCGGGCGAGCGGGATCTGCGGGAGCGACGTCCTCGAGTGGTACCGCGTGCCGAAGGCGCCGCTCGTCCTCGGGCACGAGATCGCCGCGGAGATCGTGGAGGTTGGCGGGGAGGTCAAGGGGTTCGGTCGCGGTGACCGCGTGTTCGTCTCTCACCATGTGCCATGCCTGGAGTGCGCGTACTGTCAAGGCGGGCACGAGACCGTGTGCCGTACCCTGCGGACGACGAATTTCGACCCTGGAGGCTTCGCCGAGTTCGTCCGCGTCCCCGAGATCAACGTAAGGCACGGCGTGTTCCGCCTCCCCGAGAACCTGTCCTGGGAGGACGGAGTGTTCGTCGAGCCGCTCGCGTGCGTGGTCCGCGGGCAGAGGGCTGCGGACGTGCGTCCCGGGCAGAGCGTCCTGGTGATCGGCAGCGGGATGACGGGACTGCTTCACATTCGGCTGTCACGCGCGACCGATGCGTCGAACGTGTTCGCGACGGACGTGCTCGAGAACCGGAGGGACGCAGCCAAAGCCTCCGGAGCGGACGCGGTATTCCGCGCTGACGAGGACGTTGCCACCAAACTCAAGGAAGCGAACGATAGCCGGCTCGCGGATCGGGTCATCCTGTCCACGGGCGCGCCGGCTGCGATCGAGCAGTCCTTCGCCCTCGTCGAGGCGGGCGGCACGATCCTCTTCTTCGCTCCGACCGAGTCGGATCGTCGCATCCCGATGCCGTTCAACCGCCTTTGGCGGGACGAGGTCACGATGACGTCGACGTACGGGGCGTCTCCCCGTGACCTCATGGAGTCCATCCGCCTCCTTCACGAAGGACGTGTGAAGGTCCGCGACCTCGTGTCCCATCGCCTCCCGCTCACGGATGCGGCCAAGGGATTCCAGCTCGTGGCGGATGGCCGCGAATCCCTCAAGGTCGTTCTCGTACCATGATCAGCGGAACGCCCGCTGTGTCAGGGACGCGAACGCCCTCTCGAGCACGCGGATCGCGTTGTGGAACTCGCCGATGTCCAGGCTCTCCTGGTCCGTGTGGTCGAGGTGCGCGTCCCCCGGCCCGTAGGCCGCCGCGGGGCAGCCCCACACGGGCACCGCCAAATTCATGTCCGCGGTCCCGGACTTCTTGAACAGCGTGGGCTCGCCCCCGAGCTCGCGGATCGGGCCCGTGAGCGCGCGCACGACCTCGTTCGTCCGGTCGACCTCGACCGCGTCGGAGCTGTCGCTGACCCTGTACCTCCCCTTCAGGTCCGTGGAATCCAGAAACGCGATCGCGTCCGCGACCTTCACCGAGGGTGGCAAGCGGACGTTCACGCCGACCTTCACGATCTCGCGGCCGCCGACGCGTCCCGTGTTGATCGTGTGGACCTTGTGCGTCAGGGACTTGAACTGCGTCTCGTCCGTGTGGTCCGCGCCCCACGCCTGGAGGCGGTATAGGGACGCAAGCGCGAGTTCCAGGGTCGTCGGCGCCGGGGACGACAGGTGCGTGCGCTCGCCTTCGAACGTGAAGAGGAGGTCGAGGTTCCCCTTGTACCCGATCGTCACGCCGTCCCAGTTGCTCGGCTCGCCCACGATCAGGTAGTTCGGCTTCATGCGGGGGATGAGGTACCGGGCGCCGCGGGAGTCCTTCTCCTCACCGACCGCGCCGATCACAACGACCTCACCCGGGCCTTGGTGACGGCTGCCGGCGAACAGCGCCGCCGCGAGCGCGCCCTTCGCGTCGCACGCGCCCCGCCCGTGCACGCGCCCCCCCTCGACGCGGACCGGGATCTCGCCGTCGACCGTGTCGATGTGCCCGAGGAAGAGTACCTGCGGGTTCCCGTGTCCTCTGCGCGCAATCGGGTTCCCTGCGCCGTCGAGCTCCGTCGTGTATCCGAGCGACTTCGCGATCGTGGCGAACGCCTGCGCGGCCTTCTCCTCCGCGCCCGAGGGGCTGTACGCCTTCAGGAACTCGACGAAGGCGCCGACCTCATCCATGGGCAAGGACACGCTCCATCGCATCGAGGGCGGCCCGCCACTGGTCCTTACGGATCACGAGCGGCGGCAACAAGCGGATCACATTGGACCCCCCGCCGATGGCGATCACGCCCTCCTGCTGGAGCGCCTGCAAGTACTTCGTGGTCTTATCCTTTAGCCCTATCCCGAGCATGAGCCCGAGCCCCCGGACCTCGCGGACGACGGGGGACGACATCCCGCGCAACCGGTCGACCGCCTCCTTGCCGAGGGATTCCGCTTGCTCCCACAACCGCTCGCGGACCACGAAGTCGATCGCCGCGGAGCCCGCCGCGCAGGCCAAGGGATTGCCGCCAAACGTGGAGTTGTGGGAACCCTGGAAGCTCGCCTCGACGGCTTCCGTCGTCAGCGTCGCCCCGATCGGCACGCCGCCGGCGAGCGCCTTCGCGAGCGTGAGGATGTCCGGCTGGACGCCCCACCGCTCGACCGCGAACAAGCGTCCGGTGCGGCCCATGCCCGTCTGGACCTCGTCGATCACGAGGAGCGCTCCGGTTCGATCGCAGATCTCCCGCGCGGCCGGGAGATACTCGGGGTCCGCGACGTACACACCGCCTTCGCCCTGCACGCACTCGAGGATCACCGCCGCCGTGTCCGCGTCGACCGCGCCCGCGAGCGCCGCCGCGTCGTTGTACGGCACGTGCTCGAACCCAGGCACAAGCGGCTCGAAGGGTTCGCGGAAGTCCCGTCTCCACGTCGCGCTGAGCGCGCCCATCGTGCGCCCGTGGAACCCGCGCATCGCAGCGACGACCTTCTTCCGTCTCGTGGACGCCCGCGCGAACTTGATCGCGGCCTCGACCGCCTCCGCGCCGGAGTTGCTCAGGAAGACACGTTTCAGGTTTGGCGGCGACACCGCCAGGAGCTTCTCGAGGAATCGAGTCTTGGCGGCGGTCCCGAAGGTGCCCCCCACATGCACCAGGTCGCGGGCCTGCGCGGCGACGGCGGCGGCAATCTCCGGGTTCGCATGGCCGAGGCTCGCGACGCCGAACGACGCGCCGCAGTCGATGTACTCGCGGCCCTCCTCGTCCCACAGGGACGCCATGAAGCCTCGCGAGAAGGTGAGGGGCCGCTTCGGGTAGGCGGCGAACTCCGCCGCCCTCGGGTCGTCCGTCAGTGGACCACCGTGCCGAGCCCGCTCAGCGCGCGCTCCACAGGATCCTCGACCTGGGACGAGGCGATCACGACGCGGGCCACGCCGCCCTCGACCGCCTCCTTGGCGGCGATGAGCTTCTTCTTCATGCGTCCGTACGCGAAGTTCATGTAGCGGTCGATCTCGGCGATCGGGACCTCGGGGATGAGCGTCGTCGGGTCGCTCGGCTCCCGCAGGAGGCCGGGGACGTTCGTGAACAGGAAGAGCGTCTCCGCATGGAGCGCGACCGCGACCATGGCGGCGATGCGGTCCGCGTCCGTGTTGATGAGCTCCCCGCGGACCGTGATCGCGGGCGGGGAGATCACCGGCGTGTAGCCGTTCGACAGGAGCATCTCGAGGAGGTCCGCGTTGACGGTGTCGACCGTGCCGGAGTGGTCGTCCTTCACGAGGAGCACGCGGCCGTTGTCGACCGCGCGGATGGCCTCCTTCCGCCGCCCCGTCAGGAGCCCGCCGTCCTCGCCGCTGAGGCCGAGGGCGTTCGACCCGAGCCCACGCAGGCGCGCGACGATCTGCGTGTTCAGCTTCCCCGCGAGCGCCATCGTGAACACGTCCATCGTCTCCTTGTCCGTGTACCGCGAGACGACGCCGCTCGGCGACGTGAGGAACTTCGGCGGCCGCCCGAGGGCCTCCGAGAGGTCGTCCACCTCTTTCGAGCCGCCGTGCACGAGGACCCAGTCCTTCCTCGGGGCGAGGTCGATGAGCACGCTGTCGATGTCGTTCCCGTTCGCGCCGCCTACCTTGCAGACCATCATGTTCGTTCGTCACCTCAGATCGGATGCAGTCCTACGAAGTCCAGCCCCATCTTCTCCGGGTATCCGGACATGAGATTCATGCTCTGGACCGCGCTCCCCGCGGCCCCCTTCATCAGGTTGTCGAGCGCCGCCACCGCCACGACGCGCCCCGCGTGCTCGTCGAGCGCGAAGCCGACGTCGCACAGGTTCGTGCCCGAGAGGATCTTCGGCTCCGGCATGCGATAGACGCCGCCCGCTTCCTTCACGATGCGGACGAACGGCTCGCTCGCGTACGCCTGGCGGTAGAGTCTCCAAAGTTCCTTCTCCGACAACGGCTGCGCGAGGAACGCATGGCAGGTCGCGAGGACGCCGCGCACGGCCTCGACCGCGTGGCACGATAGACCGACGGTGAGCCCCGTTTCCTGCTCGATCTCGGCGGTGTGGCGGTGGCCCTCCGCCGCATACAGGCGCATGACCCCGGATCGCTCCGCGTGCATGGAGGCGGGGCCTCCCTCCGCGCCGCTCGCGCTGGAACCGGACTTCGCGTCGATGACGACCTTCGCTGGATCGATCACGCCCGCCGCCGCGAGTGGGCGAAGTGCCAGGATCCCGGCGGTCGCGATGCAGCCCGCGCCAGAGACCAGGACCGCGTCCCGGATCTCCTGACGATGCAACTCCGGGAGCCCGTACACGGTCTTGGCGAGCATCTCCGGATGAGGGTGCTTCACGCCGTAGTACGCCTCGTACGCCTTCGGGTCCTTGAGCCGGAAGTCCGCGCTCAGGTCCACGACCTTGGCGGCGCGCCGGAGGAAGTCCGGCATCCGCTCCATCGCCCTCCCATGGGGCATCGCGAGGAACAGGAAGTCCGTCTCGTCGAGCTCCGCGTGCGGCGTGAACGTGAGGTCCGTCGCCTTCCGGAGGTTCGGGTGCGCGCGGCTGAGGGGCTTCCCCGCGAGGGAGTCCGAGGTGACCTGCGTCACCTCGACCTTCGGATGGCGGACGAGGAGGCGGAGCAGCTCGCCGCCCGTGTACCCCGAGCCGCCGACGATGCTGATCTTCATCGCCGCGCCACCTCGCACACGTAGTCGACGATCTTGGCGGCGATGTCGACGCCTGTCACGGCGCGGAGCGTCTTGAACTCCGGGGTGTGGTTCACCTCGTGCACGACGAGTCCGTTCGGGGATTCCATGAGATCCACCGCCAGGACGCCGCCCCCGACCGCCTCCGCGGCCTTCACCGCCAGCTCCTCGAGCTCCGCGTTCGGTTCCACGCGCTCGCCCTCGCCGCCCCGGGCCGTGTTCGTGCGCCACGCGGACGAGCGCCGGTAGATCGCCGCCACGAACGCGCCGCCGATGACCTGCACGCGGATGTCCCGGTCCGGCTTGGGGACGTACTCCTGCACGTAGAAGACGGAGTGCATGGGGGACGCGAGCGCATCCTTGTGCTCGATGATCTGCTCCGCCTCCTCGCGGTCGTCGACTTTCGCCATTAGGCGCCCCCACGAACCGATCGGCGGCTTGAGCACGGCCGGATAGCCGACCTCGTCGAGGGCCCTCAGCGCCGCCTCGGGCGTGAGCGCGACGACCGTCCGAGGGGTCGGAATGCCTGCCTCCTGCAATCGCAGGGAGGTCAGGATCTTGTCCCCGCAGAGGTTCACGACCTCGTAGCGGTTCACCGTGGGCAGGCCGTAGTGCTCGAAGAACCGAAGCGCGTACAACGACCGCGTGTGGCTCACGCTGCGATTGAGGACGATGTCGGACTTCATCCCGTTCTGCACGAGGGGGAACGTGACCTCATCGTCCGCGAGGCGCTCCACCGCGAGGCCGCGGGCCGCCGCCGCCTCGAGGATCCACTTCTCCTCCGGCCTGATGATCGTGTAGAACAGGCCGAGGGTCGTTCCGTTATTCACCCCAGTCCTCCTTCTCCTTCGGGGCGACGGCGACCGCGAACGGCTGCGCGCTCGAGACCTCGAGCTCCACGCCGCAGTCCGGGCACGAGAAGATCTCGCCCTCGATCATATCCTTCAGCTGCACGCTCGCTTCGCATTCCGGGCACTGCGTCACGTTCTATGCCTCCAAGATTTCGTCGATGAGTTGCACGCTCTCCGCGTGCTTCGACAGGGAGTACTGCTCGAGGCCGACGGTGTCGCGGGCCTTCGCGAGCTGCGCGAGGAGCGCCTTCGGGGCGGGTCCGCCGGGCGTGATCCGACGCTCGACCGCGCGGCGGACGTCCAGCAGGTCCTCGACCTCCACGAACTTCGGGTGCGCCGCCCTCAGGGCCTTCGCGTCGACCTTCGGGTTGGCGGCGTACAGGGCGGCGATCGTCTCGTGCGCCTCGCGGAACGGGACGCCGTTCTGCACGAGGTACTCCGCCAGGTCCGTCGCGAGGAGTCGCGGGTCCCGCGCGGCCTCGGCCATGCGGTCCTCGTCGAACTCCAGCCCCGGGATCGCCGTCGCGAGCGCCTCGAGGGTTTCCAGAACGTGCGTCGTCGCATCGAACACGGGGGCCTTGTCCTCCTGGAGGTCGCGGTTGTACGCGAGCGGGAGGGACTTCAGCGCCGCCAGGAGGGCGGTGAGATCGCCGAGGACGCGCGCCGCTTTCCCGCGGGCGAGCTCTGCGACGTCCGGGTTCCGCTTCTGCGGCATCAGGCTGCTCCCCGATCCGAGCCCCGGGGACGGCCGGACGAACCCGAACTCGCTCGAGGACCAGAGGACGAGCTCCTCGCCGATCGAGCTCAGGTGCACCGCCAAGAGGGAGAGGTCGAAAAGGAATTCCGCGAAGTAGTCGCGGTCGCTGACCGCGTCCAACGAGTTCTCGAACGTGGCGGGGAACCCGAGGCGGTGCGCGACCTGCGCGGGATCGATGGGCAGCGTGCTCCCCGCGAGTGCCCCCGCGCCGAGCGGCGAGACGTTCGCGCGCTGGAAGCACCCCGTGAGCCGCTCGAGGTCCCGCGCGAACCGCCAAAAGTGCGCCAGGAGGTGGTGGGCGAGGGTGACGGGCTGGGCCCGCTGGAGGTGCGTGTACCCGGGGAGGATCGTCTCGAGGTGGCGCTCCGCCTGCTCGAGGAGGGCGAGCTGGAGGCGCAGGACATGCTCCTGCACGGCGTGGACCGCCTCCCGGAGGAACAGGCGCTCGTCGAGCGCGATCTGGTCGTTCCGGCTGCGCGCCGTGTGGACCTTCGCGCCGAGCGGGCCGAGCATCTCGGTCAGGTGGACTTCGACGTTCGTGTGCACGTCCTCCAGGTCGTCCCGCCAGGGGAACGTGCCAACGCGGACCTCCGCCCACAACTTCCGCAGGCCGAGCACGAGCGCGTGCGCCTCCTCCTCGGTGAGGATCCCGGTCGACCCGAGCATCTCAACGTGCGCGAGGCTGCCCGCCAGGTCGTACTTCGCGAGACGCCGGTCCACGGGAAGGGACGCGAGGAACCGCCACGCGGGCGTTTGCACGTACGAGGGGGCGCCCCTCTTCTCCAGGACCACCGCCATCACTTCGCCCTCTTCGCGGCCTTCACGAGCTTCGGCGACACCTTCTCGCCGATCGCCGCCCACGTGCGCGCGGGCAGGCCCCAGACGTAGATGAAGCCCTCCGCCATGTCCTGGCGGAACTTGTCGCCGGCCCCGTACGTGGCGAGCGCGACGTTGTACAGGGAGAAGGGGCTCGTCCGGCCGACGACGTTCGCGGAGCCTTTGAACAGCTTCACGCTCACCTCGCCGGTCACACGCGCCTGTGTGCTCTCCACGAACGCGTCGAGGGACTCGCGGAGGGGCGTGAACCAGAGACCATCGTAGATCAGGTTCGCGTATCGGGCCTCCACGGTGCGCTTGAAGTCGAGCACGTCGCGCGGGAGCACCATCGCCTCAAGCGCCTGGTGCGCGCGGATCAGGACCGTGGCGGCGGGGCACTCGTACACCTCGCGGGACTTGATGCCGACGACGCGCGATTCGATGTGGTCGATGCGGCCGACCCCGTGCGTCCCCGCGACCGCGTTGAGGGACTCGATGATCGCGAGCAGGTCCATGCGGCGGCCGCCAAGGCCGACCGGGACGCCTTCCTCGAACCTGATGTTCGCGTACGCGGGGTCCTCCGGCGCCTCGAGAGGAGACTTCGTCCACGCGAACGCCTCCTCCGGCGGTTCGAGGAGCGGGTCCTCCAGGACGCCGGCTTCCACGGACCGGCCCCATAGATTCTCGTCCGTGCTGTACGGGGACGCCTTCGACACCGGGACGGGGATGCCGCGCTCCCGTGCATACTCGATCTCCTGGTCACGGGTCATCCCCCAGACGCGCGCGGGCGCGATCACCTGAAGGTCCGGGGCGAGGGCGGTCGTGCACAGGTCGAAGCGGACCTGGTCGTTGCCCTTCCCGGTGCATCCGTGGGCCACGAAGTCCGCGCCTTCCTTCCGGGCGACCTCGACGAGATGCTTCCCGATGAGGGGGCGCGCGAGCGCGGTGCTCAAGGGGTACTGCCCCTCGTAGAGCGCGTTCGCCTTCAGGGCTCGAAGGATGTACTCCTGCGCGAACTCGCGGCGGGCGTCGATCACGTACGCCTTCCGGGCCCCGGAGCGGACCGCCTTCTCGCGGATTTGCTGGAAATCCCCGGGTTGGCCAACATCGACCGTTGCGGCAACGACTTCGAAATCTTTTTCGCGAAGCCATGGAATTGCCACGGAGGTATCCAAGCCTCCGGAATAGGCGAGCACCACAGTTTGATGAGCCATCTCCCACCCTTTCGTTTGTCCTACACGCGCACTCGCGAGTGGGTATTTGAATTCATTGGCCACTTTCGGTCAATCCCGGGCGGAAGTGTCAAATATTCGACATTCACATATTACCACCGTGGCGAGCATCGCGGGCCGGGTCCGGGAGTTCATCGACAACCGCCCCGGCGTCGCCGACGCGTTGCGCATGGACATCGTGAACCACTCTGCCCTCGCGCGGATGATCGCGAAGGAGCTCGGGATCCGCAAGGAGGAGGCGGTCCTGGCGGCGTGCAGGCGGTATCCCGCGAGCCGGATGCCCGGGTACCGGGAGGAGACCGTGAAGCGCGTCCTCCGCCGGAGCCGCGTCGAGACGCGGACGAACGTGGCGACGGTGACCGTGGTGCAGGGGATCGACGTGCTTCAGCGCCTGGGGGATGTCGTGGAGGAGTTACTCGACGAGAACCGCATCTGTCGCCTCATCCAAGTCTCTCAGGGCACCGTGATCATCGTCGACGACGCGTCCGTGTCCAGGGTCACGCGGAAGCTGCGCGAGGGCCAGCTCGTCAGCGTGAGCAAGAACCTCGTGGAGATCGCCGTCACGAGCCCCGAGACGATCGAGTCCACGCCTGGCATGCTCGCGTTCCTGGCGACGTCGTTGGCCGCGAAGGGGATCAACATCGTCCAGGCGATGTCCTGCTACACGGACACGATCTTCCTGCTGGAGCGGGAGGACATGACGAAGGCCGTCGACGTGCTCACGAGGAGCATGCAATGAGGACGAGGCCTCACGGGGCTCCCGCGGAGGCCGAGACGGCTCGACCCCCGTTCTGCCCAGCGCCGCGCATCCCTTCGACCGCGATTTCCCCCGGCGCGCGTATCGCGAACGCCTCGAGGTAGGGCCGGAGGTTCTGCAGGATCCTCGATTCCGCCTTCCGCAGGTGCTCGCTGAACGTCGACGACGAGAGGCCGGCGCCGTCGGCGAGGCGGTCGATGCTCGTCTGGCTCGGCATCGCGTAGTACCCGTGCCGTAGGCCAAGGAGGACGGCGAGGGACTGCTTGTCCGTGAGGCCGCCGAAGACGTCCGCGGCGGGCATGAGCATCATCTTCTCCATGGACGGGTTCTCGATTGGCCGGGTGGAGACGATCCGGAGCTCGCCGACCTCGCGGATGGCCCGGAACATCTCGCGCATCGCCCCCTCGCTCCAGGCGAGGATGCGCCACGACTCCCACCCCTCGTTGTAGACGATCGGCGGGATGTCCCACGCGCCGGCGCCGCGGATGACCTTCCCGATTCCGCGCCCGTCGGGGGGCCCGCATCGGCAGATCTGCGTCACGATGATGATCCCCTGACCGGTCGCGTACACCTGGCGCCCCCCGAAGGTCGCGACGATGTCCTCGCGGAACGTTTCAACCTGGTCGTCCGGCCCGGACACCTGAAAGAGATCCCGGCTGTCGACGCACCATTGGACGATCCGGAGGTTGGGTAGCCTGCGCGAGAGTTTGCCGATGGGGCAATCGTGGCGAATCTCGAGTGCGGCGGCGTACATCGTCCCTTCTTCGACCGGAGGAGCGGCCATGGATGACCTGGGGACCCAGCGCACGGCGGGGCGATAAGGATTCGCCCGTTCTACGGCGGCTCTCCGCGGCGGCCCAACCGAAATCGCTGCGACCGGACATCCCCTCTCCGTGACTCGAATGGCCGCGTTTGCTGCAACGATGGGTGAAGGGATGCGGACGTGTGGACACCGATCAATCGTCTCCCTGGGGAGCGGGGGAAACACGACGTTCCTGCGATGCAAGGAGTGTGGCGCCGTCCTCGTGCGCGGCGGCGGCAAGGCGTGGGTCCTCCCTCGGGCGTCCCCTCTCTGATGCATCGGTAGGTTTTAGTCGGTCGGTCGGGTACTTGCGCCTCGCATGCGGATCGACGACCGGAAGCTCCGTCTCCTTGAGTCTCGCGTCGATGCCCTGCGACGGACGGACAAGGACGCGGACCAACGGAAGACGTATGATCAGGTCTTCGACCAGACCACCCTCTTCGCCCTGTACAAGCTCATCTCGGACGGCACGCTTCACACGGTCGACTACCCGGTCGCGACGGGCAAGGAAGGGAACGTGTTCCACGCGACGACCAAGACCGGCGGCGTCGCCCTCAAGATCTACCGCGTGAACACCGCCACGTTCCGCTCCCTGTCCGAATACATCCTCGGCGACCCGCGGTTCAAGAAGGTCGGCCGCACGTTCCGCGAGATGATCACCGTCTGGGCTCAGAAGGAATTCAAGAACCTCGCCAAGATGCACGAGGCGGGCGTCCGCGTGCCTCGCGCGCTGAGGGTCCACCAGAACTGCCTCGTGATGGAATACATCGGGGACGAGACGACGCCCGCGCCGCTGATTCGAACCGTCGCCCTCGAGGACCCCGAGGCCGCCTTCGTGGAGGTCGTGACCTCGATGAAGGCGATGCGGAAGGCGAAGCTCGTCCACGGGGACCTGAGCGAGTACAACATCTTGTGGTGGGACGGCCACCCGTGGATCATCGACTGCGCGCAGGGCGTGACGCTCGACCACCCGCGGAGCGAGGACTGGTTCCTCCGGGACTGCGCGAATGTCGCGAAATACTTTGCACGTCTTGACGTCGACACGGACGCAGATCGCCTTGCGGAGACGGTCTTAGGAGAATGACAATGCTGTACGCGCGCATACCCCAGGAGCGGATCGGGGTCCTCATCGGGCCGCACGGGGAGACGAAGAGGCGGCTCGAGGAGTTCACGGGCGTGAAGATCCTCGTGGACTCCGAGTCGGGCGAGGTCACGGTCGACGAGTCGGGGGCGAGGGACAAGTTCCTGGCGGTGAAGGCGCGGGACATCGTGCTGGCGATTGGCCGCGGGTTCAGCGAGTACCGCGCGTTCCGCCTGCTCGACGACGACTCGTACTTCGTCGTCCTGGATATCAAGGACTATGCGAAGACATCCGAACGACAGCGCCAGGTCAGGTCCCGACTCATCGGCACGCGGGGGAAGACCCGGAGGATCATCGAGGACCTCACGGGCGCGGACGTGTCCGTGTACGGCCACACCGTCGCGCTGATCGCGGACGACCTCCAGCTCCCGATCGCCCAGGAGGCGTTCGAGATGCTCCTGAAGGGGAGCGAGCACGCGACCGTGTACCGGTTCCTCGAGCGGAAGCGCCCGGGGCTGAAGATCGCGGAGATGGGCTTCTGAGTGCGGCCAGCCCACTCACGAGACCACCAAGAGAAGCAAGTCCTGCATCGGGCGGAGCCTGCCGCGTGTGGCGTCCACCTCGAGCGTCAGCTCTTCAAGGGTCAACGCTCCCAGAACCGGTTGATCGCCGGGCTCCCCAAGGATGGCCAGGGTATGTACGGACTCCCCTTCGACGGAAACGCCGATCCAGCCGAGATCCCTCGTGATGGGCTCGCCGTTGATCATGCGGAACGTCTGTCTCTTCTCCGTCCGGATGCCTAGCGCATCCGCGGTTGTCCGGGGAATGACGGTGCGGAAAGCCCCGGTATCCACGACCATCTCCACTTCCTGCCGCCTCTCGGGTTCTTGGAGGGAGAACACCTGAACCACGACGCGGAACACGCCCATCACTCAATTCTGAAGCAGCTCGAGCCAGTTTATAGTTTGTGCTGCATGCACGCCAAACAAGCGGGGACCGTGGGGCTTCCCTCGGAGCCTTAATACGCGGTCAGGGCGATGCTTCCCCCATGGCGGGGGAGAGAGAGATCCTCGTGAAGGGCCTCCGGGTCCAGGTCCAGATCATCCCGGAGCGATTCGACGACGCGACCCTGTGGGCGCTCCGGAGCGAACTCCTCGCTCTCGACGCATACCTCCGCGTCCACCCGCGCGAGGCGTCGGAGAAGACGCGGCGAGCCCTGGACCGCGCGCTCGACCTCACCGGGACCGTGCACGCGTTCGCGTCGGAGCTCCGCGGATTCCTCGGGCAGAAGGAGAAGAGCGAGAAGGCCTCGTGGTTCGACCTGAGCTCGATTGGCGTCCTCGCAGTCGAGAACCTCCTGACCGCGGACAAGATCACCCTGCCGCGGATCCTCATGAACTCCTTGTCGGAGGCGTTGATGTTCCTCGCGAGCCGCCAGTACGTCGGCGGCGCCGAGGAGGTCCTCCGCGGTCTTTACCGCCAACACGCGTCGTCGATGTACCGGGAACTGTGGCTGCTCGCGACGGATTATCGCAAGACCCTCAGCGCGTACGACGTCAAGGAATTCCAGTCGGCAATCGACGCCTTCTTCGCGCAGCTCGAGGCGGCCCCGGTGCCGGCCCGGATTGCGGTCCTGCGCCAGTTCTACGCGCTCCTCGTCATGATTCGCGCCGCCGAACTCCTCGAGCAGCTCGGCCGCTAATTCCTCCAGCGGCCGCAACACCGCTTTGCACCGCAATCCTTCCAGACCAACGTGGACTAGGCGATCCTGATCGAGCGGGCGAGGGAACCGCATCGTCCCCGGTGGGCCGGATTGACTTCATGACATAACTGCTAAGACCTAGGGAGCCACTGCTTGTCACGATGGCCCAAGCGGTCTTCCCATTCGGGTTGTTCCTCCTTCTTCTCTTCGCGGGGGTGGTCGTTTGCGCCCTGGGAATACGCCTCCTGCAGCAAGCGCGAGGCGCACCCAAACCGCACCGGGCCGGGGCCGGTCGGCCGTTGGGGACGGTCGCCATCGCTCTTGGCCTCCTGTTAGTCGGCGGCACGACGTCTTGGGGGGTATACTGGATTGTCCGGCAACAAGACCTCGATTCGCGGTTCACTTTCACCTACACGGTCCAGTTTGAGTTCAACGGGTCGGGCGTCGTTCTGGTTTCGCTCCCGATCCCGACGGAGGAGCGGCTCCTCGCGGGCCTCGAGATTGAGGGGATCTCAGCCACGTTCGCGTACAATCGGTCAGGAGCCGAACCCGCGCTTGACGTCACGTTCTCCGAACCGACGAATGTCTCCGCGCATTTCCTCGGACGAACGCCGCCGGACCAGTTCGACCCGGCGAACCTGACTCGGAACGATGGCCAGGTCTCCACCCTGGCGCTCGCAGTACTGTCCGGTGATGTGACCTCCGTCCATGTGGAGTTTGAGGCGTCGTGGATCCGAACGTGCTTCGTTCGAACGTGGGAGCAAGACGTGTGGCTCTCGAGGGGGGTTTCCGACCATCCGGGCAGATGGTGGACCATCGTCTGCTAGGGTCAGGCCGCATAGGACTCCCCACGAAGTTTATCGCGTTGGAGGTCTTCTGCGCACCGCAATTTCGGGGCGTGACTCGAGGAAGACTCGCGATCAGATTCATGTGGACCTCGAAGTCCCCGACCCTTTGCCCATGTGGCAACGGAGCTAACTTTCCTGGATCTCCCGTCAGGATTGGGGCTGGGGAATCAACCGCCCATACAGTCGCGCGGACCTTGCAGGCACTCCCGCGATGCTTGTGTACCTAGTTCTCGTGATGTTCCTAGCGGTTCTCCTCCTTATCATCCTCTGGTTCTCGGGCGTTCGTTGAAGGGACTCGAAGGCTTGTGAAGTTCATTCCGGCCACCGACGCGCCAAACGATTAAGAGTCCTCGGCCCATCTCAGCGCGGAAGTCCGGATGCCGAAGTACGTCTTCCTCTTCGAAGAGGGGAACAAGGACATGCGGGACCTCCTCGGCGGCAAGGGGGCGGGGCTGGCGGAGATGTCACGACTCGGCCTCCCCGTACCGCCGGGCTTCACGATCACGACGAGGGCGTGCAACTTCTACGCAAAGAACCAGAGGTTCCCCCCGGGGCTCGAGAAGCAGATGCGGGAGACTTTGGCGGCGGTCGAGGGGAAGGCGGGCAGGAAGTTCGGGGACACCGCGAACCCCCTCCTCCTCTCCGTCCGCTCGGGCGCAAAGTTCTCCATGCCGGGCATGATGGACACTATCCTGAACGTCGGCGTCAACGAGGCGACGGTCCAAGCGCTCGCATCCCTCAGCGGCGACGAGCGCTTCGCGTGGGACGCGTACCGCCGCCTCATCCAAATGTACGGCCGCATCGTCATGCACATCGAGGGGGCCAAGTTCGACCGCATCCTTGAGGCGTGGAAGGCAAAGACCGAAGGCGGCCGAGACACGGACCTGACCGCGGAGATACTGAAGTCCATCGTGTCCGAGTACAAGTCACTGTACCGGGCGGAGACGAACTCGGACTTCCCGCAGAAGCCGTACGACCAGCTCCGACAGGCCGTCGTCGCCGTCTTCGGATCGTGGACGGGGAAGCGCGCAATGGACTACCGCAACTTCCACGGCATCCCGCACGACCTCGGCACCGCCGCGAACGTGCAGACGATGGTCTTCGGGAATCTTGGCGGCAACTCCGGGACGGGGGTCGCGTTCACGCGGGACCCCGCCACGGGGGCGAAGGGCCTGTACGCGGAATACCTCCCGCAGGCCCAGGGCGAGGACGTCGTTGCGGGGATCCGCACGCCCCTCCGGATGGAGGCGCTCCGGGACGCGATGCCCGACATCTACGCGGAGCTCGAGGGCGTCGCCGCGAAACTCGAATCGCACTACCGCGACATGCAGGACATCGAGTTCACGGTCGAGCGCGGGCAGTTCTGGGTGCTCCAGACGCGGACCGGGAAGCGCACCGCCCAGGCCGCGATCCGCATCGCCGCAGACATGGTGAAGGAAGGGCGCATCTCGAAGGACGAGGCGCTCCTGCGAATCGAGCCGGCGCAGGTCGTCGAGCTCCTCATGCCCCGCTTCCGCCCGAGCGACAAGGAGGCGGCGAAGAGGTCGGGAAAGTTCCTCGGCAAGGGCGTGAACGCTTCGCCTGGCGCGGCGGCGGGCCCGGCGGTGCTCGACTCGGACCTCGCGGAGACCCTCGGATCGAAACGGTTCCGAGCGATCGAGTCTCGGGACCCGTCTTCCTCCGTTGAGCAAACGGTCGACGCCGCCAAGACAGAGCTTCAGGGGGCCACCGGCCTCCCATGGATCTCCCGCCTGGGCCCTGAGGCATTCGTGATCAAGACGAACGACGGGCGGTGGGTCGAATCTGAACAGTATCGGGAGATTTTGGCGGTGGGGGGGCGCGAGCGTGCCGTTGAACTGCGCCTGAAAGTCGTGCTGACGCGCACGGAGACCTCGCCGGAAGACGTACACGGGATGCTCCACGCCAAAGGGATCCTCACCGCCAGGGGTGGCGCGACCGCCCACGCGTCCGTCGTCGCCCGCGGCCTCGGACTGCCGTGCGTCGTCGGGTGCGAGGCGCTCAAGGTGGACTATGAGGGAGCGACCTTCTCGCTCGGCGATCAGTCGTTCGCGCAGGGCGACCTCGTGTCGATCGACGGGGCGACCGGAGAGGTGTTCGGGGGCCTCATCCCCGCCGTCGAGCCGGACTTCGAGAAGGAGGAGGAGTTGCGGACGATCCTCGGATGGGCGGACGAGACCGCCTCGCCGTTCATGGTGTGGGCGAACGCGGACTACCCGCGGGACGCGCGGAACGCGCTCACGTTCGGGGCGCGGGGCATCGGGCTGTGCCGCACGGAACACATGTTCTTTGAAACGGAGCGGCTGCCGATCGTGCACGACATGATCCTGTCCGCGGTGGCGGCCCGGGGGAAGCAGCCGGAGGCGCACGCGCGATATCTCGCGGCGCTTGCGAGGCTGGAGACGTTCCAGAAGTCCGACTTCGAGGGCATCTTCCGAGCGATGGCGGGCCTCCCCGTCGTGATCCGCCTGATCGACCCGCCCCTCCACGAGTTCCTGCCGAAACACGAGGACCTACTGGTTGAGCTCATGGAGCTCCGACGAACAGGCGGGGACACGAAGGTAATCGCGGAGAAGGAGGCGATGTTGGCGGCGGTCGAGGCGACGCGCGAGGCGAACCCGATGCTCGGCCTCCGCGGGTGCAGACTCGGCATCACGTACCCGGAGATCACGGAGATGCAGGTGCGCGCGATCTTCCAGGCGGCCGTCCAGGTCAAGCGCGAAGGCGTCGACGTCCACCCCGAAATCATGATCCCCCTCGTCGGCCACGTGAACGAGCTGAGGAACCAGCGCGAGGCGCTTGAGGCGGTCGCGAAGCACGTCATGGAGTCCGAGGGTTTGGCGGTGGACTACAAGTTCGGCACGATGATCGAGGTGCCGCGCGCGGCGCTGACCGCGGACGAGATTGCGAAGTACTCCGAGTTCTTCTCCTTCGGGACGAACGACCTCACGCAGATGACGTTCGGGTACTCGCGCGACGACGCGGAGGGCAAGTTCCTCATGAAGTACGTGGAGGACGGCATCCTCCCGTACAACCCGTTCCAGACCCTTGACGGGATCCCGGGGAAGGGCGAGGAGCCGCGCGGCGTCGCGAAGCTCATGGAGATCGCCGTCGAGAGGGGGCGGAAGGCGAAGCCGGACCTGAAGATCGGCATCTGCGGGGAGCATGGGGGCGATCCGCCGAGCATCGCGTTCTGCCACCGCCTCGGGCTGAATTACGTCTCGTGCTCGCCGTTCCGCGTGCCCATCGCGCGGCTGGCGGCGGGACGGACGGTCGCGGGCCTCCGGACGACCGTGGCGAGGGACAAGTGATGGCCGACACCGCCAGCCTCCTCATCCTCGTCGTCTCTGCCTTCGTACCGGCCCTCTTCTTCCTGGGCTTGGTCCGGAGGACGGAGCGGTACGGACAGGAACCGCTGGGCCGCGTGATCCGGACGTTCGTCTGGGGAGCGGTCTTCGCCGTCCTCATCGCCGTCCTCCTGAGCGTCGTCCTGATCCTCATCTTCCAAGAGTACCGCGTCTACGTGCTGACCGGGCCCGATCCGCGAATCGAACTGATCGTCCTCGCGTTGATCATCGCGCCCTTCACGGAGGAGCTCGCGAAAGGCATCGGCGTGTTCCTCGCGCGCCCCGCAATCGACGAGCCGGAGGACGGCATCGTGTACGGCGCCGCCAGCGGCCTCGGGTTCGCCGCGACCGAGAACGTCCTGTACGGGCTCACCGCGCTCGCGATCTCCGGAAGCCTCGGCGTCTCCCTCCTCGTCATCGGGGTGCGGAGCATCTCCAGCGCGCTCCTCCACGCTTCCTCGAGCGCGACGTTCGGCTACGGGATCGCGCGGAACCGCCTCTGGCCCCAGCAGTTCAAGGTCCTCCCCGCCTATCTGTTGGCGGTGGGGATGCACGCGGGTTTCAACCTGCTCGCGTCCCTGAGCGAGCTGTATGCCGGGACGGATGCCCAGACGGAGACCGTGGCGCTGATCGGTCTCGGGGGCGCCATCCTCCTGGCGCTCGTCGCGTTCACGATGATCCGCGCGAGGATCCGGGCGGAGGATCAGCGTCACGTGGCGCACTAGAGCGACCCTTCGCCAATGTTCTTATCGCGTCGAAGGATGCGATGGCGATGCGCTGGCGGTTCGTCCTCGACGGGACCCAGTACAGCAAGCACAAGGCGGAATTCAAGAAGCTCCTCCAGGAGCACCTCCTGACCTGGCGGGGGAACATGACGACCTTCCTCTGGCAGGGAGCGAAGGAGCGCGTGCGCGCGGAGTACGAGAGGGATCCGAAGAACGACGTCACCCTCACCGCCACGATCCTCTGGGAGGGGCGGGCGAAGACGCCCTTCCTCAACGAGCTGAAGACATGGACGTTCGCCCTCGGCGGCCAGGCGATGGAGGAGAAGGTGACGAAGCAGGACGCAATCGCCGCCAAGGAGCGCGCGGAGCGCGAGCTCGAGGTGTGGGACGCCGCGCACAAGCCGGACGTCCGGGCGTTGCGCGCGCAGGGCCGGCCCGAGGATTGGATCGAGCGGGACGTCAAGGCGTGGAAGCAGGCGCGCGACGCGAAGCGGACCGAGCTCCTACGGCCCTAGAACGTGGGAGCGCGGACCTCGGACGGGTCGTAGCAGTCAAAACAGAACCCCTTCCTGCGGTCCTCGCGCAACATGTGAAGACGAACGCCGCATCGCCGGCACGTCGCGACGCGCTCTTCGGGATCCGAGGCACGTCGCCCGTCCGGACGAAGCTGGAACGCAATCACGGGGACTCCTCGACCCGCGCGCGGGAACCCTCATGCACGATAAGAACGTTCGGCCGCGTCGCGAGCGACAAGGCTTTACCGACACGACGGATGCGGTCGCGTGCCCGGGCTGTTCGCGACGATCGAAGGGATCGACGGCACGGGGAAGACGACGGTCGCCGCCAAGGTCGGAGAGTCCCTCGCCTCTGTCGGCATCCCGATCGTGCGCACGACGGAACCCACGCGCACGTGGCGCGGCGCCGCGGTGCGATGGGCGATCGAGGGCGCGGTCGACGCGGTCACGGAGTCCTTTCTCTTCCTGGCGGACCGGGAGGCGCACGGACGCGAGATCCGGGGATGGCTCGACGAGGCGAAGCTCATCCTCTCCGATCGATACGCGGACTCCACGTACGCCTACCAAGGGGCACGGCTGGCGGCGAAGCGTCCGGACGCCGTCGAGTGGCTCCGCGACCTCAGCGCGCCGTTCGTCCTGGTCCCGGACGTCACGTACTTCCTGGCGGCGCCGCCGGACGTGGCGCTCGCGCGCATCGCGAACCGAGAGCGGAAGGTACGGTTCGAAGAGCTCGAGTTCCTCCGCGCGGTCGACGCGAACTACCGAAGACTCGCGCGCGACCCGCGCTTCCTCACGATCGACGCCACGCGGGGCATCGGGGAGGTCGCGGGGGAGATTGGAACGGACCTCGTCCGGCGCTATCGAGGGTGAGCCGCCTTCGGGAACCGTGTGAGGAGCGCCTTCGCGAACACCATCGCGCGATCTCGATCTTGGCTCTGAATCGCAACGAGAAACGCCTTGCCGAAGACGACGTGAAGATAGTCGGGCTCGAGGGGGACGGTCTCGACCGTCGAGAGCACGAGGCAGCACATTCCCGTCGCGCGCACATAAACGCTGGCGGCTGCGTATCGTGCATGATTATCGATTACTCCGCGCCGACGCGAAACCGCGTTCCTGACCACCGGAATCGCACGACGGTCGAACGTGTCCGCGGCCCTTGACGCAAGATACTTAACCCTCACCATGCATCGCGGCCGCCGATGGGGTGCACTCGTGGAGTCCGCAGCCTCTAGCAAGGCGGCTCCCCACCCGCACGGCTCGCGCGACTACGTCGGCATCGTGTACGGCGACGTCGGCAGCACGTCCCTGCGCTGCGCCGTGTTCGAGCCGCTCGAGCGGAACGAGTACGTGCAGGTCCACCACGAGGCGTCCGGCTGGGTCCTCGGGCGCGTCGACGACATCGAGCGGAAGACGGACCTCTCCCTCGACCGCAGCCTGCTCCTCGGGGCGGGCGAGGACGTGGACATCGAGGAGAAGGTCAGCGCCCAAGTGTCGATCATCGGCTACCGGGACGACCGCGACCTTCTCCAGGTGCCGCGCACGCCGTTCCGCGCGGGGGAGCACATCCACAAGGCGGAGGAGTCCCTCATCCGCAAGGTCATCGGCCTGCGGCACGACACGAAGCACGGCGCGTACATCGGCCTGCTCGACGGCCATGCGATCCAGATCTTCCTCGACATCAACGCGATGGCCCAGAAGCACGTGAGCGTGCTCGCGAAGACGGGCGGAGGGAAGTCGTACGCGGTCGGCGTCCTCCTCGAGGAGCTCATGAAGCACGGGGTGACGACGCTGATCGTCGACGCGCACGGGGAGTACGGATCCCTTCGGGAGAAGGCACGCGATGCGGACACGATGAAGCGCTTCGACGTCAAGCCGCACGCGTACGAAGGGCACATCCAGGAGTTCTCGCCGGACACGAAGGTGAACCCGCACGCGAAGGCGCTGCGGTTCACGCTGTCGAACCTCGATGCGAGGGACATCCTCGGGCTCACGACCTCCGGCGGCAGGGTCCGTCAGCATCTCACGCAGCTTCGGAAGGCGCTCGATCTGCTCCGCGCGTCGACGAAGGAGTACAGCATCGCGGACATCATCCGCGTCCTCGAGAGGGAGGCGGAGGAGGACGCGTCCGTGAACGGGCTCATCGACGAGCTCGAGTACCTGCGGGAGGTCGACATCTTCGCGCGCGAGGGCACGCGGATCGACGATCTCGTCGTGAAAGGGAAGACGACAATCATCAACCTGAAGGGCACGCCACCGGACATCCAGGACCTCATCGTGAACCGCATCTGCACAGCGCTCTTCGAGTTGCGGAAGGTCGGCCGCATCCCCCCGATGATGCTCGTCGTGGAGGAGGCGCACAACTACTGCCCGCAGGTGGGGACCGTAAACTCCTCGAAGATCTTCCGAACGATCGCCTCCGAGGGGCGGAAGTTCGGGCTCGGCCTCGTGATCGTGACACAGCGCGCCGCCAAGGTGGACAAGAACGTCCTGAGCCAGTGCAACACCCAGGTCATCCTCAAGGTCACGAACCCGAACGACCTGAAGGCGATCGCCGCGAGCGTCGAGGGTCTCACCGCCGCGATGGCGGACGAGATCCAGCGATTGCCGATTGGCGTCGCCATCGTCGTCGGCGGCGGAGTCCAGATGCCCCTCATGGTCGAGGTGCGCCCGCGGGAGACGAAGCACGGCGGCGAGTCCGTCAAAGTGATCGAGGACTGAAGGCGCCGATCCGCCCGTCCTCCATGTCCATCGTCGCGTCCGCGATCCGCAACGCGTGCGCGTCGTGGCTCACGAGGAGGACCGTTTTCCCGCGCTCCCGGCTCGCCGCGCCGAGGAGGTCGAACACCCTGATGGCGTTCTCGGAATCGAGCTCGCCCGTGGGTTCGTCCGCGAGTAGGAGAGGGGGGTCGTTCGCAAGCGCCACTGCGATGGCAACGCGCTGCTGCTCGCCGCCACTCATCTCGTCCGGCCGCTGCCCTGCCCGTTTGGCCAGGCCGACGGCATCAAGGAGTTCCTTCCTCCTCTTCTCCCGCTCGTCCCCCGAGAGACCCGCGATGCGCATCGGGAGCTCGACGTTCTCCGCGGCCGTAAGGACGGGGACGAGGTTGAAGAACTGGAACACGAATCCCACCTTGTCGCGGCGATACTTCACAAGCTCCCCATCGCTGAGGTGCGGTAAGTTCAACCCGTCGGTCTCGATCGAACCGGCGGTAGGACGGTCCAGGCCGCCGACGAGGTTGAGCAGCGTCGTCTTGCCGCAGCCCGAGGGACCGCGAATCAGGGTGATCTTCCCCCCCAGGAACGTCGCGTCGAGCCCGCGGAGGGCGATGACCTCGAGCTTCCCCATCTTGTACACCTTGATCAGGTCCTTCACGGCGATGTCTGACATGTCATCCTCCTCGCAATTTTAGCACCCGGGCGATGTCCATTCCGCGGATCGCGAAGGTCCCAAGCAGGCTCGCCAACCACACGCCGAGAATGATCGCGAGAAGCGGAAGGACCAGGCTCGACGGGACAACGAACGGCACTGTGGCGAGGGAGAGCGAAGAGACGAGAGCGAAGAACGTAGCCACCGTGACGAGGCCGCCGATCACGCCCAGGACAATGCCGAGAATGGCGACGATCCAGCCCTCCGCCATCAGGAGGCGATGGACGGCCTTCGCCCCCGCCCCTCGCGCGATCAACGTGGCCAGCTCGTCCCGGCGTTCCGCGGAGGCGGCGAAGACGAAGAGGCCGACCGTCACACCGAGGAGCACAATCGCGACGTTGGCCTGCACGCGGAGGTAAGAGAACGTCGTCGTCGCCAACGCGTTGCGGGCATCTTGCTCCTTCGCCTCCTCCAGGGTGCGAGGGAAGAGGGTACCGGGGAAGAGGCCTGCGATCGCATCCCTGACGGCCCCCGCATCCGTCCCGGGCGCGAGCGCGATCAGGTACCGTCCTTGATATGCCTGGGAGAGGTTCAATCGGGGCCCCAAGGCGGAGATGTCCAAGT
>Ga0209751_10000784_pt1 | contig 33577 bp, 29 predicted proteins | sample RifCSP13_1_FD_184019 | JGI IMG/M metagenome (GOLD analysis project Ga0209751, IMG submission 184019) | Soil microbial communities from Rifle, Colorado - Rifle CSP2_sed 13_1 (SPAdes) (version 2) | ecosystem: Environmental > Terrestrial > Deep subsurface > Rock core/Sediment | place: Rifle...
AGCACGTCTTCGGGGAGCTCCTGCCTGCGGAGGTTCGCGACGACGTGCTCTACGACCCCGGGGGCGAACGGATCAGGGCCTGAGAGGAGGCCGGATGATCGACGAGATCGTCGAGCGCGTGTCGCTCTGGCGAGGCCTGGACGTGTCGGTGTCGACCCTCTCGGGCGGGCTCACGAACGAGAACTTCCTCGTCGAGGCCGGCGGGAAGAGGTATGTCGTGCGGGTCCCCGGCGCCTCCACCGAGCTGCTCGCCGTTGATCGCGTGAACGAGCGGCACAACGCGCAGGCGGCCTCCACGACGGGCGTCGCCCCGAAGGTGCTCGAGGTGCTGGCCGACCTCGACGTGATGGTGATCGAGTACGTCCCCGGCGAGACGATGTCGGGCGAGAGGCTCCGCTCGCCCGGGATGGCGAGGCGGATCGCCGGGTCGCTCCGGCGGCTGCACACCGCACCGAGGTTCCTCCACGACTTCGACATGTTCCGGACCCTCGAGTACTACCTGCGGATCTGCGAGGAAGAAGAGGTGCGGATCCCAGACGGCTACCTGGCGCACATGGCACAGGTCGCGGAGCTCGAGCGCGCGTTCGCGGTCCACCCGTTCACCAAGGTGCCGTGTCACAACGACCTCCTCGCGGAGAACTACATCGACGACGGCACGCAGCTCTGGATCGTGGACTTCGAGTACAGCGGGAACAACGACCCGACGTTCGAGCTCGGCGACACGGTGCAGGAGTGCGCGTTCGACGCCGAGCTCCGCGCCGTGCTCTGCGAGGCGTACTTCGGCGAGGCGACGCCGGCGCTGCTCGCACGGATGAACCTCCAGGCGCTGATGGCCGACGTCGGCTGGACGCTCTGGGCTGCGATCCAGGCGAAGATCTCCTCGATCGACTACGACTTCTGGGGCTGGGCGGTCGAGCGGTGGGACCGTGCGCTCGCGGTGCTCGACGGCCCCGACTTCTCCCGCTGGGTCGGTGAGGTCGTCGCCTGAGGGGTAGTCCCTTTGGTGGCGTCCCGGCTTACCCTGGGACGGTGAAGCTCGTCACCACACCCGAGGCCGTCGAATACGTGCGCGAGCGCGGCGGCACACTGTTCGTCTGGTCCGAGCAGGCTCTCTCCTACACGGGCCAGCTCACCTACCTCGAGGCCTCGACGGAGTCGCCGAGCGCCTGGCGTGAGTTCCGGCCGATGCGCGGCGACGCCTTCGAGCTCTTCGTCGACTTCGGGGGTCGCGACCTCCCCGACGAGCTGCACGTCGGCGTGTTCGGGAGAAGGAAGAAGCGCCTGCGCGCGTTCTGGAACGGGTGCTCGTTCGCTCGCGAGGCTCCTACGACCTGATCCGCTCGCCGGCCGGGTCCCAGAGCGGCTCGGCCGTGACCTCCGCCTCCACCCATTCGCCGAAGACCTCCACGGCGAGCTTCCTCCCGACCTCGGCGAGGCCGACCGGGAGGTAGGCGTACGCGATGCTCCTCCCGACCGAGTATCCGATGCCACCGCTCGTGATCCGCGCGACGATCTCGTCTCCGTGGCGCACCGGCTCGTTGCCGAGGGTCTGGGCGCGCGGATCGGAAAGCGTGAGACAGCGGAGCCTCTTCCGGATGCCCTCGGACTTGGCACGTTGGAGCGCCTCACGTCCGATGAAGTCGCTTCCTTCGAGGTGTACGGCGAACCCGAGTCCGGCCTCGAATGGGCTCTCTTCGGGGGTGATGTCGGTCGCCCAAGCCCGGTAGCCCTTCTCCAGGCGGAGCGAATCGATGGCGCGGTAGCCGGCGGCGACCATGCCGTGCGGCGCGCCGGCGTCCATGAGTGCGTCCCAGAGCCGAACGGCGTCCTCCGCGGAGGGGTAGATCTCCCACCCGAGCTCTCCCACGTACGTGACCCTGGCCGCGCCGCACCCCGCGCCCGCGAGCTCGATCGCTCGCCACGACATGTAGGGGAATGCCTCGCTTGATAGGTCGGCCGGCGTAAGCGGCGCCAGGATGTCGCGCGCCCGCGGTCCCCACAGCGCGAAACAGGAGATCTCGGCGGTCACGTCTTGGATCTCGACGCCCTCGTCGGGAAGGTGCTTCCGGAGCCAACCGAGGTCGTGATCGCCGAACGCCGTGCCGGTCACGATGCGGAAGCGGTTCTCGGCCAGGAGCGTCACCGTGACGTCGGCCTCGATACCGCCGCGGCGGTTCAGCATCTGCGTGTAGACGACGGCTCCTGCGGGCCGGCCGACGTCGTTCGCGCAAAGGCGCTGAAGGAAGGCGAGCGCGCCGGGCCCCGACACCTCGATCTTGGCGAACGACGACTCGTCGAACAGCCCGGCGCGCTCGCGCGTGGCCAGGTGCTCGGCCGGGATCGCCGTCGACCAGTGCTGGCCGGCCCATCCCCTCGGTCTGAGCTCCTCGAAGCGATCGTCCTCGTTTCTCCGGAACCAGTTCGCTCGCTCCCAGCCGGCCTTCTCGCCGAACTCGGCGCCGAGCTCCTTCAAGCGTTCATACGTGGGCGCCGTCTTGAGCGGGCGCCCGGCCAGGCGTTCCTCCCCGGGGTAATGGATGTCGTAGTACGTCGCGTAGATCTCGTGGGCCCGGACCCTGGCGTACTCGCGGTCGCGGTAGTGGGGACCGAAGCGGCGGATGTCCATCTTCCAGACGTCGAGCTCCGGCTCGCCCTCGACGATCCACTCGGCCAGCACCTTCCCGATCCCGCCGGCGCCGGCGATCCCGTGCGCGCAGAACCCCGCAGCCACGAAGAACCCGCGTACCTCGGACTCGCCGAGGATGAACTCGCCGTCGGGCGTGAAAGCCTCGGGCCCGTTGATCATGCGCACGACCTCGGCGTCGGACGTCACGGGCACGAGCGCGAACGCGCTCTCCGCCAGTGGCGCGAACCGGTCCCAGTCCTCGGGCAGGAGCTTGTTGTTGAAGTCGGCCGGGATCGGCTCGGTCACGTGCCACGGCGCCGGGTTCCGCTCGTAGCCGCCGGCGACGAGCCCACCGATCTCCTCGCGGAAGTACACGAGGCGGTCGGGATCGCGCATCGTCGGGAAGTCCGCGCGAACGCCGTCGATCGGCTTAGTCATGAGGTACTGGTGCGCGAAGGGCACCACCGGCACCTCCACGCCGGCCATCCGGCCGATCTCGTTGGCGAAGATGCCGCCGGCGTCGACCACGACCTGGGTTCGGATGCCGCCGCCGTCTGTGCGTACCCCACTGACCCTTCCGTCCTCGACGTCTATCCCCGTTACGCGGGTGTTCTCGAGGATGCGCGCGCCCCGCTTCCGGGCGCCGGCCGCCAGCGCCCGCGTGAGTCCGCTCGGGTCGAGCCACCCGTCCGTGGGCAGGTAAGCAGCCCCCTCTATGCCGGCGGGGGCGAAGAGCGGGAAGAGGTCGAGAGCTTCCTTCGTAGAGACGATCTCGAGCGGGAGCCCGAAGGTCTTCCCCCAACCCGACAGGCGCCTGAGCTCCTGGATCCGCTCTCCCGAGGACGCCAGACGAAGGGAGCCGACCTCGTGCCAGCCGGGGTCGACTCCGGTCTCCTCGGCGAGCCGGCGGTAGAGCTCGACCCCGTACATCATCATCCGCGTGAGGGTCACGCTGGATCGCAGCTGACCGACGAGCCCCGCGGAGTGGAACGTCGATCCCGACGTGAGCTCCGAGCGCTCTACGAGCACCACGTCGGTCCAGCCGAGCTCGGTCAGGTGGTACGCGATGCTCGTGCCACCCACGCCCCCGCCGATGACGACCGCTCGCGTCTCGTCCAAGCTCAGACCTCTCCGGCGGCGTTGACGAGCCAGGTCCCGAAGCGCTCGTCCGCCGCGCTCGCGAGGCACCTGGCGAAGTGCCTGTCCGCGTACTCGACGTAGTCGACGTCGAGCGTCGAGATGCCCTGCTGGACCACGCCCCACATCGCCTCGCGGAAGTCCGACATGATCCGCATGAGGCAGAGGCGCGCCTCGTTCGCCGGCGTGACGCGTCCGAAGTAGAGTTCCAGGAGCGTTCGCTGTGCGTCCCTGGAGATGCCGTTGTTCACCGAGAGGTTCCCGAGGTCGAAGAACGGGTCGCCCATCCCCGCGTACTCGTAGTCGACGATCACGACGCGGTCGTTAGCCACCAGGAAGTTCGCGTTCAGGAGATCGTTGTGACACGGGCGCGGCGGGATCGGTGCCGCGGCGAAGGTCTTCTCGATCGCGGCCGCGCGCTCGTGGGCGTCATCGTACGCGCGTGGGATCGGCACACGGCGCGCGGCCGCGACCTCGCGGTACTCCTCCACCACGCGGAACGCGTCGAACGCCGTGGGGATCGGCCCCATCGCGTGGATCGCCTTCACCGAGGCGACGACTCGCTCTAGCACGTCGCGCCGCTCCAGGTCCTCCGAAGGAAGCGGGTCGGCCTCGACGAACCGGGTAACGAGCGCGCCGTGCTCCGGCAGGAAGGCGACGACCTCGGGGGCGACCCCGGCCGCCGCCGCGGCCGTGGCCGCCCGGAACTCGGCCTCGCGGTCGATCCCGAGCAGCCCCGTGTCTTTTCCCGCGAGCCTGACGACGAACGAGCCCCCGGCCACGTCGACGCGGAAGTTGCTGTTCGTGATCCCGGCCTCTAGCGCAGTCACCCCGTCGGGCTCCGCGTCCGGCCACGCGTCGAGGATCACCGCCTCCAGGGCCGGATCCAGGTCAGCCGTCACGTCGAGCCCAGCGCGATCGTCACGGCCTCGCCGTTGATCCCGCTCGCCGACTCGCTCGCGAGGAAGGCGATCGTGTCGGCGACCTCCTCGGTCGTGACGAACCGCCCGGACGGATACTCGGCCGCCCAGGCTGTCAGCACCTCCTCGCTCGTCACCCCGCGCCGCTCGGCCTCGATCTCGGCCTTACGATCCGCGAGCCGCGTGTGGACCCATCCGGGCAGCACGGCGTTGCACGTGACGTCGAAGGGCGCGACGTCCTGGGCAACGGCCCGCATGAGGCCGAGGAGCCCGTGCTTGGACGCGCAGTAGGACGCCATCGACGGCCACCCGTACTCGCCCGAGGTCGAGCTCACCATCACTATCCGGCCCCACCGTCGCTCGATCATGTCCCCGACCGCTAGCCTGGTGAGCTCGAACGGCGCGGCGAGGTTCACCGACATCATCTCGTCCCACAGCTCGCGCGAGATCTCTTGGATCGGCCGGTCCCGGTAGGAACCGATCCCGGCGTTGTTGACCAGGATGTCGATCGGCCCAAGTCGCCGCCGGGCCTCATCGACGATTCGCGCGCAGCCCTCCGACGTGGCGACCGACTCGACCAGGTACTCGACCGGGGTCTCGGCGGCGAGAGCGGCGAGCTCGCGCTCGGTCCGGGAGACGCCCATCACCCGCGCGCCGACGGCCGCGAGGGCCCTCGCGGTCGCCAGCCCGATCCCGCGCCCGGCGCCTGTGACGAGAGCGACCCTGCCGGCCAGGAACCTGCCGGAGGAGAACGAGGGCGCGAACGATCCTGCGTGCTCCACGGTCCGGTGAACCCTACCGCACGGTGCTGCCGGGTCGTGCCCGGGGGTTGACAGGATGGCGGCCATCTCTACACTAGTTGGACCATGTTCGAGACAGGAACGCCGAGGCAGCAGTCACTCGTACTTATCGGCTAGGCGCGGGCGGGCCCAGGAGGCCCGCGACCCCGCGCCGGAGACCCCTCGCCCAGCGGGGGGTTTTTCATACCCGGGTCCAACCAGACACCGGGGGACCGGCAAGGGCGGAGCAAGCCGCGAGGTCCAAGGAGGAGAAAGATGAAGGTGACCGGCGCGCAGGCGCTGTTCAAGGCCCTCGAAGGCGAGGGCGTCGACACGATCTTCGGCATCCCGGGAGGGGCGATCCTTCCCGCCTACGACCCACTGATCGATGCAAACATCCGACACGTGCTCACGCGCCACGAGCAGGGCGCCGGGCACGCCGCCGAGGGCTACGCGTGGGCGACCGGGAAGGTGGGCGTTTGCATGGCGACATCCGGGCCCGGCGGCTGCAACCTCGTAACCGCACTCGCCGACGCGAAGATGGACTCCGTGCCGGTCGTCGCCATCACCGGCCAGGTCCCCACCCCCGTGGTCGGCAACGACGCCTTCCAGGAGGCCGACATCACCGGCATCACCATGCCGGTCACCAAGCACAACTTCCTCGTGAAACGTGCGGAGGATGTGGCCGAGACGATCCGTGAGGCGTTTCACATCGCGAGCACGGGACGCCCGGGGCCGGTCCTCGTCGACGTGCCGAAGGACGTCCTGCTCCAGGACACGACGTGGCACTGGCCCGAGCGGGTCGACCTTCCCGGCTACCGCCCGACGACCAAGGGGAACCTCCGGCAGGTGCGCGAGGCCGTGAAGCTGATCCTCGAGTCCGAGCGGCCGGTCCTCTACGTCGGCGGGGGGATCATCAAGGCGAACGCGACGAAGGACCTCTTCGCGCTGGCGACCGAGGGACGGCTGCCTGTCGTGACGACGCTGATGGCCCGGGGCGCGTTCCCCGACTCGCACGAGCTCTGCCTCGGCATGCCGGGAATGCACGGAAACTACACCGCGGTCACGGCCATGCAGCAGGCAGACGTCCTCGTCGCGCTGGGAGCGCGATTCGACGACCGCGTCACCGGCAAGCTCGCCGCGTTCGCGCCGCACGCGAAGGTGGTCCACGTCGACATCGATCCCGCGGAGATCGGCAAGAACCGCGTCGCCGACATCCCGATCGTCGGCGACGCGCGCGACGTCACCGCCAAGCTGCTCACCGAGCTGCGCCGCCAGCAGGAGGAGCGCGGCGGGGTGCCCGACCGCTCGGCGTGGCTGTCCACCCTCAGCGCCTGGAAGGAGCGGTACCCGTACCGCTACGATCAGCCCTCAGACGGACCGCTCAAGCCCCAGTTCGTCATCGAGCGGCTGTACGAGCACTCAAGGGACGCGATCGTCGTCGCCGGCGTCGGACAGCACCAGATGTGGGCGTCCCAGTTCTGGCACTTCGAGGAGCCGCGGACCTGGATCAACTCGGGTGGCCTTGGAACGATGGGGTTCGCCGTGCCTGCGGCCCTCGGCGCGGCGGCGGGCCGGCCGGACAAGCAGGTCGTCGCGATCGACGGCGACGGCTGTTTCCAGATGACCGCCCAGGAGCTCGCGACGTCGACCGCCGAGAAGATCCCGTTCGTCACGGCGATCATCAACAACGCCTACCTCGGCATGGTCCGGCAATGGCAGGAGCTCTTCTACAACGAGCGCTACTCGCAGGTGTACCTCTCCCACGACGTGCCCGACTACGCGAAGCTCGCCGAGGCGTACGGGTGCGTCGGCCTGCGCGTGGAGCACCCCGACGAGGTGGACGCGACGATCGAGAAGGCGCTCTCGATCGAGGATCGGAGCGTCGTGATCGACTTCCGGGTCGACCCGTTCGAGAACTGCTACCCGATGGTCCCAGCCGGGGCCTCGAACGACGACATCATCCTGGGACCCGAGGCCGCGATCCCGACCGAGGACCCCGCGGAGGCACCGATCGCATGAGTCGCGAATGAGCCTGCACACGATCTCCGTCCTCGTGGAAGACAAGCCGGGTGTGCTCACGCGGGTGGCCGGTCTGTTCGCGGCGCGCGGCTTCAACATCGACTCCCTCGCGGTTGGGCCCACCGAGGAGCCCGGTCTCTCGCGCATGACGATCGTCGTGAACGTCGAGAGCAAACCCCTCGAGCAGGTCACGAAGCAGCTCAACAAGCTCGTCAACGTGATCAAGGTGCTGGAGCACGACCCGGGCGACGCGGTGGAGCGCGAGCTGCTGCTGGTCAAGGTCCGCGCGGAGGGCGAGGCGCGCGCGCGGATAATGGAGATCTGCGACGTGTTCCGCGTCCGCGTGCTCGCCGTTACGCACCGGACGCTCACGATCGAGGGCACGGGGATGCCCGACAAGCTCGAGGCGCTGCTCGAGTTGCTCTCGGACTTCGGCATCGTGGAGCTTGCCCGGACGGGGCGGATCGCCCTTGCACGCGGCGACCGTGGGATCCGCGAGCGCGTGCAGCGAGGCTACGCGCCGCGCGCGGTGAGCGCCGGCGGTGACGAGGGATGGACCGGAGGAGGCGTGTAGGCGATGGCGACGATCTACTACGAGAAGGACTCGGATCGTTCGGCCCTCGAGGGCCAGAAGATCGCGGTGCTCGGCTACGGGTCGCAGGGCCACGCTCACGCGCTGAACCTCAAGGACTCCGGCTTCGACGTCCGTGTCGGCCTTCGGGAGGGCTCGAGCTCGTGGTCGAAGGCCGAGGAGGCGGGCCTCCGGGTGCTCCCCACCGCCGACTGTGTCCGGCAGGCCGACGTCGTCATGGTCCTTCTTCCCGACACCTCGCAGGCGGCGGTCTACGAGGCCGAGATCGGGCCGAACCTTGCTCGGGGGAACATGCTCATGTTCGCCCACGGGTTCAACATCCACTTCGGCACGATCGCGCCGCCCGAGGGGGTCGACGTGACGATGATCGCCCCCAAGGGCCCCGGCCACCTGCTCCGGCGAACCTACGAGCAGGGGATCGGCACCCCGGCGCTCGTCGCCATACACCAGGACGCCACCGGGAACGCGCTCACCCGTGCGCTCGCGTACGCGGCCGGCATCGGCGTCGCCCGCGCCGGCGTGATCGAGACGACGTTCAAGGAGGAGACCGAGACCGACCTGTTCGGAGAGCAGACCGTCCTCTGCGGCGGGGTGACGGCGCTCGTGCAGGCGGGGTTCGAGACCCTTGTCGAAGCGGGGTACCAGCCCGAGATCGCCTACTTCGAGTGCCTCCACGAGCTGAAGCTGATCGTGGACCTCATGTACGAGGGCGGCATGAACTGGATGCGCTACTCGATCTCCGAAACGGCAGAGTACGGGGACTACACGCGCGGGCCGCGGGTCGTGGACGACCGCACCCGCACGGAGATGCGCCGGATACTGGACGAGATCCAGAGCGGCCAGTTCGCCAAGGAGTGGATCGCGGAGGCGGAGTCGGGCTTCCCGAACTTCCTCGCGCTCCGGCGGGAGGAGCGCACGTCCCAGCTCGAGCGGGTCGGTAGCGAGCTCCGTTCTATGATGCCCTGGCTGGAGTCGGGGAAGAAGGTGGTCCCCGAATGAGCGCGGAAGGCAACGTAGTACGGATCTTCGACACGACGCTCCGTGACGGGGAGCAGGCGCCGGGCATCGCGCTGACGCGGGCGGAGAAGGTCGAGATCGCCGAGCAGCTCTCCCGTCTCGGCGTCGACATACTCGAGGCCGGGTTCCCGATCTCCAGCGAGGGCGAGTTCGAGGCCGTCCGCGAGATCGCGACGAGCGTCCGCGGACCGGTGATCGCGGCCCTCGCGCGTGTGACCCCGCAGGACATCGACCGGGCAGGCGAGGCCCTCAAGGGAGCCGACCGCTTCCGGATCCACGTGTTCATCTCGACGAGCGACGTGCAGGTGAAGGACATGCTGCGGATGACGCGCGACCAGGTTCTGCGGGCCTCGGTCGAGGGCGTGAAGCACGCGCTGGGCTACACGGACGATGTGGAGTTCTCGGCCCAGGACGCGACGCGGACCGACCGCGACTTCCTGTTCGCCGTCTTCGACGCCGCCGTCCAGGCCGGGGCGACGACGATCAACATCCCAGACACGGTCGGCTACGCGATGCCCCACGAGTTCGGGGAGCTCGTGCGCCAGGTCCGGGAGCGGACGCCCGACCACGTGACGATCTCCACGCACTGCCACAACGACCTGGGACTGGCGGTGGCCAACTCGCTCGCCGGCATCGTGAACGGAGCGAGGCAGGTCGAGGTCGCCGTGAACGGGATCGGCGAGCGGGCGGGCAACTGTTCACTAGAGGAGATCGGGATGATCGTGCGCACGCGTGGCCAGACGCTCGGCGTCTCACACGGGCTCAACCTGAAGGAGATCATCCGGACGTCGCGCCTGGTCTCGATGCTGACCGGCTACCCGGTTCAGCCGAACAAGGCGGTCGTCGGGTCCTCTGCATTCGCTCACGAGAGCGGGATCCATCAGCACGGCGTGCTCATGAACCGCGCGACCTACGAGATCATGGACCCGCTGGAGATCGGCCTGGAGGGCAACCGCCTCGTGCTCGGCAAGCACAGCGGGCGGCACGCGTTCGCCGACGCGCTCCAGAAGATGGGCTACGAGCTCTCGAAGGAGCACCTCGACCGAGCGTTCGCGCGGTTCAAGGATCTCGCCGACCGGAAGATACAGCTCACCGACCAGGACCTCGAGGCGATAGTCGCCGAGGAGATGGGCACGACCAAGGAGGACGTACTCGTCCTCGACGCGCTTCAGGTCGGCGGCGGGACGCATCTCCACCCGCGGGCGACGGTCCGGCTCAGGAAGGGCGACGAGGTGATCGAGGAGTCGGCGATGGGCGACGGTCTGATCGACGCCGCGTGTACGGCGATAGGCCGGGCGGCCGGCGTCGAGGCGCGACTCGTGTCGTTCAACGTTTCGGCGGTGACGGGCGGCTCGGACGCTCTCGGCGACGTCGTTATCCAGCTCGACGTCGAGGGCCGGCGGGTCACGGGCCGGGGCGTGTCGGTGGACGTTGTGGAGGCGTCGGCGCGAGCCTACCTTGCGGCGATCAACCGGGCGCTCTCTGCCGGTGCCGAAGGCCAGGCCGACGATCCGAAGGTCATCCCGTGAGCGCCACGCTCACCCAGCCGGCGCCGCAGCGCGTCGCCGAGGGCGACCGCCGATACCGGATCGGCGTGATCCCCGGCGACGGTACGGGGCCGGAGGTCGTCCGCGAGGGGCTGAAGGTCCTCGAGGTCGTCCGCGAGGGCTTCGAGGTCGAGCTCGTCGAGTTCGATCTCGGCGCCGAGCGTCTCTTGCGCACCGGCGACGTGCTTCCCGATGAGGAGCTCGCGGAGCTCGCCGCGTGCCACGCGATCTTCCTCGGTGCCGTGGGCGATCCTAGGGTCCGTCCGGGCATCCTCGAGAGGGATCTCTTGCTACGCATCCGGTTCGAGCTCGACCAGTACGTGAACCTGCGCCCGGTGATCCGCTACCCGGGCGTGCACACTCTCGTTCCCTCCCACGCCGAGGACGACGTGAACTTCGTCGTCGTGCGGGAGAACAGCGAGGGACTGTACTCGGGGGCCGGCGGCTTCCACCGCAAGGGAACCCCCCACGAGGTGGCCGTCCAGTCCTCGATCAACACGCGCCACGGGGTCGAGCGGATCGTCCGCTACGCGTTCGACCTCGCGCAGCGGCGTCGGAGGAAGCTCACGCTCGTCCACAAGACGAACGTGCTGACCTTCGCCGGCGATCTGTACCAACGGGTCGTGGACGAGGTCGGGCTGGAGTATCCGGACGTGATGGCCGACTACGTCCACGTCGACGCCGCCTGCATCTACTTCCTCGACTGGCCCTCGCGGTTCGACGTGATCGTCACAGACAACATGTTCGGCGACATCATCACCGACCTCGGCGCGATGATCCAGGGCGGGATGGGCATCGCCGCCGGCGGGAACATCAACCCGCAGGGCGTATCGATGTTCGAGCCGATAGGTGGGACCGCGCCCGACCACACCGGCAAGGGAACGATCAACCCGCTGGCGGCGATCGGCGCGATGGGGATGCTCCTGGCTGAGCTCGGCGAGCACGAGGCCGCCCTTCGCGTCGACGGGGGTATCCGGCACGCCTGCACGCGGCTGAAGTCGATGCGCGTGGGGGAGATGGGCTACACGACGAGCGAGGTCGGGGACATCGTCGTGGAGGGGGCAGCGCCGTGAGCGGGAACGGCCGCCACCTCCAGGTCGAGCTCTACGACACCACGCTCCGCGACGGCGCGCAGATGACCGGCCTGTCCTACACGGTCGACGACCGGCTGCGGATCCTCCACAAGCTCGACCAGCTCGGCGTTCCCTACATCGAAGGCGGCTGGCCCGGCGCGAACCCGCGGGACACGGAGTTCTTCCGCGTGGCGACGAAGGAGAGGCTCCAGCACGCGCGCCTCGCTGCGTTCGGGATGACCCGGAAGGTCGGGGAGCGGGCCGAGGACTCGGCCGTGCTACGCGACCTGCTCGATGCCGGCACAGAGACGGTCTGCTTCGTCGGCAAGAGCTGGGACCTGCACGTCAAGAAGGCGCTCCGGACCGACCTCGACGAGGGCGTGGCTATGGTGCGCGACACGGTCCGGTTCCTGCGCACTCAGGGCCGAGCGGTCTTCTTCGACGCCGAGCACTTCTTCGACGGCTACCGGGCGAACCCGGAGTTCGCGGTTCGCACGCTCGAGGCGGCCGCGGAGGAGGGCGCCGAGCGGCTGATCCTGTGCGACACGAACGGCGGCACGCTTCCGGTGGAGGTCTCGAGGGTAGTGGGGGAGATCCGTCAGCGCGTGGACGTGCCGCTGGGGATCCACGCACACAACGACGTAGGGTGCGCGGTGGCGTCCTCGCTCGCGGCGGTCCAGGCCGGGGTGTTCCAGGTGCAGGGAGTCGTCAACGGCTACGGCGAGCGGACCGGCAACGCCGACCTCGTCCCGATCGCGGCGAACCTCGTGCTGAAGATGGGCGCGGAGTGCCTTCCCGAAGGTGCGGTCGAGCACCTCACAGAGGTGGCGCACTACGTCGCCGAGGTCGCGAACGTGACGCCCGACTCGCGCCAGCCCTACGCGGGCAGGTTCGCGTTCACGCACAAGGCCGGGCTGCACTCGAGCGGCGTCGAGAGGTTCAGGGGGGCCTACGAGCACGTCGCGCCCGAGAGGGTGGGGAACCACCGCGGCGTGGTGGCGAGCGACCTCGGCGGCGCGGCGACGCTCCGCATGAAGGCGGCGGAGTTCGGGCTCGAGCTGTCCGATCAGGCGATCCCAGGGCTGCTATCCGAGCTGAAGGAGCGGGAGTCGCACGGCTACTCGTTCGAGGTCGCCGACGCCTCTCTCGAGCTCCTGATGCGCGGGCGAGACGGCTGGCGGCAGCCGTTCTTCGAGGTCGAGAGCTACCGGGTGCACGTGGAGAAGCGCAAGGACGAGGAGGAGCCGCTCGCCGAGGCAACGGTGAAGGTGCTCGCGCAGGGCAGGCGCCACATCGAGTCGGCCGAGGGCCACGGGCCGGTCGGGGCGCTCGACAACGCGCTGCGCAAGGCGCTCGCCAACGAGTACCCGCAGCTCGAGGCGATGACCCTCGAGGACTACCGCGTTCGCGTGCTCGAGGAGACGCACGGGACAGGCGCCGTCGTGCGGGTGCTGATCGACACGAGCGACGGCGAGAAGGAATGGACCACGGTCGGCGTCTCGGAGAACATCCTGGAGGCGAGCTGGGAAGCCCTCACCGACGCCTACCTATACGGACTCCTCCACCCGCGGGCACCGGCGGGCGAGTAGCGGACCGCCGCTTCAGCCGCTGGAGATCGCGTCCAGGGCCTCCGCGGCCGTCTTGACTATCGCGTCTATGTCGGCGGCGGTGTGTGCGGCCGACAGGAACCAGTGCTCGAACACGTCGGGGTGAACGAACACGCCGCGGCGGATCATCTCGTGCGCGAACCGCGAGAACAGGGCCTGGTCGCTCCGGAGCGCCTCACGATACGTCGAGATCCTCGGGAGGTCGGTGAAGTAGACCTGGAGCATCGAGCCCTGGCCCTGCACGACGGCAGGGATCCCCGACGCGTCGATCACCTCCCGCAGCCCGGCGATCAGCGATGAACCCAGCGCCTCGAGATGCCTGTAGACGGCTCCGTCGTCCCTCGCGAGCTCGCCCATCGTGGCCTTGGCGGCGGCCAGACATAGGGGGGAGGCGTTGTAGGTTCCAGCGTGCCGCACGCGCCCCGACTCGAGCACGGACATGATCTCCCGACGGCCGGTGAACGCCCCGATGGGGGCTCCGTTGGCGATCGCCTTGGCGAAGGTGCTGAGATCCGGCTCGAGCCCGAACGCCTCCTGCGCGCCGCCCGGCGCCAGGCGGAAGCCGGTGATCACCTCGTCGAGAACGAACAGCACGTCGTTGTCGCGACAGATCTGCTGCAGCGCTTTGAGGTAACCCTGCTCGGGCGGGATGAATCCCTTGTTGGCCATGACGGGCTCGGTGATGACCGCAGCCAGCTCGTCCCGGTTCTGGCGGATCACCCGCTCCGCTGCGTCGAGGTCGTTCCAGACCGCGACGCGCGTGTGCGCATAGTGCTCCCCGGGGATCCCGGCACCCACCGCAACGCTCGCGGGATCTGCCTCCGTCCCCGCCTCCTCGAGCGACGGCGAGACGCTCACGAGCACTTGGTCGTGGTTGCCGTGATAGTGCCCCTCGAACTTCACGATCCCCGGTTTTCCCGTGTACCCGCGGGCGACGCGGATGGCATGCATCGTCGCCTCCGTCCCTGATGGCACGAACCGGACGAGCTCGGCCGTCGGAACCATCCGCACGAACGCCTCCGCGACCTCGATCTCGAGGGGCAGACAGGTGCCGTAGATCATCCCCTTCGCCGCCTGCTCCTGGACGGCGTGCGTGACGGCGGGATGGCCGTGACCGAGGATGACCGGACCGAAGGCCATGACGGTGTCCAGGTAACGGTTGCCGTCGACGTCCTCCAGGTAGGCTCCCTCGCCGCGCGCCACGTAGAACGGGTACGGGTCGAAGACGCCCGCCCCGCGTACGGGAGAGGACACGCCGTCGGGGAGAACCGCCTTCGCCCGCTCCGTGAGCGCTCGCGATGTCTTCGTCTTCGGCTCCCAGTCGATCAGACTCTCCTTCATCTCGCTCCTCCTTCGCGCCCGTGGGCGAGGTCGGGGGTCAAACGTCCCAGCCTGCATCCACGAGGAAGTCGTGTCCGGTGATGTTCCGCGCCCCCTCCGAGACGAGGAAGCTCACCGCGGCGGCCACGTCGACATCATCGATGAAGCGCCCGAGCGCCGTCTGCGCTGCGAAGTCCTCGTAGACCTCCTCCGAGGTCTTGCCCAGGCGCCGCGCCTTCTCCGCGACGATCGTGTCCATGCGACCTCCGTGGGTGACGTTGGGGCACACGTCGTTGACGGTGATGCCGAACCTCCCGAGCTCGAGCGCGAGGGTCCGGGTGAGGCCCCGGATCGCCCACTTCGAGGAAGAGTACGCGACGCGGTTGCGATATCCGCGCATCCCGGAGGTGCCGGCGATGTTGACGATCCGGGCTCCCTCACCACGCTCGATCAGGTGAGGGATGGCAGCCTTGCAGACGAGGAACGTCCCGATCAGGTTCACGTCGATCACGTGGCGGAACTCCTCGAGCTTGACGTCTTGCGCCGGCGTCTCGATGGGTCCGATCACGCCCGCCGTGTTGATCACGATGTCGAGGCCTCCGAACCGCGCGACCACCGCCTCCACGGCCGGACCGATCTCGTCCTCGTCGCTCACGTCGCACCGGATCACCAGGCTCTCCCGTTCAGGATGGCTCTCGTCGAGCGTCCTCGCGTGGCCTTCGAGCGCCTCTCGGTCCCGACCGAGGAGCCCGATGTGGGCTCCATCGCGGGCGAGCGCGTCGGTGATCGCCGCGCCCAGGCCCTTGGCCGCCCCGGTCACGAGCGCGACCTTTCCCCGCAGGGGAGCTGGGTGTTCGTCCGTCATCGGCGCCCTTCCTTCCTCCCGCCGTCGACGCGGGCGCGGAGCTCCTTCACCCGCGGAACGTCCAAACCGAGGGCGTCGGCGATAGCCCGCGCACCGGTGTGGAGCCGGCGCACGTTCTCGGCGACGCGGGTCGAGGAGAGGCGGGCGCTCGGTCCCGCTATACCCACCGCCGCCACGATCCCCCTGCGCGCATCGACGATCGGGACGGCCACGCCCCAGACGCCTACGTTCGTCTCCTCGTACGAGCTGGCCCACCCGCGGTGACGGATCTGCTCGAGCTCTCGCTGTAGCGTGGCTCGATCCGTGATGGTCGCCGAGCACAGTCGCTGGAGCGGACGGGAGAGCACGTGCTCCATCTCCTCCTCCGGCATGAAGGCGAGAAGCGCCTTCTGCGACGCTCCGGCGTGCAGGGGAAGCTGCCTGCCCGGCTGGACCGACAGGCGCAGCGGCTGCGAGGTCTCCACCCGCTCGAGGCACACCCCTGCGTCGTGCGTTGCGGAGGGGACCGTGAGCAGCGCGGTCTCCCCGGACTCGCGCGCTATCCGCTGGAGGACGGGTAGGGCGACGAGTCGCAGGTCCACGACGGACCGGGCTCGTTCGCCGAGACGCAGGGCCGCGAGACCGAGCCGGAACCGCTTGGTCTCGGGGTCCTGATGTACGTACTCGAGGCCCCGAAGAGCGGTGAGGATGCGGTAGGCGGTCGGCACCGGGAGCCGCAGGGCGCGGGCGATCTCGGTAGCCGTCCACGCGGGGCGCTCCTCGGTGAACAGCTCCAGGATGGAGAAGGTCCGGTCCAGGACCTGGAAGGAGGGCCGCGCCGTCCGTTCGCTCTCGTTCGTTGTGCCTTCTCGGATCGTTGAAGGGAGCATGGCTGCCGCTAAGGTCGGAGGACGACCATCCGTTCTTCCGTCATCTCCCGCACGGCATCGTGCGGGCCCTCCTTCGTGTTGCCCGACCCCTTCGTTCCGCCGTACGGCATCTGATCCACACGGAACTGAGGAGCCTCGTTCACCGTGACGCCGCCGAAGCGGAGGCCTTCCACGGCCGCGAACGCCGTCGAGACATCACGCGTGTAGATACCGGCCTGGAGCCCGTACTCCGTGCCGTTGGCGAGCTCGATCGCCTCGTCGAGGTCCCGGAAGGTCCGGACCGAGACCACGGGACCGAACGCCTCGAGTCGCCAGATCTTCGCGTTCGTGTCGACCGCGTCTAGTACCGTCGGACGGATGTGCGGACCGTCGAAGGTGCCACCGGTCACGTGCACGGCCCCGCCCGAGACCGCCTCCTCCACCCATGCCGCGACCCGCTCGCGCGCCTCCGCGGTGATGCTAGGACCGCAGTCCACGTCGGGATCGGCCGGATCGCCGACGCGTTGCGCTTCGGTCGCTGCTTCCAGGTGCCGGATGAACTCGGCGTGCACGCTCTCATGCACGATCGCTCGCTGCACCGAGATGCAGGATTGCCCCGCGAACGCGTTGCCGCTCGTCGTGATGGCCGTCGCCGCTGTCTCGAGGTCCACGTCGGCGCAGACGATGACCGGCGTCGAGTTGCCGAGCTCGAGCGTGACGCGCTTCCGCGCCGCCCTCCGTGCGAGCTCCCACCCCACTGCGCTCGACCCCGTGAAGCTGATGAGACCGACCCGCTCGTCCTCCACCAGGACGTCGACGATCTCCTGGGACGGCCCGCAGAGGACGGAAAGTAGCGCGGGCGGGAGTCCGGCCGCGTGGATGCTCCTGGCCAGCTCGACGGCGACCAGCGGCGCCTTCTCTGCGGGCTTCAGCACGGCGCCGCAGCCGGCCGCGATGGCCGGCCCGATCTTGTGGGCCGCGAGCGTGAGCGGGAAGTTGAACGGGGTGATGGCGCCGACGACGCCAATCGGGACGCGAACCGTGAACCCCAGGTGACCGACCCCAGCGGGATGGGCGTCGAGGGCTACGCCGCGGCCAGCGAGCGTCCTCGCCTCGACGGCTGAGAAGATGAGCGTCTGCGCGCATCGATCGACCTCGGCGAGCGCCTGCTTGACTGGCTTGCCGTTCTCCGAGGTGAGGAGACGAGCGAACTCCTCGCGGCGGGCCGTGAGGTCGGCGGCCGCCCGGTCGAGGATCGCTGCGCGCTCGTGAGCCGGCAGGGGACTCTGCATGGCGCGGGCGGCACCGTCGACCGCCGCCCGCGCGGCGTCGGCGTCGAGCCACGGGACCATGCCGACGACCGCATCGTTCCATGGGGAGCGGACCTCGTGCACCGAGGCGCCACGTACCTCCTCGCCGGCGACGAAGGCGGGGGATGGGGTCGGGCTCTCCTGTGCCACGCGCACCTCCGGTTTTGACCAGCGGCTGCGTGATGGTACCATTCGAACTCCGAAGGCTGAAACGCTTTCTCGTATAGCGAGAATGAGGGAGGGGAGGCGTCAACCGATGGACCGCCCCGACTTGGAGCTTCTGCGCGACGCGATCGACATGCATGCGCACACCGCGCCGGCGTTGTTCAACCGCCACATCGACGACGCAGCCCTCGCCGCTCATGCGAAGCGCTTCGGGATGCGGGGATTCGTCCTCAAGGATCACGACGCATCCACGACCGGTCGCGCCTACTACGTCCAGCGGATGCATCCCGAGGTGCAGTCCTTCGGAGCGATCGTCCTCAACCGGTCGGTCGGCGGGATCGATCCGTTCGTCGCCGAGGCTGCCATCCACTACGGCGCCAGGGTAGTGTGGATGCCGAGCAACCATTCCAAGTACCACGCCGAGTACTTCGACATGCCCGACTACCCTCAGTTCGGGCGCCTGCGCAAGCAGCTTCCCGGGCCGGGCGTGACCGTCTTCGAGGAGGACGGGAAGACCCTCACCAAGGCCGCGCGACAGGTCTGCGAGGTCGTCGCCGAGAACGACGTCTGTCTCGCCACCGGTCACCTCAGCCTTCCCGAGATCCACGCGCTGCTGGATGCGGCGAACGACGTCGGCGTTCGCCGCTTCATCGTGACCCACGCAAACTGGTCGCTCTGCAAGCTCGACCTGGAGACGCAGCGCGAGCTCGTCGCCAAGGGAGCAGTGCTCGAGTACGTTGCCTGCACGTGCGTCTCCCCCATCTTCTGGGAGCAGCAGCCCGCGGAGCTCGGCGAGTGGATCACCGAGTTCCAAGGCGAGCATCTGGTGCTCGGCTCCGACCTGGGGCAGTTCGCGGGACCCCCGCATCCGGAGGGCCTGCGGATGCTGCTCGCAGCTCTGCTTGAGCTCGGGGTGCCCTACGAGTACCTGGAGAAGATGACCAAGGTGAATCCCGTCGAGGTTCTGGGACTCGAGGCCGGACGGGCCCCGATGCCCTCGCAGGGATCGGCGGCGGCGACGGGTCCGGCCGACGACCGAGGCGACGGGCAGGCGTGACGATCCGACCGTTCCGCTACGTCCGAGCCGCTAGCGTCGCGGAGGCGTGCGCGCTCCTCGCCGAGCACGGGGCGGGGGCGAAGCTGCTGGCCGGCGGCCAGAGCCTGCTGCCCATGATGAACCTCGGACTCGTCGAACCCGAGGTCGTCGTCGACGTCGGGCGGATCGGGGGGATCGAGGGAGTCGTCGAGGACGACGGCCACATTCGGATCGGCGCCCTGACGCGCCACCGGACCCTGGAACGCGATCCGGTGGTCGCGGCTCACCTGCCGCTTGTCTCGGCCGCCGCCCGCCACGTTGGGAACGTGCGCGTGCGGGTGCGCGGGACGGTTGGGGGCTCGCTGTCTCACAACGATCCCGCCGCCGAGCTCCCGCTGGTGATGGCTGTGTTGGAGGCAGAGCTCACAGGAAACGGCCCCGGCGGATCGAGGACGATCCCGTGGAGCGAGTTCCCTCTTACCTACTTCACGACCTCCCTCCGGGAGGAGGAGATGCTCACGTGGATCCGCCTGCCGAAGCTGGGCCGTGGTTGGGGCTTCGGGTTCCACGAGGTGGTGCGCCGGGCGGGCGACTTCGCCATCGTAGCGGCGGCCGCTGCGGTGCGGTTGCGGGACGGTGTCATCGAGGAGGCGCGGGTCGGACTTACCGGCGTCGCCGACCGCCCGGTGCGATGCACCGCGTACGAGGAGGCCGTCGGTGGGCGGCCCCCCGATGAGGCCGCGGCCGCCTCCGGGACGGCGGTCGAGGGTCTAGAGCCGGTGAGCGACACGTTCGCAACGGCCGGCTACAGGCGGCGCATCGTACCGGTGCTCGCGTCGCGCGCGGTCGTCGATGCGTGCACCGGGGCGGGGGGAACTGCATGAGCGAGCCGCTTACCGTGACCCTATCCGTGAACGGCCGGGACGTGACCAGGACGGTCCCCTCCCACACGACCCTCCTCGCGTGGCTCCGCGATCACGCCTCGATCTACGATCCCAAGCCCGGCTGCGGCGAGGGCGTGTGCGGGGCGTGCACCGTGCTTGTCGACGGGGAGCCGGTGAGTGGCTGTCTCGTGCTGGCCGCGCAGGTCGACGGGGCGGAGGTGCGGACCCTCTCGGGTCTCTCTCGGGGCGTGGAGCTCACGTCTCTCCAGCGGGCGTTCCTCGAGCGTGGCGCCGCGCAATGCGGCTTCTGCACTCCGGGGATGCTGATGGTCGCGACGGCGCTCCTCGAGGAGGGGCGTCCGCTCGACCGGGACGAGATCCGCGACGCGATCCACGGCAACCTCTGTCGCTGCACGGGCTACCAGGGGATCGTCTCCGCGATCGCCGATGTCGCCGGCGGAGGCGAGGGCGATGGGCGCTGACGAGATCCGCACCTCGAAGGCCGACGAGCTTCGAGTGGTGAACCGGCCCGTCCCGCGCCACGACGCGGCGGAGAAGATCGCCGGGTCAACACGGTACGCGGGTGACTACGCGGTCCCGGGGATGCTGTTCGCGGGACTCGTGCGTTCGCCGATCGCCTCCGCGCGGGTCACCAGGCGAGACGCCTCCAAGGCCCTGCAGGTGCCCGGGGTGGTCACCGTCCTCTTCGGCGAGGACGTGCCGAACAACCAGGTCTGGGTCGACGTCCCCGGACAGACCACCGAGGTCGTGGCGCTCAAGGCCAGCATGCAGGTCCTCGCCACCGACCGTGTGCGGTTCCACGGTGAGCCGGTCGCGCTCGTCGTGACGGAGACCGAGGACGCCCTCGCGCACGGCCGTCTCGCGTTGGAGGTCGAGTACGAGGACCTCCCCGGTGTCTTCGATCCGGAGGACGCGACACGGGAGGGTGCGCCCGAGGTTCACGACGGCGGGAACCTCCTCGCCGAGTGGAACATCGACCGCGGCGACGTCGAGGCCGCCTTCGCCGAAGCCGACCTCGTCGTGGAGGAGGAGTACGCGACGCAGTTCGTGGACCACGCGTACCTCGAGCCAGAGGCGGGCGTCGGATGGATCGACGACGACGGCGTCATCAATCTCCGCGTCTCCACGCAGGTGATCGAGCACTACCGCGACGTCGCGCGGATCCTGGCCGTCCCGGAGTCGAAGGTTCGCGTGATCGGTCCCTACGTGGGCGGCGGCTTCGGCGGCAAGGAGGACATGACGGTCGAGCCGTATGTCGCGCTCGCGGTCGTGCGGACCGGTCGCCCGGTGCGGATGGTGTGGTCGCGGCAGGAGTCCCTGCTGGCGCGCGCGAAGCGGCATCGCATGCGCATGCGGTACCGCACGGCCGCGCGGGCCGACGGAACGATCCTCGCGCACGATATCGACGTCACTGCCGACGCCGGTGCCTACGCCTACCTCTCGGCGCTGGTCCTGCTCTATGCGGCGGTCCACGCCGCCGGTCCCTATCGCGTGGACGCCGTGCGGCTGCGCAGCCGCACGGTCTACACGAACAACCCGCCGACCTCCGCGATGCGCGGGTTCGGGGGCATGCAGGTCGTGCTCGGCTACGAGTCGCAGATCGACGAGGTGGCCCGGCGGCTCGGGCTGGATCCCGCCGAGGTTCGCAAACGGAGCGCCATCGCCAAGGGCGACCGCCTCCCGGTCGGCCAGGCGATCGAGACCGAGGTGCTCCTGGCGGACACGATCGACGCGGTGCTGGAGCGCGCGGGTCCCCGTCCGGAGGCGTTCGGGCCGGGGAGGCTCGTCGGGAGAGGGATCGCCTCCAACCTCCAGTCCTACGGTCGGCTCGTGTGGCTGAACGACTCGTCGTCGGCGTGGGTGGGGTTCCGGCAGGACGGAAGCCTCCTCGTCCGGTGTGGGGTCCAGGACATCGGCGGCGGCCAGGCCTCATCGCTCGCCCAGATCGCCTCGGAGATCCTCGGCACCGACCTCGACCGGATCGCGGTGCACTTCGGCGACTCCTCGCTCACGCCGCTCGCCGGGACGACGACCGCCACCCGACAGCTGTACATGTCGGGGAACGCCGTGCACGAGGCGGCGACGACGCTCCGCGATCGGATCCTCCACGCGATCGCCGCCGAGACGAACGAGCTGGCGGAGCGCCTCCGGATGACCGACGACGGCGTGGAGGGTGGCGACGGGACCATCCCGATCCCCGACGTCCTTTCCATCTGCAAGACGAGGAACGTGCCGACGGAGGCGCTCGCCACGTTCTACGGCCCTAAGGGGACGGAGGTGGGCAAGGAGCTTCGCAGCGAGCGCGTCTTCCCCGACTTCACGTTCGGAACCCACCTCGTCGACCTCGAGGTGGACGAGGAGACGGGTAGGGTCAAGCTGCTCCGCTACGTCGCGTGTCACGACGTCGGCCGGGCGATCAATCCGGTGAGCGTCGAAGGCCAGATCTGCGGCGCCGCCGCGATGGGGATCGGCCAGGCGCTCCTCGAGGAGATCGTGGTGGCCGACGGAGTGAACCTGACCGGCGGCCTCTTCCAGTACCTGGTGCCGACCAGTGCCGATCTCCCGGACATCGAGGCCGTGTTCCTGGAGTCCGGCGAGGGGCTGGGGCCGTTCGGTGCTCGCGGGATCGGTGAGCCGCCGATCGGGCCGCCGCCGGCGGCGATCGCGAGCGCGATCCGCGACGCGGTTGGGGCGAGGCCGACGACCCTTCCGATCACGCCCGAGCGGGTGCTCGAGTGCATCGACCGGGCCCGCGGATCATGACGCGCGCCCGTGCTCCGATTCTCGTGGTGCGAAATCGGCTTGCGAAGTTCGAGAAGGCGTGGGGACAATCCGGTTCCGGACTTTCCGGCGGACAACGTGGGGGTGGTTCGAGATGACGAACGGCATCGACGAGTACCTGAGGCGGACCCCGAAGTGCGCCGCGGAGTTCGAGCGAGCGAGCCGGGTGATCCCCGGGGGCGTCGGGAGCGCTATCCAGTTCAAGGCGCCGCATCCCCTCTACCTCGCCGACAGCAAAGGCTCGTTTGTGTGGGATCTCGACGGCAACGAGTACATCGACTACCTCCTCTGCTACGCGGCGATGGTCGCCGGTCACGCGAACCCCGTGATCGCCGACGCGATCAAGGCTCAGGCCGCGAAGGGAACCCTCTACGGTATGCCGACGACGCTTGCCGCCGACCTGGCCGAGGAGATCATGCGGCGCTACCCGCCCATCGAGATGATCAGGTTCACACAGTCGGGCGTGGAGGCCACGCAGACGGCGATCCGCCTCGCCCGCGCCGCCACGGGCCGCAAGCACATCGTCAAGATCGAGGGGTCCTACCACGGCGGCACCGACCACCTCCTGGTCTCGATCGGCGGTGCCCCCGCGGACCTGATGGGCTCGCCGGAGGCGCCGGCCAGTACCGCGGATTCCGCCGGACTCCTGCCGGCGTCCACGGAGTACACGCTGGTCGTCCAGTTCAACGACCTGGATGGCATGCGCGCGGCCTTTGACCGCTGCGACGGGGACGTGGCCGGCGTGATCCTGGAGCCGGCGATGACCAACGGCGGCGTGATCGCTCCGAGGCCCGGTTACCTCGAGGGGGTGCGCGAGCTGACGCGTGAGAAGGGAGCCGTCCTGATCTTCGACGAGGTGAAGGTCGGCTGCCGCATCGCTCCGGGCGGCGCCTGCGAGCGCTTCGGCATCTCCCCCGACCTCGTCACGCTGGCCAAGGCGATCGGCGGCGGCGTCCCGGTAGGCGCGTTCGGGGGCAGGCGAGACCTTATGGAGATGATCAGTCCGCTCGGGCCCGCGATCCACTTCGGCACCTACAACGCCAACCCGCTCGGGATGGCGGCCGGTCTTGCCTGTCTCACGAAGGTGATGACGAACGAGATCTACGCCGAGATGGAGCGCCTGGCGACGCGGCTCGCCGACGGGCAGCGGAAGATCATCGCCGATCTCGGCATCCCTGCGTGCGTGACCCAGGTGGCCACGCTGGGGGGGATCCTCTTCACGCCGGACGAGCCCTCGAACTTCCGGGAGGCGGCGCGCTGCGACGCGGCGAAGTGGGACGACTACTGGTTCGGCATGTTGAACCGCGGCGTGATCCCCATGGGGAGCGCCTGGTTCGAGGAGTGGTCTATCTCGGCCGCCCACACTGAGGCGGACATCGATCGGACGCTCGAGGCGACCGAGGAGGTGCTCCGCGAGATCTACATGTGAGGGCCACGCGATGCCGACGGCTCGGTCCCAGAAGAAGGAGGTTCGACCATGACGGAGCCGCTCGTTCTGGACATGCTGGTCGACGGTAGGAAGGTCGAGGCGCGATCGGGGGAGCGCTTCGACGTCCTGAACCCCGCGACCGGCGAGGACTACGCGACCGTCCCGAAGGCGGACGCCGAGGACGTGGACGTTGCGGTCGAAGCGGCCCGGCGGGCGTTCGAGGGATCTTGGCGCGACGTTTCCGCCACCGACCGGGGGGCGGTACTCGGGCGCCTGGCGCGGCTGCTCGAGGCCCGGGCGGACGAGTTCGCACGCGCCGAGACCGCCCACAACGGAAAGACGCTTCCCGAGGCCGAGTTCGACGTGCACGAGACGATCGCCTGCCTCGACTACTACGCGGGGGCCGCGAACAAGCACATGGGCGAGCAGATCCCTGGGCCGACCAACTTCCTTCTGTACACGAGGAGGGAGCCGGTCGGGGTGTGCGGCCTGATAGTGCCTTGGAACTTCCCACTCGCGATCGCGGTGTGGAAGCTGGGGCCGGCGCTTGCCGCCGGGTGCGCAGTCGTGCTCAAGCCCGCCAGCGACACTCCCGTCACCGCCCTCATGCTCGCTCACCTCGCCGAGGAGGCGGGGATCCCGCCGGGAGTCGTGAACTGCGTGACCGGGCCGGGATCGACGGTCGGGCGGCGGCTCGTCACGCATCCCGATGTCGACAAGGTGTCGATCACGGGTGAGACGGTCACCGGTAAGGACGTGATGCGCGAGGCCGCCGAGACCCTGAAGCGGGTGACGCTCGAGCTCGGAGGGAAGTCTCCGGCCCTGGTCTTCGCCGACGCCGACCTGGACCAGGCGGTCGACGCGACCATGTTCCAGATCTACGCGAACGCCGGGCAGGTCTGCGACGCGCGCTCCCGCATCTTCGTGCAGGAACGCGTGTACGACGACTTCCTCCGGCGGTTCGTCGAGCGCACGGCGCGGCTGAAGGTCGGCGACCCGCTCGACCCGGAAAGCCACATCGGGGCCATCACCTCCGCACGGCAGCTCGAGCGGATCGAGCACTACGTCGAGCTGGGGCAGAAGGAGGGCGCCAGGCTGGTGGTCGGCGGCGAGCGGGTCGAGGCGAGCGCAGGCTACTTCTACCGGCCGACCGCCTTCGCCGACGTCGACAACTCGATGCGCGTGGCGCGCGAGGAGATCTTCGGGCCGGTGGCCTGCATCGGGCGCTTCGGCGATTACGACGACGGGATAGCCAAGGCCAACGACACGCCCTACGGCCTGGCCGCCACCGTGTGGACGAGCGACCTGTCCACGGCCCACCGCGCGGCGAACGACATCCGTGCCGGAGGGGTGTGGATCAACACGAGCGAGTTCCTGTTCAACGAGTCCCCGTTCGGGGGGATGAAGGCATCCGGCTACGGCCGGGAGCTCGGGGTCCACGGCCTGGACGGGTACACGGAGGTAAAGAACGTCGGCGTCTCGCTGGGCGGCGAGATGCCCACCTTCGCGCTGGAGTGATCGATAGACCTACGAGGAGGTGTGTTGCCGGGAGGGGACGGAGCTCGGGGGAGCGTGGAGCTCCGCCGCCTGACGAAGCGCTTCGGCGACACCGTGGCCGTCGAGGACGTGGACCTCCTCGTGCGGTCGGGGGAGTTCCTCTCGATCCTCGGGCCCTCGGGGTGCGGGAAGACCACGACCCTGCGGATGATCTCGGGGTTGGAGGATCCAACCGAGGGCGAGATCTGGATCAGCGGGGAGGACGCGACGGCCGTTCCCCCGCACAAGCGCAACGTCAACACGGTCTTCCAGAGCTACGCGCTCTTCCCGCACCTCACCGTCGCGGAGAACGTGGCCTACGGCCTGCGCGTGAAGAAGCACGACAGGTCGGCGATCCGGGAGCGCGTGAGCCGCGCGCTCGACATGGTGCAGCTCCCCCAGCTGGCCGACCGGCGCCCGAGCCAGCTTTCCGGAGGCCAGCAGCAGCGCGTCGCTCTGGCCCGGGCGCTCGTGAACGAGCCGGACGTGCTGCTCCTCGACGAGCCTCTCAGCGCCCTGGATTTGAAGCTCCGCCAGGCGATGCGGATCGAGCTGAAGTTCCTGCACGAGCGCCTCGGGATGACCTTCGTGTTCGTGACCCACGACCAGGCGGAGGCCATCACGATGAGCGACCGGGTCGCGGTGATGCACGGCGGCAGGATCCTGCAGGTCGGCACGCCCGAGGACGTCTACGAGCGCCCGGTCTCTCGGTTCGTGGCGAACTTCATCGGGCAGACGAACCTGCTCCAAGGCCGGGTCGAGGAGGTGCGCGAGACCGACGCCGACGTCCGGCTCGCGAGTGGGGCCCTGATCCGAGCCTCACGTGACGAGGGCGGGCTCTCGCCGGGGTCCGACGTGATCGTCGCCGTCCGACCCGAGCGCGTGCGGGTGCGGGCCGGCGAGACCGGGGGCTGGGGCGCCGACGACGGCACCGAGCTCACCGGCACCCTGACCGGTCTCATCTACCTAGGCGACACCACCCGCGGAACGATCAAGCTGCCCGATGGCACCGAGATCGTCGCTCTGCGGCCGAACGACGAGGAGGTCCACCCCTTCGGCGACCTCCGTACCGGAACCAACGTCCGCGTCGTCTGGCCGCCCGGGGCGGCCCGGCTCCTGACCGAGTGAGCGTCGTGCAGAGGGAGACCCGCCGCCGCGTCCGGATCCTCCTCCTCCCGGGGACGGCCTGGATCTCGCTGCTCTACGTCGTGCCGGCGCTGCTCATCCTCGCGTACTCGTTCCTCACCCCCAGGATCGGGGGCGGCGTCGAGTGGGATCCCTCCCTGGACGCCTACCGCGAGCTGCTGGCCGGGAACGCTCGCGCCTCCTACTACAACGGCTATGTGACCGTTCTGGTGCGGTCGGTCGTGCTGGCGGCGGCGACCACCGCGATCTGCCTGGGGCTCGCGCTGCCTCTCGCGATGTTCATAAGCCGGCGGAGGAGCGCGATCGCCAAGAACGCCCTGCTGGTCGCCGTGATGATCCCGTTCTGGACGAGCCTGCTGGTGCGGACCTATGCGATGCGCTACCTCCTGGCCAACACAGGCCCGCTGAACGAGTTCCTCGAGAACCTCGGGTACGAGCGGCAGGCGTTCCTGAACACGAGGTTCGCGGTGCTCCTCGGGCTGGTCTACACGGCGCTTCCGTTCATGGTCCTTCCCCTCTACGCCTCGGTGGAGCGCGTGGACGGCCGGCTCCTCGAGGCCGGTCGCGATCTCGGGGCCAGCGCCCGGAAGGTGTTCCTCACGGTCTTCATCCCGCTGATCAGGGCGGGTATCACCGTGGGGTGCGTAATGGTCTTCGTCATCTCGGTCAGCCAGTTCCTTGTGCCCACCCTGCTGGGTGGCGGCAAGGTCAACATGGTCGCGAACCTCCTCGAGCAGGAGTTCGGGGAGGCCTTCAACTGGCCGCTGGGCGCCGCGATCGCGCTCTTCTTCAGCGCGCTCACCCTGTTCAGCCTCTGGCTGGTGGTCGGGCGCCGGGAGCAGGAGGAGTTCCTGTGAGCGCCGCGCCGAGCCTCCGCGCACGTCTGTCGCTGGGCGGGGCCTCGGCGTTCGTGTTCGCGTTCCTCTACCTGCCTGTCGCCGTCCTCGTGATCTTCTCCTTCAACGACGCACGAACGGGCGGGTCCTGGGTCGGCTTCACGACCCGCTGGTACCTCGCGTTGGCCGAGAACGAGGGCGTGCGCTCGGCCACCTGGAACTCGCTCTACGTGGCCGTCATCTCGACCCTCGTCGCCGTGGTCCTCGGCACGATGCTTTCGCTCGCCGTGGACCGCCACCTGTTCCGGGGCCGCGGCGTGGTGCAGCAGGTCTTGTACCTGCCGGTCATCACGCCGGAGATCGTGACGGGCGTGTCGCTTCTCGCCTTCTTCTCCCTCGTGCTTCAGGGCCTGAATGAGCTGCTGGGTCTCGACGTGTCCGAGGCCCTGCGCCTCGGCCGGCCGACCGTTGTGATCGCCCACATCGGGTTCAACGTCGCCTTCGTGGCGCTCGTCGTCCGGGCGAGCCTTCGCAACCTAGACCCGGCGATGGAGGAGGCGTCTCGCGACCTGGGGGCATCGGCGTGGGTGACGTTCTGGCGGGTCACTCTCCCCTCGATCATGCCGGGGGTGCTCGGTGGGGCGCTCCTGGCGTTCACCCTCTCACTCGACGACTTCGTGATCACCTTCTTCGTGACCGGACCGGGTGGGGCGACCCTGCCGATCGAGATCTACGGACAGCTCCGCAGGACGATCAGCCCGGAGATCAACGCGATCTCTTCGCTCCTGCTCGCCGCCTCTACGGTCGCCCTCCTGTCCGCGCTCGGCGTTCAGGCGGCGGCCGGTCGCCGCCGCCGGGCCCGGCTCCGAGCACAACCGCAGGCAGGTGCGTTGCCGCTGCAAAGAGAGGAGACTGCGATGTGAGCGCAACGGCTGGTGGACGAGTAGCCGGCGAAAGGAAGGGAGCCGAATCCATGCCACGCATGCAGAGAGCCACACCGGATGACCGACACACGCGCCCTCTGGCACGCCTGATCGCCGGGCTGGCCGGCCTGATGCTGCTCGCAGCCGCGTGCGGGGAGGAGGCGACGACCGACGGCACGGCCGGCACCCCGACGGATGGTGGTGCCGCGGTTGGGCGCTGCGGCGATCCCGAGCGCCTGGGGGAGGCCCTGAACTTCTACAACTGGGCCGACTACATCGACGAGGCGGTTCTGGAGAAGTTCGAGAAGGAGTGCGGCGTCCGGGTCACGATGGACACCTACACCTCCAACGAGGAGATGATCGCCAAGGTCCAGGCGGGGAACTCGGGGTACAGCCTGGTCATCCCGACGGACTACGCCGTCGAGATACTGATCGAGCAGGAACTCGCCAGGCCACTCGACAAGGAGAACATCCCCAACGCCGCCAACCTCGACCCGAAGCAGCTCGGTCTCTACTACGACCCCGACAACACGTACAGCTTCCCGTACCAGTACTCGACGACGGGGTTGGCGTACAACGAGACCGCGTTCGCCGAGCCTCCCACGAGCTGGGCGGTGCTCTTCGACCAGAACGAGCACTGCGGCGAGTCGTCGCTCCTCGACGACCAGTACGAGACGGTCGGTGCGAGCCTCGCCTATCTCGGACATAGCTGGAACGAGACGAGCGACGCTGCCCACGAGGAGGCCATCGACCTGCTGCTGGAGGCCAAGGACTGCATCTCTGCCTTCGACTCCGCCAACTTCATCGGCAACCTCGCGAGCGGAGAGGTCGTCGTCGCCGAGGCCTGGGGGTTCGCCGCGGGTATCGCTCGGCTCGACAACCCCGACGTTCGCTACGTCATCCCCGACGAGGGCGGGATCCTCTGGCAGGACAACTTCGTTGTCCCGGTCGACGCGCCCGACCCGTACACGGCGGAGGTGTTCATCAACTACATGCTCGAGCCGGACATCGGTGCGCTGATCACGGAGTACACGTTCGGCTTCACGCCGAACCTGAAGGTGGAGCCGCTGCTCAGCGACGACTACCACGGAATCATCACCGACGGCGGGATCTTCATCGACGACGAGGTCCGCGAGCGGCTGGAGCCGTCGATCCGCGCGGACACGAAGCGCTATGCCGACACGTACAAGGCGGTGACCGCCGGGTAGCAGGGGCCGCTGGGCTGCGGGGACGGGCGGGGAGGTCGCTTTTCTCCCCGTCCGTTCCGGTACGCGAGGCTGGGCGGCGATTTCGGACGCTCGGGTGCGGCCGCTAGGAGTGGCCGGGACGGTCGCAAGCTGCGCTGCGATCTGTTCTCGGTCTTCCAGATCCTCGATGTGCTTGACAGCCTCCTGGGCGATCTGGGTCGCCGCGGCGATCCGCCTACCGGGTGCACTCGCCGGTCAGGTCGCCCTCGGGCGCTCGGCCTCCCCGGCGAGGACGGCCTCCCGCTCGCGGTACTCCTCGGCGCTGATCTCGCCGCGGGCGAAGCGCTCGGCGAGGATCTCCCGCGCGTCGGGCGAGCGACGCCGCTCCGGCGGTTCTCGGATCCCCCACCGCGTAGCGAAGACTATCGCCGCCACCACCGCGCCCCAGAACAGCACCATCCACAGCAGCCCGAACCACCCGTGCCCCCATCCTCCCCAGCCCATCTTCGGCACCTCCGTCGAGTGTTCGCAGGAAGGCTAGGCCGCGGGCGTGAAGGCGATGTGAAGGCCGCGCGGACCGACGACGAGCCCGCGGCGCTCGCGCCGGCCGGTCACCGGTCGTATCCGCTCCCCGTCGTCCCGGTACCCTGCCGCTGGATGCGCGCGGACACCGCCTTCGAGAAGCTCGTCACGGAGCGCTTGCTGCTCCGACGGTCGGCGCCGGAGGACGCCAAGGCCATCTCCGCGTACCGCAGCGACCCGGACGTGCACATCCACCAAGGGTGGGAGCGGACCGACGAAGAAGGGGTCCGGGCGGAGATCGAGGAGATGCTCGCGCGCGCTCCAGGGGAGCCCGGCGGTTGGGTCCAGTTCTCGGTCGTGGAGCTAGAGAGTGGCCGGCTGGTCGGTGACGTCGGGCTCAGCCCCGCCGGCGAGCAAGGAGTGATCAAGGTCGGCTATACGGTCGCGCCGGCGTTCCAGAGGCGAGGGTACGCGACGGAGGCGGTCGGGGCGCTCGTCGACTATGCGTTCGAGACGCTGGGCGCCGAGGTGGTGCGAGCCTACGCCGATGCGGAGAACGGGCCCTCGATCCGGGTCGCGGAGAAGGTAGGCATGCGGCTGGTCGAGCGCATCGAGGAACGAGACGGCGACGAGATCTGGTTCGGCGTGCGCTATGAGCTGCGCCGCGAGAGCATTCCACGCGCATAGCTCGGCCTCACGGACGACAGTCCGTCGCGATGGCGAGCGCCCGGCAGACCTCCTCGAGTCGTTGGAGTGAGAGGTTCGTGATCTGCTGGTTAGCCACGCCTTCGGAACCGCGGTCAGGTCGTCCAACGATAGGGCGCACTCGTCGGGCATCCCGTCGCCGCGGTCGAGGAACACCTCGGTGGGGATGCCTCGCACGGTGCGCGTTGGTCCCCCCGAGGCAAGCGCCTGCATGCGCGCACGGAAACCTCACTCCGAGGGACCGCCTTGACGGGCGCCTCGGGGAGAGGGCGGTCAGGCGAGAGTGCTTCTTCGGGGCCCCGGACGGGGATACGCTCCGGGGGTCCACACGGTCGGAGGTGGAAAATGGCCAGGTCTTCACCCCGTCTCATCTCCGTCGGTCTCGTCCTCGCGCTCGGCCTTACGTCGGGGTTCGTCCTGGCGCGGTCGCTCGACGGCCCGAGCGCCTCGGCCCAGACGGCCGACTGCAACCCCACCCAGGTCGTGCCCAAGACCCTGCTCAACAAGCTCGCGACGCTGAACGCCAAGCTGGACCAGGCGATCGAGGATTACAAGGCCGGCGACTTGGGCCCCAGGGAGCTGGACCGGCGCGTCATCGTCCTGATCGAGCTGAAGTACGACGCGATCGAGCGGTTCCCGTCGGTCTTCGGCTACACGTTCCGCTCGCTCTACGACGTGCTGCGGGCGCTCGACGGGGATCTCTCGCGCGCGTTGCGCAACGACCCCGACGACCGAAGTCAGATCCTGTTCGACTTGAGGGCGGCGCGCCAGGTGAAGGGGTCGCTGGAGGCAAACCTGAAGAACTCCCCCTGCGGCACCGAGTAGCGCGCCAGACTAGCTGGAGATGTTGCGCCCGTTCCTCAACCGCGACCACATCTGTGGAGTGCGCGGGCGCCGCCGACAGGACGGTTCGCGGGGTGGTGCATGGCCTCCGGGTCCAGATCCCGGAGGCGATCAGAGTTTCGCCCCCTCCAAGGTGGCGCGCGCCCACCCCACGAGGCGCGCTTAGGTAGCTGCGGGCCCCGGCTCGGCTGCAACGACGACCGCAAGCCGGTTCCCGAACCGATGTCGGATCGCCAGCTCCACCGGCTCCATTGCCGCCTCGACGTCGTCCACGCGTTCGGGCGGGCAAGCCACGGCGAGGTCGATGTCGCTCGTGGTCGACATGTCGCCCCGTGTCGCGCTCCCGAAGATCAGGACCGTCGTCACGAAACCCACTCGCTCGAGGATCTGGTCGCGAAGGAACGTGACGAGCTCAGCTCGGAGAGTCTCCTCGCGCTGGAAGAGGGAACGGATCCCATCCACGAGCACGTGATCTCGGTTCAGACGGAACAGGTCGGCTCGTGGCACCCGGTCCGCGAGGACCACGCCCTGGTCGAGCAGGCTCGCGAGGACTCGAGAGGCGGTGGGGTGAGCCACGCCTGCCCTCCCAGCGAGCTCCCGGGCCGAGGCGCCCAGGCCTTCCGGCATGCGGGCGACGGCGCGGAGCACGCGGACGTGGCTGCCGGTCGCGAAGAGGTCATCCAGCGGAAGGTCAAGACGCATCGAAATGTCTCCCGCTCATGTGGAACAGAAACGTACCAACGAGTTCCTACCACCCCACTAGGGAGATGGTGGGACCGGCCGAGGTCGGCGTGGGGCGAACAGCTAAGGCATGGCCGACCAGTTCCAGGTACGCCATGAGGTGCCGTCCGACCCTCCGGTCGTGTCGGCGTCCTGGGTCCACATGTTCGTGAGCCACACGACGCCGGTGGCGGCTCCAGTCGAGGCGCCGGGATCGGGCGTGGCGGCGGAGTAGTCGCCCCAGCGGCAGAAGCCGTCATGCTGGCACGCGAAGTCCTCGTCGTGCCCCGGCGAGGACTTCACCAGCACGCGCGCCGAGACGTCGTCGGCGCCGCGCTTGCCCACCATCTGGATCGCCGGGTACGTGTCCGAGGAGGACGTGTTGAACCCCAGGACCATGTTCTGCCCGAAGGCCTTGGTCTTGCCCTTCACGACCCGGTCGGGCGAGACCGCTCCGTTGAACAGGTAGAGCGAGCCGTCCGAGACCGTGCCGGACTGAGTGACGGTGCCGGAGGGCGCCACGATCTCGTACCAGCGGACGGCGGCCCCGGCGCCACCGGAGATCGTGTGCTGTGTCCAGATCTGGAGTCCCTTGCCGTGGTCGGGGTCCTTTGCGGCGACCGCCTGCGTGAGGCGCCCGTCGAGGGTGTCGAGGTTGAAGCTCCCGTCCTTCTGCGGAGCGTTGGGAGGAACAGAGAAGGAGGAGACCGGGATGCTCGTGCCGCTGGTCTGGATGACTGGATCGCCGGTGGTGGTATCGCGGGTGACCTTGAACCGTCCGAGGCTCGAGGCCGACGTGCTGTCGGGCACCGTGAGGACCCACCCGATCCTGTTGGTGTCGATCTCGTTGGCGGGCACGGGCGTTGAGTGCACGGTGCCCCCGACGGCTAGGTCCTCGCCGATGCCGAGGTCGAACGACGTGGGGTCGGGGCAGGAGGTGCCCGCCGGCGGCTTGGAGATCGCGACGACGTCGGAGCCGAGGAAGTTGTTCCCCCGGAACACGTTCACGCCGATGATCGCGAAGAACTTGGAGTCCCCGAGCTTGGGGTAGTCGGGGAAGCGCTTGCCGTAGTTCACGAAGTAGTTGCACCAGTCGGTGGTCAGGTTGCCCGGGCTCGCGGTCGTGCTGAAGCCGAAGGCGAGCAGGTTGGCGTTCACGAATACGACGTCGCCCGCGTAG
>Ga0209751_10000787_pt1 | contig 33523 bp, 52 predicted proteins | sample RifCSP13_1_FD_184019 | JGI IMG/M metagenome (GOLD analysis project Ga0209751, IMG submission 184019) | Soil microbial communities from Rifle, Colorado - Rifle CSP2_sed 13_1 (SPAdes) (version 2) | ecosystem: Environmental > Terrestrial > Deep subsurface > Rock core/Sediment | place: Rifle...
AGAAATGCCGCGCATGTTGATCGGCCTCATTCACGGGCCAATCTGCCCACTCAGCAACCTCGTCCGGCACGGCTTGGAGCGCCCGCCAGAAATTGGCGAGCAGGGCATCAATGTCGTTGACCGTCTCGATACGTGGCGCGTGCGGCCGACCGAGCAGCACGGCCCCGCTGCCGAAAAACGGCTCGACATAATTCGGCACATCGCCAAACCGCGCCCACACGAGATCGGCCACACGAGATTTACCGCCAAAACCACGGGAACGGTGCGCTTAGCGCCTCCATTCCGCCTCCTTTTCCCGTGCGCGGCAGATCATCGGTCCGGCTCCGTGTCGCACACCTGCATCGGCGGTGGCGCGTCACACGCCGGACACCAAGGCCGCTTGGCAATCTCTGTAGGTGTGACATTGCCCCACCACGCCGCGCGGTCGATCCACGCTGCGACCCACTCGTGTCGGCATATGGGACAGCGGAGCCGCACCTCCTCATGGGGCGTCATCGGCTCCCTCCGGCGGGTGTCACGCGCCATACTTCGCACCGCCGACCCGTCACCGCACAGCGCCGCTGCCCCGCCGGGACGGCTTCGACCGTGCCGGTCGTTTGTAGATCGCACAGACCCCGGCGGATGTAGAGTAGACGGTCCGTCCAATCGGGGAGGGGCCAACTATCCAGCCATGCCTGCTGCGCCAACTCCGCGCTAGTGGGCCACCCCTGGCACTGGTTGTAGTAGGCGGCCAGCCACCGCAGGACTGTGGCCTTGCGGCCCACGAATCGCTCCCGGCCGTCGGCGTACTGCGCCACACTGACCGCGCGCACGCGCTTGCGGATCTTCTCGCGGCGCTGGGTCGCCGGCTCGAGCGAGGGCAGATAGGCGGAGGTCATACGGCTCTCGGGAATCTCGGTGGCGGCGGGACGCGATCGGCGCGCACGGGCGCTACTGTGCGCGGCTCCGGCACCGCCCCGTCATACATCAAGGCCGTCAGCCGTCCCATCGGGGAGCGTTCCATGCGCGCCTGCTCGGCCGCGCGGAGTGCCGCGAAGGGTTTGTCGCGCCGCGTCCACCAGCTCTCGCGCGGGAGATATTGTGCGGCTGCCGGGGGCGATTCGAGCGGGTGGAGGCTGCCGTTGAAGGGGGTCTCACGCTTCATGCGCGCCTCCCCACGCCGCCCGTGACGGTCTGCTGCGCCGAGCCGTAGGCGCGGCCCTCGCCGCCCGTGACGGTCTGCTGCGCCGAGCCGTAGGCGTAGCCCATGCCGCCCGTGACGGTCTGCTGCGCCGAGTCGTAGGCGTGGCCCACGCCGCCCGTGACGGTCTGCTGCGCCGAGCCGTAGGCGCGGCCCACGCCGCCCGTGACGGTCTGCTGCGCCGAGCCGTAGGCGCGGCCCACGCCGCCCGTGACGGTCTGCTGACCCGCGAGCGCGATCAAGGTCTCGTCTGGGCCGACCCTCTGGTGACTGGCCGGATCGGTCTGGACATGGCTGGCATACCACGCGGCTAACTCCGCGCGTGCGGCGAGTTCGGCTTCGCGCGCCTCGTACCAGTCCGGCACGCGATCTTGATCGACACGGTAGATCCAGTCCGTGAGGGGCCGCCGGTAGTCCCCACCCGGCGGCACAATCTCGACCGCCACATCGGTCGGATCACCGAGACCGGCTTCTAGGAGGCAATGGAGCGCCCGGATCGCGGTGTGAGAATCGCGCCGTGGATGCCAATACACTGCGGCGCGGGTGATAATCATCGAGGCTGGCTGACACATTATCGACTCCTTGTCCGCATCGGCAGAATCGTCGCCGGCTTCGCGGGATGGGCTTTCATCCCTTCATGCGCCGGCCGCACACGAGCGACGCGCCGCGCTTCCGCCTTCGTGCGGCTGAGCGCCGGCACCGCGTGTCCGCAGCGCCAGCACACCAGATACAGCACGCCGCCGCGGCGCTCGCGGAAGCGATCGGCGTGATCGCACCCGAGCAGGAGACGGCAGAGCAGGCGCATCCATTCACCCATGCCACACCCGCCCGTCCTGCTCGAACGTCAGTAACTGATCGGCATTCCCCACGATCACCAGCGTCCGCTTGACATGGCGCAGATCATGGCAGTCGTCGCAGAGCAGCACAATGTTCGCCGTCGTCTCGGCGGCCTTTCCCACTCGCCCGTGGATGTGATGATGCTCCGATCCGCGCTCGCCGCAGGCTCGGCAGCGGTAGCCGTCGCGGATGCTGACTAGCCGATAGGCGGCGCGGCGATCCTGCTCGGTCTTGCGCACCTTCGCCAGTTTGTCATCGTGGCGCGTCCGCATCACGGCGCGGGTGAGGTTCGGCATCAATCCCCCGAATCCCAATGCGTCTCGCGTGGCCCGAGCGTGCCGTCCTCGTTGATCACGTAGCGTTCGTAGCCGAGTGGCGGGCTGGCAGGAGGTTGCCGTGTTTCGTGCGCCGGGTAGTGCTCAATGTACCAGCTTAGCCGGTGGAACCTGGCGCAACTCGGGTTCGCCCGGAGGAACGCCGCGTCCTGGTCGTAGCTGTCAGCTAGCACGTCAGCTAATGGGCGCCCGGACATGTCTGACCACCGGCCTTGATGGATCGTGAGGATGTCAGGCATCCCCACGCGCCTCGGTCGCCGACTTCTTCGTCGCTGATTTCCGTGCCGGTTTCGCGCGTTGCACCGACACCAGCACGCCCTTGGCCGCTTCCAAGTGGCGGATGTCCTCGTCAATCTTCGCGATCGCTTTTTGCAGATCAGTCAGTTTCATCACGTCTCCCTTGTTGTCTTTGGATGCGCTGGTCACGGGTCTTGGTCATAGAATCACCTGTCCAGGGTCGGGAATGAACAAGCCCAATTCTTCCGCGGCAAACTGCTTCACTTGCGCCGTGTAGTCCTCGAACTCTTGCGTCGAGAGCGCGGCGGTCGATTTCCGCTTCGGCAGCATCGCGTCCGGTTCGCCTTCACGCAAAAACTTCCACGCGAGGGCCTCGTGCGCTTCGTCTTTCGTGTAGCCGCAGTGCTCGGCCACGGCTTCGACGATGAGGCCGAAATACGCACGATTCTGCTTCAGCGACCGCTGCGTGCGCCGCTGGCGAATCGTGACCTCGACCTCCTTGCCGCGGAGCGCCTGGAGGTCGCGGCTCCAGCCGAGGGGACTCGTGAACGACACGTGCCCCGCTTTGTCCACGCGGCCGTAGTGAATGCGCGCCGCCGTCATAGGCTGCGCTCGAGTTGGCCGCGGAGGTTCGCCATAGTTCGCACGGATTCGACCTCGCGGTCCACTTCGGCGAGGAAGGCGAGCGTCTTCTGCTCGTAGTCGCGCAGCGTGTCGGCTTGGCGCGTGACGCGGACCACAAAGAGCTCCAACCCCTCCGGCAGACGTGGATCGTAGGACACGAAATCCAGCCATGCCCGGCCCGTGAGCCAGAGTTCATGCGTATTTTGGGCAACATGTTCGGCCGGTTCGACGCCTTCGCGCAGATACCGGACATGTGTCGCTGTCTTTGGGCATTTCAGCGACACGATCCCGTCGTCGCCCACGAGCCCATCGGGCGACGTGCCGACCGGCAGCGTGTCATGCGCCACGAAGCCGACGATCTGCACGAGCGCCCCCGTCTGTGCTTCGTAGGCGGCTCGCGCTTCATCTTCATGATCGAGGCCCCATTGCATGGCCTCGTTCACGTAGCCCGTCTCTTGACTCTGGCCGCTCAGCCGCTCGGCCATCAGCTTGTAGCGCAGATCACGCCGGGCGGCGGCTTCGCCGGACTTGATCGCGGCGAGCATGTCCTTGGCGCATGATCCCGTCAGTTTGCCGGCGCGAAGCGCGAACCACTCAGCCGACCGCTGGGGGCACTCGTGGATGATCATGCCGACACCTTGACCTTCGCCGCCCGGGCCTTGAGCGCCTCCCACTGCGTCCGGTAGACGGTGACCGTGTGGGCCTTGTACTCGTCGTTACTCTTCTTCCACGCGGCTTCGAGCGCCTTCAGGCCCTGTTCAGTCGCGACGATCTCAATGTCGTGACGCCAGTTGTCATAGCCGGGGGGATCGGCCGGGACCGCCCGCGGCTTGCTGTTCCCGCCGACCGCCGCGTTGCCGTCGTCATCCTCCGGGGCGATGCCGACGAAGGACGCCAGCGCATAGCGACGGGCATACGTCAGAGCTGACCCGAGGCCCTGAGCGTCAGGTTTGCCCACCGGGACCGTGATGGTGTCACCCATCCACTGCCCGGAGGCATGAAGCAGGCGCGTCTCCACTTCCACGCACCAGCCGATTTCAGACACGACGCCGCGCGGGGCCTGGATGACGCTCAGGCCGTGTTGCGAGAGGGCTGAACGACAGGCGTCCCACACAGAGGCGAGGTCCGCATACTTCGAGCGGAAATGGGGATTCTCCGCGTCCTTCACGGCCCCTTTAATCTGGCCTTGGGCCTTAGCGAGTGCGGCGGCGAGTTCGTTGACTTGTTCGCTGGTCTGCATCATTCCCCCTTATTTGGTTCGCGAAAGATCCGATCCGCCCAGCGTGGCGGGACGAGTGCGGCCACGCCCGCGGCGAGCGCCGCGAGCCCACTCACGATCACGACGGCGAGCGCGACGAGACAGAGCGTGTCCGCAGTCATGGCGTCGTGACGACATGTGCTCGGGCGGACAGATCGAGCTGGGCGCTGCCCCCCACGTCGTGAATCTGAGCACTGCCCCACACGTCGTGAATCTGAGCGCTGCCCCGCACGTCGTGAATCTGAGCACTGTCCCACACGTCGTGAATCTGAGCACTGTCCCCCACGTCGTGAATCTGAGTACTGTCCCCCACGCCGCGAATCTGAGCACTGCCCCGCACGCCGCGAATCTGGGCGCTGCCCCGCACGTCGTGAATCTGAGCACTGTCCCCCACGTCGTGAATCTGAGCACTGCCCCACACGTCGTGAATCTGAGCGCTGCCCCGCACGCCGCGAATCTGAGCACTGCCCCGCACGTCGTGAATCTGAGCACTGTCCCACACGTCGTGAATCTGAGCACTGCCCCCCACGCCGTGAATCTGAGCACTGTCCCCCACGCCGCGAATCTGAGCACTGCCCCCCACGTCGTGAATCTGAGCACTGCCCCGCACGTCGTGAATCTGAGCACTGTCCCGCACCTGGACGATACGGCCGGCACGGACATCGCGCACGATGGCCGTCCCGCCCACGATCCAGCAGCCATCCACAACCAATCGATGCTCGCCGGACCGGAGCATCATCTTGGCGACAATCGCGCGGCACGCTTCCTCGGCGGCCTGTGCGACCTCGGTCCACCAGCCAGGGGCCGTCTCGGCATCGAGCTGGAATCGCCACGTGGCGGCATCCAGCCAATCGACGGGCACGAGCTCGATCTTCGCGAAGTGCTGGTGATGTGCGGTCTCGTCGGGCAGTTTGAAATACGTCACCAGATCGCTGTGCGAGTCCAGCATCGGGTGATGCAAGACGTCGCCGTTACGGAGCACGAGCGCCGAAAAAAAGTTACACATCCTCAGTCTCCAGTGAAGGTCGCCACTCCGTGCGAATGATCCAGTTCCCCTTGCCTACACGGTGCGGCGTCAGACTCCAGCGGGGTTCGGCGGCGGGCCGGAGCGTGCGAATCACGGCCTGCACGTCCTCGAGCTCGCCGTAGGTCATCATCAGCGGCTCGAGCAGGGCGAGATCCTCTGGCCACCACTGCCGATCATTCTGCCAGCGGGCGCGCAGTCCGGCGACGAACTGGGCGTCGTCAGAGTGCATGAGCTCGAGCCCGCAGTCGCAGGACTCGGCCGGCGCGGACCAAGAGCGCGCAAAGAATGGCTCACGGCAGATAAGGCAGCGCGGCATCGATCAATCTCCTGTCCAGCGATGCGTGCCGTCGTAGAGACCGTCGTCCGGTCGCGCGTCATGTGGTCGGCGGCGGACAAGGGCCGCCGACGCCTCGAGGTCTGCGCGCCACTGTGCGGCGATGGCGTCACGCGCCGCCTGACGTGTCAGCCGGTAGGCGGCCTCTCGCGCGGGCCGATACACCGTGGGCGGCTGCGCGGGGTCGGAGGCGAGGCGGATGGCGTCGAGGAGTGGCCCGAGGCTGGGGTCGTCCGTTTCTGCGCGCACGGTGACTCGTGGCCACGCGACGACGCGCCAGCACACGCTGGACACGGCAGGCAGCCATGGGATGTCCTCGCCTGCGATCAGGCGCCTCAGCCGATCTGCGCCGAGCACGAGCGTGAGGGGCGGACCGGTGTGCGTCATCGATTCGCCTCCCTCATGTCGGTCACGATGATACTTAGCGCTAGGATGCCAGTCAAGGGAAATCGACATGTCCTATACGATTTTTGAAGAGACAGCGAAAGCGAAGGAAAGTCGAATAGCTACCGCTAGGCCGCTTGTGCTAGACTCCCCGTATGGCTCCGCCCGCGGCGCCCCTCGCGCTCCCGCCCACGCCAGAGAAAGATCCGGCCGCAGTCGCGCTGGGCCGTCGTGGGGGGCTCGCGCGAGCGCAGCGCCTCACGCCCGCCGAGCTGTCCGCCATCGGGCGGGCCGGCGCCAATGCGCGGCGTCGACGCAAAGCGCGCGAGGCGAAGGCGTCATGATGTGCCCGAAGTGCGGGGGCACGCAGGGATGGTCAGGACCAAGATGGGAATACCACAACCACAAGGGTTATGCTACTTCGCCGCCTATTCCGCTAGGCCGCTTGCGTCGCGCGCTCGATCACGATGTCCCCGTACTGGAGAATGAGTTCCTGGCCTGCGTCCGTGCGCTTGAGCGAGTACCGATAGCGCCCGCCTGATTTCCCAAACGCGGCGATCGTCAGATCGGTATCGGCGGCGGTCCACCGTGCCCGCTGCGTATTCGTGGCCGCGACGCTATTGAACGATCCGATGATCGACAGTGTCCACGATTTCAGCACCGTGCTACTCGCATCGGTCTTGCGCGCATCGAGCGTGATCGCCCAGCCGGCGATGTCTTTGGCGGTCGCGCCGCTCGCGTCCGTGTCGAGGTCGAGGACATGAAAATCGCGCGTGAAATCGGTATCGAGAAAAAGCCGATCCGTGTCCGTCCCGCCGATCTGTTGATCTGTGGCCATTAGTCCCACTCCGCATCATAGGTGAAGGTGCGCTGCCACGTCGCGGTGTACGTCGTGGCGCGTTGCCAGGTCGCCGTATACGTCGCTGTCCGCTGCCACGTTGCGGTGTAGGTCCAGCTCGCCAGATCGAGACGGAGCAGACCGACCGAGGCCGTCGCCGACACCCCCGTCAGGGCGAGCGTGACATCGGCGGCTGAGGACACCGTGCCGACCTGCCCGGTCGCCTGCTGGCCGATCAGACTGACATCGATGGCAACCGCGACACTGCCGACCGCGGCCGATCCGCCGACCCACGTCGCGGCCAGCGTGAAGACCGGCGTCAGTGTGCCAGTGGCGCCGGTGCTTCCGACGCCCGTCAGGGCGGCCGTGACATCGCCGCCCGCGATCAGCGTGCCGACGGCCGTGGTGGCAGCCGTGCCCGAGAGCGGCACCGTGATGCTCGGCGTCAGGGTCCCTGTCGCGCCCGTCGCACTCGCGCTCGTGAGCGCCAGCGAGAACGTCGGACCCACTGTCCCGGCCGCACTTGTGCCGACGACGCCCGTCAGGGCGATCGTGATGTCGGCCCCGGCACTCATCGTGCCGACCGCCGCAGTCGCCGCCTGGCCGGTGAGCGGCACGGAGAACCCAGGGAGGAGTGCCCCCGTCCCGCCCGTCCCCGCCTCGCCGGTCAGCGCGACGGAGAAGGTGGAGACGGCCGTGCCCGTGGCCCCGGTCGCGGTCACTCCGGTCAGCGGCACCGAGATGCTGGGAGCCAGCGCGCCCGTCGCCGCCGTCGTGCCCTCGCCCGTGAGCGCACGACTGATGCCGGGGCTCAGCGTCCCCACTGATCCCGTGGCCCCGACGCCCGTCAGCGCGACCGACACACTCGGCGTGAGCGTGCCGACCCCACCCGTGCCCGTCGTGCCGGTCAGCGCCACAGAGCACGTCGGCGCGACGGTGCCCACTGATCCGGTCGCACCGACCCCTGTCAGCGCGACCGTCGTGCCCGCACGTGTGAATGCGCCGTAGCGCTGGCCGGGGATGCCGCTCGGCGTGAGCTGCGTGAGGATGACGGCCGCCTGCCCGCTGGGACTGAGCGTGCCGGTCCCGCCCGTCCCACTGACGCCCGTGAGCGCCAGCGTCGAGCCAGGGACGACCGTGCCGACGCCGCTCGTGGCCACCTCACCCGTGAGAGCCACACTGATCCCAGGCGTGAGCGTGCCGGCGCTCCCCGTTCCCGCCTCGCCCACGAGCGCGACGGCCATCGTGGGCGTGACCGTGCCCACCGATCCGGTCGCGCCGACCCCGCTGAGCGCGATCACAATCGCCACGCCCAGCGTGCCCACCGCCGACGTGCCGACCACATTGGTCAGCGCAACCGTGGTCGCAAAGTCCGGCGTGTCCACGCGCGTGCTCGACGTGCCGATGCGGACGTTCACATCGGCGGTGCTCGATCCGCTCGCGCCTTGAATCTCCCACGCGACCTGAACGAAGAGATATTCATTCGCCAGCGTGACGGCGCCGAGCGCGACCGTCACCGCAGAATCCTGCGAGACCGACGTCAGCAGATCGGTGACGCCACTCCCGACCGCCGTGCCAGACGTAATCTCGGTCGCGCTCGTGCCGTCGGCATTCGCCGATCGAAACAGCCGGAAGCGACAGCGGCCATCGGCCCCGCTCTCGGCACTCGTCGCGCGCACGCGCGCCGTGAAGACCCAATTGTTCGCCGCGAACGTGCCCGTGTAGGCATTCGTCGTGCGCCAGCAGTCCCCGTTCGTCGTATCGATCGACCCGTCAGGGACGACCGTGCCGCTAAACGTATTCGCGGCGCGCTCCGTGCGCGTGCGGAACTCTGAATACACCGTCGGCGCGGTCTTCGCCACGACCCAGCCGGTGACGGGGCTCGTGGTCGCTTCGGCGCCGGGCGAGGTCTCGGAAATCTCCTGATAGATCGTCGAGAGCGCCGTGTTCGTCAAAAACAGAGTTTTTGCGGCCACTTACGCGATCTCCGTCACGATGTACGTGCAGCGCGGATAGGTCCGAGGGTGGAACGCGCGATTCGGCCAGTGCCGACACGCCTGCTGGTAGTAGGTATTCGTCGCTGATCGATCGGTGCAGCGGCCTTCGTCCGGTGAGATGCGCGCGAAATGCGGGCAGACGCCTGGCTCGCCCGTGTAGGGATGGCCGCTCTCACAGCAGTCGCCGCACCGAGAGCAATAGCCCGTGACGTGGAAACTCCGGCCGTGGCCGTCCGCCTGGCGGACGATCCGATCCTCCGCCGGGAATAGCCGGATCGTGCGCATCGGGCCTCGTGGCGCGCCGCGGCGCGCTTACGCGATGCGCAGCAGAGCCGTCGCCGCCGCGTTCGCCGGCATGGTCAGCGTGAACGTGCCCGCGACGATGTTCTGCGATCCGAACGTGAACACCGCCACGGCGAGGTTTGTCGCCGACGTGTCGTTGTAGAGCAGCAACGCGTCAAACGCGCCGCTCGACGTCAGATTCGCCCACGAGAGCGAGGCCGAGGGCGTCCAGATCGCCGTCGTGCCGTCGAGCGTGGGGGCGGTGCCGTTCGTCACCGCGGTGCCCCCCTGCGTGTAGTTGCCCGTACCGGCCAATTCTCCGGTCGTGTTGTAGACGGTGTCGCCGGCCCCGCGGGAGGCCGTCGCGAGGTAGAGTGCCCCCTTGAAATCATCCTTCGTCGTCGCGCCTCTGACGACACTCGTGCCGAGCGCGTGGAGGCCGTTCATGAAATCGACTTTCGCCTGACTGCAAAACGCTTGCGTGTTTGCCATCTGCGTCTCCTATGATCCGAATGGTGCCGCGACGGCTCCCCAGCCCTCCGGCCATTGCTTCAGTGTGACGTGCGCGGACCGATGCACGAGGACGCCCTCGTGCCAATACTCGATCCACGTCGTCCGTTCGTGCTCGTTGTCGATCGTGCCTGCCCGCTTCACGAGATCGGCCTCATCCATCGGCCCGCGTGTGGTCTGAATGATCATCGGGACACTCCTCACACAATCACGTAGGTGTCGCCCGCCTGGGGAGCAGCCGTCAACGTCGAGACGGTCAACTCGTCACTCGCGGGTGTGAACGCGGTGATGTCCGTCGCCTGTTTGGCGAGCGTGCCCGTGAGGAAGATCACGATGCGGCCCTTCCAATGGTCGGTCCCGCTTTGCGTGAGCTGGTCATCGACGATGGTCGTCGTCGTCCCGCTATCGACCGTGCCGTAGTAGATCGACTCGGCCGATCGACGGAGATTGTCTGCGGCCGTGGACCCACCCGCGAGATGAGTGGTGTTCGCGTCCACCGTGCCGGCCACGGTGAACGCCAAGGCGCCGATCTTGGCGTCGAGATCGAGACCGCCGGCGTCAGAAATCGGCACGCCGCCGGCGGCATCGGCGGCGGCGTCAGGCACGGCGGTACCCGCGAGGCCGCGTGTCGCCGAATACGCACTGTCCACGAGTGCATTGTTCAGCCCAGCCGCGCGGAACCCGATGATCGGCCCCGCCCACGGGAGGATGCCTGTCGCCACGCCTGTGAACCAGCCGAAACCTTCCGTGTTGTTATTGGCGGAGGCGCCGCCCGAGGCTGGGATTTCAATCGCGTACATGCCCGAGGTACCTTGATCGGTCCAGTCGTAATCGCCACCCGAGGTCGGCGTCACGGCCGTCGAGGTTGTCACCCCAGCGGTCGTCGTGAAGTGCCAAAACAGCGCGAGGCCCGCCTGGTTGAAGACGACGGCGTCTTCGATAGTTTTGAAATCCGTCGAATCGATCAAGGGCATCGCGTTCACCGGAACGCTCGCCAGCGCGATGTCCACGTCCATCCAGATCATTGCGTTACCTCACCGCCTGCTGGTTGGCGTAGAAATACCAGGGGTTGCCGGCGGCTGCGGCAGGCACCAGCGACGCGACAATCCCGACGTGGAGACCGGACGTCGGTGCCGTGGAGGCCGTGAGGCTGGTCGAGGCAGGTGGCGAGATGGCGGCATTGTTGTCGAACAGGCCAATGCCATTCGCTGATCCGATGCGCTTGGTCGTCCCTCCGCCCGCTGACGGATTACCGATGTTGTTGCCGAACGCGCCTTGCATCCAACAATTATCCGCGACAGGCGTAGCCGAAACCGTCAAGGATGTTTGCGCCCCGCCACCGTCTCCACTGTTATTTACATCGTTCACTCGTGCGCCCGTGTAGGACGCCGCTTCCGCCATGATGACGCCGGATGATCCACTCACCACGACGTTGTTGGCGCCAGAGGCGGGATCTTGCAGCTCCCAGAGCGCCATGCACCTATCCAATGCGGTGTGTCCACGGACTTTCGTGAGCGCCACGCCCGCATAGGTCACGCCCGTGACGTTGTCGGTGACGGTATTGCTCCGTGTGCCCACACGAATGAGACGATTCGCCCCCGTACACGTATGCGACCATGTCAACGACGTGCCCGGATTGACGAGCCCGCCGTCGGTCGCCGCATCGAAGGCAATCGCCATGCTTACGTCACCGTGATCACAACGCCCGTGCGGAGTGCGTCCGACAGCACCAACGTGCCCCGCAGTCGTTGACCAGCCCGATCAGTCAGCGACAAGGAAATCCGAGGATCAGGATTGGTCACCAGCGTGCCATCGAGATCGGTGTAGGTTAACCCAGCAGGCCCGTAACTGTCCCACGTCCCCTGATTGCCGAGCGACCAGGTCGCGCCATTATCCGACGAAAACTCAAAGCCCCATGTGACCATCTTTCCGGTCGCGAGTTTGTCCGCCAGATCGATCGTGAGGGTGAAGATGACTTCTGTCACACCACTAGGCACGGCATCGGGCGCCTGAAACGTGTACGCACCAGCCTGCCGAGGACGAGAGGAGACCGTCACCACTGTCGCCATCATCCCACCGTCCCCTTCTTCTTAAAGGCATCTCGAATCGCCTTTGCGAGTTCGCGAGCGAACTGTTCCTGCGCCGTCAGTTTACTCATGCCGTGCCTCAATCCGCCCCGCCGCATGTGCCGCCGAAGTCTCCAGTTGCGCCTGCGCGGCTGCGAACAATCGGTCGAACTCCTCGACGCTGAGGCCTAAGCCCGTCTGCGAGTCCAGCACATGCAGCTTCTGCGCCCCGACCGCCGCCTTCACGCCTTGGACCGTCGCGACGCCCAACTGAATCAGCTTCAGCACTTCGGTGAAAACCAACGTCACGATCCGCCTCCCGTGAGATAGGCCACAGCGATAGCGAAACTCGCGCGGAGAATCGCGGCCGTGCTGACCAGTGCCGGCTGGTGGACGCCTTCGAGCTTCGTGACAAGCGATTCCATCAGCATCACAATGCGGGCCAGCGTCTGCCGCAGCGAGGCCTCGCGCGTGACTGCCTGCAACTCGCGCAACGCGATGCGCAACGGCGCGGTCTGTGTCGTCGGCAGCGGCCCGCAGACCTTCCGCACCGTGTCGCTCGGCGTATCCAGACCCGTCGCTTTCAGGATGCCGCAATCGAGCGCATCCTTCTGCTCGGTCGAGAGCGGCAACGCGTTGACGAGGACGGCCGCATGGTCGAGCACGACAAAGGACGTCCGCACCGCGTCAGCCACTCGCGCCGCGACCTGCCGGACCTGGGCTTGCTCACTCGCGCCAGGGCGGATCGCCGTCAAGGCCGAGGCACAGGCCGAGGTGAGGACCAGCGAAAGGATCAGGAGGCCCAGACGCATTTACGTCTCCGTCGTAGCTCGCGGTTCAATCGCCGTTCGATACGCGAACTGCTGAAACCCGAACTGACGGATGGTATCACCCACGGCCGTCCACACGCCCGGCCAGAGTAAGCCGGTAATGGTCAGCGTCCCCTGCGCGGCATCAAACGAGGAATGCACGCCGAGCGCGCCCGCGAACGCCATCGCGAAGGCAATGGCCGTCTTGACATGCCGGAGCGCATTCTCGCTCATCCCGCCAAACTTCGATCGCTTCCACCATTGAAGGAAGGCCGCCGAGGCGTAGGCCCAGACGAAGGAGACCACGGACTCATTTGCTTGCCCAGGTTCCAACGGTGTATCGACCGCCGCGGCCGCAGCCTGCGCCAGCATCGGCACGCCCCATGCCGCGACGAAAACGATCACCATGAAGATCCACCAGCGTTTCATCTCATTCCCCTCTCATCGCGCAGACATACCGCCGGTCACGATGCTGCGCGCGGTCCGTGTTCCGTCGCTCCCGGCCGGAGGTCGTGGCGCCCTGGGCGCAACAGGCCGCGGCGCTCGAATCGCGGAGCAATGTCGGCGCATGCAGGCTCCGCTGTTGCTCGGACAGTCCAGCGAGAAACTCGTGTGCGCCGATGACCGACACGACTTCTACGTGCGCGCCCGTGCTATCCACGATAACATCGCCGGCCCGTGGCTTCATCCTTTCCACTCCACATGCGGCAGGTCTCGGAGATGCGGCCAGCGGCCCCCCCACACGAGCCTGCCCGCGCCAAGCGTTTCGGCCATCGTGCCGTAGAGCGTCCACGGATGCGCCTCATCCCACGACGGCGTCTCGAGCTCACCATCCCGATCCGGCCCGTCCACCAGAAACGCGCAATCGACGGCCCAGCCGAAGCCGTCCGCTTTCGCCTGATGGTTGGACTTCTTCGCCACGCCGTCAGCATTTGTGACGACCGATCCGGGCGCCGTCCGGCCTTTGGCAAAGAGCGCCACCTGTTCTTCGACCGTGCGCACGCCCGCCGTGACCGTCATGGGATACCCGAGTCCCTCCATCGCAGTAAGGATCTTCGTCACGATCGCGCGGAGCGGCGGCGTGATCGATTCGAGCCGCTTACTGTCACGCGCGACAATCGCTACGGGCCGCATGATCGTCATGATCCGGTCACATGATGCCGACGAGCTTCAGAATCCACGCCATCACACCCGCCCCGGCCGAGAAACAGCTGACAATCAGCACCACTAGCCAACGCAATTCTAACCGACTGACATGGCCGTCCTCAAACTTCCCGTCCGGCCTGGTCTGGAGACGATTCACCAGTTCATGCACCCGTTCCCGCACGCGCGCGAACTCCGTCTGGAGACTCTGAATCCAGCCATCATGCCGGGCGAGTTTTTCATGGGCCTCGCCGACGCGCCCATTGATGCCATTGAGCCGGACCGTATTCTGCTCATGGCGCTTTTCCGACCGTCGCTCGGAATCATCATGCCGCCGATGTAACTCGTGGAAGCCGGTCTCGACCACGGTCTGCAAGCGCGCGATCCGTACCTCAAGATCCATGCTCTCGCGCTCCGTCACCGCACGATTCTCCCGTAGATGAGATAGACCGTCGCCGTATTCGCCGCATCCCCAGCGCCCCCCGGATCAGCATTCAGATGACACTCCATCGCCGCCGCGAGGATTTGATTCTCCGCCGTGATGCCGAGCCCAGTGGGCCATGCGGTGTTATTCACGAGGGAGAATCCCGCCGTGGTCGTGGATGAGGCCGTGGTGAACAGGCTGGCGCTGAAGCCTGCATAATGCACCCCCCAGCCACGCGCGTTATTGTAGCCAGTCGGATTGGCGAAATCCTGAATGACCAGGAGGCGGATCGGAAGGTAGAGTTCATTCGCCGCCGGGGCCTGAAGAATGATACGCGGCGAGGTGGCGCCTGCGAGAATCTGCGCGTTCGTGTAGTCCAGCTTCGCGACTCGCACCTCGAGCGGCAACGGCACAATGCCCGCAGTCGCGGTGGCGCTGATGACCGCCGTCGTCGTCGGACTGCTCGCCACCGGCGCGCTGCCGGCCGTGCTGCCCAGCCACCGTCGATAGAGGTCCATCCAGATCGCTTTCGCGTTGACGCCATTGACGACCGTGAGCTGCTGGCGAAAGGTGGACGTATCACCATCGGTGACGTTGAATAGGCGCGCTTCGGTGCAGATGAACGCGCCACTCAGATTGCGTTCAGTGAGTGTGCAGGTCTGCGATTCACCCGGCGCGATGTCCAGCTCCTCCGTCTCGTAGGTCGCGCGAATGAAATCGCTTTGGCTGACCGCGAGCGCTTGGTCGGCCAACGTTTGCATGGCCGCGCGATTGAACAAATCCGGTCGGCGGATGATGAGATCCCGCGGCGGATCGGGCGGCGACCCGCGGCCGTCCGCGACGATCTTCATGGGATACCAGGCCGAATACCCGGTCACGCCCACGAGCATCGTATCGCCATTGCCGAGCGTGGCCGCCGTCCCGTTATTGATCGAGTAGTCATCGCCGTCGAAGATCCACTCGACGCCATCCACGAGTTCGATCCCCGCGACGCCGCTCCGCGTGACTTCCAACACCACCGGACCGAAATAGTACATCGGCGCGTCAAGCAGAAACTTGGTCGCGCTGCCGTCCCCGATCTTCAGTTCGCCGCTGATGTTCTGGTTGTAGCCTTCGCCGCCGTACACAATCACGCGGTTGTAGTACCGCTGGCGAAACCGCTCGACTGTCACGTCGCCGACATAGGTATTCGGCGTGCCCGTCAGATCGAAACCCGCCGATCGTGTGGACGGGTCCCACATTTCTAATTGCAGATCGGCATCAACCTTCCAGACGAAGCCCGTCTGCTGAGACAGATCGTTGAGGATGCTGTCCACCGTCGCGCCGTCGTAGGCCAGCGCGTCGAGCGTCGGCCCGGTCACTTGACTGGGATGCAGCGTGATGCCGTAGGCGGTCAGATACTCCGTGACGAGATCCTGTAACGCGCTTTCCAGTGTGGCGACGGGCGACGTGGCGCTCCCGAACGAGATCGTCGCCGTCACGAACGACGGATAGACGCTGTAATCGTAGGCGGTGACGCGCGTCACGCGCCCCACGCCGTGGCCCGTCAGCGCCCGCTCCTCGGTCACTTGGATTACGCCTTCCCAGAAGGACGCCGGCGACACATCCGTCCGTTCGAGCGCCAGCAGATCATCAATTCCAGGCTGATACACGCCGTCTTCGTCCAGCACCTCACACGTCAGAATGTCCGGGCCATTCACCACGCGCTGGAGCGTGAGCGACGGCAACGCGACCGTGCGCTCGGTGCCCCCGATGAGGACGCGGAACTCGGCCATCAGCGCGCCAAGCCGATCCGCTCGAGCTCGGGCGTGAGCGTGCGCGCGATGACACTCGCCGCACCACGCCGCAGCCAGGACTCGAACGTCTGCGTATCCGGGGTCATCACATTGATGGTGAAGTGAGCCGCGCCCGCCTCCCCGGCGGTCATCACCCGTTCGCTGCCGTGCAGCATCACGGGCGTGCCCGGCCCGAAGTCCATATATTGGCCGCGCGTGCCGCCGGCAAAACTCGGCAAGCCAACATACGTGCCCTCCCTGAATCGGCGACGGCCTTCGCCTGGTTCACTAGGTTCGATCCAGGGTAATTGCGGACGGCCCGGCGTCGTCGCGCTCGGCCCCGCCAGTAGATCGCGAATCTGTTCCAAGAGCGAGACGACTTGCTGTTGGTATTCATCCTCGATGTCGGCAAACTTCAGGAGCGACAGATCGATCCGATTGCCGTTCTCATCGAGCAGGAGGCCCATCTCGTCCACTTGCCGAATGAACTGCTGAATGGCGCGCGGGAGCGCGACATTGTTCTTCATCGCCTCCCGCGCCAGCGCGGAAAACTCATCGGCCATGTCGCGGAGAATCGCGTTTTGATCCGCGCCCTCGAATCGCTTGAAGACATCCAAGGCGCGCGTCAATTGGAAGGCGGACTCGGCTAACCGAGCCTGATTGAAGCCGCCGCCGAGCGCCCCCAGTTGAATCCCAAAAGTCGAGGCCAAGTCCTGCGCCGATTGCCACGACGGTTTCTTCAGGCCTTCGAGTTGCCGACGCAGATCGCCCGAGAGTCCGGCCTGGCCGAGAATTGAATCGAGGAGCGGGTCGAGTTGACTGGGAATCGCGCCGCCAAACTTCCCGAGCGCGGCTGAGAGTTCCTGCACCTTGCCGGGAACTTTTTCCAGCCGATCGAAGAACTTCGTGACATCGGCCATCCAGCGGCGATTCGCCGCTTCGTCTTTCTTGCCAATCACATTCAGCGCGGTCGAGACCAGCCGATCGCCCTCCGGCCCCAAGCTCCGCAATTTTTCAAACAGATTGTCCAGGGACTCGAAGCCGAGTTGCTTGGCGAAATCCTGCCGCGCGCCAAGCGTGACGTTCTTGCCGAGATTCCCAATCGCGCCGAAGACTTTCCCCATGATCGGGCCGAGCAGTGCCCCGATGCCGGGCAAGAGATTCGCGATCGCGCCGCCGAAGGACTTGCCGAACACGCCCTGCAACGATTTCCCAAGACCACTCTCGAAGACACCCTCGGTTGATTTCCCCACGAGCGAGCCAGCGAGATTCCCGCCGAAGAGACTGCCAAGGGCCTTCCCAACATTCCCGCCGCCGGTCAACGCCGCGAGAATCGTCTGCGGCGCTTGGCCGAGCGTCGTGCTCATGCCGCCTCGGAAGAGCATCCCCAAGGACGCCACGGGCACGCCTTTCGCCAGATCGGCCGCACTCACACCAGGCTGGAAAAAGTTCGGGCCGAACTTGGGCCCAGGCGGACGCGCGATCGGAAAGCCGCCGACAGGGGCTGGTGGTGCCCCGAGCGGCACCGAGCCGCCGAACAACGCGGCCGGACTGATGGGCGAGACAATAGCCCTGGCCCACGCCGCCGCGCCCGTGAGCCCGCGCTCGGCCAGAAAGCGCGCCTCGAACGCCTGCCGTTGCCGCTGGGTGTCCGTGACGCCGGTCAACCGCTCGCGCTCGAACGCGCGATACAACTCGTTCAGCCGTTTTGCGTCCTCGGCCGCCTTCTTGACGGCCGCCGCTTCCCGGTCGCGTTCTTCCTTCGTCTGCGGCAGTGAGGGAAGATGCCGTAGGCCGAGGCCTAAGCCTTCGGGACTGAAGGGCGCCGGACCAGTGGTCGCTGGCCGCGCCTTGGTCTTTGACGCCTCCGCCGCCAGGAACTCGGCCGATCCGAGGGCGAGGGCTTGGGCCACATTCCCGCCGCTCCCAGCGACGCGCGCGAGAAAGACGACGCCGGTTCGAAAATCAGCGATGAACTTGTGCCATTGATCGAACATCTTGACGATGGCTTCGCCGCTGACAATCGTGAGACCAGCCCAGAAGTTCTCCCAGGATTGTTTTGCCTCTTTCAGCCGTTGCACGGTCTCATCCGACATCACACGCACGCTATCGGCGACCTTGAGCGTGCCTTCTCGAATCATCGGCAGCAGTTCCTGCCCGGCCTTGCCGAACAGTTCCATCGCGACTTGCGTTTGCTGCATCGGATCAGCGATCCGTCCGATGGCATCCGCGATGGTGCGGAAGGCGACCTCCGGCCGCATCGCCCGAATCTCCTGGAACTTCAGGCCAGCCGCTGTCAGCGCCCCCACGGTGCCCTTGTCGCCTTCGGCCAAGCGGTCGTTCATCTGCACGAGTGCGCGCGTCACATCCTCGATGTCCGCGCCAGATTGCCGGGCCGCGAATTGGAACCGCTGGGCCGCCTCCGTGGAGACGCCCATCTTCTGGGCGAGGTCGCCAATCTGATCGGCTGCGGCGAACACCGACTTCCCGAAACTCACCAGCGACGACACGCCGACCGAAATCCCGAACGCGCCGAGCACGCCCTTCATGGTCGAGAGCGTCGTATTTAGCTTACTGGTCGGGGCTTCAACTTGTTTTGTGGCGTTCGCCAGGGCGAGAAGATGCGGCGGCGCCTGCTGGCCGAGGGCCTTGTAGTGGCCGAGCGCCTCCGTCACCACACGATTGACTTTGGCTTGATCGCCGGCCGTCAGCCGATTCGCGCCGCCAATCTGCTGGACCGCTTTCGCGTAGCGTTCGGCCGCACCAATCTCCCGCGTGCCCAGAAATTGCCGCACCACCGCATTGACCGACCGCTGCGACGGCTCGAGATCCATCTTGAGCCGCTGCGCAATCGCTTGGACATTCTTGTCGGCCGTCTTGAGCTTCTGCTCGAATTGGACGGTATCCGCCTGCAAGAGCACGCGCAGGACGCCGACAATCCCCGTCGCATCAGCCACGTGTCACCTGCCGAATCGGAATGCCGTACGATTCGCTCAAGACACGCAACACGGCGCGCATCTGCGGATACGTCTGCTGTGCCGGCACGGCACGAGCAGACTCATCGAGATAGATAGACAACGGTTGGAGCCCTCGCTTACTCCTCAGTGCCCCATGCAAGCGGGCGATCTGCCACGCTAGGGTCAGATCGCGCCGATACGTATCCTCCGCGCGCAAGCGGGCCGCCGCAAACTCGCGGAACAACTCCCGAATCGTCAACGCCCAAAACGCCTGAGCCGTCAGGCCGATGCGTCGGGCGTGGATGTAGCAGCCGCGCCAATCCCAGGGATCGAGCGCGGCGCCTGAGGGCGGCCCTGGTCCACGGTTGTCTGATCCTCCGGGTCCGGCCGAGTGGAGGCATGGAGCGCCTGGATGGCGGCGAAGAGCTGCTCCGTGCCGCCGACCACATCCAAGAGATCCCCCGCGCCCTCCAAGGTGATCGCCTTGTGATGTTTGCGCAAGGCCGCCCAGAGAAACGCCCGCGTATACGTGATGTTGCCCATCGCGACCTCGTAGACCACCTCGGGCACACGCGCGCGCGTCTCTTTGGTCGAGAGCAAGGTCTCGAGTTCCACGATCGCGTTCGTCGGCAGCGCCAACGTATACCGCTGGCCGCCGATCTCGAGATCGACTTCACCCTTTTCACGGTTCGCCATGCGTCCGCCTTACGGCAGGGTGGACGTGAAGTCCGTGCTCGGCTGGACCGCGAAGGTCATTTCGATCTTGTTGTCCGGGCCGATCTCGCCGAACGTCAGGTTCGAGATGAACCCAGTCACGGGCAGTTCTTCGCCCGCGGGCGAGCCCGCCTCATAGATCACGACCTTGAAGTTTTTGATCGCCCGCTGCTGCGCGAGATACGGAATGCCGCCGCCCGCGAACGACCCGCTGCCGCCGCCCGCATAGGCGTGCGATTCGTGGCTCGGCCGGTAGTTGCAACGCACGGTGAAGGGATTGCTGCTCCGCAAGCCGGCGATGACTTCGCGGTGCGCCCCTGGTGATCGAAGATGCGTAATGTCGATCACCGCCGTGTCGGTGCTCGGCGGCGTGATCGCAATCACATCGGCCACGGCTTCGAACCCTTCCGGGCTCGCGCCGTCGCCGACGAGAAACTGGGCCAGATACCCGTGAATCCCGGCCCCTTGGTACGTCGTATCGGTCAGGTCTGCCATGTCAGTGCTCCTTGGTCGTGCGTGTCGGTCGTGCGTTAGGCTTGCATCATCCAGACGCGGTAGTCTCGCGACACCCGCGCCCGGTGCGTTTCATCCCGGTCGAAGAGTTCTCGGTAGCCGTCCGCGAGGGCTTGCACCAGTTCGACGGCTGGACTCCCCAGCGTCGCAGTCGCCCCACGCAAACCAGTCACCACACCACCCACGTAGTCGCCCAGGATGGCCTGATCGACGGCACGAGCCGCCTTGATCGTGGCGGCCACGCAATCGATCTGCACCCGGCCCCAGACGAGCGCGTCCGTGCCGCGCAAATGGGGGGCCTGCACCTCACTGATCTGCTGAATCAGGACGGCGGGCAGCGTCGGATTCTGCGGCATCTGGACCTCCCAGATCCGCGCATTCACGAGCGCCGTCACGGGCGCGAGACTCAAGAGATACGCCCGGACCACTTCAGCCAACGTCATGTCGTTCGCCCGCTCCCCGATCGGGCACGCAGATGCCGCCAGATCACGTCTTGCAGCAGCTTGATCGCCGCCGACGCCCGCTGATCGAGCGCCGGCCGCATGAACGGTTGCGCAGCATGCCGCACCGTCCCGTATTCCTGAAATAGTCCGTAGAAGAACGCTGGCTCCGGTCCGATCGCGACCGCCGCTTCGCCTGCTTGCTTCGCGCGCACTTCATCTGGCCCCTCGAGCACGCCGGAGGCCGTCGCAATCGCGATGTGATCGCGCAAATCCGGCGGCCCAGGTTCAACGGGCGCCAGTTCCCGCATGCGCTGTTGAATTGGTACGGCCGCCTGCTTTAACATCGCCGTCATGAGGCCGCGCGACTTGGCCGGACTTAAGCTCGCCAGCGCCTGCGCGAGCTGGGCTCCGCCGTGCAGTTGCACGCTAATCATGCGGGCACCTGCGTCGAGGCGATCGTCCAGAGCTCGATGCCGCGCTTGCGGCCGAGAATAGAGGCGGCCACGATGTCATGCACGCGATCGGCCACGAGGAGCCGGCGCGTCTTTGGCACGTCCAGCAATTCCGGGTCCATGTCCCGCCGGTAGTTGATCTCCCACCGCACATCCGACGCCGAGGCGAGATGCGTGACACGCACCCGCTCATACCCCTGGATGTCCGTCCGCGCCGCCGGCAGGCGCGCGACCAGCGTGCTCCAGGTCTCGACCGGCTCCCCCGAGTCCGCATCCGCCACATCCGCGACCGGACGCTGCTGGATCTCGATCAGACGATCGCGCTGACCAGCCTCCAGTCGCGCCACGGTGCGCCATCTAAAGGCCATTGCTCCACCGCCGCGGATAGAAGGCCGCGAGCCCGAGGATGTTTTCGACCTGGCCGTCGGCATTCGAGAGATCGGGGTGTGTGTAGAACTCACCCACGGTTAACCCGATTTCATGCTGCACGTCGTCAGGGATCTCTTCTGGCGTCGCAGAGCCCACCGTGAACGTCACGACCACGGCATCCGGTTGCGCGCGGGCGACAGGCCACGCCTCGCCATAGGCCGGTTGCAGGGTCGCGCGTCGCACGCGGCCGGCCGGCACGAAGATCCAGGTATGCGGCGAGACGTTATCGAACGTGGTTTCAGTGCCCTCGCCATCGAGATAGACCACCGACTCGACCTCACGCACCGGCCCATCGACAAACTCGAAGGCACCGGTCGGAAACCCATCAGCGGTGAGCGTGAGGGTCTTCGGCGCGATGTGTTCGCCGCGGCGGCGCTCCACGAATGCCGTCGCCGCGCGGATGTAGTGATCGATCAGGTCGGATTCCACGTCCTCCGTATACACACGCAGCACGCGATGGGCGATGAACTCGCGATCCACGGCGAGAAAATCTGTCTCGGCGCTCACGAGCGCCGTCCGCCACTGGAGGCCGGCATCCCACGGCAGGCTCACGTCAGCACCTCGGTGTAGGGGAACGACAAGACGCGCGGGCGCCACGTCTTCGGACGTCGCGCGACGAGGCGCTTAACGGCGGCATCTACAGGTTGTTTGCGCCGGTACCGCGTGGTGGAACTGTCCCCGACGAACTCATGTCGCACGAGCACATGAGGTAGGAGATGGATCGGGGCCTGCTGCGCCAGCCGTCGCCGGAACTCGCCATCGGTCCCGTAGTAGCCCGAGAGCGCCTCGTCATAACCGCCCACACGCCAGAACAGATCGCGGGTGAGGAGAAAGCTGGCCGAATGCGGCGCGATGGTCTGCCCGGTGTGCTCACGCCGCGCGAACGCATAGACCACGCGAGGATCGTGCTGCCCCCACATCACCGCGCGGAGCGTGTCAGTCGGCATGAGGTGATCCATATCGGTGAGGAGCAACCATCCCGCCTCTGCGTGATGCGCGCCGAGATTGCGCGCCGCCAACCAGTTCCACCGCACGTCCACGCCGATCCGAAAGAGCCGGAGCGCACACGGCACGTCGCGCGGACGGACGCACGGCACGGGCGATCCGTCATCCACGACGATGACGGTCAGCCCCGCCGTGAGATCCCGCGGATACCCGCGCCAGAGCTGACACTGAGTCTCAAGGAAGGTCGGATTCTCGTAATACGGCAAGACGAGCGTGAGGGGCTTGGGCGTGGCGCTCGGCGGGATCTGGACCGACGGCAGATCGCGACACCAGAGAGCCATCTCAGCCCCAGTGCGCCGCCACCCAGGGCCAGCGGGCCACCGCGTCAGCCGGCTTGGGCGTCTTCGCGAGGATCACGCGGGCCTCGGCGGGGATCTGGCCAGCGGCCCCGATCTCGGAGATCCGAGGAAACCACGCCGCAGGCATCGTGTCGGCCGTCGGCTGCCATTCTCCGATGGCGTCCTGATCGCCCCAGAGCCGCGCCGCAATGGCCGGCGTGAATTGCGTCCAGAGATGCGGCAACGTGCCGCCATCGAACACCATGACCGAGGAGTTGTACCGCCGCACGGTCTGCTGGCCGTTCGCCGGTCGGAAGGCCCCACCCGGCGGCACGAGCGCAAAGGCCGACGGAAACTCCACAATCGGGTCGAGCGCCTGCACGATGATTGAATCGAGATCGAGATAGAGCACCCGCCCGCCGAGCCCCACCGCCGGATCGAACAGGCGCAATTTCGCCCACCAGCCCGGCAGTGGCTTCGGCGACGGAATCCAGATCGCTGCGACATCCGCTGGCACCTGCAACGGGTGATCGGTGAGGCAGACGAACCGATGCGGGCGGGCGAGATGCCGCGCCACACTCGCGCGCAAGCGGGCGACATACTCCGCGCCGTACGGCACATTCGCGCGGACCCACACACAGACGACCGTCAACATGGAATCACCAGGGACTTGTGATACCGGCCCTGCTGCGGGACCCGAAACGCCGCGCGATCCTTCGGCCGACGAAAGATGCCGCGAATCAATTCGCCGCGTGGGGTGATCTGCCGCGCAAGCTGGACGATGTCGTACGCATTCGCCGCGGCCAGATCGCGAAAGAGACATTCATCGGTGAGGTAGTAGCAGTGCTGGCGGTAGCCTTGCACGGGCCGGTCGAACGCGAGATACCCGCCGGGTCTGGTGAGGGAGTGCAGCGTCCGCCACACTTGCGCCTGGTCAAAGACGTGTTCGCCCGTACCGAAATCCGTCACGAGATCGAATGGTTTCCGCGGCCGGACGAGGGGAAGATTCAGGTCGGCCATGATCGTGCCGCGCCCATTCCCATCGATCGAGCAATACCGCGCGCAGCCGAGCCGGCGATACCACGCCTCGGCGAGTTCGTGCGGATCGGTCCACGTCACCCATTGATCGCCTAACTCACAGACGGAAAATCCATGCGGGAGATGCAACTGCTCAATAAAGACCGCCGGCTCTTTCAGAATGCCCATCAGCGCCGGACTCCCAGGACATAGCCGCGTTCGGGAAGCAGCCTGAATGCCTCGAAACGATAGTGCAGGCCCAACTCCTCGATCGCGTGGGCGACGCCGGTGAGATGTGCATCATCGAAGACGGCCACATCGCCCGGCCGTTGACGGGCCGCGAGCAGCCGGCCTTCGCCGAGCACGACCGCATAGTCGTGCTTGCCGTCAAGGAAGGCGACATGCACGCGATCGGTCGTCCGGGCCAGCCACTCGAGGCCGGTGTCGTGCCGGAACTCGATGGCCTGACTCTCGGGCCACGGCGCGAGGGTCTCGGCCAGCGTCAACAAGCCGTGACATTCCGCGATCGTATTCCGCCGGGTATGCGACTCCGGGTCCACGACATCAACGGAGACCACGCGGCTCGCCGTGCCCTCCACAGCCCAGAGCAGACAAAGCGCCGAAAAACCTTTCGCCGTCCCGATGTCGAGACAGTAGAGCGGCCCCTCGGCCGTCAGGCGATACCGTCGCGTGAGCGCATAGAGCACGCGCCCATGCTGCCAATTGGGCGGACGCGCTTTAATCGGACAGGCCAACACGCGCGCCGCCGCCTCGAGGCGGGCGCGATCGAGCGCGAAGCCCTGCCGCGCCTCGAAGTCGTCCACTAGCGGATACCGGCGCGTACGCTCGAGCGCGAACGCCGCCTCATACGCCTCGACGGGGGGAATTAAGTGCATCCGGTCCGCTCCGCCGGGAGGAAAATGTCATCCGATCCCGCGCGGAAGGAATAGGCGTACCCCTGATCGCGCAAGAACCCATGTAGATCCTCTGGCGTGAACCCGTAGTGCTGACAATTCTCGTTGACTTCGGCCGCCACCACCGGCCGACAGCGCCGCAGCGTGCCATGCGCGCCGCGCAACGCCGGGAGTTCGTAGCCTTCGACGTCGAGACAAATCAGATCGCAGACCGGCACGGCGAGATCATCGATGCAGAGCGTCGGCAGGACGCCCGATCCTTCGATGTGGGTCAGACCCTCATGGTCGCCCACCATGCGCCCATGCCGGCGCCGTTGCGACAGGCCGACCGGCCCCCGCACGTCCCCCAGCGCCGCCTGCAAGCGAATGATGTTCGGCTCCGGCGCATTCGCCTGCAAGGCCGCGAACAGCGTGGGCGCGGGCTCGAAGGTGTAGACCGTCTTGAACGAGGCCGCAAGCCGCTTCGGCCAGATCCCGAGATGCCCGCCGGCCTGAATCGCCACCCGGTGCGCCGCACAGGCCGCGATGATCGTGACGAGATGCGGCAAGTCCCGCCGATTGAACTTCAGCGCCTGCGGACTCCCCCGAAAGGTCTCCCACGCCCACCGGCTCATGCCGCGATCCCCCAATGCTCACGCACCCAGGCGAGCCGCTGACCGCGCCAGTCCCACGGATCGACCTTGCCGTGAAAATGCACGACGCGCGCATTCGCTGGCAGCGCGCCGCCCTTCGGCTCGAGATGCACGCGGAAGCTGTACACGCCATCGTCACGCGTCCAGGTCGCTTGACCCGGCCCGAGCACATAGCTGATCCACCCTTGATCGGACCCGAACCGGCCCGCGCGTTTCGCCAACGACGGCGACCGCTGCGGATCGAAGGCCGTCCACACCTGCGGGCGCGCCCCGGCCGTCAACATGAACATCGAGCCGTTGTAGAAGGTTTTGGGATTCGTCTCGCCCCAGATGACAAAGTCCTCAGCGCGAGAAAATAAGGGCGTCACATCGCCGACAATCACGGTATCCAAATCGATACAGACAAAGCGCGGACCGAGCAGCAACTCAATCGCAGGATCGAAGAGCTTCAGTCGACGATAGCAACTCGGCTGATGCCGTCCGTGAGGACTGATCACGGCCGCATGATCGGGCCACAGCGGGATGGTCTCGATGTCCTCTAACCCGCGCGAATCATCCGTGATGCACACAAACCGATGCGGCAGGGGATACTGCCGGCGTAGGGCATTCCGCAACGCCAGGACGGCTGTCGGACCGAACGTGGATCGGTAGCCTGGCGCGGCGCACCACTTGAACGTGCAGACCGTCAGCATGGCAACGCCTCGCGCAAGGGCACGCGCGGAAACGCCGTCAGCATCGTCGAGCGAGAACAATTCAGCACGACGACGCCGATCTTAGCCAGCGGTTTGACCAGCGAATCAAACGCGTGCCGAAAGAGCGGGTACGGCGACCGCTGGCGATTCGGGTGCTCGCCGAAGAAATGACTGCGGTCTTTGGCCGCCTGCATGTCGAATCCGAGAAGGAGAATCCGCGCCGCGCCGTAATGCACGGCGAGATTGATGGCCTGATACCCGGAGTTGCGGCCGGATTTGAGCCCGGTCGGCAGATGCTCCAGCCCGGACCATCCGGTGTTGCGGAGCCGCTGCACGTCCGGATAGATCGCGCGATACTTCGTCCACGCTGAATGATCGAGCGCCCACTTTGGCCCCGTAAACTCTGGGACGCCACGATGCCATTGCCACCACTGCGCATCACAGCCGTACAGCGCATCGGCCCACGGCGCGAGGTGATAGGCGTCATTCACGGCGATCACGCGCGCTTTCGTGCGACAGTAGTCCACATCCTCAACGGTCAAGGACGGCCCGGTCCCGAGAACAACGACGGTCTCCCCAGGCCAGAGACGCGCGACCTGCGGCATGGCATGACCGACTAATAGCGGACAGGACCGGGCGCGCCCGATTCGCCCCGCGGTCCCGCCGGACCGAGCGGCCCGGCCGGACCCATCGGGCCATCGCGGCCCTTTTTCACGGCGAGCTGCCACGCACGCGACTCCTCTGAGGGCAGCCCCGGCTTCGCGCTGGTCGCCTGCTTGGCGATCCACACGGACCCGCCCGCCGTCACCGCATCGCCGACCGCATAGGTCTGCCCCTCGGCAAACACCCCGCGATAGATCACCATCGGCAGGGTCACGATCTGACACCGCTCGAGCTCGCCACGCATGAAGCGAAATGAGAGCGTGCGATCCCCGTCGTAAGCGACGGAGAAATCCTCCAGGCCGAATCCATCCTTGCCGTTCGTCCCGTCGTGGCCGTCGCGGCCATCGGCGCCTCGCTCGCCGATCGGCCCAGGCGCGCCGTCTGCCCCATCGCGGCCATCCTTGCCGTTCGTCCCGTCGTGGCCGTCGCGGCCATCACGGCCGTCAAGGCCTCGTTCACCTGCAAGTCCTGGCGGTCCTGGCGGTCCTGCCTCCACCGTCCGCGCTTCCAAGGCGGCGATGCGCCGCAGGAGCGGGGCACAGACCTCGCGCACGGCGTCGGCCGTCGCGGCCGCCACGATCTGCAAATCAGGCGAGGTCATGACAGGCTTTCGTGATGGTCCCCCGAATCGCGGCGGCCATCATCTCCTCGGACATCTCCTCGTCCATCTCCGTGGCTGGAGAGGAGGTCGTCCCAGCACTGAAGGGATCGGCCTTCGCGTCGCGCTTCGCCAGCGCCGCTAAGGAATAATTCTGCTGCTGGAGATACGGTCCGTCGCCGCCCTCCACGGGGCCGAGGTGCAGAAAGCGCCGCCGCGATTCATTCGGGGACATCCCCCCGCCGCCAATCGCCTCGGCCGCCGCCTTGATGCGCGAGGCGGTATCCATGCGGAGCAAATCATCGAGATCGAACTCGGTGCCGTACTTCGCGGGCAATGACAAGCCGTCGTCGAGCAGACTTTCAATGCACTCGATCGGATTCTGCAAACACTGCGTGTAGTACTGGAGATTCAGCGCCTCGACGTTCGTGTAGGCGGGCGCGGGGGCCACGCCCACCATGTGCGCGGGCACTTTGTACACGGCGCAGACGTTTTCGGCAGAGAGCTTGAGCTGTTTCACGAGTTCCGCATCGACGGCGTTGATCGTCATCGATTCGTACTTCAGCCCATTTCCCAACACGGCCACCTTGCCCGCATTGTCCCCGGTGTATTCCGTGTCCCAGATGCGTCGGATTTCTTGCGCGTCCTCGGAGGACACGGTCCCCGGCGCGGTCAGGAGCCCGCCAGGCTGCGATCCGTTGGCGAAAAAGTTCGAGGAGTTCCGCTGGATGCGCAAACCTTGGACCGCGGGCAAGAGCCCGGCACTAAGCGGCGACACGCCGACGAGCGGATGATAGAGCGGGACCATGACATCGTGAATGATCTCGCTCGCCGGCACCGTAACCTGGGAGGCCACGCCCACCAGATCGTCCTGCTGGAGCGCGTAATAGACGGCCCCATCCGGGGCCACGAGCGCCCGCACGCGCTGGGCGTCGAGCACATAGAGCGCCCTCACCACGCGCCGGAGATCGCGCTGCTTCAGCACGTACGTGTTGCCATGAATGAGCTTCGAGGTCATCCATTGTTCGATAAACTTAATTCGGGTCTGATACCGATTAGGTTTCAGCAGCACCGGAGAGAAGGCTGGGCTCTCCGTCTCCTGCCAGATACCATCGGCATCCTGCTGCTGGAGCGTGAGACGCAGTTTCGCGATGTCCGAGGCGATCAGCGTGACGCACGCATAGACCGCATAGAACGTCAGCACGTTCTCCGGTCGGAGTTCGATCCCGCGCTGCCACGCGCCGCTGAAGCCTTCGCGCACGACCGGCCACCAGCCGCCCCGCGCCTCGGGAGACGAAAGGACGGCCGGGATCTGTTTCTGACGCGTAATCGTGAAGCCGAACACGGTCATGACGCTTCTGGAGGCCGTCTCGGTCGCTGGGCTCGTCCGCGCACGCTGGGCTCGTCCGCGACCAGATCCCGACGCGCATAGACGCCCGCGGCCTCGTCCTCCTGGACCCAGCGCGCCTGCCGCCGATAGAGCAGCGCCGCCGCTTCAATCGGCCGCACGAGACAGAGCTCCCCGGCCGCAACCGATTGGCCACGATACGCGAAGGGTTTGAGGGCCACGACGGCCACACGCGCGTCAGTCATCCCTGCCACACATCACGCCCCGCCGCCGGAGCGTGCGCTCACAGCGGCGGGGCACTCACGGGACTAGCTCGGCGATCCGATCGATCCCCAGTTCACGTCATCCATGTAGGCGACGGCATCGGCGCGCCGCTTCGCCCAATTGATGAACCGCTCGGCCCGGAGGGCGATCGAGTTCGTCTGCCACATGGACACGGCACTCGTCGCCGTCGACGTCGCGCTGTTGTTCGTCGGGTTGTCGAGCATTTCGAGCGAGGCTTCGCGGCTCATGTCGATCGTCACCTGCCCGTCATCCGACAGGAAGATGTCCGACGCGTTGACCGCGATCACCAGATTCCCGCCCCCGCTCTGATTCGCCGCATACTGCGAGGTGATGACCGGGATGCCCTGGAGCGTGCCACCCCGCATCGTCAGACCGGGGAACTCCGCTTGCCCGAGGCTGTTCACCATCAGCGACAGCGCCAACGCCAACGTGTTCGGCATGATCAGCACGAGGCTGGTCGGGTCGATGTTGGCGAGGATGAACGTCTCGAGCAGGTTCTGGAGGTCGGTCCGCGCATTGTCAGCTCCGGTGCCCGCCGAGGTCAGGGCCGTCAGCCCATTTGTGATCGAGGCCGGCGAGACATTCGCCGAGGCGGCCTTCGCCGGATCGACGAAATCGACATCCAGCCGTTCAATCAACGCCCGCGCGAGTTCGTCGCGCACCAATGCTTCAGCCGACGGCGAGGAGAATCGCACGATCTCCTCGGTCAGGACAGCGATGTTGGCGACCTTCGCCCAGGTGAGCGTCGTCGGGGCCACCTGGAAGCTGGTGAGCGGCTTCGGCGCGCCCTGGCCCACCCAGTAGCCCTCTCCGCCAGAGATCTGGCCGATCACGCGCACGTTGAACGGCACGCGCCGGAGGGACGGAATCCCCCCCGTGCCGAACTTGCCGATGATCGTCTGCGGCCGGAGGAACTCGATGAACTCGCCCGCAAGATTCGTCGGGTCCACGAGCGCGCCGGCCCAGACCGCCGTCCCCGTCGTCGCCGCCGGGACCGCTCCACGCTGGAGGTACTGGTGGATGCGCGGCGAATCCGGGTACCGCGCCTTCGCGAGTTCCACTGGGCTCATGTGCTCGAGATAGGCGTGCGCCTTGCACATCACCATGCGGGCGAACTCGTGGCCCGGCGGCAGGGTCTCTTTAACCTGAATGACCGGCGCGCGACTGGCCGCCCCGTCCGCGAACGACGCGCCGGCCACCGGCCGCGCCGCGCCCTGGTTGGACTCTTCGAGGTCACGCAACCGCTTCAGATGCGCATCGACCGCGCGAATCTCGTCCGTCAACGTGTCGTACTGTTCGGCCGCGGCCGCATCGAGCGTTTCGCCCGCGTCCGCCGCCTTCGTCATGAGCACCACGCGCTCGGCATCTTTCGCCGCCCGCGTCGCCTCGAACTCGGTGATCTGTTCCTGAAAGGTTTTCTTCATGATCTGCCCTGCACGGGAAACGGCCGCAACGCCGGCCGAGGACCGAACGACCCGCACCGGACCCTGACCTGACGCGGTCAGATCCTGTGCAGCAATGGCCTTGATGGTGGTGATGGTGGCTGCGCTATTGGCGGGGATCGTCACCGCCGAGAGTTCCACCCATTCCCATTTCTTGTAGCGAAACCCGAACGTGCCCTTGATGGCCTCGGGCGGTTCGAGGGCGTGAAACCCAATCGAGAGCCCGCGCACGAGCTGATGTGCCACGGCCTGCCAGGCAAAATCCAAGATGTCACGCAGCCGGCCCGGCTCGTCGGTGCGCGCCATCTGAATCCGCACCGGAATGCCATCGGATCGGGGTGTCGCCGCGATCACATGGCCGACGGGCGTTCTACCGACGAAGGGATCGGAGCCGTGCTGCCAGAGGAGCGGGAGCGGGAGATGAAAGACCGCGCCCGACGACTCGACGATATCCTCCGAACGATCCATCGAGGGTGTCGTGGCGATACCCTCGAGCAGCCGCTGCTCGTCGTCGAGCGATTTCAGCGTGAGAAGGGAATAGGCCCGCTGCATGCGACCACTGAGGCCGCAGTGTCAGGGGGAAAGGGAATCACGTAATACGTTAGGGTTGGCAGCGCGGGTGATGCTCGTCGTCTGGGAAGGGCTCCAGACATTCCAGCGTCGCCGACACAATCGCCTCCCGGATGAAAGCCGAGACCGTCATATGATTCCGCTGGGCGGCTTCCGCCGCTTGCCGCAACTCTCGCGGCGAGAGCCGGATCGGCACCGGATGACTCGGCGCTTCGGCGCGCAGTTTGCCCGACATCTACCCACTCGGCCGGCGACCCGCCACGAAGATCCGCACCGGGGACGCGGTCGCGGTCGGGATCTGCGCGACGGCATTCAGGAGGGCCTGCACACCGTCAATCCGCCCCCGTGAGCGGCGTTTGCTGGTCAAGACATTGCCCCGATCGTCGGGCCGCGCCGTCACATTGCCGACCATGACGGCCATCAGCGGATTATGGTCGTGCCGGATGCGACGCTCAAGGATTCTCCCTTGCAGCATTTTCATCGGCTCGCTCAGTTTCTCGTACCGCTGAGGCACGAACGTCACGGGCACCTGATCCTCGTCCGCGAGCTGGGGGCCGAGTTCATGCATTTGCCAGGGGTCGGTACAGAGTTCTCTCACGCGCCACTCGCGCGCGACCGCCACGAGCTGCCGGCGCACCTGCTGGCGATCGATCGTCCGGCCGGCCGTCGTGTGCAGCCATCCCTCTCGCGCCCACTGGCGATACGATATCCGATCCTCCTGGCTCCGATCCTCGAGCGTGTCGTCGGGCAGCCAGAAGATCGGCCGCACCGCGAACTCCTCGTCAGGCATCTTCCAGACGAGCGCGGCCGCCGTGATGTCCGTCGTACTTGACAGGTCGAAGCCCAGCCAGCACGGCCACGCGCGTAATTCGCTCTCGCTCGGTAACGGCGGACACGCCTGCCAATCGGGCACGGAGAAATACGCCTCTTGCGCTTGGACCTGCTGCCCCAGATAGAACCGACGGAACTTCGCTTGCTCGGCGGGATTCGCCAGCGCCTTGGCGCATTCCGTGTGGAGAAACTCCGGCTTCACGGAGATGCCGTAATTCGGGTTCGCCTTCCGCCAGGTCGCTTCACTCGTCCAGTCATCGTCCCGATCGGCGGCCGCGATGAAGGCGAACCAGGAGGGCAGATCCAGTGTGCCCTCGAGCACCCGCGTGCTGAGCGTGTAATGCTGCCCGTAGACACTGTGATCATCCATGCCCGCGGTCGTGATCTCGAAGAGCAGCGGATCGAGCCGCGTCCCCATGCCCGACTCCATCACTTCGATCACGTCCGGCGATTTCAATTTGTGGACTTCATCGACCACGACGAGAAACGGCCGGAGCCCATCGAGCGTATCGGCATCGGCGCCGAGCGGCTCCATCTTCGATTCGCTCGCCGCATTATGGATGTTGTGCTTCCCGATCGTGGCGTGGGCCTTCAGCGCCTTCGAGCGCAACATCATCTGCCGACCCGCCTGGAAGCAGATCCGCGCCTGATCTTTTTTCGTGGCGACCGAGTACGCCTCCGCGCCGCCCTCGTCCAGAAAGAACGCGAAGAGCACGAGGAGTCCGCCCGCTATCGTCGATTTGCCGTTGCCCCTCGGAAGTTCGACAAACGCATTCCGAAAACGCCGCCGCCCAGTCGCCCGATCGACCCAGCCCATGAGCGAGCCGATCACAAACTGCTGCCACGGCTCGAGCTGAATCGGCTGCCCCGCCCACTCGCCTTTGTAGTGCCGATAGAGCTGGAAAATGCCGAAGGCTTTGTCGGCCAAGGCCGGCCGAAACACCCACGGCCCCCCGGCCGCCATCTGCGCCAGATCCGCCAGATGCCGCGCGCACGCCGCCCGCTGCCATTTGCCCGCCGGCACCAGCCCCTCGATGACCCGCTGGGCATAGACCGTGACCAAATCACTGGACGGCGAGCAATCGGGCAAGCCGCGCCTCCTCGTCGTCCGGGACTGGCGCGGCGACCGGCACCCTGCCGTCGGCCGCCAGCCCATAGCGCGCCTGGAGCTGCTCGACCCGCACCATCAGCGCCCGCCAATGCGACAGGAGGCTATTCGCGCGACACTCCCGATGCTCCTGTCCCGCGCCGTCGATCGTCACCCGCTCCTGCTCGTACCCCCGCGCCTCGATGCACGCCCACAGCACCGCGGCCCGATGGGCGGTCTCGCACAGCAGCACAAACCCCGGCAGGGTGTCCGCATGGAGTGTCCCCCGCCGATGCGCCAGTGGTGCCCAGCGCGCCCAATAGACCCGCGCCTCCGGTAAGAGCACCCCCGCCTCGGCCCGCACCGGCTCGACCACGTCCTCAGATGCCGCGCCAGACCGCTCCGGCGCCACCAACATGAGCGGCGGCCGACGCCCCGCATTGCCCCCAAGCCACCGCTCACGTCGCGTGTGGGGCTTCCGTCCCGAGCCCAGCCGTTTCCCCCCTCTGGCCATACGATCGCCTCGCAGACTGATTTGTATGATTCGGTATGAAATCCTAGAGCCTTCGAAAGTGCGGCCGCGCCTTTGTCTG
>Ga0209751_10000792_pt1 | contig 33471 bp, 25 predicted proteins | sample RifCSP13_1_FD_184019 | JGI IMG/M metagenome (GOLD analysis project Ga0209751, IMG submission 184019) | Soil microbial communities from Rifle, Colorado - Rifle CSP2_sed 13_1 (SPAdes) (version 2) | ecosystem: Environmental > Terrestrial > Deep subsurface > Rock core/Sediment | place: Rifle...
CCGCCTCGATGCCCTCGTGGCCATCTCGGGATCCACAGGGACCTCGGGCCGCCTAATCGCCGCCCTCGATGCCTCGGCCGGGACGCCGGACTACGCGCACGCGACGACGGTAGGCTGGTACAACGCGAGCACGGGGACATGGATTCAGACCTTGCGGATCGACCTGAGCGAGCGCGCGCCCACGACCGGGACGTACTACCTCAAGCTGGCGTTCCTCGCGGCCCCCAACGGAGGCACGACCACGGTGGGTCTCGACAACGTCCGGCTTGATTGGATTACGGACGCCGCGGTCTACTTCTATCTCCCCTTGCCTCTCCCCACGATCCTCTTCGTCTCTCAGGACCCGGCCCTCTTCCTGGCCTACTACGGGTTCCTCGTGGCCGCGATCGCCCTGGCCTGCCTCTATTACTCGATCCGAGAGCGGAAGCTCTTCCTCGCCGCCCTGTTCGCGCCCTTCGAGCAGATCGGCGCGCGCCTACGGAGCATGAGCGCCTGGGTGGCGATCGCGCAGACCTGGCTCGCGGTCACCTTCGTCCAGGTGGCGATCATCCTGGTCCTCGAGGCGATCGGCCCGCCCCCCTCGTCCCCGATCACGGCCACGGCGGGGAACGTGTGGGTGCTCCTCTTCGAGCTCGCGAACGCGTCCGTGTACGAGGAACTCGTCTTCCGGGCGCTCCTCATCGGGGTGCCCCTTGCCCTCGGCTCCCTCGCGTTGAACGCGGGCCTCGCGCGGCGGCGGCCGCCGGGCGGGTCCGCGAGGCGCTCCCTCCATTACCTCGTGGGCGGGAACCTCCGGGCGACCTCGTCCCGGGAGTCCCTTCTCGCCGCCTGGGTCCTCCTGTTCGCGAGCAGCGCGCTCTTCGGGCTCGCCCACGCGCCCGGCTGGGGCTGGTGGAAGGTCGTGCCCGCAATGGTCGCCGGCCTCGGGTTCGGGTATCTCTTCCTCCGGCACGGGGTCGGCGCCGCGATCATCGCGCACTTCGCGACGGACTACGTGTCCGCGCTGTCCTGGGAGGGCGTGGGGGGCGTGCCCCTGGACATCCTCGTGGGCCTCCTCTTCTTCGTCCTGGCGATCGCGGGATCGGGATTCCTCGGCTGGTACGTCATTTACGCGTTCGAGCAGGCGCGGGATTTGTGGCGCCGCTTCACGAGCCATCCCATCCGCCAGCCCGCTTCCGTGGGCGGAGGGCAGGTCCCACCCGCGGCGGCGTACGCGTCCCCACCCCCGGGCTGGCCCGCCCCGCCGGGAGCACCTCCGCCGCCTACCGCCGGGTACGGCCCGCCACCGACCTGGCCGGCACCGCCGCAGGCGGCCTCCGTCCTCCGGGACCCGAACCAGGTCCCACGGGAGTACACGCCCACGTACCGCCCGCCCGTCTACGGCTACCCGCCCGTCCGGTTCCAGTGCCCGAGCTGCGGATGGGTCGAGGCGACCTACGACAACGGGCACTTCACGTGCCGCCGCTGCGGTCGGACGGCTTGAGCTTCGGCTCGACCGTGCTCTCGGCCACGAAGTCGATCACGGACGTCAGATCGGGATCCTGGATCTCGACGAGGACGGCCCCGAGGGGCGACGGCGCGGCGAAGTTCACGAGGCCCATGTACGCGGCCTGCTTGCTGAGCGAGACCCGCGTACGATCCGCGTTGCGTCCCTTCAGGAACTGCCCCCGTGCCGCGTCGCGGATCCGCTGGTTCCGGATCATCTCCCGGAGACGATCGAGGTTCTCCGTCGTCCCGACCACGAGCTCGTCCTCCCGCTCGAACCGGAGATCGGGAAAGAGCTGGAGGAGCGCCAGCTTCACCTTCGCGAGGCTCTCGGTGGACCGGCAGGGAGTCTCGACGCGGACGCGGGGCACGACGCGGTCATTCGCCGCCCCGCCTATAATTTTCGTGACCACGCAAGTCTTCCCGACGAACGTTTTTTATGGGGCACGACGTAATGGGCCGCGGATGCGCGAGCAGCTTTTGGCGTTCGTGAGCAAGAGGGGCACCTTGCTCGAGCCCGAAGCGGTCGAGTACCTCCTCGCCCAGCAGGACCCCATGGTGCCCCTCGAGCGGTTCCTCTCCTCCCGGCACGATATGCCCTTCGTGGTCACCCTCCATGATGTGATGCAGGCCGTCGACCTCGCCCGCCGCGCGGCGGCCCAGGTCCGCCCCGTGACCCCGGCGGCGCCCTTGGCGGTCCCGGCGAGCGTCCTGCCGGCCTCCTTCCGACGCCTGGCCGAGAAGGCCTCGGACCACTCCCCCGAGGTGGAGATCCTGCGGGACATCACGGGCCGCTCCACGTGCGAGGGGACCCTGGAGGACTTCACCCGCTACTTCCGCCACCGCTTCACGACCCTCAGCCGGATGCTCCGTTCCCGACGGGAGATGGGCGGGGCCCAGGAGATCGCGAAGGCCCGCCGCTCCACGCACGAGGTGCGGTTCATCGGCATCGTGGCCGACGTGCGCACGACGAAGAACGGCCACCGGATCCTTGAGCTGGAGGACGAGACGGACCGGATCTCCGCGCTCCTCCTCGCCGATTCGCCCCTCGCCGCGGAGACGGTCGTGAGCGACGAGGTCCTCGGGGTCGTCGGGACCGTGAACGACCGCGGCCTCGTGATCGCCCAGTCCCTCGTGCGCCCCGACATCCCCGTGGCCCGGCCGTTCCACGGCACTTCGGACCACATCCGTGCCGCCTTCGTCTCGGACATCCACGTCGGGAGCAACACGTTCCTCGACGAGAAGTGGTCCAAGCTCACCGCCTGGATGGGGAGCGACGACGAGGTCGCGCGGTCCCTGCGGTACCTCGTGGTCAGCGGGGACGTCGTCGACGGGATCGGCGTGTACCCGAGGCAGGACGAGGAGCTGGCGATCGACGACATCTACGAGCAGTACGAAGACCTGGCGCGGAAGATGGCGGCCCTCCCGGACCACGTGACCGTCGTGATGATCCCGGGGAACCACGATGCGGTCCGTCCCGCAGAGCCGCAGCCCGCCCTCCCGCAGCCGATCCAGAAGCTCTTCGACTCCAACCTGATCTTCGCGGGCAACCCGAGCCTGGTCGGCCTCCACGGCGTCAAGGTCCTCGCATACCACGGGCGCTCGATGGACGACTTCGTCTCCTCCATCCCCGGGATGAACTACCACCGCCCCCTGGACGCGATGAAGGAGATGCTCCGCATGCGCCACCTCGCGCCGATCTACGGCGGGAAGACCCCAATCGCCCCCGAGGCGGAGGACCACCTCATCGTCCAGGACGTCCCCGACATCTTCGCGACGGGGCACGTCCACGCGGTCGGCGTGGACACGTACCGCGGCGTCGTCCTCGTGAACTCCTCGACGTGGCAGGCCCAGACGCCCTACCAGAAGATGCGGAACATCGAGCCCATGCCGGCCCGCATGCCCATCGTGGACCTCGCCACGGGCCAGGCCGTGATCAAGGAGTTCTGACGCAGGAAAGGGTTATCGCGGCCCCCGCCTTCGCGTCCGCGCATGCGGATCGCCGCGGTCGGGGACATCCACGGGCGCGAGAACCTCGACGCCTTCCGCAAGGATCTCGAACGCCTCGGCCCCGTGGACCTGTTCCTCCTGGCAGGGGACACGACGGAGCGCAACGACATCGAGGCCTTCGGCTCCGTCCTCGAGGCAATCCGCGCGCACGTGGACGCGCCCCTCTGGGCCGTCTTCGGGAACAACGAGTACGCCCACGACCACCCGACGTACATCGCGCGATTCGCAGACACGTTCGGGATGCGGTTCCTCCAGGACGAGGAGGCGGCGTTCGAGGCGCGCGGGAAGCGCGTGCGGATCATCGGGAGCCTGGGGAGCCTGGACCGGCCCACGTGGTGGCAGCGGAAGAACCTGCCCCACCTCGAGGGCGAGTACAAGCGCCGCGTGGAGGACCTCGATCGGCTGCTCCAGGGAGACGACGTCCGGATGCTGCTCACGCATTACCCCCCCACGTACGCGACGATGGGTGGGGAGAAGGAGGCCTGGAGGCCCGAGCTCGGCTGCACGGCCCTGGAGCCCGTGCTCCTCCGGCGGAGGCCCGCCCTCGTCGTCCACGGCCACATCCACAAGGGAATCCCGTATGCCACCCTCGGGGCGAAGGGCGGCACCCTGGACGCCTTCGCCGAGGGAGCGGGGCCCATCCCCGTCCACAACGTCGCCTATCCGGTCCGGAAGGGGATCACGGTCCTCGAGCTGTGAGGGCGTTCCCGACGACGGCTTTATACGGCGGAGCCCTTTGGGGCGGCCGCCCATGGCGAAGCGCAGGAAACCCGGGCGCACGTCCTCTCGCGAGACGGAGGAGGACGAGGAGGATCGGGGGGGCTGGAAGGCCTGGGCCCGCGACATCACGATTGCGATCATCATCATGGCCGTGATCCTCGGGGCGATCTGGGCCTACACACAGGTGTGGCCTCCCCTCGTCGTCGTCGAGAGCTCCTCCATGCAGCACGGGGACATGGCGTCCTCCCTGGGCGTCATCGACACGGGCGACCTGGTCCTCGTGCAGACGGCGCCCGCGCGCTCCGATGTGGTCACGTACCTCCAGGGCCGCGCGAGCGGCTACACGACGTACGGGGACTACGGCGACGTGATCATCTTCCGCATCTACAACCTGCCGGGCGAGACGCCGATCATCCACCGCGCGATCATGAGCGTGATCCCGAACGGGACGGACGCCGCGAACGTCCCCGAGCTCGCGGGGCTGCCGGCCTCGGATTGGCAGGGCGTCGACCGCCTCGGCCAGCCGACGAACAGTCCCTACGGCCTCGCTTCCTTCTGGATCCGCGGGATGGGCTACGACCACAACCTGAACATCACGTTCGACGTGGCCTACTTCGCCCGAGTCATGTCCGCGGAGCCCCTGGCCCGGCGGGGCCCGGGCTACATCACGATGGGGGACAACAACGCCTACCACCGCTGCGTCGTCAAGGACCCGTGCAACTCGATCCCTTACGACACGACCTGGTTCCCGATCCAGGCCGACATCATCGGCCACGCCCGCGGGGAGATCCCCTGGTTCGGCCTGATCAAGCTCCTCCTCTCCCCCGCACCCGGCAGCTGCTGCAGCTCCTGGGGGGATTCCGGGGCGCCCCGGAACAGCTGGGACAGCCTGGCGATCAGCCTGGTCTTCCTGATCGCGCTCCCCTTCATCGTCGAGGGAGGCGCGTGGGCCTGGTCCACGTACGCATGGCCGTGGATCAAGCCGCGCCTCCGCCACGGGCAAGAGGATGCGCCGCCCCCGAAGGTCGAAGAGGCTCCCGAGGAAGCCGCCGAGGACGAGCCTCATGAGGACGGGCCCGACGACCTTACAGGAGGGTCGTCTGGACCTTGAGGCGGTAGCCCCGGGCCTCTGCCAGGAAGTCGTCCTTCTCCAGGACCTTCTTCACGTCGAGCGGCGGGACGGAGGCCTGGATCTCCTTCGTGCGGCCCGCTCGGCCGAACGACCGCACCCGCGCATGCACGAGGCCCAGCATGTCCAGCTCGGAGATCAGGTCCGTCACACGGCGCTGCGTGAGCGGCGTCACCCCGGTCTTTCGAGAGAGCTCCCGGTACGTCGTGTAGACCTCGCCCGTCGTGAGCTTCGTGTTCCCGATCTCCTCGTTGAGGAGGATGCAGAGGAGGATGAGCTTGGACTGCGTCGGGAGGCTCTTCACCGCCTCGAGGACCGTGTCGAGCTCGATCTTGTTCTTCGCCTTCTGGACGTGCTCGTCCGCGAGGTGCTCGTCCCCCTGGCGTTCCGCGAGCTCCGCGCTCACGCGCAGGAGGTCCAGGGCCCGCCGGGCGTCCCCGTGCTCCTGGGCCGCGAGGGCGGAAATCAGGTGGAGCACGGAGTCGGGCGCGGTGCCATTGTCGAAGGCGAGCTGGGACCGCTCGGAGAGGATGTCGTAGAGCTCCTCCGCGTTGTAGGGCGGGAACACGACCTTCTCGTCTGCGAGGCGGGATTTGACCCGGGGATCGAGGTACTCCGTGAACTTGAGGTCGTTGCTGATGCCGATCAGGGAGACGCGGGCCTTCGTCAGGTCGTCGTTGATCTTCAGGAGCTGATACAGGAGGTCGTCCCCGTTCTTCGCGATGATCTTGTCGATCTCGTCGAGGACGATGATCACGACGCGCTTCTCCTCGTCGAGCTTCTCGCGGAGGAGGTTGTACACGCGGTCCGTCGAGAGCCCGGTGAAGGGGATCCGCTGGTGGAAGTTCTCGACGAAGGCGTTCCCGATGCTCTGCAGCACCGCGTACGGCGTGTCGACGATCTCGCAGTTCAGGTACAGGTAGGAGACCATGCGGGCCGCGTCGGCCTTCCGGAATTCGTTCTCGATGTACTTGACGACCGCCGTCTTCCCCGTGCCCGTCTTCCCGAAGATGAGGATGTTGCTCGGGCGCTCCCCCCTCAGGGCCGTCGCGAGGATCTGGGCGAGCTGGTCGATGAAGGGTTCACGGTGAGGCAGCCGCTCCGGGATGTACGAGGGGCGCAGGATTTCCCGGTCCATCTTGAAGATGCTCTTGGCGCTGAGGTAAGGCCGGAAGATGCTTTCCTCCATGTGTGCTCGCTCCCCCTGAGTGCGAGAAGCCGCGCCAACGAAGCGAGAGTCCACGGGTTTTCACGCGGATTCCTCGGGCGCGGGAGGGCGGTATGATAGCGTACCATCAAAAAGGTTTGCGAAGAAAGCTCGCGACATTCGTCGCCCGCCGACGGCCGAATTTTATTCACACCGTTCGATGATAGACCCCACCGAGACTGCGTAGAATGTTCAACCTTGACGCGGCACGACGTGCGGTCACGCGCCCGGAAGTGCGGTCAGGAGGAGGACGATCACGAACCCCGCCACGACGGAGAGGGTTACGAGGAAGGAACGGGACCGGTGCTGAAGCTCCGGGATCAGATCCGCCGCGGAGACAAAGAGGAACGTGCCCGCGGAGAAGGCGAGGCCCAGGGGCAGCCACGCGGTGCCGAATGTGAGGAAGACGACGCCGAGCACCATCCCGATAGGCGTGTCCGCGGCGGTCGCCGCCACGTACGCGAGGGCCGTGCGTCTCGAGACGCCGGAGACCAAGCCCACGGTCATCGCCGCGAAGCTGTCAGGGATTTGATGAAGGGCCACCGCGATGACGATGATCGTCCCGACGGTGTTGCTGACCGCGAAGCCGAGCGGGATCACGAACCCGTCCATAGTGCCGTGGACCGTGAGCGCGCTCACCACGAGGCTCCCGAAGGACCGAATCGTCTTCCCGTTCTCGAAGTGGGGATGTGCGCCCTCGGGTTTCAGCACGTGCCGCTCGACGAGAAAGAGGAGGAAGAACCCCGCGGCGACCCCGAGCGGGACCGCCTGGGGCGGTAGCCCGGGCGCGTCCGCGGCGGCCGCGAAGCTCTCGGGCAGGATGTCGAGCGTGGCGAGCCCGCCGAGGATCCCCGCGCTCAGCCCGAGCATGAGGTGCATCGTGCGATCGGAGATCCGATTGCGCAGGTAGGGCACGGCGAGGAGCACGAGGGGCGTGCCGCCCGTGATGAGGGCCCAGAAGGCAAGCTGGGTCCAATCCAGAGGGACGGCTTGCGCCACGCGGCGCTCAGCCGATTAGTGTTATTTAACGATTGGTCCACGGGAGGAAGGCACGGGGAGCATCAGGCTTATTTCCGGCCCGGCGCGTACCCGCACCAATGGAGAAGCGGCTCGCCTTCGCGTACGGCCGCGCCCTCGTCGTCTTCCGCGCAGGTTACTTTCTGCTCTTGTTCGCCGCGGTAGGCCTCCTCTTGGGACTTACCCGCAATCTCCCGACCGTCCCTGTCGCGGTCTTCGGCGTCGTCCTGGCCGCCGCGGCCTTCCTGTTCGTCATGTCGCCCCTCCTCACGGAGCACTGGCTCACGCGCTCGCGGCTCATCCTGCGACAGGGCTGGTACTTCCGCGCGATCCTCCGTTTCTCCGAGATCGAGACGATCGGCCCCGCGGAGGTCGGCGGACCCGCGCTCGGGGTGCACCGGCCCCTGGGTCAACGCACCCTGTATGTGACGGGCAGCCGCACGGGACTCGTGGTCGTGCGGCTCGTCGAACCGCGGCGATTCTGGCAGTCCTTCGGCCTCGCAGCCTCCGAAATCGTCTTCGACGTCACGGACCGGGACGCGTTCCTGCGAGCTTTCGAGGAACGAAGGAGCTTACTCGCGCCAGTCCAGGCCGAGAGTGCGAACGCCTAGCTTCGGGATCAGGGGCATCTTCCGCTTGTAGGCCGTCGCGGCCACAAGGTCCTCGATGCGACGTACGAGGCCGAGGGCGACCTTGGCCTTCTCCGCGATCGCCTCCGGCTCCATCTGGAGCTCGACCCCCAGGAGGATGCGATCGAGCTCGTCGTAGGAAATCCCCAGCTCCCCCTCGTCCGTCTGTCCGGGCCACAGACCCGCGGAGGGTACCTTCTCGACAATCCGCTTCGGAAGGCCGAGGTGGCGGGACATCTCGCGCACCTGGGTCTTGTAGAGGTCACCGATGGGCTGGAAGTCCGCGCCGCCGTCGCCCCAGCGTGTGAAATAACCGCAAAGGAGCTCACTCTTGTTCGCGGTCCCCATGACGAGCCGGTCCTCCGTGTTCGCGACCCAGTAGAGGACGACCATCCGGGCCCTCGCGCGCAGGTTCCCGCGGGCGACCCGGTCGGCCTTCTTCGCCTTCAGGTGTTCGTCGAAGGCGGACGCCATCGGCGCGATGTCGATGACCCGGAACTCGATCCCCAGGTCCTTCGCCCACGCGCGGGCGTCCTCGAGGTCCTTCCCGCCCCGGCCTTCCGGGAGCCCGAGGGCGAGCACCCGCCTCGCGCCGAGCGTGTCCACGCAAAGCTTCGCCACGAGGGCGGAGTCCACGCCGCCGCTCAGGCCGAGGACGACGCCCCGGCGCCCGCTCGCCTCGAGCTGGTGGGCCAGAAAGGACCCGATGATCCGCACCTGGTCCTCCCGGAAGCGGGGCACGAGCTCGGCCATCAGGAGCGCAACCTGCGCCCGGGAGATAAACCCTTCCCGGCGGGCGCGAAGCCTTTATCGCTCCTCGGCCATCGCCACGCCCGTGCCGCTGAACGCGAACGAGGCCACCCTGCTCTACGCGGACGAGTACAGCCGCATGGCGGAGACGTACGACCGGGTCGTCGCCCCGCGCTTCGAGCCCATCGCGCGCACAGTCGTCGAGCTGCTCGGCCCGAAGTCGGGCGAGCTCCTCCTGGACCTGGCCACGGGCACGGGCGTCCTCGCGTGCCTCCTCGCGCCCCTCGTGGCCCCGCAGACGGTCGTGGCGATCGACCTGGCGGACGAGGCGATCGGCGTGGCGAGCTTCCGCGCAGGCAACGCGGGCATCCGGAACGTGCGCTTCGAGATGATGGACGCGCGGAACATCGTGTACCGCGGGCAGCTCTTCGACAAGGTCGGCAGCAACCTGGGCATCCCCAACCTGGGCTACGACCGAACCTTCTACGAAGTGCACCGGCTCCTGAAGCCCGGCGGGCTCTTCGTGTTCAGCGAGTGGGATGCGAAGCCCTCGTTCGCAGAGGGCGTCTACGGGGAACTCCTGCCGAGGTACCGCACGACGACTCCCTCGAAGGAGCTGGCGCAGCTCCGCGAGGCCGTCGCCCTCAACCGCTCAGACCCTGAAGCTCGGGCGCTGAAGAATCCTGCCGCGGTCCGGAAGAAGCTCGAATCCTTCGGCTTCGCCGACGTGCGCGACGTCCCGAGGACCTTCGTGACCCGCTTCGCGGGCCTCGAGGACTTCCTCGCCTTCGAGGCGGGGTGGGGATGGGATGAGCGGGAACTGCGGGAAATGCCTCCCGAGCACCGTCGCACCTTCGAGGAGGAGTTCGCCCGCCGACTCGGGGACCGCGTGGGGCCCGACGGATTCGACGAGACCTGGACGATCCACTTCATGGTCGCACACGCCTGAGGGCCACAGGCGCGGAGTCGGGGCGAAACACTAAATACGGTCCCCCGCGTCGAGCGATGCGCTCCATGCCCGACGCCCCGATGGTCCGCGCCGTGAAGGCCCAGAAGACCTACAACTCCGGCCCGATCCAAGTGCGGGCCCTACGAGGCGTGGACCTGTCAATCGAGCGGGGGGAGATGGTCGCAATCATGGGACCGTCGGGATGCGGCAAGACGACGCTACTGAACTGCTTCAGCGGGCTCGACGATCTCACGTCCGGCGACGTGTTCATCGAGGGCGTCTCCCTTGCGGCGATGGACGACGACGCGAAGAGCCGCTACCGGTCGAAGCGCATGGGCTTCGTGTTCCAGTCCTACAACCTCCTGCCCGTCCTCACGACCGTGGAGAACGTCGAGCTGCCGCTCCTCGTGGCCCGCGTCCCCGCAAAGGAGGCGCGGAGGAAGGCCCTCGCCTTCCTGAAGGCCGTGGAGCTGGAGGGCTGGGAGGCCCACCGGCCGTCCCAGCTCAGCGCGGGGCAGCAGCAGCGCGTCGCGATCGCCCGGGCCCTCGTCAACGACCCCGCGATCGTGTGGGCCGACGAGCCGACGGGGAACCTGGACTCGGAGACGTCGGTCCAGATCATGGACCTCCTCGTGCGCCTGAACCGGGAGCAGAGGCAGACCCTCGTCCTGGTGACGCACGACGCGAACGTGAGCTCGCGGGCCCACCGCATCCTGAAGATGCGGAACGGCCAGATTGTCGAAGAGCAGCGGCTGGGGTGACTCCATGGAATTCCCCCTGTGGTCCCTGGCGGCCTTCCTCGCCATCCTGGCGGTCGTCCTGCTCCTCCTGGGCCTCCGGCCCCTCCTTGCGCACCTCGCGGCGCGGAACATCGGGCGGCGCAAGGCGCGCGTGGCGATCGTCCTCGCGGGGCTCCTCGTCGGCACGGCGATTATCTCCTCGAGCCTCGTCGTGGGCGACACCCTTCGCTACATCTTTCTCCAGGACGTCTACCAGAGGCTCGACGCGATCGATGAGCTCGTAACGAACGAGACGAACGGGATCCTCCTGTCCTTCCCGGAGGCGTGGTACAACGAGACCGCGGCCCACGCGGCCTCGGCGGGAACGCCCGCCGACGGCCTCGCACCGATGCTCCTCAAGGTCATGCCCGTGCGGAACGTCGTGGGGAACAAGGGCAACCAGCAGGTCACGGTCATGGGCCTCGATGCGTCGAAGGAGGCAGGCTTCGGACCGCTGACCGCCCTCGACGGGCAGTCCGTGGACACGAACGGCCTCGTGCCACCCGGAGTCTACCTGAACGAAATCGCGGCGGCGGACCTCAACGCCACCCCGGGTCAGGAGCTCACCCTCTTCTACGGGACGACGAACCAGACCCTCGTCCAGGCGAAAGTGACCGCCCTCGTCCGGGATGTCGGCAAGGGCGGCTACGAGCGGCGGCCGATCATCTTCATGAACCTCCGCCAGGCCCAGGTCGCCTTCAACGAGACGGGCTACATCAGCGCGATCAAGGTCTCCAACCGCGGCGGCGTCGAAGACGGCGTCACGCTCTCGGATCGGGTGACGGAGGACCTCCGGCTCTTCTACGCGAGCCGGCACTGGCCCCTCGACGTGAACCGCGTGAAGGCGGACGGGATCGCGGACGCCACGCAAATCGGGGAGCAGGCGACGGAGCTGTTCCTCGTCATGGGCGCCTTCTCCGTCGTGGCCGGCGTCCTCCTCATCGTGAACATCTTCGTGATGATGGCGGAGGAACGCAAGCAGGAGATGGGCGTCGTGCGTGCCGTCGGGTTCCTGCGGCGGGAACTCCTGACGACCTTCGCGCTCGAGGGGACCTTCTACGCGATCGTGGCCGCCGCCCTTGGGGCCCTCGCGGGCCTCGGCCTGGGCTATGTCATGATCTGGGTCTTCGACAAGGTCGTTCCCCACGGGGACGTCGCGGTGACGTTCCACTTTGATGCCTCGAGCATCGTCGCCGCCTTCGTGGCGGGCGCGGCCCTCACCTGGGTGACGATCCTGCTCGCCTCCTGGCGCGTCTCCCGGCTGAACATCGTCCGCGCGATCCGGGACATCCCCGAGCCGGGGACGAAGGAGAAGAGCCGCCAGACCGCGATCGCCGGAGGCCTCGTGGCCGCGGGGGGCGTCGCGGTCATGTGGTGGGGCTGGTCCGCGCAGGCAGGACTCGCGAAGATCCCCGGGCCGCCGGTCCTGGCCTTGGGCCTCGCCCTGCTGGCCGCGGCCGGGGGGCATGCGCGCTCCGGCTTCTCCGTCGCGGCCCTGTTCAACATGACGTGGCTCCTCGGGCCGTTCGGGCTCGTGAACCCGTCCACGGACAGCCTCTCCGTGGCCTTCGTGATGACGGGGCTCATCCTCGTCGGCTCCGCGATACTGATCGCGGTGTTCAACGTGAGCGAAGTGACGCGGGCCCTCCTGCGACGCGCGAGCCGCAACGCCGGACGGCCCGTGCTCCGGACCGCGGTCTCCTACCCGATGGACAAGCGCTTCCGCACAGGGATGACGATCGCGATGTTCGCGCTCATCATGTTCATGATCACCCTGATCTCGATGGTCCAGGGCCTCGAGCAGTCGAGCCTGGACCAGTTCGTCGCACAGCAGAGCGGCGGGTACGACGTCGTCGGGTACACGACGGCCTACGGGGAAATCCCTGGCTTCCGCGAAATCCTCCAAGGGAACTTCTCGCAAGCCGAGTTCCGCGGCAATTGGTCGGGGGTCGCGAGCGCGAGCGTGATGCCTGCGAAGATCCGCCAGCCGGGCTCGAACACCTCCTATGACTACACGCTCTGGGGCGTCGACAACTTCCTCGTGGAGAGCAACCAGTACGGGTTCTACAGCCACTTGCCTTCCATTGTCAACGACACCACGGGACAGCGCGTCGACCTAGTCACGCGGGAGGACGTCTGGCTCTCCTTGAGGGAGAACCGCTCCCTCGCAATCGTGGACCGCAGCGCCGCGGGACCGAACCAGTTCGTCCCGGGCCAGAACCGGCTCCAGCTCGCGCCCGGGGACCGCATCACGGCGTTCGACGCCTTCGGGCGGACGGTGAACCTGACCGTCGTCGGAGTGCTCGAGCAGGCGCTGCAATTCACCTCCGGCGTGTTCGTGGACCAGGGCGTCGTCAAGGCGAACTTCCCCGCCCAGGAGCGCTTCACCGCCTACTTCTTCCAGGTCGCCGCGGGGGTCGATGTGGCGGCCCTCCGGGCCCACCTGGAGCAGGTCTTCTTCCCCTACGGACTGCAGACGATCGACATCCGGGAGCAGATCGGGCAGGCCTTCGACGCGTCCCAGGAGGTCCTGACCCTCATGGAGGCGTACCTCGGGATCGGGCTCCTCGTCGGGATTGCCGGCCTCGCGGTCGTGACGCTGCGGGCCGTCGTGGAACGACGCGCGCAGATCGGCGCGCTTCGGGCGATCGGCTTCACGCGGCGGATGGTGCTCCACGTGTTCCTCCTGGAAATCGCCCTCATCGCGGTCCTCGGCGTCGGGATTGGCGTGGGTCTCGGCGTCGTTTTCGCGTACAAGGTCTACCTCGTCTACTTCGCGGACATCGTCACGTTCAGCGTGCCCTGGGTGAACCTGGCGGCGATCGTGTCCATCGCGTCCGTCGCTGCGATCCTGAGCACGGCCCAGCCCGCGATCCGGGCGTCTCGGATCCCCCCCGCCGAGGCCCTCCGGTACTCCGAATGACGGGACCGCCGATGCCTCGTGCCCTGCCGGCAGGCCGGCTCGATGTCACGTCGTGGCACGGATTATCAAGGGCGCCGTCAGACTTATCTGCCCTCCGGCAAAGGGCTTATGACCGGCCATCGCGCTGAATGGAGAGCGAGGTCCCAGACCATTCCCTCCGATCCCCCGAGCGTTCTTCTGATTGGATGCGGAGCGGTCGGTTCGGTAATCTCCCGGCACCTGTGCGCGAGCGACGCAATCGACAACGTCGTCTTGGCGGACGTGAACGGCGACCTGGCGAAGAGGGTCGCCGTCCACCTCGGCAGTCGTAAGGCGAGGGCCACCCAGCTGGATGCGAACGACGGGGACCAGCTGCACATGGCGATGCGGGGCTGCGGCCTCGTCATCAACGCCGCCTTGCCCCGGTTCAACAAGCCCATCCAGCGCGCCGCCCTGGAAGCGGGCCTGCACTACGTCGATCTCGCGAACGACTCCCCCGACCCCTTCAAAGACCCGGGCGAGTGGGCGTCCCGGGGCCTGACGGCGATCCTCGGGATGGGCGAAGACCCAGGCCTCAGCAACGTGTTCGCCCGGCACGCCGCGGACGGCATGGACCGCGTCGATTCCATCAAGGTGCGAGACGGGGACACCGCCTCGAGCTCCGAATACCCGTTCATCGCCCTCTTCAGTCCGGAAACCTTCGTGGAGGAGACCCTGAGCTCTTCGCGGATCTGGCGAGACGGCGCGTACGAGTCCGTGCCCCCCTTGGGCGAGTTCGAGATGTATGAGTTCCCTCCGCCGATCGGAGCGTTGCCCGTCTACTCCGTAGACCATGAGGAGGTCGACACGCTCCCGCAGTTCATCGGGAAAGGCGTGCGGTATGTGGACTTCAAACTCTCCCTCGATCCGCCGACCGTCCAGGGCCTGAAGTCCTTCCGGGACCTGCCGGACGGCCCAGGTGCTCGGAAGACCGCCCTATCCGCGATCCCGAGGCCGGCGGACCTCGTCGGCCGTGTCGGCGGCAACGCCGCCCTCCTCGTTGAGGTCGCCGGGACGAAAGACGGGGAGAGACGCGTCCACACCCTGTATACCGTCATGGGCCACCCCGAAGCCGCCGAGAAGTTCGGCGCTACCGCGACCGCCTACCTCACCGGGACCGGCGCGGCCGTCGCGACCTTGCTCCTGGCAAGCGGAAGGATCCGGAAGCGCGGAAAGCTCTCCCCCGAGAATCTGGACCCGAGACCCTTCTTTCCCATGCTCGAGGAACGCGGCATCGCGGTGCATGAACGCGTGTCACAGGACCGTCCGCCCGCCCAGCCACTGCGCGCTTAGGGGAACGACCGTGTGACGGGCGAGCGAGGCCCGTCGAAACCCTTCGACTCCGCAAAGAGACGCGAAGGACCAACGCCCCGAGAGAACCTCGACACCGCGTTCGACTCGCGGCCAGCATGCACGAGCACTGGACAAGCCTTTTATGGCCCCCGGGTCTCTCCGACGCCCCAATCATGAACGAGCCACGCCTCCAAGAGAAGACCTGGAACCCCAAACTCGAGGAGTCGGTCCTGGAGCAGTGGCAGATCGGACCGGGTCCGTACCGGTTCGAGCCGGAGGCCGGCCAGCCGGTCTATGTGATCGACACGCCGCCTCCGTACCCGAGCGGCGCGTGGCACATCGGTGCCGTAATGGCCTACTCCCTCATCGACATGGTCGCACGATCCCAGCGCATGCTCGGGAAGGCGGTCCTCTTCCCCTTCGGCCTCGATCGGAACGGGATCAACATCGAGCGCACGGTCGAGCGGAAGACGGGCAAGCACCTCCATCAGTGGGATCGGGAGGCGTTCATCAAGGAGTGCCGCAAGGAAATCGAGGTCATCGGGAACGGCCTCCTCGGTCTCGCGAAGAGGACCGGGCTCTCGGCCGATTTCGACCACGTCTACTACACGGATTCGGATGAGTATCGGGCCTTCAGCCAGGCCATCTTCCTGGAGCTCTTCCCGCGAGGGCTCTTCTACCGCGGCGAGCGCCCTACCTTCTGGTGCCCCGTGTGCGAGACGCCCCTCGCGGAGGCAGACATCGAGTACGAGGATCGGGCCTCCAAGCTCGTCTGGATGAAGTTCCCCCTCCAGAAAGGCGGGCACATCCCCATCGCGACGACGCGGCCCGAGCTGCTCGTGGCCTGCCGCGCGGTCATCGTCCACCCCGACGACGAGCGGTTCCGGCCTCTCCACGGAACGAAGGCCAAGGTCCCCCTCTACGGCCACGAGGTGCCCATCCTCGCCCACCCCATGGCCAAGCCCGAGTTCGGGAGCGGGGCCGCGATGATCTGCTCCTATGGCGACAACGTGGACCTCCAGCTCTTCCGTGAGCTCCGCCTGGAGCCCGTGAAGGCGATTGACGAACATGGGCGGATGACGGAAGTCGCAGGATCGCTGAAGGGCTTGAAGATCGAAGCGGCGCGCGACAAAGCGATCGAGGAGCTCAAGGCGAGGGGACACCTGGAGAAGGTCGAGCCGATCCAGCACAAGACGCCCATGTGCTCCCGCTCCCTCAACCCGATCGAGTTCGTCTCCTCCGACGCTTGGTACCTGAAGCAGCTCGAGTTCCGGGACGAGCTCAAGCGCCTCGCCCACGAGATGCAGTTCCGACCCTCGAGGCACCGCCAGCTCCTCCTGGACTGGATCGACAGCCTGACGATCGACTGGCCGATCTCCCGCCGGCGGTACTACCACACGGAGATCCCGCTCTGGTTCTGCCGGAAGTGCGGGGAGACGCTCGCCCCGCTGCCAGGGAAGTACTACCGCCCGTGGAAGGATCCCGCTCCGTTCGAGACGTGCCCGAAGTGCGGCTCGAAGGATTTCGTCGGCGAGGACCGGGTGTTCGACACCTGGATGGACTCCAGCGTCTCGAACCTCTACGTCACCCGGTACCGTTCGGATCCCGCATTTTCCGAGGCGAACTTCCCGGTCTCCCTTCGGCCCCAGGGGCGCGAGATCGTGCGCACCTGGCTGTACTACACCGTCCTGAAGTCCCACCTCGTGAAGTCTTCGAAGCCCTTCGAGACCGTCTTCATCCACGGCCTCGGCCTCGACGCGCGCGGGCGGGCGATGCACCGCACCCTCGGCAACGTGATCGACCCGTGGCCCCTGATCGAGAAGCACGGGGCCGACGCGATCCGCTTCTTCGTCGCGAGCGAAACGAACCCCGGGGACGACTTCCGCATCTCCGAGCAGAAGATCGGCGGCGCCGGCAAGTTCCTCACGAAGCTCTGGAACGCGGCCCGCTTCATCTCCTCCTTCGACGTGCCCGAGGCGGGCAAGCTCCATCCCACGGACGAGTGGATCCTCGCGGAGGTGAACCGCCTCATCGAGGAGTGCCGCGGCGCCTACGCGGAGCTGGACGTCTTCCTGTCCTCCAATCGTGTCCGTGACTTCCTCTGGAATCTCTTCGCGCCGCACTACATGGAGATGGTCAAGGCCCGCGCCTACGCGGGAGACACGGGGGCCCTGTGGACCCTGCACACGTGCCTGCGGGACGTCCTCCGCCTCCTGGCGCCCATCGCGCCCTTCTCCACGGACCGCATCTGGCGGGAGGTCTACGGCGGGAGCGTCCACGGGGAGACCTTCCCCATGCCGCGGGACGGGATCCCGGCCTCGCGCCTGGACGCCACCCCGCCTCTCCTCGCCTTCAACTCGGAGGTCTGGAAGCAGAAGCGGGACAAGGGCCTGAGCCTCAACGTCGAGCTCCCGGGGGTGGCCATCCCCGAGAACCTGGAGCCGTTCGCGGAGGACCTCAGGCGGATGCACCGCCTGGCTTGACCGGCAGCCGGGCGAGGCGATCCCGGTACGTCTCGGCGTACCAGGCCATCGTCTCCCGGAGACGTTCCCCGAAGGAGCGAGGGTTCCAACCCAGTTGGGTGCGGGCCTTCGTCGAATCGACGACGACGTCCACCGTCGAGAGCTCGAGCGAACCGCGGGAGAGGAGCGGCGTCTTCCCGCCGAACCGCGCCCGGACTTCGGAGCCCCGGGCCGCGAGGCGGGCCAGGACCATGGGCACGTGCCGCTTCGGAGGGTCCACACCCGCTGCTTCCGCAGCGAGGCGGAAGAATTCCTCCAGCGGGAGGACCCGATCCCCGAGCAGGTACGTCTCCCCCGCCTTCCCGACCGCGGCTGCGAGGAGGTGGCCTTCCGCAATGTCGGCCGCGTGGGTGAAGGTGTTCCGGCCGAGTCCCCGCGGCAGCGTGCGGAGGCGGCCTATCACCAGGAGTGCGAGGGTCCGCCCGAGCTGCCCCGTGTCCCCGGGTCCGAAGACGCCGCCCGGACAGACGAGGGTCACGGGCAGCCCGGAGTGCATCTCTCCCACCACGAGCTGATGGGCTTCGCGCTTCGTCGACACGTAGGGGTCGCGCAGGGCCGAGGAGGGTGCCATGGATTCCGTGAGCGGGCCGTGGCTCCCGGGCGCGGCAAAGACGCCCGCGGTCCCCGTGACAACGATTCGCGGGACGTTCTCACGGCGCGCGAGCGTGAGGACGTTCGCCGTGCCCGTCACGTTGACGTCGAACATCCGGCGGGCGTCCCGCACCCCGAGCTCGAACCAGCCGGCCGCGTGGAAGACGACGTCCGCGTGGGACATCCCCGAACCGAAGGTCGCGCGGGTCACGTCCCCCGCGACGATGCGGACGCCGCGGGCCTCCAGGTCTTTCGCCCGCGCACGATTCCGCGTCAGGATGGACACCTCCCATCCATGGGCCAAGAGGGCCTCCACGATGTGGCGGCCGACGAGCCCCGTGCCTCCCGTGACGAACGCCCGCATGGACGGCCCTCACAGCCTCGGCACGTCCTTGCGGCCCTGGGCCAGGACGCGGGCCAGGTCCGTGCGGGTCACGATGCCGACGACCCGGGTCCCCTCGACGACGGGGACGCGGTTCACGTCATGCTGAATCATCACGGCGGCCACGGTCTCGAGGCTGTCCGTGGGCTTCACCGTCTCGACCTTCCTCGTCATCGCGTCGGCCACGCGGACGGAGCGAAGCTGACGGTAGACCTCGTCCACGGCCCCCGGATGCGTCTCACTCAGGAACCTCAGGAGGGCGAGGGAGTGGACGGACTCCGTGAGGTACCTCTTTCCGACCGTCTCCTCGGCGACCTTCTTGAGCTGGCGGAGGAGGTCCGACTCGCTCAGGATCCCGACGAGGCGGCCCTGGTCATCGACGACAGGGGCGCCGCTGATCCCCTTCTCGACGAGGCGCTCGGCCGCCTGCTCCAGGGTCATCTTCCCGGAGAGGGTGACGACGGTGCGCGTCATCACATCTGCGACCCACACGGGACCCGCAAGGGCGGCGCGATACTTGACCGTTGGCGCGCGAACGTCCGCAGCCTCATCCTTTCCGCAGCACGATCGTCAGGACGTCGGAGTCCTGGAGCCGGTGGTCCAGCCCGACCTTCTGGCCGGGGAACTGCGCGCTGGGACCCCAGACGTTCGCGTAGCGCAAGCGGCGGCGCCACTCCCGGTGGATCCCGTCGCACACCGCGCCGACCGTGGAGCCGCCCTTCACGATCATGGGCTCCGCCATGTCCGCCTCCTTCCCCTGGGGCTTGAGGAAGACGCGCATGAACCCGAGGGTCTCATAGAGGAGATCCTTGAGCTTGGTCAGCCCCTGGTCCCGGATCGCTGCGATCGGTACGAGCTTCCATCCCGGGAACTTACGCCGCAACTCCTCGAGGTATTCCGAGCTCACGAGGTCGATCTTGTTCACGACCACGAGGGCGGGGATGTACACGCGGTTGGCCGCGAGCACGTCGATGAGCTGGTCCTCCGTGACGTCCTCGCGCACGACGACGGTGCCGTTGAGGTAGCCCCACTCCCGGCAGATGTCCGCGATCATCTCCTCGTCCATCTTCGTCAGCTTGACGGTCGGGTTCACCGTGAGGCCGCCGCGGTTCGCTTTCGTCAGGACGACGTCCGCGGGCTTCTCGTTCAGCCGGATCCCGGCGAGGCGCAGTTCGTCCGCGAGGATGTCCACGTGGGTCTCGAAGACGTCGATCATCAGGAGCACGAGGTCGCACCCCCGCGCGACGGAGAGCACCTCCCGGCCGCGGCCGCGGCCCTTGGACGCGCCCCGGATCAGGCCGGGCATGTCGAGGACCTGGATCTTCGCGCCCCGCCACTCGAGCATCCCGGGGATGACGGTCAGCGTGGTGAAGGCGTAGTCCGCGACCTCGCTCGTCGCGTCCGTGATCTTGTTCAGGAGGGTGGACTTGCCCACGCTCGGGAAGCCGATGAGGCCCACGGTGGCGTTCCCGCCCTTCTTCACCGCGTACGCGGGCCCGCCCCCGCCGGACTTGAGCCTCCGGAGCTCCTGCTCGGACTTGAGCCGGGCGACCTTCGCCTTCAGCTTGCCGATGTGGTGCTGGGTCGCCTTGTTGTAGGGCGTCCGCTGGATCTCCTCCTCGATCTGCTTGATCTGCTCCTCGATCGTGGCCATCGGACGCCGGAGAGAGCCGGCCGCGGCGCAAAAAGATTCCGAACGAGCGCCCGGGGGGCGGGTCAGTAGGCGGTCCGGATGCTCTCCGCCTCAAGACCCTTCACCGCGTAGAGGACGATTCGCCGGCTCCGGGCGCGGTACGGAGAGAGGTCGAGCCCGCCCAGGACGCGGTGGAGGTAGAGCCCCGCGCCGTCGAAGAGGTCCTCGAGTTCGGGCAGGGTGTACGCCCGCACGGAGCCGACGTGCTCCCGCGTGCCCTTCCGATCCACCACGATCTGCCGCGTTTCGTAGCGGCCGCGGAGGGGCTCGAAGACGTCCTCCTGAAGGATAATGCCGCCGTCCTCGAGGATGCGCCAGCCCTGCATCGGGAGCTCGTACGCCATCGCCTCGCGGTTGAACCGCTCCATGAGGAACTTGCCCCTGCGCCGGAGCGCCCGGGCGACCCCGGCGAGGGCCTTCCGATCGTCCTCGGCGCCTTCGAAGTAGCCGAAGGACGAGAACATGTTGATTACCGCGTCGAATTCGTTCCGGTACGGGAGGGCGCGCATGTCCCCCCGGTCGAAGGCGACGCGGACCTTCGCCTGCCTCGCGGCTGCCCGGGCGGTCTTCAGGAGCGCCGGGGACAGGTCGAACCCGACGACATCGTACCCGCGCCTCGCGAGCTCGATGGAGTGGCGGCCCGCGCCGCAGGCCAGGTCCAGAATCCGGCACCCCGCCCGCGGATGGAGGATCTTCTCGATGCCGTCCACCTCGGCCGCGGTGGCCGCCTCCTCGTGCTCGTACTGCTTCAGGTAATCGGGGCCGAAGAAGCTCTCCCACCATGGCTTGGCCGCGTCGATCGCGAATCTCCCCCGCGCAGCGTAGATGGGGTCATGAGGGGAAAAGGGTTCCGCGCTCAGGCTTGGACGATCCGGGTGCCCGCCTTCTTCTCCACGGCCGCGTCGAGGTGGAGCAGGTCCGTGATCACTGCGTGTTCCCCGCCGGACTCGAGGAACTGGATCGCGGCGAGGATCTTCGGGCCCATGCTCCCCTCCGGGAACTGGCCTTCGGCGAGGTGCGTCCGCGCCTCGGCCAGGGTCATCTTGTCGAGGAAACGCTGGCCTGGCTTCCCGAAGTCCAGGGCGACCCTCTCGACGTCCGTCGCGATCACGAGGGTCTTCCAGCCGATGACCTTCGCGAGGACCGCGGCCGCGAGGTCCTTGTCGATCACCGCCTCGACGCCCGCGAGCCTCCCCTCCCGTCGGACGACGGGGACGCCGCCGCCCCCCGCGCAGATGACGACGCTCCCGTCGCCGTCGCCCACGAGCTTGAGGATCGTGTCCTTCTCGACGATGTCGACGGGCTGCGGGGATGGGACCACCCGGCGCCAGCCACCGCGGGGGTCGCTCACGAGCTTCCAGCCCTTGGCCCGCTTGACGATCAGGTCCGCCTCTCTTGTGTAGTAGGGCCCGATCGGCTTCGTGGGCTTCGCGAAGGCCGGGTCGTTGGCGTCCACGAGGGTCTGCGTGATCAGGCAGGCGACGGGCCGCTCGATCCGCCGCTTGGCGAACTCGTTCCGGAGGGCCTGGGCGATCAGGTACCCGATCAGGGCCTGGCTCTCCGCGCCGCACACGTCGAGGGGCATCGCCGGCACAAGCTGGCGGGTCTCCTCGTTCTGCAGGAGGATGTTGCCGACCTGAGGCCCGTTCCCGTGGGTGAGGACGAAGCTGTAGCCCGCCTGGACGAGGTCCGCGAGCTTCGCGCAGGTCTCCTCGATCTTGCGGCGCTGGCTCTCCGCGCCGCCCGCGTCCCCGGCAGGCTGGATCGCGTTGCCGCCGATGGCAATCACGAGCTTCTTCGCGGTCATGGGGAGAAGGCCGCGCTATTCGAGCGTGCCTATAAGAATCTTAGGTCGCCGGTCGACCGGAAGAGAACACGCGGACACTGAATCACTGCGAGGCGCGCGGGCCCACCCGCGACCGGAGGGGAATGGGGTCTGCGCACACTCGGCTCGCCCCCCGATGCACGTGCCTTGCGCATAACTATTTATCAACACGTCCGCTTCCATCCGCCCGTTGGAGCTCACGCCCCGGAAACTCCTGGAGTACTTCACCAAGTTCCGCAAGACGGTGTACTTCCGAATCCTCTACCTCGGTGTTCTGGGCGTCATCGTCGCGGAGCTGTTCCCCATCATCTTCGGGAATGCGGCAACGGCGTGCCTTGGTCTCCTCCTCATGCCCGCCGCGGTCTTCGTCGTGCCGTACTATTTCGGCGAACGTCGGATGAAGAACTTCGCAATCAACGCACTCCCCGTCTTCGTCATCGCGGTGTTGCTCATATCCTTCTTCCAGGCACAGGCCACCGTGGCCCCGAACAGATTCGACCTCACGAGTGGCTATGCACCGAATGACCCGGGCCTCCCTGTCCTCACCCTGTGGAACGGAACCGTGGATCCGGTGAGAGCCCCGCCTCCGGCCAACTTCAACTTCACGGTACGTCTCAAGATTCTGCCCGCGAACGTCACGGGAGTCACCGTGTACCTCAACCTGACGGCTGTCAGCGGCCTTTCGAGCGATCAAGTCAGCTATCCGATGAGCGCATTCAACGCGACCTCGACCGAGACTTGGTACACGGTGAGCCGAACCCTGAGCCCCGGCCTCTACGTATTCGGGTTCTGGGCGAATGACACGGGAGGGAACGTCACCCGGACGTTCCTAGCGTTCGGCCCCATCACGGGCGGGTTCTTCGACTACTACGCCCTGTGGGCGCCGTTCTCCGCCATTGACCTGGCAATCCCGTTCTCCTTCTACTTCGTCATCCTCTTCATGTATTGGTACACGGGCCGCATGCGGAAGAGCCGCGAGCGGATGATCGGGCGGGCCGCGGAGCGGAAGGCGGAGAAGGACGAGGAGGAGAAGGAAGAGGAGAAGCCGAAGCCCGCGTCGGGCGGGAAGGCGGCGAAGGTCACCGCGTTCACGTGCACGAACTGCGGCGCCGACGTCGAGGACACGGACGAGAAGTGCCCGAAGTGTGGGGCCGTCTTCGAGGACTGACGCGTCGACGGATTTCCAGTTTCGCCCATCTCTGCGACTCGCCTTGATGTACGAGCCCCGCATGGAGGGGATGTCGGGTTTCGCGCCCCGAAACCTTAAAGCGGGTGGCCCAACTATGCGGAGAGAAAGGGATGGGAACGCCGATAGGCGCCACCGCCGGTTTCCAGTGATCCCATGGCATCCACCTCCATAGCCGAAGAGCTGGCGAAGAAGCAGCGGGAGATCAGCGTCTCCGAGTTCTTCGAGCGGAACAAGCAGATCCTCGGCTACGACTCGCCGACGAAGGCGTTGCTGACCGCGGTGAAAGAGGCCGCGGACAATAGTCTGGATGCGACCGCCGACGCAGACATCCTGCCCGACATCCTCGTGGGAATCCGGAAGGTCGACAAGGATGAGTTCCTCGTGATTGTCGAGGACAACGGTCCTGGCATCGTGAAGAAGGAGGTGGCCAACGTCTTTGGGCGACTGCTGTACGGCTCCCGCTTCTTCACGCGTGCTCAGTCCCGCGGCCAACAAGGTCTCGGCATATCCGGCGCGGTTATGTACGGCCAGATCACAACGGGAAAGGCCACGAAGATCACGTCCAAGATCGAAGAAGAGGACACCGCGTACTTCGTGGAACTCATCCTCGACACGAAGAAGAACATGCCCAGCAAGGTTCGCGAGGACCGCGTGGTCTGGGAGCGGGCCCATGGGACACGCGTAGAGATCCCGCTTAGGGGGCGGTACGTCGGCGGCAAGCAGTCGGTCCCAGAGTATCTGAAGGCCACGGCCATTGTGAATCCACACGCACGGATCACGTACCAACCACCGGAAGGCGAGCCTATCGTCTTTGAGCGAGCCACAGAGGAGCTTCCGCCGAAGACGAAGGAGATACCGCCCCACCCGCACGGGATCGAACTCGGCACCCTCATGCAGATGATGAAGGAGACAAAGAGCTACAAGCTCTCCGCTTTCCTGGAGGAGGAGTTCGTCCGCGTGAGCGCCCGGGCGGCCAAGGAAATCTGCGATGGGGGCGGGCTCAACCCGGAAATGAGGCCCAAGTCCCTGGGTCTAGAGCAGGCCAAGGCACTCCATGAGGCCATGCAGAGCGCAAAGCTCATGGCCCCGCCCACGGACTGCCTCAGCCCGATCGGCGAGCGCCTCATCAAGAGAGGGCTCAAGAACGTGCTCGGGAACCTCCGTCCGGAGTTCTATGCGCCGCCGGTGACGCGGGATCCCGCCGTCTACAGCGGCAACCCGTTCCAGGCAGAGGTGGGGATCGTCTTCGGGGGGGATCTGCCACCGGACCAACCGGTCGAGGTCCTCCGGTTCGCGAACCGAGTGCCTCTCATGTACCAGGCGGGAGGCTGCGCACTCACCCAGGCCGTGGCCCACGTGGACTGGCGGAGGTACGGTCTGGAGCAGCGCGGCGGGGAGGGCCTGCCCTTCGGCCCCGCGATCGTGCTGGTGCACGTATGCTCCACGAAGGTCCCGTACACTTCCGAGGCGAAGGAGGCCGTCGCGACCGTGGACGAGATCATGACGGAACTCGACCTTGCGCTGAAGGAGTGCGGGCGGCGGCTTAAGACGCATCTGACAAAGAAGGCCCACCGCGCGAAGACGAAGGAGAAGTTCGAAATCGTCCAGCTCATCCTCCCGCGAATCGCGGACAAGTCGTCGAAGATCGTAGGCAAGAAGGTCCCGGTCCTTGACGCAACGATTACGAAGATCATGGGCGTCGTCTGGGTGGACGAGCAGATCGCCTATGACAAGAAGCAGAAACGGCACCAGGTCACGATCAATGTCCACAACTTCACCGATGCGGGCAAGAAGCTGAACCTGCACCTGCTCCTCCCGAGGGGCGTCGAGGCGAAGAGCATCGAACCCAAGCCCGCGGACGTCCGGGAGGATGGGAAGATCACATGGGAGCTCAAGCGGATCGACAGCGTCGCGAAAGCGTCCGTATCCTTCGTCCTCGAAGGGCTGGACGAGGCCGAGTACGATGAGTCCGACATCTACGTGAGCGCGATCAACCCCGCCCTCGTCATCGGGGCGGAGCCGCTCCCCGGCGACTGGGAGCTGGACTACGGCGAGTTCGAGACGGAGGAGGCGGCCCCGCCGTCCGCGGAGGCGGAAGAGGGCGAGATCGACTACGATGAGACGGAGGAGGCGCTCGAGGATGACTAAGAAGAAAGGCGGCGGTGCGCCTGCGTCCAACAAGGCCGTCGAGGCCCTGTACGGCATCGCGGAGGAGATCTACGAGGAGCTGGACCACGGGCAGATTCCGAAGATGAAGATCCCGCTCCGGACGAAGGCGAACATCAAGTTCGACCCCAAGCACGCGGTCTGGAAGTACGGCAACCTGATGGGCGTGCGGAGCGCGAAGAAACTCAAGGGCGCCCTCATGCTCCTGCGGACGATGTACGTCCTCGAGTTCATCCAGGACATGATCCGGGACACGAAGTCCTCCACCCTGAGGGAGATGTATTACATCTCCGAGGGCTGGGACATCGCGAAGTTCCATTCTCAGGACGAGTCGAACCTCCTCGCGGAGGACCTCGAGGTGATCACCCAGCTCATCCGCGAGGACTTCAAGCTTCGGCCTGAGGAGAGCGGGGCGAGCGTGATCGGGAACCTCACGATCGAGGAGATCACGCGGAACGGCGACCGGAAGCGGATCAACTGCCGGGACGACGTCGGCGACGCGGGCTACACGATCCCCTACAACGTGGAGAAGGAGAAGGTCAAGTTCATCGATGCGGACGCGAAGTTCATCCTCGCCATCGAAACGGGCGGCATGTTCGACCGCCTCGTGGAGAACGGCTTCGACGACGACGCGAAGTGCATCCTCGTGCACCTGAAGGGCCAGCCGTCAAGGAGCACACGTCGATTGTTGAAAAGATTAAATGAAGAGTTGAAAATAAACGTCGCCACATTCACGGACGGGGATCCTTGGTCGTTCCGCATCCATGCCTCCGTGGCCTACGGAGCGATCAAGACGGCCCACATCTCCGAGTATCTGGCCACCCCCACCGCGGAGTTCGTCGGCATCACCGCGAGCGACATCCTGAACTACGAGCTGCCGACGGACGCGCTGACGCCGCGGGACGTCGGCGCGCTGAACGCGGAGCTCACCGACCCGCGCTTCAACGACGAGTTCTGGCGGAACGAGATCCAGGCGATGCTCCAGATGAACAAGAAGGCGGAGCAACAGGCCCTCGCCAAGTACGGCCTGGACTACGTGACGGCCACGTACCTTCCGGAGAAGCTCGGGGCCCTCGGCCTGATGTGATCACAGGCCCTCGGGCGGACCTCGGAGGACCGTGCCCAGGGTCCCGTCCACCCATAGCGGGCGCGTCCGGCGGTCCTCCGTGGACTCGATGTGGAACTTCCACACCGGGAGGAGGCATAGCTCGGGATGGTCGGTGAGGACCTTCGCTCCAAACGAGCGGCGAACGATCTCCAGGGCCTGGGACGGGCCGACCTTCGCGAGGGGCACCGGGTCGCCGACCTTCTGCGTGGGTCCGGACTCGAGATGCGATTTCGGGGCCAGGGGCTCGACGTGCGAGCCGTCCTTCCGGGGGAACTGCTCGAAGCTCAGGGAACCGTTCACCGCGTGGGCGATCTCCCCGGAGACCGCGCTCACGTAGAACTGCCGCGCCACGCGCCCGCCCTTCCGGCCGAGGGGCAGTTCGCCCTCGACCCGCCAGAGGGGAAGGTAGTAGAACTCCTTCCGTGAGAGGCGCTCCTTCGGGATCACGAGCATCCGCCGCTCCAGGTGCTCCCGCACGCGCTTCGTCGCCTGCACGAGGGGATACCTCAGGGGCAGCGTCGCCGCCCGCGCGGGAACGCCGCGGCGCGGGTCGAACCCCACGGTCGGGTCCCAATACACGTCGCGGGCGTCCACGTGCTCCGTTCGTAGGAGGCGGGCGTCCGCGAGCTTTCTCAGGAGGATTGTGATGAAGCGTGCGTCGATGCCGGTCATCGCGACGACCTCCTCCGGGCCGTACATCCCGGGCACGTCCTCGAAGATCTTGAGCACGCGGAAGCCGACGCCCTCCTCGACCTCGGCCTTCAGGCTCGTGCGGGCGGCCTTCGCCGCGGCGGTCGCGAGCTTCCGGCGCCGCGCGGTGCGGGCGTCCTCCTCCTCGCGGGGCGACACGAGGGCGTGAGAGGACTGGATCTCCCTGAACTTTTCCTCTGGGACGACGACGTGCTGGGTGGCGAGCCCGCGGACCTCCAGGCGACGGGCCTCGCCCAGGTGGTCCGGCGACAGAAGCACGAACTGTCCGGGCCGGAGGGAGGGGATCTGCTCCATGACGGCGTCCGGCGCGCTCGGATGCAGGGACGCCACGAGGTGCCGGACGCGGTCCAGGTCCTGTTTCGCGAGGAGGCGGCCGAGGGCCCACGTGTTCGCCTGGCCAAGGGCCTTGTAGTCCAGGTCCGTGACGTTCTGCGTCGCGACGATCAGCCCGACGCCGTACTTGCGGGCCTGGCGGAACAGGAGGGAGAGGAACTTCTTCGCAGGCGGGTTCTTCGGGTGGGGCGGGCAGAGGCCCGCGACCTCGTCGATGTACAGGACGAGCCTCAGGTCCCCCGAGGGCTCCGACGTCATCCAGTGGTAGATGTCCTCGCAGAGAGTCGCCACGACGAGGTCCCGCTCGACCGTGTTCCTCTGGCCGCCCGTGTAGACGATGTTCACGGGGACGCGCCCGGTCGGGGCCCAGGAGAGCATCGAGGCGACATCGAGGGGCGCGCCCGTGGTGAAGAGCAGGCCCTTCGCGCCGACGGTCATCGACTTGGCGCGCCGGACGAGGGAGGCCCGCTCGCGCTTGGAGAGGAGTCGACCCCCTTCCAAGGCGGGATCGCGCTCGAGGAGACGGCTCAGGGCATCCACATCCGCGGGCCACCGCCCCGCCTTCCACGCGTCCTGGAGGGTGAGGTAAATCGCGTCCTTCGCGCGCGAGCCGCCGTCGTGGGAGGGCTCGTAGCCCATCGCGCCCGCGAGGCTCTCCGCGAGGGCGTCGAGGAAGAGCACCGCCTCCTCGGAGGACTCGAAGGCCGGCGGGGCCTTCAGGGGGTTCAGGCTCGCGGCGGAGCCCTTCGACGAGCCCGGCGTGAGGATCGAGACCGCCGCCCGCGACCAGTATCCGTCCACGATGTCCTGCGGCGCGGGATGCAGGGCGACGGAATCCTGGGTGGGCGCCAGGCCGAGGGACGCGAGGTCCCCCTGGGAGTCCACCGCGATCACGGGGATGCCCGCGCGGACCGCCTCCTCCAGGATCGCCTTCGCGAGCACCGTCTTCCCGGAGCCCGTGGCCCCGAGGATGACCGCATGGCGGAGGAGGTCCTCTTCGGGCAGCCGAATCGTCTCGCCGCTGTCCGGGTTGGCTCCGAGATGGAGGGGCAGGCTTCGACCTCCGGTGGACGCAGGGAGGCGTTAGCCCGTCGGGGCCGCATATAGCTTTGGCGGGCCTTCCCGCGACGTTCGCACAGAGTCCTACTGTAATTACGGTACGGGCCGAGGGTTCTTGTGAGCCGGGCCGCGTCGGACGAGGAGAAGTTAGGTTGGATTCTCATGTTCTATGAAGTCCGGTTCCATGGTCGTGGCGGGCAGGGCGCCGTCATGGCGGCCCAGGCGCTCGCGGTGGCGGCCTCCCACGACGGGTACTCCGCGATCGCCTTCCCGTTCTTCGGAGCGGAGCGCCGGGGCGCGCCCGTCCTCGCCTTCGCCCGTTTCGGGCAGGAGCGGCTGCGGGCCCGCACCCAGGTGTACGAGCCACACTTCGTCGTCGTGCTCGACGAGAGCCTCATCGAGACGGTCGACGTGCTCGCGGGCCTGCGGCCGGGCGGCGCGGTCGTCGTGAACACGAGGCGCTCTCCCGACCACCTCGTCCTCTCGAAGGCCGCCAAGGCGGCCACGGTCGACGCTACGTCGATCGCGCTCGAGCACACGAAGCAGACGGCCGTGAACACGGCGATGCTCGGGGCCTTCGCGAAGGCGACCGGCCTTATCACCATGGAGGGCGTGGAGGTCGGGATTCTGGAGGTCTTCGGACGGCGGTTGAGCAAGGAGATCGCCGCGCGGAACGTCGAGGCCGCGAGGGCCGCCTACGGGGCCACGCGCCAGGGCCACGCGGACGGCGGCCGCGTCTACCCGAAGTCCCGCAAGTGGCTCCCCACGGCCCAGGAGCTCCCGGCCGGGCTCGCGACGCCCGCGATGGAGACGCCCTTCGGGCCCGTCGGCGTGGGCAGCGCCGTGGCGAACCGCACGGGCGGATGGCGGGTGAGCAAGCCCGTCCTGGACCCGGCGAAGTGCACGAACTGCCTCCTGTGCTGGTTCTACTGCCCCGATGGCTCGATTGTGCGGGGGGACAAGGCCGTCGACATCCACTACGACTACTGCAAGGGCTGCGGCGTCTGCGCCGCGGTCTGCGCTCCCAAGGCGATCGTAATGGAGCGCGAAATCGAGGAAGAGGTGAAGGCATGATTGAGGCGAGGGTCGGGGCCAAGGGCGAGCGGCGCATGGTCACGGGCGACTACGCGGCCGCATGGGGCGCGATGGTCTCCCGCCCGCAGGTCATCGCCGCGTACCCGATCACCCCGCAGACGATGATCATCGAGCACCTCGCGGAGTTCCTGGCGGCGGGCACGCTCGACGCCGAATTGATGCGGGTCGAGAGCGAACACAGCGCGATGTCCGCGGTCATCGCGGCGCAGGCGACGGGCGTGCGCACGTACACCGCCACCTCGTCCCAGGGCCTCGCCCTCATGCACGAGCCCCTGTTCATCTCGCCGCCGATGCACCTGCCCATCGTGATGTCCGTCGTCAACCGCACGGTCGCCGCCCCGCTCGGGATCTGGGTGGAGCACAACGACACGATGCCCCAGCGGGACACGGGCTGGATGCAGGTCTACGTGGAGGACGCCCAGGAGGCCCTCGACATGGTCCTCCAGGGCTACCGGATCGCGGAGCATCCGGAGGTCGAGCTGCCGATGATGGTGTGCATGGACGCCTTCCTCGTGAGCCACACGATCGAGTCCGTGGACCTACCCGGCCAGGCGGCCGCGGACGCCTTCCTCCCGCCCTACAAGCCCGTCCACGCCTACCTCGACCCGGACCGCCCGCTCGTCCTCGGGGCCGCGAGCCCACCCGAGTACATCCAGGAGGTCCGATGGGAGACGGACCTGCGGATGCGCCGCGCGGGGGACGTCCTCGAGGAGACGGACCGCGCGTTCGAGAAGGCCTTCGGCCGCTCGTACGGCGGCGCCGTCGAGACGTACCGCCTCGAGGATGCGGACGTCGCCCTCATGACGATCGGCACGGTCACCTCGACCGCGCGCGAAATCGTCGACAAGCTGCGGGGCCAGGGCGAGAAGGTCGGCATGATCAAGCTGCGTTCCTTCCGGCCCTTCCCGGCGGAGCGCCTGCGGGATGCCACGGCCCACCTGAAGGCCCTCGGCGTGTACGACCGCGCGGTCTCCTACGGCGTCGGCGGTCCCTCCTACATCGAGGTCCGGAACGCCCTGTACGACTCCGCGAACCTCCCCATCCTCGGGTTCCTCGCCGGGCTGGGCGGCCGCGACGTGACCCGCGAGGATGTGGAGCTCATGTTCCGGAAGACGACCGCGGCGATCGGCAAGGGCCGGCGCGCCGGCGGGGTCACCTGGATCGGCACGCGGGGGGTGAGCCCATGACCACGATCAAGGAGCTGACGGAGGAGGACTACTTCACCTCGGGCCACACGGCCTGCCCGGGCTGCGGCGGCGCGATGGTCGTGCGGGAGACGCTCAAGGTCCTCGGCAAGAACACGGTCGTCTACATGCCCGCATCGTGCCTCCTCATCTTCAGCGACATGTACCCGCTCAACGCGTTCCGCGTCCCGAGCCTCCAGGTCCTGTTCGAGACGAGCGCGATCTGCGCGAGCGGGATCAAGCGCGCGCTGAAGCGCCTCGGGAAGGACGACGTGACCGTCGTGGCGTTCGCCGGAGATGGCGGCACGGCGGATATCGGGATGCAGGCCCTCAGCGGCGCGGCGGAGCGGAACGAGGACATCCTGTACATCTGCTACGACAACGAGGCGTACATGAACACGGGGATCCAGCGCTCCGGGACCACGCCCTTCGGGGCGTGGACGACGACGACCCCGCTCGGGCCGAGCGAGGAGGGCCGAGGGAAGATCGAGTTCAAGAAGGACGTCCCGCGGATCCTCATCGCCCACGACGTCCCGTACGTGGCCACGGCGTCTCTCGGCTTCCCCGCGGACTTCCTGAAGAAGCTCGAGAAGGCGAAGGCGAAGAAGGGGTTCCGGTACCTGCACGTGCTCGCGCCCTGCCCCGTGGGCTGGCGCGCGGACTCCGACAAGACCGTGGATCTCGCCAAGCTCGCCGTGGAGACGGGCATCTTCACGCTCATGGAGTTCGAGGACGGCGTCCTGAAGATCAACCGCGAACCGCGTTTCACGCCCGTGCGGGACTACCTGAAGATCCAGGGGCGGTTCAAGCACCTCAAGGAGGACCAGGTCGCCGCGATCGAGGGCTGGGTCAAGTCGAAGTGGGAGCGGGACCGCGCCCTCGCGAAGGCCCTCGGCCCGAAGGCCGCACCGACGACGGCCTGACGCCTGCCCGGCCGGTTCAGGGCGGCAGGGACTTCTTCCTCCGGCGCACGGCGAGGACGAGCAGGGCGACGGCGGCGAGGACGATCGCCAGGATGACGCCGACGAACCCGACGTTCGCTCCGAAGCTCGCGGTGACGACCGCAGGACCTTCGACCCGGATCGAGGAGGAGCTCGAACCCGAAGGCTCGGCACCCGCCCATCCACCGAAGCCATCCGCCAGGGAGGACGGCGTCGCGGAGAGGGCCACCGTGGTTCCCGGCGGCACGAAGATCGTGACAGACGTCCCCGCACGCACCGTGCCGGAGACGCTGCCGTAGGAGAAGGAAACCGAGCCGCCGGGCCGCGCGACGATCGTCAGTCCGGGGTAGTAGGCCGCCGCCTCGGAAATGGGACCGTTCATGGTCGCGGTGCCGTTCGCGTTCGGTCCGGAGTAGGCACCGTCCCCGTTCCCGACCCAGCCCTGGAATCGCCAGCTCGCGTTCGAGCCGGCCGCAAGACCGACGACACTCCCGGCGGCGTACCACCCGCTCGGGAGGGTCAGCGCCGCCGCCCCGGAGGGGCTGACGACCACGGACAGACGATACTCGAGGGTGTACGCGGCCACGATGCGCGAGGCATCCACGATGGAGCCCTCCCGGCTGGACTCCGCGGCCCACCGCTGGAGCGCACCGGAACCGGGGAGGACCGCATCGAACGTGTACAGGCTCCCTGCGTCCACCCATGCGGTTCCGGGGACCGCGAGAGACTGGTCGGCGCCGAAGCCGCGGACCGTCACGGAGGGCGCGTTGTAGCCGGTCCCGCCGCCCACGACGGCGTAGTCGAAGGCCACGTGGAACTGGTGGTAGTAGTGCACGCTGACGTTCGCCGCTCCCGCCACGGTCCCGGTCGTACCGCCCGCGGCGACGAACCGGTCGATCGACGTGGACCCGCGGATCGGGCTTTCGTAGGCGTAGCCCGATCCCGCGTCCGCCCAACGCGCCTGCGCCGGCGCGAGGGAGACGGTCCCCGCGACCCCGAAGACGATGTAGGTGACGCTCGGCACGGGCGGACTGGAGCTCCCGCTCACGGAGTACAGGAAGTTCGTCGCATAGACGTGGAAGTACCCGAGGATCTCGTTGAAGGAGGCGTCCACGGTCCCGGAGGCGGGCGGCGCCCCAGCGGAGGCGTTCAGCATCCATCGTTCCTCGGACGAGGAGCCGGGGAGGACAGGGCTCACGCTCCAAGGCGAGCCCGGGTCCGCCGCGAACGAGATCGGGGCGCCCGAGAGCGCAGACGAGAGCTCCGTGCCGTTGAGGACGTAGGAGAAGGTCGGGGCCGAATACCCCGTGCCGCCCCCGCGGACCGCGTAGGCGAGGGTGATCTCCGCCTTGACCCGGGCGCCGAAGACGTGCGTGCCCCACCCCGAGGCCGTGCCCATCTGGCCCGCAAGCCAGACGACGGTCGGGTCCGAGGGATCGAGCCCCGCGCCGAAGTAGTCCCCGAAGCGGCACGTCGTGCGACAGCTCGCCGGGCGCTCCGCGCCCGTGCCCGCGACGACGATCGTCGGCGTCTGGTACGTGTTCGGCGCGTCGCCGGAGAGGCGGCCCGTCGCGAGGATTCCCGGGTAATCCGAAGGGGAGGAATAGCCCACGACCACCGCCAGGTTCCCGGTCCCGTCGAGGCGGAAGGCGGGGTAGAACAGGTGCTTGCCCGCGACGTCCACGTCGAAGTCCTGGAGGATCGTCTCCGCGGTCGTGTCGATCTCGACGAGCCGCACGCACGCGCGCGCCGCGTCCGCGAGG
>Ga0209751_10000793_pt1 | contig 33430 bp, 28 predicted proteins | sample RifCSP13_1_FD_184019 | JGI IMG/M metagenome (GOLD analysis project Ga0209751, IMG submission 184019) | Soil microbial communities from Rifle, Colorado - Rifle CSP2_sed 13_1 (SPAdes) (version 2) | ecosystem: Environmental > Terrestrial > Deep subsurface > Rock core/Sediment | place: Rifle...
CACGACCAACCTCGAATTCTCCAAGTGGACGGAGGTGCTTCATGATCCGCAGATGACCGCCGCGTTGCTCGACCGTCTCACGCACAGGTGCCACATCTTCGAACATAAGGGGGAATCGTACCGGTTCAGGGAAAGCTTGAAGAAAAAAGGCAGGAACTAAAAAAACTCCGATGGCTGGGGTGGCTCAATATTCAAGTATCACGGCGGCTCAAAATTAGATTGTCAAAAACAACTACACGCTGGGGTTTTCTCCGAATGAGGGACCCCCCGTGCAATTGGTCTAAAAACGGCGGGCAGGTCAATGGAGCTATGGATCCACCCTGATGTCATCTGGCGGATTCGGGTACTTGACGCCAGGAGCAGGGTTGTCCGGGTCCGTCTCGGAAATCTGGATGTCGTCCCACCACCGAATGCCGGCGACATCGGTTACCGTGACATACGAACCGATGATCGCCAGATTCAAGTTATTTGAGGTGAATCTCATGTTCACGTCGGTATGGTCCGCTTTCAATACCCCGTTGACCCAAAGTTTCAATATTCCGTTCGCCACATTCGGAGTGTTCGGTTTTATATAGATCTTGACCAGGTCCCACTGCCCTTCCCGATACTTCACGGGGGTCCCCTGATTTTGAAACGCCAACGATCCCGAAAGCCACGAACCGTCCGGGTTCCAATGGGTCGGTTCGAAGATGTATTCTCCCCGCCGGGATCCGTTGTTGTAATTGACGGCGATCTCGAAAATAACCTGGTCCCGCCGAAGATTGTTCGGATCCTCGAAGTTCATCAAAAAGATCTTGTTGTAGTTCTGCGTACTCCCCAGATCGAATCCGGTATCGTATTTATGCGCGAACTTGAAGTAAACTCCATTTCCGATCGGGACACCCCCCGCCTGCGGGTGATCCCCGAACGGCCTGTCCATGTAGTAATCCGTGGTTTGTCCCATGATACTGACGCCGCGCGCCGCGTAGGAACCCGTTTGATGATCGCCGGATGACACGCTGAATCCGTTGATTCCTCCCGGCAGCCATGCGGAAAAGTTCCCGGACTCGAAACCGTCCCGGAATGGCAAACCGGAAGCCGCGTACACCGCAACAGGATTCCCCACGAGAATAACCAGAATGAACGCGATGATGACTCTCTTCATTTTTCAACCTCCTCATTCATCTTGCCGGTTGTCCGGATGCGATCCCGCCTTCAAGTGCACCAAGCCATCCTATCGTGCGCGATCACCCATCCTTGAAAGGGTCAGGGACGACCGATGACCTCGCCTACTACCATGGCGGCGTGCCGGGACAAACGCGAATAACCGGCGGGGGATATATGGCTGCCGTCGTCCGTCGCGTAAACCTTTCCTCTTTTTCCCAGGGTGTCCGCCAACAACGGTTGAAAATCGAGAAGTGGTATGGCTTGTTTCCTCGCATACGCACGGATCCATTCGTTGGTGGATAGAACATGCCTGTTGATGTAATCTTGATATCCCTCCTTTCCCATGGCACGCCCTATCCATGTTGCGACCATCTCCTTCAAACCGCTCTTTTCCCGAATCGTCACCTCCGTGGCAAGGATCGGTTTGATCCCGTTCGCCCGCGCCATGTCGACCATCCCGGTGATGTTGCTCCGGGTCCTTTCCAGCGTCGCCGAGACCTTGTCCCTATCGGACCGAAAGATGTCGTTTATGAAACCCCAGATGACGACCGCCTCGGGCCGTTCGGTCACAACGTCTCTCTTGAATCGCGCAAGCATTTCAGACGATTGTTCGCCGCCGACGCCCTTGTTGATGACGGTGATGCCTTCCATCGGTATTTCCGTCAATCCCTTGGCGTAGGACGCTCCAAGGACGACGATGACCCTGTCCTTTCTTGTCCGTTCCATCCCCCCAGCGATGGACTTCAAGCCCTCTTCTCCTTTCCGTCCGGCGGAGAGGGATTCCTCCCCTCCTGTCGTAATCCGGCACGAGAAAACCAGGGATATTAGAGTCAAGGAGGTCATGATCGTCCACTTTCGATGCATCGTTACCTCGAGGCGGATCGGTCGAAGGGATTTCGTACCCTATCCGTGTGCAGCGTCAACCCGGAGTCATGCGGTACCAGAGGATCCCCAGGTACTCTTTCACAGCCAGATCCGCGTAGATCAAGTTGTTGACGGAAGGCAGGTAATCCACGGCCAGAATATTCTTGCGAGTTAAAAACCCGGTTGGAGCGGGGATCGGCGTCATCCCACGTTCCCTGAAGGCCATGACGCTTCGGGGCATGTGCCCGGCCGACGTCACGAGAAGGAAGGGCCGGGTACCGATCAGATTCTGCAGGTTCCGGCTGCTCTCCCGCGTGCTATCGGATTGATCGTCGAGGTGGATCCGTTCGAGGGGGATTCCCTGCGAAACAAGAACTCGTCGCATGATATCGGGAACTCCGCCGTGTCCGGTCACGACGACGGTGGCCTCGGGAAACCGGGTATGGAGGTACCTGGTTTCGAGCAGGCGTGAAGCCGTGTAGGAATTTACATGACTGCTGACCGGTTGATGGACGCTGGATTCGCCGTACCCCGCCATCACAACGATATGGCGAACCGGGCCGGGGATCCGACGGACGTCGAGTGGAGTGTTCCGGTACTCCAGACTGCCGAGCATCAGGTAGGAGACAGGACCGGTTCCGAGGATTGCCAGGAGGGCGGCCCCGCCTGCCAGCAAGGCAATTCCCACCCGTCGCGTTCGCTTCGCCGCAAGGAGGACCAAGCCTCCGATCAAGGCCACCGAGACGAGGGCCGAAGGAAGAGGGAGATATTTCATGAATAGAATCCGGGCCGGTGAATTGCCCGATCCAGATCAGACACCTACACGCGGCATGGCGCCAGCCTGGGCGATGATCTTTTCCGCGAGCGCCGTTTCGTATTTCTCGGAGGCGAAGGCCGCATAAATGTCGATCGGTTTCCGTCCCGGCAGCATCAAGCGCTGGATGAGTTTCAGGAGAGGGGACAGAAGGCGGATGGCGAATGTCGGTACGACCAGCGGCTTGAGGTCGGGACGCCGGGAAATAATTCGCCGCACCAGGTCCCGCCGCGTCGGAGGATCGGGTTCCACGAGGTTCAGCACGGGAGGAGCTTTTCCGAAATCCTCGAGGTAATATCGGATTACGCTTGCCGCCGTGTCCACGCCGCATATGGCCATGCGGCTTCCATTGCTCCCCATGCAGACGAAACGACGACCCACTTCACGCCCCAGTCTGCCGGGTGGTTCGAACGCGGAGAAATCGACCAGAGGGCCGAGGCGGATCACGGCCGACCGGAACCCCGGTTTCCGCGGAAAGTCCCGTACGAACCGTTCGGCCTCGGCTTTTCCCCACACGTAGGGGCCCCTCTCCTCATTCCCCGTATCCACCGGGGTCTCCTCATCGATCGGGCCCTTGACGTCCTTTCCGGATTTCAGAACCGCGATGCTGCTGATGTGGACGAATACATCCGCCCCCGCCGTACTGGTTGCCTCCAGCAGGTTTCGAGTAACATCGATCGTATTGCGTACGTGGGCTGCCTTCTTCCCCGCCGTTTCAGCGGCCCCATGGACGACCGCGCGAACCCCGGACAGCAAGTCGGTGAGGACACCGGCTCCAAGGTCCGCTTCCACGTATTCGACCCCCGCCACCCTGTCGGACGGCGCCGGCACCCGGCGGGTCGGTACGCGCACCGCCCATCCGCCCCTGCGCAGTTCGGCAGCCACCTTTTTCCCGAGAAAACCGGTTCCACCGGACAGGAGAACCGTTCCCCTGTCGCCCCGCAGCGGCGGCAAAGAGCGCTCCTCCTCCAGGAGCGCGTCGGCCACACCCGCTTCATGGTGTGCGACGGCGCTCTTCAGACGCTCCCCCACGGCATCACACACCGTCACGGTGTCAACGATCGATGACGGGGTCATGGGAGATGGTCCCCCTCCAAGGATGCTTCGATGAAATGATGAAATGAGCTCCGAAAGACCGGGATATATCCCTTTCCTGCGCGTCCGGATCAGCTCTGCAAGGCCATTCAAAGCTCCTGTGCACATCTGGCGGGCCGAACTGAAGGGGCTCAGGACGATGGAGACCGCCGAGCTGCCGGGTCCCGGCAATTTGACGAGCAGCCCGTGTACGAAATCGGCATGGAGGGATCCGTTGGTCCCGACGATCTTGAGGTACGACTCGACCGGACGCCCGTTGAGGGTGACGAAAAGAATACCAGTTACGCCCCCTCGCCGAAGGATGGCGAGGACGTCCCCCTCGGGTTGTGCCGTCACGGACAGGATCTCCACTCCCTCTCCTCCCGGGTTCCCGGCGCCGAGGAAATGAAGGAGGGTATAGACGGGGTGCGGGAGGATGTCCAAGAGTTGTTCCTCCGGGCTCATGGGACGCGTGCTGTCTCCGGATTTCCGGGAAGGGCGGAAGGAAAAATGACTTTCCACGTGGACTATCCTGCCGATCAGCGGAAGCGCTTTCGCCGCATCTACGGTCGGCTTTTCGTATAGGAGCTGGTGCCCGGCGCAGATCTTCAGGTTCTTTCGAGCTGCCAGTGCGATCAACGAGACAGCGTCCTCGGCTCTCTGTGTGAACGGCTTTTCGACGAGCACGTGGATTCCCGATTCCAGCGCAACTGCGGCGAGTCGAGCGTGGGAGGCAGGAGGGGTACAGATGTGGATGACTGCGGGACGGCATTCCGATATCATCTCCTCCGTGTCGCGGAAGATCCGGGCTCCGGGGGGGAGGATCTTCATCAGCATGTCGGACTCCGCGAGGGGGTCCGAAACGGCGACGAGTTCCGCTTCGTCCTGAAGCGCCACGGCCCGGATGTGTTTGATGCCCATCTTCCCGCACCCGATCACCGCCACGGAGATCTTGTGTTTCGAAATCGTATCTCCCATTATCACCCCTTCATTCCGTGTATCGATTCATCCCTGCTGTCATCGAGAAGGATGCCCTTCCCTAGTGACTGGGAAGGGCATGCAGGGCGGCAATTCCGAAACGCGAAGCCTGGATCACCAGGACTATGGTTCACCGGATGCTTGAACCATCGAGCGGAAATGCGCATTCTCCCCCAGAAGCTTGTCGTATGTTCCGTCTGCAACGACGGTTCCGTGATCCAGAACGAGGATCCGATCGCAGTTGCGAACAGTGGAAAGGCGGTGCGCGACGATGAATATCGTCTTTCGACGGCCGATGGCGTGCATTTCTTCCATGACAACCGACTCCGTCAGGTTGTCCAGCGCGCTCGTCGCTTCGTCGAAGACCAGCACACCCGGATCGTGATACAGCGCCCTGGCTATCCCGATCCGCTGCCGCTCGCCGCCGGATAGTCTCACGCCCTGCTCACCGATGATCGTGTCGTATCCCTGGGGGAGTTCCTTTTCTATAAAATCATGGAGATTCGCTATTCGTGCCACGCGCTTAACAGCGTCCATGTCGACTTCTTCCCTGTAACATCCAAAGGCGATATTGAGAGCGATCGTGTCGTCGAGAAGATGGATGTTCTGCGGCACGTACCCTACACCTCTCTGCCAAGCGCGAACGTTGCGGTGATCGACGACTTCACCGTCCACCAGAATCCGCCCGGTCGTCGGCGTCAACAATCCCAGCAGAAGATCGATGAACGTCGTCTTGCCGGCGCCGCTCGTACCGACCACACCGATCATGGTGCTCTCGCGAACGGTCAGGTTGATGCCCTCCAGTGCCGGATGCATGGCGCCTGGATACCGAAACGACATATCCTGTAATTCGAGGCGATCGCGAAGCGTCATCTCGGCCCGCAAGTCCGGATTGGAGGAGTCCATGGCCCGCAATGGCGTCTTTACCTCGAGTTTGTTCATGTCATGTCGCAACGTGTCAAGGGCCGGAAGCGAAAACCGGATTTGGGAAAGGCTCTTGTAGATCCCCTGCAGGGCAGGCATCAGACGATATCCCGCAACCGCATACACCCCGACGACAGGGAGCGCCATTCCCACTCCGCCGTGCACGTTGATCAGGTAAAGGAGCACCAGCAACATCCCCCCGAATATCAGGCCTTGCATGAACAAGGACGGCAGTTCCGCAACCACGGCACCCACAATGCCACGACGGGCAAGCCGTTCCGAGGGAATCCGGAACCTCTCCAGGAATCTCGACTCCATGCCGGACAGCTTCACGTACTTGATGCCGCTGAAGGCCTCATGAACCGCCTTGAACCGCTGCTGGTTCGCCTCCAAACGCTCCTTTCCGATGATCTCCAGGCGGCGTTTCGTGAAAATGAAGACCGCCATGTAAACCACGCCCAGGATGGCCACAGCGCTCGTTGCCAGCAGAGGATCGACGATGACGAGGATGGTAAATATCAAAATCACGCTCGCCGCATTCGCCACGACAAACATTGCAGGAGTGATCACGTTCTGAACGACGTTGGTGACCTCGTGCAGCACCTTGACCGAAAAATCGGAACTGTGACGTTTGAAGAACCAGTGATACGGTTGCTGCAGGTAGCTCGCCAACAACCGGACCCCGATCGCGTGCGTCTGGAGGAACATGAAACGAAGCTGCGCCCATATCGTTATCCCGCGGAGCACGCTCGATCCCACGAGCAACACGAAGGTTGCCGCGCCAAGAAGGAAAAGGAATTCCGCCCGGGACTCGGAACCTACCGCTTTATACAACGTTGCGAGGTAGGGATTGGTAACGATGACATCGGGATTCGCAAGGACGGCAAGGAACGGCATGATGGACACGATGCCCACCGACTCGATAATCGCCATGGCCAGCACCAGCAACAGAACCATGCACGCTTGGCGAATATCTCGCGGATCGAGGATCCGCAACAAATGTTCGAGCGTCTTGGGCATCTTCTTAAAGTTTACCAATTCAATGGGTTATTTTATCAACCTGCATCGGTCCCGTCGCATTCTCTATCGCCCAGCGAGGCAGGATAAGCTTCGCCGATTTTGTACGGTCCTTCGAGTTGTTCATGCTCGAACGACAAGAGATTCTTGGGCGTCGAGGCGAAATTCCCCGGAATTCGCCGGCGCATTACGCCGGGAATTTGCGGAAACAACCAAATCCGGGAACAATGTTTCCAGGAAGTTGAAAGATGGAACCAAGGGATTCTGGATGGAAAGTATATTATCCGATCTCGCAGTGAATGATCATGTGCATTGGGCCGGGCAAAATTCCCACCTGTCCGGACGAATTTAGATTCATGGTTCCACGATGTAGATGTTCTTGGGCTGGGCCGGGCGACGGGAAGCCGCCAGGAATCCCTGAGGCGGGCCTATATATCGGTTCGATATCGCCAGTTCGTCGATCTTGAAGTAGTTGTTCGCGTTGGCGACTCCTCCTGCGTGAAAGAAACCGCCGATTATGTCCACAGCGGACCATTCCTCCCCGGCAGTCCCCATCGGCTTGGAGACGTACAGGCCACTGAGGACACCATCCTGAGTATGGACATAGAGATTGTTGACCCCGGTTGCTGAATTGGCTTCGAACTCAATGCAGACCCACTCCATTTCCCGACCGGGAGGATTGCCAATTCGTAATCGGTCCGTTCCATCGGGCCAGAAATCTCCCCCCTCATAGCGGCAGGTCGTTCCGTCGCAGGCTCCGTAGGTCATATATGTCTGGTCGTCGTAAACCCTCGATATGATCATCGGGCGTTGCTCTACGCCCCTGTTGATGATGATGACTTTGTTCTGAAGTCTTTCGTTCTCAATGTAAGCGCTGCCATGATATATAAGAAAACGAACGTTAATCTGAGTCCCACTCAAGCCGGTGAACTGACCGAGACCCGAGTATCCTTCCGCGTTTCCGACGGGTGGAGTGAACCGCGCGGCGCCTCCTCGCCATCCTCCGGTGGAATCCCAACTGTGAGTCGCACCCGATGAAATCCAAAGGAGATCCTGGTAATTACTGGAATCGAACTTCTCTTCGAATGGCAGGCTGATGTTCCGACCCCCAGAAGCACCGGATGACCAGAACATCGTAACTGCCATGACCAACAGGCAGACCGTCTTTTTCATGCGTTGTTTCCTCCCCGAGAGTCCAGGATTCGCTCGACGGGCGTGGCACTGCTATCCGCGGCCAATCGTAGCCTAAGCGTATATCGTACCGAATGCAATGATCATTCCAGCAATATACATGCCATGACGCATTACCTACCCACTGCTCGTTCCATCAGCCGACATGCCCACACCCGGAGCAGAAAGGCGTCCGTCCCCGGTTTCGTAAGTCCAAATCGTAACCGTCGTACCGGGACCCGAATTCCGAACGGCATCTTCCGGCCGCATCTCGATACAAGCTTGGCGAGCTTCACGGAAAAATTAGATCGAAAGACGAGGAAATGGACCTTCATCCGGGAACTCCTTCCTGAGAGTCATGGAATAATTACAGTAATGTAACCATGGATGCATCTATGAAATTCATCGAATGCGAACCAGGAACGTTGGTCCCCATACCTTTCGGTGGAATTATATCGCACTAATTCGTCCTGGTCCCGGATATCGGATTGTTGACGTTCTCCTGTCAACGACGCATTATCGAGAGCCTCGTCTGCGCAATTCGGACGATGGGAAGATTTCTCGCGAGTTCCTGGATCGCCCTTGCTACACTCATGCAACCGGGATGGTAGTCGTCCCAGATGATCACACCGCGCGACGACAGCATGCGCAACGCATTTGCGCTGTCATCGAGGACGTCCGAATACTCGTGTGACCCATCGACGAATACAAGATCAATCTTGTTCTCGAATGGGGAGAAGTCGAAAAGCCGACTGTTTACACGGTGTGAAACGATGCGCCCGAAGTACTCTGGCCGGTTGCGGAAATTTCTTCCGATGGCCTCGACCACGTCCTGACCCCAGACAATCTCATCGGCGGGTAGATCCAGCGTGTGGACTACCGCCCGCGTTGCAGCGTCCGCGAGTAACGTCGTTGTTGACCCACTGTAGGTACCGAATTCGAATATCATTGCGGGCTTTAGCAAATCGGTGACTGCGGCGAGGACCATTCGTTCGCCATAAGGCAATTCAAAATGGTGCTGCACGTCAACGGATAATGAGATGGAACGCATGGCGAGTTGTGGGAACAAGTTCGTAAGGTAGATCTCCACCGGATGGTCCGAGTTGACAAAAGACCACCTGTCCATTTCTGACCGAAGACGTCCAACTCGGTTCGACCTCGCAAAGAATCGAGTCGTCGCCTGCCAAGGCGTTAGCATACCCTCCCCTTTCGTTCATAATTTTCCTTGCTTTCCATAATCGGCATGGATGAGCTGAGCTGCAGTGCACAAGGCGGCGACGACATAAAGATGGGGATAATAGATGGCCGATAGAAATGCCCCCGCAACGGCAAATCCTATGAGGCTGGCGTTCAAATGGGTATATAGTTTGCCGGATATGAAGCCGATTTCCAGCTTCTTATCTCCGGACAACTCGCGCGCAATTCGAAAATTGGTCCACAGGTTCGACAGGATAATGCCGAGCAGCACAATCAAGGCCGGAAATCCGACTTCGCCCAGAAGCTGAAAGTATATAGAGTGGGCGTTCATCCAGCGCATATCCGTCCGGCCAACCCCGGGAGGACGATAAAACTGCCCAAAAGCACTGGGAAAACCCCCGGGACCGATTCCGTTCAGCGGATGATCGAATGCGATGCGAATTGCCGATTTCCAGGCAAGCACCCTGTTATAGGCCGATGATTCGGTGGTGTAGGTACTGATGGTGCGCATTCGATCCATATACTGTGGAGTGGCCAGCACTAAGAGAAGCATCGCCCCGAGCCCCAAGAGCGCGAAGGACAGAAATTTTCTCCGGGTGTTCATGCAGATGTAGAATGTTGCGGCGGCCAGGGCCAAGGATCCTCCGCGAGACTGGGTCAGGATGATTGTTGTGATGAACAGTAGGGCGGTTACACCGTAGAACAGCTTCGAAATCTTCCCCTGTGCCTCCATGAACAACAGGAGGCACATCGGCAACACGATGTTCAATGAAAGCGCGAAGTCGTTGCCGTCCCCAAGAAAGTATCCGGCCAAGAGGTAGGATCTTTCGTGAAAATTGGCGAACATTTGCGCATTCAGAACGATCAGGAACAGGTGCGCAAGTACCAGGATAACGAGAATGCCTTTCAGCCTTGAAAGAGTATTGATGTTCCTGACCAGGATGAAATAAATGAAAAAATATCCCAGCACGCTCTTGAAGGTCAGCGCCGCCGTGTAATGAACGCGTGCAAAGAGTGACGAAACGACGAAGAAGAACATGTAGGCGATCAAGTACTTGAAGTTTCTGTTTTTCGCAATATCTCGGATAGTGAATCCATTGTTGGTGAATGCCGTACCCGCCAGCAGAAGCCCCGGAAGAATGGTATTCAAATGGAGCGGCTTCAGGAACGGAACGATATCCGATGGTCTGACATATTCCACGACGAAAAACAGCAATATCCCTATATAGATCAATTAAGTTTCGCCTCTGCCGGAATTCGCTCCCTGCCTCATGGTTTCAAGATCCGATTCGTCTTTTCCCATTCCGATTTCCGTCTCTCGAAGACCGCCTTAATGGTGACGAACAATCTCCATGCAAGAAAGATGGGAACCATGGGGAGGGATGCCCACGTCTTTGCCGACGCCTGCGACATGACCAAACCGAGTGCGAATATCGCCAGTTGGATCCCGATATTGACGGTCAGGACCAAATCCGCCGCGGGAAACTTCCATCCCGCATAACCGAGGCCCAAGGAAAGAAACAACGTCAGAAGGGACCAGTTGAGCAACATGGAGTGGGATGGAAGCAACAATTCGATGGCCGCATCCAACGGAACGAGGCTTTTTCGCTTCACTGCCATGGCGAGGAGCTTCGGCACGTATTTCAAGGAAGTTTGCATTCGCCCCCTCACCCAACGTTTCCGCTGGACTTCTCCGTGCCTCAACCGGATGACGGCATGCGAGTAGATGACGGCACATCCCTGGTAAGTGGGGACATACCCGTCGCAAACGAGTTTCGAATAATATTCCCAGTTCTCTGTGAGAGAAAATGCGTTCCATCCGTACCGCGCGATGACCCCCCGGTCGAAGCACATCCCGTTCCCCATCAGTGGGCAGGACAGTCCGAGTATCGTCTTGCAGGAATACCGAAGGTGAAACTTGATCGCTCCGGTGACGACCGACAGACGCGTCAGCCACGAATCCTCCGGATTCATGATTCCGAAGTATCCCTGCACGATCTCCGCTCCCGAATCCAGTTTTTCATTCATGGCCGGTAGAAAGTTGCGATCGATCCGGGTGTCGGCGTCCACGATCACGAATGCGTCGTATCGGGAAAGGTCGATAATCCGGAAGAGCCATTCAAGCGCGTAAGGCTTTCCATGAAGGACATCGTCGGTGCGTTCCTCGCATCGGATGCCCTTGGAACGGACGATCTCCGCGGTGCGATCCGTGCAATTGTCCGCGATGACGATGATCTCCACTTTGTCGCTTGGATAATCGATCGCCTTTGCGGACTCCAGCGCTTCCCGGATGATGCTTTCTTCGTCGTGCGCCGGGATTACGATCGCGAACCGTCGCATCCGGGACGGTATCGTCGTGTTCAAGCCGCGTTTTTTCCCGGATGCCAGTCTCCCTGCAAGAAAAGGATGCAGCACGATAAAGCTCAAGTGATACATCACGAATAGCGATATACACACGGTATTCAAGACAAGAATGCAATGGACGATCAATCGCATCGAGTCTTTCCATGAGGTGGAATATATAACATTTTCGATCGCGGTTTCGGGCTCATCGCCCCGTTGACTCCCGCGATCCCTTTTCATTCATACGACGTGCCCTCTTTTCAGTATCGATCAACTCGATGTTGAGGCCTTGGGAGGCGTAGACGAAAGCGATCTTGTCGTTCTCGAAGGCTTCTCCCGCCTCCGGTGGAGTCAGGACTCTCGCCCCCTTCTTCACCAATGCATCAAGGTCCTCCGTGAGACAATCTCCCCGGAAACAGATGTGATGCAGCCCGCCGCCTTTGCGTGAAAAAGAGTAGACGGGAGACGTGGGATCGGCCGGCTCGAGGAGTTTTATCGGAAGTGATCCCGGTTTTTCCATGAATACGACATTCACCTTCTGTTTCTCATTGGCCACGACCTCCGTCGCCTGGTGATACCCGAACAACTCGACCCATGCTTCGACTCCGAGTTCGATGGACCTTACGACAATTCCGATGTGATCGATGACCATATCTCCTCCAGGATAATCCAGATCGAACCACGGTTATTATTTAATGCCGACTACGCGTGCCCTTAAGATCCATTTGAACAATAATGAACACGCTAATCCTTTGCGAATCGATCTCGGGAAAATATCAAGGACATGCTCCACCCGCCTTACAATAAATTTCGGCAAAATAAAAACCATGCTTTCATTAATAAAGGTATACGCATGAACCTTCCTGAAGCCGGCATTGTAAAATATATCGATTAACTCCGATGCACTGTATTCTTTCAAATGAAGACCAGAAGCGACATCGTCGAAGTGAGTAGAAACATCATGAGGTCCATACAATCTGTTCGGTGTAATGCAAATATATCTTCCACCAGGCATCAGCACGTTATATATATTCTCTAATTGCTCAAGGGCGTCGTCGGGATGTAAATGTTCTATCACCTGATCACTAAATGCCAAGTGAACACTTTCGTTTTCTAGGGGAATACTGCACCCATCACTGAGGATAAATTTGAAATTATTCGGCAGGTTGGCGCTTTTAACAATTCTATCGGAAACATCAATAGCGATATAACGTCCCACTTCTTTTGCAATTTCACATCCCAAGGAACAATCCCCGGGCCCTATTTCCATTACATTGTAATTTTGTTTTAAAAAATTCCTGAAAAACCGAAGTTTTACAATATTTTCTTTTTCCAACAATTCATAATTCGAACGTTTCAATAAATGAGGAATGTCCGGTACACGGTCATACAATTCATCGTATATGGTTCCGTATAGCTTATATCGATCATGTTTTTCCGCCTTTCTTAGCCTATCACCGAGCTCCCTCTCGATTCCATAATGAAATCGAATTCTTTCCATGCTGCGATTATCCATCGATTAACTCCTCGTAAATTCTGCTCTGTAAACCCGCGTACCACTCCCAGTTCCTTTCCAGCGCGATTCTTCTGTTGTTCCTCCCGAGGAGAGAGGCCTTCTCAGGATCGAGAAGGATTTCGGTCACCAATTCGGCAAGTCTCTCGACATCCCCCTCGTCGGCCAGCAACCCGTTCACCCCGTCGCTGATGATTTCCGGTACTCCACCGCTACGGGTGGCCACTATGGGGGTCCCCGATAATCCAGCCTCAAGAAGAACCATCGGGCATGAGTCGAAATCGTCTTTAAGGGTCACCGGGGTATGAAGAAGCACGTCGGCCGAACGATAATATTCTTCCGTTTCGTTTCTTCCCACTCTGCCGATGAAGGTGATCCCCTCGATTTCCTTTTCTGATATTAATTTTCTGATGGCCCGATAATACCCATTTTTTTCGTTATTCCCGGGCCCGACGATCAGGAAACGTGCGTCAGGCACCCGGGATTTCACGCGGGCGAACGTCTTGATCGAGGCTTCGATACCCTTTACCTTTATCAATCGCGTGACGCTGAGTATCGTCGGTGGGGAACCGTTGTTTATTTTCCGCATTCTCCGATGCATGCCATCTGCAACACATTCCACGGAATCGACAGCGTTATTAATGGATGTGATCTGGGGGAGGGGGATGAAGCCGGCATGTCTCCGCACGATTTCCCGCTTCACTGCTTCCGATACGGCAACGACCCGGGAAGCGCGTCGAAGGACATTACCGTAAATCCTCCGGTCCAACCAGCGGTTGGAGGCAATATACCCATACCGTCCGTGGGAAGTGATCACATGGGGTATTCCTCGGCGCCTCGCAAGGTGATCCCCGTAAAGGCACCAAGGATATGCCTCCAGGGAGTGGACAAGCCGCAGGTTAAAATCGCGACCCACCTCTCGCAGGAAAACCCCGATCGTCGGGAAACGAGTGATCCCTTTCCGGGTCAGCAGGTAGTCGAACAGCTCCGGAAGGGAGTACCGGACCTCGAAAGCGTGCCCCGCCTCCTCGAAATGCTTCCGTGAGGATGCCGGCGCCCAGACCACAGGATCCACGCCTTCCTGGACGATGTGCCTGAGAAAATCGTTCACCCATCGGCCCCACCCGGTCGTATCGTCGAAAGACGGTGCGATGTACCCGATCCTCAGCGTCAAGGAATTGCGGTCTCCGTTCGTATCAATCCGCCGTCCTGCGAAAAACGTCACGGAACCACATCTCGAAAAACAGAAACCACCAGAGTTTTCCGCCGGTCGGGTTCGAATACGGCTGCCGTTCGTTGTCCAGGACGATTTCCTCGAGAACTTCGTGGTTCAGTATCCCGCTACTCCGACTCCGGTCAAGAAGGTAACCACGGGTTATCTCCCGGAGGTCGCCTGCCAGCCATTCCCGGATGGGGACGCCGAATCCTTTTTTTTCACGCCTGAGGACCTCCCCGGGCAGACGTCCCTCGACCGCTTTCTTGAGGATGTACTTCCGCTCTCCATGATGAAGCTTGAATCCGGGTGGGATCCTTGCGGCGAATTCGAGGAACTTGTGATCGAGAAATGGGACCCTGACCTCGAGAGAGTTCATCATGCTGGTGATGTCCACTTTCGCAAGGATGTCGTTGGGCAGATACGTCCGGAGGTCCAGGTGCAGGTGCCTGGTCAGGGGGTCGTGGATTCGGTCGTTGATGCTGTTCTTCAGAAACCTCGGCGTGCCGTCGCGGGTGCCCCCCAGCGATTTCATGAAACCCGGGTCGAACAGGCGCGCGGGGGCGATGTACCCGTACTGTTTTTTCATGAGGTCAAGGAACCGCTCGTCGGGCGTCTGCCCGATGCCGCGGAGGATGCCCCCTCCCTTCCATCCGGCAGGGTAGGCCCGGGATATTCCTCCGAAGATCGTCCGTCGGACCTCCCCGGGAAGGATATCGAGAATCCCCATCCGCGAACAGCGTACGTATCGGTCGTACCCGGCGAAGATCTCGTCTCCTCCATCCCCCGACAGACACACCGTCACGTTTTCCCTTGCCGTCTTGCAGACATAGTATGTGGGGATGGCGGAGGAGTCCGCAAAGGGTTCGTCGAAATGGTACACCAGCCTGGGGAGAAGATCCCTGATCATGGGCGTAACGAAATGTTCGTGGTGCCGCGTATTGGCTTTCCCTGCCACGAGGCGTGCAAACTCGACCTCCGAATATCGTTCCTCGTTGAAGCCGATGGAGAAGGTGTCGATCCGGTCGGGGGCCACCTCGCACATGAGGGCTACCACGCTGCTGGAATCGATCCCGCCGCTGAGCAGGGCGCCCAGCGGTACATCGCTGACCAAACGGATTCGAACGGCTTCCGCGAGAAGTTCCCGGACCCTCTCGGAGGCATCCCGTTCCGTCATCGGAATGCTTCCTTGCTCATAGAAATTACCGAGGTCCCAGTACCTTCCATGAAGGGCCGTGTCGGGTTCCGTCAGGGAGACCGTCATCACGCTCCCGGGGGCAAGCTTGTGGATGTTCCGGTAGATCGTTCCCGGCGCGGGGACGTATCCGCACTCGAAGAAATCGGCTACCGCGGAGGGCTCCATCTCCCGCTCGACCCTCGGATCCCGGAGGATCGCCTTGATCTCCGAGGCAAACAGGAACAGGCCCTTTCCCGTGTAATACACCAGAGGCTTGATGCCAACCCTGTCCCGGGCAAGGAACAGCTTCCCGGCGTTCTGATCCAGTATGGCGAAGGCGAACATCCCCCGGAGACGGTGCACCACCTCGCTTCCCCATTCTTCGTAACCATGGACTATGACTTCCGTGTCCGAGTGCGTTCGGAAGCGATGACCCCGGGCCTCGAGGTCCTTTTTTAATTCGGGAAAGTTATATATCTCTCCATTGTAGCTGATCCAGACGGTTCCGTCCTCGTTCCCCATAGGCTGCGATCCAAGGCGCAGGTCGATGATGCTCAGCCTACGATGTCCCAACCCGACGTTCCGATGGACGTGGTACCCCTCTCCGTCCGGCCCCCTGTGCGCAAGTGTGTCCGTCATCCGCTTCAGGTAGTCACGATCGACAGTTCCCCTTTGCCCGTCGATGATCCCGAATATTCCACACATGGCTTGGGGTCCTTCCGGTAGAGGTTAACGGGTGTCGCTGAAAAGGCTCTGATACAGTTGCTCGTATTGCCGCGACATGCTCTCCGCGGTGCAGGTGCGTTCGATCTTCTCCCGTCCGGCCTTCCCCAACCTCTCCCGGAGTCCGTGGGAGCCGATCAGGATCTCGAGCTTTCCCGTCATTCCGGCGACGTCCCGTGGTTCGACCAACATCCCCGTGCCGCCGTCTTCGATCAGGTGGGCGTTTTCACCCACCCGAGTTGCAAGAATCGGCTTCCCGGCCGACATCGCCTCCAGCACGACGATCGACATGGCCTCCCAAAGGGAAGGAAGGAAAAAAATATCGAACACGGGAAGCAGACGGCTCGCCGCGTTCGTTATCGGACCGAGAAAGTGGACGGTGTCTTCAAGGCCCATGCTCCTGCTCTTCTCCTCCAGCTCCCCCCGAAGGGGGCCGCTTCCGATGACGAGAAAGGTGACGTCCGATCGCCGTTTCCGGACGGACGATGCGACCTCCAGGAGATAGGCATACCCCTTCTGTTCGATCAGGTTTCCGATGGTTCCTACGATGATTCGATCCTCGTTCCGGAATCGACGAACGGTGTCCATGTCGGGGTCCTCCCGGATCCTCTCGATTCCGTTCCAGATCGTGGCGACCCGGTGGTTCGGAATCGAATAGGCATCGAGGAGGGTTTTCTTCTGTTCATGCCCGACGGAAACCAGTCGATCCGGAACCCTCCAGAAGGCGCGTTCCGCCATCCGGTATCTCCTCGCCAGGTGAGGATAATTGCCGAAGTGAAACGTGTGTACCGACTTGATGCCGGGTACCGTCAAGCGACATAACGAGGAATCGATCAAGGAATAGGTGTTGTGGGAGTGGACGATATCGATCCGGAATCGGCGAATGATCCGGCGCAGCTTCAGGAAAGAGAAATAGTCGGGTCGCCTCGAAGCTTCCCCGGATATCCCGATCATGTTGATACCGAGTCGGGACAGTTCCTCTCCGATGCTTCCTCGCTCCTTCAAATGGCATACATGAACGTCGAACAGATCCCGTCGGATGTGCCTGCAAAGGTTGGAAATGACCATCTCCGCTCCCCCCAGGCACAGGGAGGAGTTTACGATAAGAACGTTCCTTTTCCTCTTGCGGTCGTCTTTCACGATCAGGGGCTTTTCACCCTGTCGTAGATATATCTGATCACCGATCCGGGGACGAAGGTCAGAAGGTAATATGCATAACAGGCCGCTTGGCCTGGATCCAGGCGGATGCTTTCCGCCAATGCGTCCCTTGCCTGTTTTGCCCGATCCATGCGAATGAAAGCCTTCGAGAGTTCCTTCAATTTCTCCACCTTCCGGATTCGGAAGACCTTCCCCTGCCCTCGAGAATCGAATTCCTCCTCGTAGGCCTCGATAATGCGCAGGGACGTTTCGATGACCCTGGCGATGTTGGATCGGTCGGTCAACTGTCGGGAGTGCCTTCGATACTTGACGAGAACATCGTCGATATACGCCAACGGATGGAGCTTCGAGAATCGCAACCAGTATTCGTAATCCTGCTGGGTCCGGAGATGGGGAAGGAATTTCCCAACCTGGAGGGCGAAGCGTTTCCGAAACAACATCGTGGAGGGAAGGACGACATTCCCCTGGAACAGCCAATCGAATATCATCCCCGAATAGAGAGTCGTGTTTCTCCCGCCATGAAAACGTATCTCCTCCGCGGACGGAAAGATTTCCGGAATTTCCTTCCCTGTCCTTCGGAAAAACTGGAAGGTCTCCTTCTCTCCCCGTTCATGAAGGACCGCGATGTCGTTGAAGACGCAGAAATTGCTGAACACTCCGCCGATTGCCGGGTTGGCGCCCATGATCGCCGCCTTGATTTCCAGATTCCCGTCAAGCATGATGTCATCGCCGTCGAGGTAGTTGACGAACTCCCCTTCCGCCAGATCCAGACCCACGTTCCGCGCAACGGCAAGCCCCTGGTTCTCCTGAAAGTGATAGCGGATCCGGTCCATGTAGGGTTCAAGGAGTCGCCGGGTGCCGTCCGTCGATCCATCGTCGATGACGAGGATTTCGTAATCCCTGAAAGTCTGTGATAAAACGGACTCCACCGCTTCGGATATGTACTTTTCGTTGTTGTAAGTAGGGATGACGACACTGACGGCTGGCATGGTGTTGTTGGACCTCTTTCGAGATTCGCGATCCGGGGAGAGAAGCGTTCCTATGCAGGTACTGCCTGTTTGCGGGCGATCGCCTCGTAGATCGTCTCAAGCTTTCTGGTCCGTTCCCGAAAATCGAACTTCGTCTCAACGATTCTTTTCCCGGATTGCACCATCGAGTAATAACGATCTGGTTTTATCAGGAATTCCTCCACGGCATCGGCAATGGCCTCCGGGGATGCCGGAGGGATAAGGATTCCGTTTTCCCCATCCTCGATCACTTCCGGGGTTCCCCCGACCCAGGTTGCGATAACGGGAACCTCCATTGCCATCGCTTCCAGGACGACGTTCGGCAATCCTTCCGTATAAGAGGGGAGAACCATCAGGTCAAGGTCCTCGTAGACCCGTACAGGATCCCTCAGGTAGCCGGTCAGAAAGACCCGGGATTCGAGATCGCGGGAGGTAATCATTTCCCTGAGTCGAGGCATCTCCGGCCCGTCCCCGACGATGACGAAACTGCATTCGTACCCTTTACGGACCACGATGTCGACCGCCGCGATGAAATCCTTATGCCCTTTTTCCAGGCTCAGTCGACCTACCGTCCCGATGATGGGCTTCGGTGTCGGCCGGCCGGCTACTTCCGCGAGGTATCCCCGGCATCCGTTTCTCCTGTAGCGCTCCGTGAGGATGCTGTTGTAGAGAACGTGAATGATCCCCGGATCCGTACCGTCCCGGACAAGTTTTTTCTTCATCTCCTCGGAAACGGCAATAAGAGCATCGTGCCTCTTGAGCACCCATCGGTCGGCAACGGTAAACACCCTCTGTTTGAAGTTGTTCCGGATCCATCCATGCAAGGTTGCCATGACCGGAATCCCGGCCCAGCATGCGGCGGCGTATCCAAGGATGTCCGACTTCTTCTCATGCGTGTGAAGGATATGGATGTCTAGCTCCCGGATAAGGCGAACCAATGTATACACGATTGCGGGTGAATATTGATGAAAGCTCCTGACGATATGCAGATTGAATCCCCTCCCTCGGGCTTCGCCGATGAATGCGGAGTCATCGGACTCGGATCCGGTCAGGAAAACACCGAGGTGCATCGAAAACCGCTTCCCGTCGATATGGGCGAACGTCTCGAGAATCGTCTTCCCCGGCCCACCGATTTCGGTTGTATCCCTTAAGTGGAGAATGTTAATCGTCATGCGCAGTAGTGTGTCTCCAGCCAGGAAGTCGCCTCGCGCATCATTTCTTCCTGGCTCTCCTGAGAGGAAAATATGTGATTGGCATCCTTGGTGATGTGGACCTCTACGAGGTTCCTGTAAGCCTCGATCCGGGAACGGTAGGGACGATTGAATTTCTCATCGAACTCCCAGTATAAGCGGTCCTTCTCGCTGAAAATCAGCAGGAGCCTTCTGTTCGTCGACACTATGGAAAAGAAGGCCGCGGGGAACAACCTGTTGAAGTTGCCCCCCCCACCCTCGCCTTCCGGATCCTTTCCGGAGAAGCCCTGATTGTCCTCTCCATTTCGGTTCCAGGAACGAAGGACATTATTTATTGGACGCGAAAGAGATTTGAAAAGGAGGCGAAAGTCAGTCTTCAGGGTCAACAGTCGGACCCAAGATTCAGGGTCGATGATATTCCGAAAATATTTCGTTCTAAGCCGGTTCAGCTGCCCCTCTGAAAGATTATCGTAAGATTCGGATTCGGTACTTGCCAACGTGACAGGAATACCCAATCCGATCAACGAATCCACCCTGGGATCCCGCGACGCGGCAATCAATCCCGTGATGGCCCCTCCGCATAGGCCGCACAAAATGAAGCGACGGATTCCCAATTCCTGCTCCATCCAGTCCATGGCCGTGATGGTATCCTCCACATATCTCCCCTTCTCGATCGAACCATAGAAGTTGGCCAGAACACTCTCCGTCAGTTCCCCCTCCGAATCCCCCAAGCCGTAAAAATCGAACCGGAGGACGGCAAATCCCATTTCGACGAATCGGGCGGCCATTTTCACGTAGAGTCTATGGGGACCGATCCGGCTCTTTATTCCCGGCGAGAGGAGGAGAACGCCGGGACGCTGGAATCCCGAAACCGGGGAAGGCAGGTGCAGTATGCCGAAGAGGCGAAGTCCGTTCTTATTCGCGAATACCACGGGCCGACCGGAATGACTCATGGAGCATCCATCCATTTCTTCGTCTCGGTGAACAGGTTTGGAGCTCCGCAATATAGTTTCGGAATCTCCCTCCAAAAACAGTCTTCCATTGCAGAGACAAGGATTGTATTTCCCCATCGTTCCGCAACTCGCTGATAGGCGGAGTTTGGCTCCTTCAGGCGATCGTCGATTTGAACCATCAGGCAACGACAGGATATGACTCCCTCGAGCTTTTCCAAATCGATGGAGGATATCTGCTCGTACATCTCACGTGTAATATCGTATCCATCGATGTTGACGGGCTTTCCCTCGTACAGCATCTGGACGAGGCGTTTTCTGTCGAAGAGTATGCGGTCATAAGTTGCCATCTGATATGTCAGGTGGCTCCTTAATAGTTCCTGCATATAGTTGTTCCCCTTCAGGATCGGACCCCAGAGGACCAGGCGATGCACAATATCGACCTGCATGGCAACGAGTGCGGCGAACGTCGCTCCAAGACGAAGGCCTAGGAGATCAACTTCCCGGATCCCATGGACCGCCTCTTTCATCCATTGGATGGCCTGAAGGATGCCCGAAATGCTCGTCTCTACGTTTGAGTCCTGAAATTTTCCTTCGCTGTCGCCATTTCCCATGTAATCGAATCGAAGTACCGAGTAACCCTCTTTTGCAAGGATCCTTGCGAACTTGACCATGACCCTGTGAGCCCAAAGCCTCTCTTCTGCAAAGGGGTAACACATAACCACCCCACGACCGTTTGCCGGGGAAACGGCGCGATGAAGAATCCCGAACAGCTTCTTGTCTCCGCCCGGAAAAAAGAACGGCGACTCGAAACGGATGTTCGCCTGGTCGTTGCCGTCCATCGCTTCGTGGGAGTCCGTCATTGCAGAAACCATCTCCCTGGAACCACCCATTCAAATCGAACGGAAGAATCAGGAAATTTCTTCATAGCATTCTTCGATCCTGCGGACCGTATCGGAAATATTGAATCTGGCCATCACTTCCTCGTGCGCCCTTTGGCCGATTCTTCCTCGTAACTCCGGGTTGTCCAACAGCACAGAAATTTTTTGGGCCAACAGCGCTGGATTGCCCGGCTCGATCAGGAACCCATCTTCCCCGTCGTTGAAAATTTCCCTGGGCCCCCCCATGTCTGTAGCCACAACAGGCTTTTTCATGTACATGGCCTCCAGGTTCACCATCCCGAAAGGCTCGGCCTGAATCGATGAATGGACCACCACATCCATAACATTGAGGAAATCCGCCGGATTATTCTGGAAGCCGGTGAATATGACGTTCTCGCCGATTTGTAATTCTACGATGATCCGATCCAATTTCGCCTTATATGAATCTCCCTCTATTGTGCCGCCGACAATCAAGCACTTGATGCCGGGCCAATTCTTCTTCAGGATACCCGTTGCCCGTATAACCGTTTCCTGCCCCTTCCACTCCTTGACGTTTCCCACGACTCCGATGACGGGATCACCATTATTAAGTCCATATGCTGATTTTATATTTTCCGGATCTATTCTTACCTGAATCCGGGAAAAATCTATTCCGTCGTAAATAAGTTTGATTTTAGCTTCGCTGAATCCGTGTTTTATCAAAGGGTAGCTAATCGCCTTTGAAACACATATCAGCAGATCAATAGTATTCCCTAAGTATATTGATGTCTTGAATACCTTATCATTTATACCTCGCTCATGAGATACGATTTTAACTCGAGCTAATTTGGCCGCTACTATCCAATCATGGTTTGAATTTATGCTGTTATTCAAGTGCACGATATCGATCTCGTGTTTTTTTATATAGTAAGCGTAAAGAAGTGCGGGACGGAGGAAATAAAAAACAAAATTCAGCGATTTCTGCAAGGGAAGTAGCACCCAGGATATCTTCTTCAGGGAAGGAGCTACATTTTTCAACTTTAAACCAATGTCCAAGGGGGTATATTTTCTGAAAATTCTCGTTTCAATCCCATTACTGCGAAGTCTGGCAGCCACGCCGTGATCATCATAGAAAACGACGACAGCGTGATGTCTCTGCCGATCAAGATTCACCACCATGGAGAAAAGGCAGGTGTGGGACCCCCCTACCGTCCCGTCCCGGCAACCTTCTACGTACAGGATTCTCTTCATCGGCTCTCTTTCGTGAAGGGTCTGCCGATTCACAGCGGGAAACGGATCTTCCCGAACGGACGAGGGTTTATACCAAACATTTCCGCATATGATGTGGAATGTTTCATGTCGAAAAGGGGATCATCTTTTCGTGGGAGACCATACTTCCTGTCGAACTCCTCTCGCATATTTGATCATGGCGGTCAGGATCGCGGCGTTGGAAAGACAGAAATAGTACAGAATCTTCGACAGCGGGCTTCTGCTCTTGCCGGTACCGAGCAACGAAACCGCGGCGCCAAAGTAAAAGACGCACTGTGCAACGAAAACGGCCCCGTAGAATCGTTCTTCCAGGAGAAATGAATTCGAAAGAAACAGGAGGATCATGAAGAATGGAACCAGCCACCGGGAAACCTTGTGACTCCATAAGGTGAAGGAAAATACTCCATAACGGAAGGGGTTGAGAAGATTTCTCTTGTGGTACAGCGTGGTCATCCCCCGAAGGATGGTCCTCTCTTTCCTGCGGAACTCGTCCTTCGCTTTCTTCGCGCTGGCCATGTGTCCCGATGCCGTGGATTCGGTGACGGCCCGATACCCTTGTTCGACGATCGTCAGCGCCGACAGGAAATCGGGAGCCATCCCTTCAAGGAACGGCACGCAGAGGGTCCGCCTCTGGGCGTAGAAGGAACCGCTGGCTCCGACGATCGAGTGGACCTCGGATTCAAGGGTCCGCAGGTACAGTTCGTATCTGCCGTAGATCCCCTCCCCTCCTCCGTCCAGGATGCGATCCGATCCCGAGACGCACCCGATCGCATCTTCGCGGAATCTTTTTACGATGGCCCGCAGAGAACCCGTTTCCAGGAGGATGGAGGCGTCGGTGAAGACGACGATATCTCCCGTGGCGGCGGCAAGCCCCGTGTTCAACGCCCGGGCCTTCCCTCCACGCTTTTCCATCGGGATGAATGTCACTCCGTGGTCCAGGTATTGACGGACAAGGGTATTCGTCGCGTCCGTCGATCCGTCGGAGACGACGATGATTTGAAGATTCTTCTCCGGGTAGTCCAGCGACAAGGTGTTACGAATCTTCGACTCGATCGTCCCTTCCTCGTTGTGGGCCGGTATCAGCACGGTAACCGCCGGTGTGAATTCCCCGGAAGGCATACCGTTCGGATTCCTGGCGACCCGGATTTTTCCGAGGAAGTACAGCGCCAACGGGTACCCGAAATAGGGGTAGACGATCATGACGAGAGAAAACCAGAAAGCCGGTCGGCTCATCCCGGTTCGCCCTTCATTTTCACCGCGAATTTCCGCTTCCATGCCCACAGCAGACGATCCGATTGCCGAAGGAGGCAGCGCCCGGTCCGCAACGCGAGCAACTTGTCGAGGGGCGGAGGATCGTTTGCACCCACCGAGGCATAACGACCCTTCCCGAGGAAACGACCTTGCCGCAGTTCCTCGATCAAGTCGGTTTCGTTTGCCGGGGTCTTCCGATTCAATTCGAGGAACACCTCGCGGAACCATTTGACGTCGTGCATGTCGAGGCCGGTATACGCCATCACCCGGGGATTCCTCCTTCGGACGGACTTCCAAAGTTCCAGAGAACCGGTATCAGGGAGGTAACGGCTGTCGTACGAAGCGTTCCAGACCTCGATGCCGTCGATCGAGGATATGATCTCCTCCGGTATTCGATAACCGTTTCTCGACGGATGGGCGACGATCGCAAGTCCGCCGCGGCGCCGTACCTCATCGACCGCACTGGCGATCCTTTTCTCCCGAACGGGTTCCCGGATGCCCACGCAAAGGAGGTGTACCCCTTCCTCTTGCGGGAACGCGTATTCGAGCCCCGGGATGACCTTGACGCCGTCTCCGGAATGGGCATCGCAATCCCGAACGACCCGTCGGACGGAATCTTCGTCCATCAGGTCCGCGTGGTCCGTCACGCAGACGAAGTCGAACCGGTTCTCCCTGCAGAAGCGGACCAGCTCCGCTAAGGGGGATTTCCCGTCGAAGGAGTGGTCCGTGTGGACATGAAACAGACCCCTCATCGGTGCAGCCCTGAAGAGGTCCGCCGGAACCTTTGGGATAATTCGTGGAGGGACGGTCGGAGATCGTCCCGGGACTCAATTTCGTAGTGGATATCTTTCCCGAAAAACCGGAGGAAATCGAGAATGGCCCGGATCCTTCCGGGATGACCCTTTGGGAGATGGAGGCTCGTCCTGTTCTTGAGCAGGAGCATCATCAGGGAGTCCATGTCCCCCCAGAACCATCGTGTCTTGACACCCTCCTTGTAGGAGAAGACCGGTTCAACCGTTTCCCCTTTCGCGATCCGAAGGAGGATCTCCGGGAAATCGACCCCCGCGTCGATGGCGAGTTGCAGGGATCCCCAGAACCGGCCGTTGATCTCCATCAGTTTCGGGACGCCGTCCCTGTCATCCATTTTGAACTCCACCATCGCGACCCCGTGCCATTTCAGGTGATCGAGCAGTTTCGCAGTGAAGACCCGCGTCTGCGGGGAGACGGGAGCGCTCTCCCGGAGGACGCTGACCCCGCCGGAAGGAGGCTTCTCCCGGATCCGGCGATGGCCGAACAGGGAGACCATTTTCCCGTTTTGATAACAGGCGAAGACCCCGATCCCGGGGCCTGGAATCCTTTCCTGGAGGAGAACCGGAAATTCCCAAGATCCCTTCTTGCGTAAGAGGACGGATAGCTCCTCCGGGTCGCTTGCGTAAGAAACACCTGTCGCCCGCCATCCATTTTCCGTCCGTACCCTCGATCGGTGCGGCTTGACCACGACCGGAAATGAAAGTCCGGACAGGGTGAAGGCATCGACGTCTTTCTCCTGGAGGACCCGGGTCGGGGGAACGGGAACGCCAAGACGTTCCGCGAGCCGGAGAATCTCCAGCTTGTTCGAGGCGGTCCGGAAGGCGTTGTTTTCCGGGAAGGGGAGACGGCATGATCCGTCGAGCTTTCCGGCGTTTTCCGTCACCAGTCCGGTGGTGATCTCGGTCACCGGCAGGAGGACGTCGATTCCCCTTGCTTTCACCGTACGGAGAAGATCGTCCAGAAAATCGTCCGGGCGCTTCAAGGGGTCCGGGTACATCCATCCCTCGCTGCAGTACCTCGAAACCGACGAGAGAGAAGGCAAGGTTTTCTCGCCGACGACGATCCTGTGCCCCTTCCTTCCCAGCGACCGGGTGATCGCCAGGGCGGCGCGGTTGTCACCGTCCGTGATCAGAACATTCATGAGGGCGTGCGCTTTCCTATATCAATCCCAGGATCGATGAAAGGAACATCGGAACTTCCCGGGTCACGTCGTCGTGCACGTTGACCCGTTTCAGGGAAAGGGGATCGTCTTCCGGCCCGGCGAATCCCCTGCGGGTTCCGAAAGCGATCTCGTAACCGCATTCTGCGACACACTTCCTCACAACCGGGTCGTGGTCACCGTTCGGGTAACTGAAGGCATATACGCTCTTTCGGATTCTCTCTTCGATGATGCGCCTGGATTCAAGAACCTCTTTCCGGACTTCGTCAGCAGTTATGTTCGTCAGAATCTCGTGGGTCAACCCGTGTGATCCGAAATCGATCCCTCCGCGGGACATCTCCTCGATTTCCTCCCAAGAGAGGAAGGAATCTCCGCCGCTCGAGGGGCCCCCGGTCATTCCCGCGCAGGCGTCGATCGCTTCGACGATCGGCTCGATTCGACTCAGGGGCAACTTCTTGTGAGAACGGATCTGCTCCCGAACCTCCTTCCTGAACTTCCCCTCCGGCAAGGCCAGCAGTTCCTCGATCTTGATCCCTTCGGGAAGGTTTCGATACCGGGCCGGGATGTCGGGATCCCTCGGCGCAGCCTCGCGAATTCCATGCAGAGCCGTGAAGGTTCTCTCCTGCCAGAACCGTTTTCGGGTCCCTATGTGCCCGACGGACAGGAAGATGACGGCGGGGACCTTGTACCGATTCAATACAGGGTAGGCCTGGGTGAAGTTGTCCTTCCACCCGTCATCGAAGGTGACCATGCAGGAATTCGGTGGGAACGGGGTCCGGTTCCGTAAATGCCGGCGGAGATCGTCAAGTGCGAGAAGGTTGAAGTGTTTCCTTAAGTACGCCATCTGAAGTTCGAAGGTGTTGGGGTCGACCTGCATTCCCTCGAATACCGAGGACTTCCCCTCTTTCCACGGCATGACCCTGTGGTACATGAGAACGACGGCACGGTTCCGCAGTGCCACGCGACGGTAAGCTCCGATGGCTCCGGAGAAAAAGAGGAACCGCGCGGCAAAGCGCCGTGTGGCGTACTTCAGACCGTCCATCCCGCTCAAGCCGCGCACGGAGCGCACTTCTTCGCCTGCTCGATCATTTTTTCAATATGCTCATGGCGGCGAATGCGATGCGACGAATCATCGCAGGACCATAACTTACTGCCCAGAGGAAATACTCGGGATGACCGTATTGCTTGCATTTGGCGAGGTATCTCCTGGCGCGTTTCGGAAAATACTTTCTTGTGTGGGCCGATTTTCCTTCATGGGACATTAACGGAACCGCCACCGCCCGATGAAGGCGCGCCAGTTGCCTGTCGATGCTTACCCGGTGACTCTCATAGTAATTCGGATCCATGAAAGCGTGTTTTTTTACCGCTCGCAACAGGTATTGCTGTTTTTTCATGACGACCATCGATTCTTTCTTTGCGGCCGTTGATGATATTTGACCGGGGTGGTAGCGCAACTTGTACGTGGGTATGTCGAGAAAGGCCACATTATGTTGCCTGCATATCCGGAGCGCGAATTCCATCTCCTCGAAGAACGGGAACGATTCATTTTGCCATCCGACCTTCGGAAGGATGTCGCGCCGGAACATCATGCTGTTGGTAAACACGATCGTATTCAGCAGGCAGGCATCGAAAATATTCCCGAAATACGCCCGTCGTTGTTCCAGGTCCGGTTCGGAACCGGCCAGGCTTTCCGGAAGAATCCCACTGCGCAAGAGGTCGACGCTCTCCGAAAATATCGAGCCGTACGTCACATTCCTGCTTCTATAGGCTGATTTGTGGTATGTCTTTAAATGGTCCTTCTCCCAATATCCTTCATCGTCGAATCCGGAGAATTCCGTATAGACCATTGCGACCGTCGGGTACAGATCCAGCAAACGGGTCTGTACCTCGAGCTTGTAAGGATAGTAGAGGTCGTCCGAATCCAGGAAAGCGATGTATTCCCCACGGGCCATCCGCATGCCGATATTCCTTGCGTGTGCCGGCCCGCCGTTCCGTGTACGGAAATACCGTATCTTCTCTCCGTACGACTTGGTCCTTTCCGAGGTGTCATCCGTCGAACCGTCGTCAACCACGATGATCTCATGGCAATCGATGGATTGCCGGAGCACGCTGTCGATCGCCTGCCCCAGAAGCTCCCCCCGGTTGTAGGTGGGGATGATGACGCTGACCTTCATTTCTTCGCCGCCATCCGATTTCTGGTGTAAGCGATCATCGTGTCGACCATCCCCATGATTCCTCGCAGGGACGGCGTGTACACGACGATCGAACAATACTCGTGCGTCCGCACAGGCCACTCATGCTGCCACGGTTCATCGGACCCAAGAAATTCGTATCCTTCCAGCCCCTTTTCGCATGCGTACCGAATGGTCTGATGCGCCAACAGCATGCCGGGAGATATCTTCCGCCAGGAGTCGTCGTAACCGATTTTAATAATCCAGAGCCTGCGGGCATGTTCCACTCCGATGTGCATTGAGATTGCTGCCCCATTAATTCGATAGAAGCAGATTCTCAGGGTGCCGTTTCCGCAGGCCTTTCCCGCATAGTTGCGAAAAAATGTTCGAAGCGGTTCGTTATCCTGTAACGAACTTCCGGCTCGCCCCTTCCAACAGGCCGCCTCGATCCGGATTGCCTGGTCCAGGTGTTGGTCCAGTTTGTCGACGTCCGGACAGAAAATATCCATGGACACTTCTCCGATGGCTTCCGCCAGCCGCTGTGTCCTCCGGAAATCCGTGCGCCGATTCGGCCGGATGGAACCGAAGAACGTGTTCCAATCCGAGTTGAATTCCACGCAACACGAGCCGGCCGACTCCCGGACCAGGACAACCGCGCGGACCGTTTTTCGCTGCCGCATGGCTGGGCGGATCGGAGATGCGGCCGGAATACGGGCCAGGTGAACCGGGTAACCGAGGCGGAGAACGCCGTCAAGAAGTTCCTGGAGTAAACGCGGGTCTTCATAGAGCAACCCACACGGTTCATAGTGCACGGAAGCGCCGATGATCTCGAGCCACCGGGTCAAGGCCTTCCGAACGAGAACCAGCGGGGCAATCGCCGTTACTCGATCCCCGGAGCGAACCACCACGACCCTGAGGTCCGCTTCCGCATAGAGCGTTTCTGCGCACGAGAGGAACCAGTCATACTGCACAAGAGGTGTGGGAAACAAGGCGCCCAGGCGGATCCACTCCCCTTCGAGTTTTCGCAACCCTGAAATCCCATGAACGATCTCGATCATCGGGGAGGCTTGAGAGCCCGCGCGTCACAATATTCCAACCTCGCTTTGGAGGCGGCACCACCTTTCCGCTCCCGAAATCGGTTGAACCGCGCGAAGACCCGGGCCCGGATCGTGTTGTTGTAGATCAGGATCGATTTGTGCCAGCGGAGAGTTTCGGTCCACTGCCGTTCCCATTCATACGGCTCTCCGGGAAAGTCGAAATACTCGACCCCGGATGCGATCAATCCCTTGATCAACCTGGCGCGGAGGAACGTGGAGGGAGCAAGCGGTTTGTATTCCTCGTTAAAGGTTGTCTTGAGGTAATAATAATATCTGTCGCGGATATAGCCCATGTTGTAGGCAATCGGGATGCAGTCCAGGTAGAGAAGCTGCAGATGCAGGCGCCCGGTTTCAAGAGCAGCCCTGCCCATGTCCTTGTAAAAACCGGTTTGCCTGTCGATCGCACTGATCGCTGTCCCATGGGCATGTTTCCAGCTGTGTCTCTCGATGTGGAGGAGATCCTCGTATGCCTTATCGAACCCATCCGTGCCGGAATATTCGATGATGTTGGCTTCGCCGGTGATCTTGATCTTCTTTTCCGTGCGCTTCAAGAAATTTCTGAACTTCGCACTCCGGTTGGCAAGGTAGTCGTCGTAAGAGCGGTTGAGAGGGAGATAAAACGCCGCCATTTCATAGCGTACCCTGTACTCCGACCTTCTTCTCGATAGGGAGGTTTGGAAATAATTCAGCAGGGGATGGTTCTCCAGCAGTTTGGTCATCCGGAAAAGATCCCACCGCAGGTTTAACCCATACAGGACGGAAAGAAACGCTTCCACTATCTGTTCATCGAGTTCACTCGCCAGGAAACCGCTATGCGTGTTGTACTGCTCGGAAATCGGATACAGCGACACTAGGGGCTGTCCAAAGACCGATTCGGTTCGGGCAACCAGTGGCACCAGGCAGACGATGTCTTCCCCTCTTTGGATTCTGACCAGGAAAAACCGGTCTCCCGGTCTGATGTGGTGCCGTATCATCGCCTCCGTCCACTCAAAGGAGGTCGAAGGTTCGTTCCCGGGCACGAGAAAGAGACGATCCCAAGAATCACGGAAGGAAGAGATATCCGGGATTTCAGAAACGACTTCTGCTTTGATCATGGAAATTTAGTATCAGTTCAAGAATTTCCTGAAATAAAGCAACTTCCGGAACGCCTTCTCCAGGAAATATCCGGACCGGCCGTTATAGATCCTGAAATACCCGTTCTTCCTTACGCAGTTCGCGAACCTCCTTTTGAACGGTTCGTCTCCGATCGTAAAATCCAGTTCATGCCGCCCTTGGTCGATACAGTACTCTATCAGGTACTTCAACAACACGGTTCCCGGCGAGAGACGGCCGTAGCCGGGGTCGAAAGAGGGCTTGTACCAGAGAACCTTCGAACCGTAATCGAAACCGAAATGGAAGGCGATCGGTCTGCCTTCGTATTCGAGGACCGTGAAGAGAAGCAGTTTCTCGGGAAGGAGCGCCCTGATCAATTCCCGGTAGAACTCGCGGTTGCCCGCCTGCAGGAAGAGGCTTGGGGACGGGGTATCGCTCCACCGCCGGATGTGCTGGGCGGCGAAATGGTCGAAACATTCGAGCGCCTCGTCCACCTCTTCGAGGTGAAACACGTTGAAACTCTCGCTTTTCCTAAGAAAGTTGTGCCGTCTCCGGATCGTCTTCTTGCTTGATACCCGGCGGGCGTGGTCTTCGTGCCCCCTGATGATCAGCGTGGGGCAGGATATCCCGTTGGTATAAAGAAAATTCTTTCCCGTTCTCCCGCAGAACTCCCGGATGGCGGCAATGGTGGTCGAGGACTCGGGCACGTTCTTCAACCGGATGACGTCCCATTCCTTCCGCGACGCGATCGCGTCGAAGATCGCATTCACCGAATCCTGCTTCCTCTCCCCGGCGATGAAGTCGCAATAGTCGGAATTTTCCTCTCCAATGAACCGGAGCGAACGATTCCAGCCGGACACATCACGCATCAAGGGCGCCAAGGCGAGAAGCCTATCTCCGTCACGAACTTCCACAAGGAAGAGGGAGTGCATGTGGCCGAACACAGTCCACCATGTCCAGACCCATTCGTACGTCTGGAAAATCGTGTTGGTCTCGCTTCCGGAAAGGAGCAGGTTCCATTCCTCCATTCCGACGTTCATCTCCTCGCGCCGGGTGATGATATTGGTTTTCATGGTCAGACGCATTATTCCTGAGTACCCCCGGACGAGGCCTCCTTCATGCACTCCTGCCGCACGACATCGACCATCGTCGCGAGATCGTTGCGACGGACGTATGGATGCGTCGGCAGAGTAACGATCTGTCGTGCGAGGGCCCTTCCCCCCGACAGTTCGGCTTCTTCCTCCCGCAATCCGCATCGGAGTTCGGAGATGTCGTTGATGGCCCCGGGATAGGAAGCCGAGGCGCAGATCCCGAGTCGGTTCAGTTCCTCGATGCAGCGATCCCTTCCTTCCTCGTCAAGGAACCTTACGGGAAACCGAAGGTAAACGGGCGATGCGTTCTTCGCGGGCGATGGAAGAACCAGGCGAGGGGTTCCCTCCAGTCCTGTCATCAGGAATCGCGCATTATCGATCCGGACCTCGTTGATCTCCCGGAGTCGTTCCAGGAGCCGGACTCCGAGCCTCGCAAGGATGGCATGGTATTTTTCGACGGCGAACTCCTCGGAATAGACGGTGGATCCGAGTCCAAGGAACGGAAGGCGGTTGGGAATCCAGTAAAGACCGGGTCTCAGGAAGACGGCGTAGAGGATTACCTTCATGAAGGCCATGAAACTTCTGGAGAGCTCGGTACCCGGGAGACGCTCCGATTCGGCTCGTAGCGCGTCCGCCATCTCGTCAAAGCGCGTTACGATGATCCCCCCCTCGATGGTCGTGATGTTCTTCCCTTTGTCCAGACTGAACAGTCCCGCGTCCCCGAAGGTTCCGGCGAAACGCCCATCCACCCGACCACCCATGCATTGGGCGGCGTCGTCGATCAGGCGGATATCGTGGCGCACCGCGATACGTTCCAGCGCCGGCAGGTCGTCCGGTATCCCATAGAGGTTCGACGTTACGATGCAGAGGACGTTCGAGAAGTCCATTTCCTCGAGGCGTCGAAGGTCGTATCCGAACGAGACGCTGTCGACGTCGCAAACGCGGACATCGAGCCCCGCCTTCCTGATCGAAGCGGGGACCGAGTAGCAGGTATACGACGGAACGACCACTTCCGTTTTCCGGCGGTCCGACAGAGCCCAGAGCGAACGCAAGATGAGCGTCATCGCGGCTCTTCCGGAAGAGACGAAGAAGCAGTGCCGCACCCCGAAGGAAGCGCAAACGGCATCCCGAAAAAGCTCCAGGTTACGGGGTTGCGAAAAAGCGCCGAGAACCAACGCCGCGAGATCCGCCATTCGAATGGGGGTTCCCGATGGGGCGATCTGCCGCATTTGGGTTCATCCCTCCGGACAGGACTTCATGGGATGCTCCTGGCTAAAAAGGGGCCGAATGCATTGGTGATTACGGCCGGCATTGTTTTCCATGCACCGATGGCGACCCTGTATTTCGGGTTGTCCACGTTCAGGCGCGGGATCTCCCTCTTCTTTCCAAGGATGTACTGCCAGTAGAGTTGGGTGGGGTAAGCGTTCCACTTCTTCTTGAAGAACTCCCCTCCCGATTCGACCGTGGACCTTCCGAGGTGGAACTTCTCGAAACCGTTCTCGCAGGCGTACTTGATCATTTCCCAGTAGTGAACATACCCGGGGTGAAGTCCCCGGGAATCGGGCCTGTTCCCAAGCCACATCCCCTCCACCCGTTTCTTGTAGAATCCTTCAAACGCCGCGCTGATCGGCACATCCCTGCGGTATACGACGAAGATCCTCGCCGAATCCGGAAAGGCGGAAAATATGCTCCGGAAATACGACTTGTCGTAAAAAGGGGTGCCGAGGCCCTTCCAGCTTTCGGACAGGATGTCGAAAAAGATGTCGAGATATTCAACCCCTCCGTGCTCGACCCGCAGATCCTGCTTGTAGGCGTGTCGGATCTCCTTCCGATGCTTCTTTTCGAATGCCTGCCAGATCACGTCGGGATCCTGGTGAAGGTCGATCGTCATGCTGACCTTGTGCTCGGATACGGGGAGATCCGCATCGATTTTCCTCGTCCCCCGGATCTCGAGATAGTCGGCGGAAATATCGTGAACGATGGATTCCGCTTCTCTGAGGAGGGCGATTTCGGCTTCCGGCCCAAGAACGCATGGGCCACCGTAATTGACAAACGGCATGGAGCACATGATTTTTCCGAAGATTCGACTCGTGATGTAGACGATCGGGAATACTCCAACGATACGGTCCCCTTCCACCGCCGCCAGGTAGAAACACCGATGTCCGAAACTCC
>Ga0209751_10000794_pt1 | contig 33427 bp, 36 predicted proteins | sample RifCSP13_1_FD_184019 | JGI IMG/M metagenome (GOLD analysis project Ga0209751, IMG submission 184019) | Soil microbial communities from Rifle, Colorado - Rifle CSP2_sed 13_1 (SPAdes) (version 2) | ecosystem: Environmental > Terrestrial > Deep subsurface > Rock core/Sediment | place: Rifle...
ATATCTCCTCATAAAATTTTTCAATCTTTCCTTGAACAATCTTGTCAGCAACACTCGCTGGCTTTCCCGACTCTATTACCTGAGCAGTCATTATCTCTCTTTCTTTTAAGTAAACGGACTCAGGTACATCCTCTCGACCTATAAACCTAGGATTTGCAGCAGCAATCTGCATTGCGATCTCTCTTGCAAGTCTCTGAAATTCCTCGTTTCTTGCCACAAAATCCGTCTCGCAGTTTACTTCGACCATAACACCTATCTTTCCGCCAGCATGAATATAAGAAGTTATTATCCCTTCAGGCGTTTCTCTTCCTGCTTTTTTGGCTGCTTTTGCTAGACCCTTGATTCTGAGAATTTCAGCAGCCTTTTCATAATCACCCATACCCTCCTCCAGAGCCTTCTTACAATCGAGAAAGGGTGCTCCAGTTCTATACCTGAGTTCCTTTACCATCTGAGCTGTAACCTCAGCCATGTTCGGTTTCCTCCCCGGTTTCACCCACGTCTTTTGTATAGTCAACAGGAACCGGTTTTTCCTCTGTCTCTATTTCACCTCCATATTCCTTAAAAACAAATACCTTTCTTTCTATTACTACCGGGGCCCTTTCTTCTTGTTTCTTTACAATTTCTCCAGCAAGTACCCTCTGATCATAAATATGTCTTCCTTCTATGCATCCATCAGCTATCTTCGATGTAAAGAGCTTTATAGCCCTAATTGCATCGTCATTACCGGGGATGGGGAGGTCTGCAGTTGACGGGTCACAATTTGTGTCTATTACAGCTACAACTGGAATCCCAATCTTTTTTGCTTCACGAACAGCAGTGTATTCCTTTTTTATATCAACAACGAACAATGCATCTGGTATTTTCTTCATGTTAATAATTCCATTTAGCAGATATTCTAGCTTCTGAATCTCCCTTTTAAGTCCCTTTGCCTCCTTCTTAGGAAGAAGGTCCAATTGTTTTTCTTCCTCCATCTTCTTCAACTCAAGCAGATAGTCAACCCTTGAGCGAATTGTAGCAAAATTGGTGAGAGTTCCACCTAACCAACGAGTATTAGCAAATGGCATTCCAGCCCTTATTGCTTCTTCAGCAATGATCCCCTGAGCCTGTTTTTTTGTCCCCACAAATAGGACCTCACCACCGTCTGCTATTACATTCCTAACGAAGTTATAAGCCATTTTAAATAGGCTTGCAGTCTGCTGAAGGTCTATTATGTGTATACCGTTTCTACTCCCAAATATGTAGGGTTTCATCCTAGGGTTCCAGTGGCTCATCTGATGCCCGAAGTGCACACCTGCTTCAAGAAGCTGTTTCATACTGATTACGTCGCCAACACTGTTTTCTTCCACAATTAACTCCTCCAGTATCGAAGTTAAAAACACAAATTAACTTTAAATGATTAACATAAAAAACCTTTTTTGCAAGTTTATGTACTATTCAATATCACGATACCGAATTATATATACTTAAATAGTGGAATATTACCTAAGCCAGGGTAGTTCTATTGAGGTTGCGTAATTTACCACTCTAGTTATCGGTGTTAAATGCAAATTTATACAAATGGTAACCCGCATTTTACCCCAGTAATTCTACCACAAGTATATGAAAAGGTATTGCTTAAAATTCATCCCATCTTATTATAGCTTTACACTACATTGAATATGCAAACTAATTAGTACTTTAGCACCGCTTTCTCTTAATACATCACTTTACTTTCTATGACTTGATTTAGTACGAAAAAAAAGATTTGTTAATACCAGAACTAAGCAAGACAACGGTAAGTTGAAGTCTACTTCTAACGCCGAGTTTTTTAAAGATTTGTACTAAGTGACTCTTTACTGTCTTTTCTTTTATACGAAGCATTCTAGAAATCTGCTTGTTACTGTATCCCTGAATAACGAGTTGCACAACATCTTGTTCTCTTTTTGTAATGATAGATTTTAATTGTTTAAGTTTAACTTTTCTCAAAGGTTGAAATGGCTTTGAGGTCATTTTCATTATCATTCTGCGTAGAAATCACCCTTACTTCAGTAAATGCTTTACTAAAGCTGCTCTGCCATAATCTTTATGTCTTTCTCATACTCTAGGATTTTTCGGATCCTCTTAATAAGATAAAACTAAACATTTAATTTTAATCTGCCCTATAATATTTAACCATCTTCTAAGAATTCTGATTAAATATTATTAGAGTCCCATAGCTGAGTCAAGAACAATTCCAATTTTATGAATCACGGTTTTGAATAAAGTGCTTTAATGGTAGAATATTCATAAAAGAAAATAGGTCTGATGAAATACTAGAATATAAACAATCTATTAAGCTGTTTAAATACTATGTCTAGTCGGTAATAATACCTGTCATTTAAAAGAATATTTTTACACCTGAGAAAACCCTTAATTATGTAATTTAAAAGAAAATCTTTCATGATTGTGTTATTAGAGTTTTTCGATGTGCCTCAAAAGCTGATCTGTTGAAACCCCACCCAAGCTATGATATGATTCCAATCCAATTTACCTCGCAATTCACCAAAGGAGTAGAAAAGTAATGAGCATTCTCGTAAATAAAGATACACGCGTCGTGGTGCAAGGCATTACTGGAAGCGCCGGACTTTTCCATGCTACCCAATGCCGTGAATATGGAACTAAAGTTGTAGGTGGAGTTACACCAGGAAAAGGTGGTACTGAAGTAGAAGGTTTCCATGTGTTTAACACTGCATTAGATGCAGTGAAAGAAACGAAGGCAAATACCTCGCTAATATTTGTCCCTGCACAATTTGCTGCGGATGCTATAGTAGAAGCCGTAGATGCAGGAATCAACCTAGTTGTGTGCATAACGGAAGGAATCCCTACCCTTGATATGATTAAGGTTAAAAGATATATGGAAGGGAAAAAAGCAAAACTTATCGGTCCTAATTGTCCAGGAGTTATAACCCCTGGCAAAGCAAAAGTGGGGATAATGCCAGGATACATTCACCTTCCCGGAAGGATTGGAGTAATATCAAGGAGCGGAACACTCACATATGAAGCTGTCTGGCAACTGACGAATTTAGGTGTTGGTCAGTCGACATGTGTTGGAATAGGTGGTGATCCAGTTGTTGGCTCTACCTTCATTGATGTTCTGAAACTCTTTGAGAAAGATAACGAAACAGATGCTGTGGTTTTAATAGGAGAAATTGGAGGAAGCGCAGAAGAAGAAGCAGCAGAGTATATTAAGAAAAAATTCAGTAAACCGGTAGTTGCTTTTATCGCAGGTTCCACAGCTCCAAAAGGAAAACGAATGGGTCATGCTGGGGCTATTATTTCAGGTAGTTCTGGCAGTGCAAAGGATAAGATTATGGCACTAGAGCGCGCAGGTATAAAAGTAACTCCAAGCCCTGCAGAGATAGGAGAGGCCGTCAAAGAAGTACTCAGTTAAATTAAATATATTATATTAAGCAGTATACTTTGTTGTAATAAGGAACAACTCCACTCAGCCCTGCCTTTGCTTAACATAAAGGTATGATTGCGAGGTATGAAATCCCGAAGCAATCTCAAAATCAGTCATTTGATTGCCTCACTATATATGCTCGTAATGGTAATTATGAAAAGATCATTCTGTCTGCTCAAGCTTTATTGCTTCATCAATAAGCATTATTGGAATATCGTCTTTGATGGGATATAGAAGTTTACATTGATCACATATTAAACCAGATTGATCATCTTTAAGCCTAATATCACCTTTACATTTTGGACAGGCAAGGATTTCAAGAAGCTTTTCATCTATCGGCATTATTAACCTCCATTTAAGGTACTTATACCGTTCCTACCAGAAATTAGTGCGTTGAAAAGAGTAGTCATCGTTAGCGAAGCGATCTAGTAAGGAGTGTCATTCCGAATGTAGTGAGGAATCTCAATTAGATTGCTTTGTCGTTTCACTCCTCGCAATGACAGCCTTCTTCATGCACTATAAAAAAATCAAAATAATTTACTTTCACTAGCCTAGCTTGGCTAAAATTCTATCTATAAACATCCAAATTTTCCTTTAGCCAATCGTAATGTCTTTTTAGCCCTTCATAAATATCAACCCTAGGAGTATAACCAAAGTCTCTTTTTGCCTTTGATATATCAGCATATGTATGTTGCGCATCGCCCCTCTGATGCTCTACATATTTTAAGATTGCTTTCCTCCCTACTATCTCTTCAATGATTTTTATAACTTCAATAAGTGCTATTCTGCTCCCTCCCCCAACGTTATATACATCACCGTTCTTTCCTTTGATGAAAGCCTGTAGATTCGCCTCTACAACATCATCAATAAAGGTAAAGTCCCTTGTTTGATCTCCTGTGCCGTAGATTTCTATTTCTTTTTCTAGAAGAATTGCAGTTATGAATTTATGAAATCCCATATCGGGGCGTTGTCTTGGTCCATATACAGTAAAGTATCTAAGCGATACGGTTGAAATATCATATCCTTTATAGTAGAGAGTTGCCAAATGCTCTCCAGCGAGTTTTGAAACACCATAAGGCGAAACAGGCTTTGTAGCCGAAGTTTCCTTGATAGGAAGTTCATCAGCGTCTCCATAGACTGAAGAAGAAGATGCATAGATGAATTTTTTAATCTTTGCATCCTTACAGGCTTCAAGTAGAACCTGGGTTCCAAGTATGTTGTTTTCTATATATTTATTAAATTCTTTTCCCCAACTTGCTCTGACACCTGGAATGGCAGCCTGATGAAAGATGGCATCAACCCTTTTTAAAATCTCCTTTAGATTCAACTCAAATATACTGCCCTCAATAAATGTAAACTTATTATCACTAACTAATCCCTTTAAATTATTCTCTTTAATCTTTTTTGGATAATAATCTAGAAATGAATCTAAGCCAATTACTTGAAAACCTTCTTTAAGAAGCCTTTCTGCAAGATGAGAACCAATGAAACCAGCCACGCCTGTAACAAGTAAATCCATTAAGTATTTTTCATCCCTTTTCTATTTCTTGTATTGTTTGTTAATTTCTGATAAACCTGTTAACTAAATAAAGCTACAAAAGTAGTAAACAACATCAATACTTACTGGTAACTTTAGAATTTTATCACATAACACTGGTCCTTTTAAACATAACTCTAACTTGTGTAAATTTAAACAAGGTATTTTAAAAAATTCTCCGAGGGTCATATACATTGCGAATCTTGGTAATTAGACGAGGAGCTATAGGAGACGTTATTATCACGCTTCCTACGCTTGGAATCTTGAGAGAATACCATCCTGATGCCTACATAGAGGTTATCGGCAATCGTGAATACTGGGAGATTGCACATAAGAGATACTATGTGGATGCAATTTCGGCTGGAGAAATAAAACTCACCCAAGAGCTTTATTCAAAGGATGGAAAACTAAGCAAAGAGATTACCGATTACTTTTCTTCTTTTGATTTAATTCTCGCATACATAAACGATCCTGAAAGAATCATAAAAGAAAACCTAAAAAGAATCGGGGCTAAACAGATTCTTATCTACCTACCCTTTCCTAAAGGAGACGATTTGCACGCAGCCGATTACACGGCACTTATTCTTAGGGAAATAGGTCTCGACGTTAATCCTCCTTTATTTCCAAAGGTTCACTTAAGTAGTGAAGACCTAGATTTCGCCTCTAAGTTTCTATCACCCTTTATGAAATATGAACCATTAGTAGCTATACATCCGAGAACCTACGGTATAAAGGGGTGGTCAATAGAGAAATTCATTAATATTGGGAAATGGATTGAAAACACACTAGGCGGAAAATCAATCTGGGTAATAGGCCCGGCAGAGGAAGAAAATTTAAAATTAATCAAATCCAATTTTCCCACCTCTGCTTTTCTTCATTTGAATTACCTCCCCAAGGTCGCTGCCGTCCTCAATCTCTCTCATCTCTACTTAGGATGTGATACTGGGATTTCTCATCTTGCCGCAGCGGTCGGAGTACCGATCATTACACTCTTTGGACCTACAAACCCTCACGTATGGGGTCCGAGAGGAAAAAAGGTTCTGATCATAAAAGCAGATAAGATGTATAAAATCCAAGAGGACGAGGTAATGCAGATTATTCTTAAATACAATTTGAGTCAAGACATAGAAGAATATAAAATCCTTACCGAACTCGGACTAGAAACAAGAGAAGGATCTGAATTATAGCCGAATTTTTGAAATGGATATTAACTTTTTCGTTTCTTACAATACAAAAGGGCACCCCGAATGTCGCTAAGTCCATTTGAGCTTGAAATATTTCATAGCATACTTAGCTCTATCGCAGAAGAGATGGGAATGGTACTTGTACGTGCGGGATTTTCTCCAAACATCAAGGAGCGAAGGGATCTCTCATGCGCATTATTTCAGGCAAACGGCGAGATGATAGCTCAAGCTGCGCATATTCCTGTTCATCTGGGTTCAATGAGTTTCGCAGTAAAAGCAGTTTTAGAAGAGCCTGAAATTAAAGAAGGTGATATATTTGTTTTGAATGACCCATTTAAAGGCGGAACTCATCTTCCAGACGTAACCTGTATTGCGCCTGTTTTTGTGGATAACAAAGCAGAATTTTTTGTCGCAGCAAGAGCACATCACGCAGATGTGGGTGGTATTACTCCTGGTTCTATGCCACTTTCCACATCAATTCACGAAGAGGGAATCATCATCCATCCATCTAAATTATATAAGAAAGGCAAGTTAAACAAAACTCTTTTTGAAAAAATCCTCTCTTCCACTCGTGACCCTGAAGAAAGGGAAGGAGATTTTAAGGCGCAAATCGGTGCCATCGAGCTCGGAGAAAAGCGACTAAAAGAAATCATACAAAAATACTCACTTCAGAAGATAAAAGAAGCAGGCTCAGAGCTTTTAAACTACAGCGAAAGAATGATGAGGGAAGTGATAAGACAAATACCGGACGGAGTTTATAAATTTGAGGACTACTTAGATGATGATGGAGCTGGTACTAGAAAAATACCGATTCGAGTCGCTATAACTATATCAGGAGGAAAAGCGAAAGTAGATTTCAGTGGAAGCTCTCCTCAGGTAAAAGGTTGTATAAATACACCGCTAAGTGTTACGACAGCCGCTGTATTATATGTCTTTCAATGCTTCGCACCTCCTGAGATACCTTTAAATTCGGGCCCACTTAGAGCAATCAAAATCCATGCCGAAAAAGGCTCGATACTTAACGCCAATTATCCTGCTGCAGTTGCAGGAGGAAACGTTGAAACTTCACAACGCGTTGTAGATGTAGTTTTTGGAGCGCTTGCAAAAGCAATTCCAGAAAAAATAGGGGCAGCAAGCTCAGGCTCCATGAGTAATATTACCTTTGGAGGAAAGAACCCTAGAACAAGAAAGGACTTTGCCTACTACGAGACAATCGCAGGTGGAATGGGAGGGAGGTTTGGGAAAAATGGAGTAAGTGCAGTGCACACCCACATGACAAACACCCTTAATACCCCGATTGAAGCCCTTGAAAGAGAGCTACCTATAATGATAGACACATATTCAATAAGAAGAGCAAGCGGTGGAGATGGTAAGTATAGAGGCGGAGATGGAATTGTAAGAGGTTATAAGTTTCTTTCTAAATCAACAGTTTGTGTAATTACAGAGCGGAGAAGACTTGCTCCTTATGGACTTCTCGGTGGGAAACCGGGGAGGAAAGGAAAGAATATTTTAATTAGAAATAAAAAGTGTAAATTAATTCCACCTAAGGCAACCTTTGAAGCCAAGAAAGCGGATATTCTCCGAATAGAAACTCCAGGCGGTGGCGGATGGGGAAAGAAGTAAAATCTTAGGATAAGCCACCAAGACACAAAGGCACAAAGGAAAAACATGGATTTAAAGTTTTAAAGTAGATTCATAAACCTGAATCTTGAAGATAGAATAGAAAAAAGCCATTAAAAAACTTCTGTATCATGACTTCTGAATTCTAATTCAGTGTCTTTATTACTGAGCCTTAGGTAAAATTTAACGCCATGGACTACCCAAAGCTAAGATACGTTGAAGCCTTTCCCGTAGAGGCTCAGGGGCAGAAGCTTGTTTGCTTAAGAGATCCACAGAATTTAAGCGGGAAAATTCTTTTTGTTTCATCCGAAGCCCTTTTTATTATCAGCCTTTTTGATGGTAAACATTCAATTCTTGATATTCAAGAAAAGTATATGAGACAGTTTAAAATTCTCATTTTCCGAGACGAGATTCAAGGATTAATTAATCAATTGGATGAAGCCCTGTTGCTCGACAGTGAAAACTATAGAGGTTTCAAAAAGAAGCTTGAAGAAGAATTTAAGAATTCCAGTGTGAGGGAATCAAGTCATGCAGGACTGTCGTACCCTCAAGAGGCAAATGAGGTTAAAAATTGGCTTAGCTCATTCTTTGAAAAGGCTGAGCAGTCTCATCCACCTAAGTCCGATGATGGGAAAATCAACGGGATAATTTCTCCACACATAGATTTTAGAAGGGGCGGACGCTCTTATGCTCTTGCATACAGAGAATTAATTAACAGATGTGATGCAGATCTTTTTATAATTTTTGGAACCTCCCACTTTGCTGATGTACAAAACCCATTCATTCTTACTAAGAAAAACTTTAAAACTCCTTTTGGTGAAGTCGAAACAGATACTGAGATTGTGGAAAAGCTGGTTGAACGTTACGATTGGAATCTTTTTGAGGGTGAAATCACACACCGCACGGAGCATTCAATCGAATTCCAAGTTGTATTCCTTCAATACCTTTTTAGAGAGAGTAAAAAATTTAAGATAGTCCCAATTCTTTGTAATTCATTTTTTAGAATGATCCAAGATGGAGATTCACCAAAAAACGATGAAAAGATTACAGGCTTTCTTAACATTATTAGAGAAACTACAGAAATCCTTGGGAATAGAGTCTTTGTTATAGCTGGCGCAGATCTAGCTCATGTAGGACTGAAATTCGGCGACCCTGAGCCCGTATCTCAATCCACACTAACATGGATAAAACAGAGAGATCTGCTGAGCCTTTCATTCACTGAAAATCTTAACCCCGAGGGATTTTTTAATTCTATAAAAGAGGAAAAGGATAAGAGAAAAATATGCGGTCTTTCCCCGATTTATGCACTTCTTTCTACTATAAAGGCAGAGAAAGGGAAAATACTGGATTACGATCAGGCCCTCGAGCCTGATACAGGCTCAGTCGTTAGCTTTGCAAGCGTGGGGTTTTACTCCTAACCAAATTCAGCCACTAAGACACAAGGCACAAAGAAAAAATATGACTTTCCAACTACTATCAGAAAGAGAAGAGACGATTGCTCAAAAGATTGTAGATGCTGCCTATGCTGTACATAAGAAATTAGGACCAGGGTTGCTTGAAAAAGTTTATGAAGTATGTTTTTGTCATGAACTATCCAAACGAGGGTTAAAATATCAAAGGCAGGTTGATATCCCAATAATATACGATGGAATGGTATTTGATGAAGGACTACGAATAGACGTCCTGGTGGAAGACTTGATCATTTGTGAACTACAAGCGGTAGAGGAGATGAATCCTGTGTGGGAAGCTCAAATACTTAGTCACTTAAAATTGGCCGGCAAGCGTCTTGGTTTCCTTATCAATTTTAACGTGCCAGTTATCAAAGATGGAATTAAAAGAATTATTCTTTAACTTAGTGTCTTAGTGCCTTTGTGGCAGATAATTCCAATGCTGAATGACCTCTTTATAATAGACGCGCACGAAGATATAGCATATCACCTAAGCTACTTTAATAGGGATTTCGTAAATCCCTCCATTCCATGCATGATTACACTACCCTGGTTAAAACAGGGAAACGTCAGATTGGTTTTTAACACAATCTTCGTCCCTGCAGAATTTAAACCTCATAAGACACTAGAAATCGCTCTTCACCAATTATCAATCTACGACAGGATATATGACGAGCACAACGACGATATTTTTCAGGTAAAAAACACTGGTGACCTATTCAGGCTACAAAAAGATTCAAGAATCGGGTTTCTTACACTGATGGAAGGAGCCGATCCTATACAGGAGCCTAAAGAATTAAACGACTTTTACGAAAGAGGTATTAGGATTATAGGGCTTACTTGGAATGACCAAAATCAATACGCATCGGGTAATAACACAGATTCAGGTCTGACAAAAGAGGGGCTAGAGTTAATCAAACGAATGAATGATTTAAGAATTACTCTTGATTTATCTCATCTTAACGAAAAATGCTTTTGGGAAGCTATAGATCTCTGTGAGACTATACCAATTGCTTCACATTCAAATGCCAGAAGTCTTACAAACCATCCAAGAAATTTAGAAGATGATCAACTCCGTGCAATCTCAGAAAGAGGCGGTGTAATTGGGCTTGTGTTATACAACCACTTTCTAAGAACAAGCTGTGAAAATCCCACCTGTGGTGAGGAAAATCGAACCACACTCGAAGATATATTTGCCCATGGAGATTACATAATAAACTTATGTGGCGAAGACCATGTTGGAATCGGAAGCGATTTAGATGGGGCAGGAGTCGATGATTTTCCGCAAGATATTCACACCATAGCCGACTTGCCAAAGATTGGAGAATTTTTTCTCAAAAAGGGCTACTCAGAAGAGCGTGTTAGGAAAATTATGGGTGGTAATTTCCTTAGAGTTTTGAAAAAGAATTTATAGTTATTCATTCCCTCACCACCATCCCTGGCGCTTCGCCCAACGGAAGATCAATGCCACGATAATCAGCATCGCTACAAGCACAATGCCAATCTGGACGATGCTGCTCTTCTCGAACACAATGATGTTCATCCCATAAATCGAGGCTACAGCGGTTACCGGCAGAAGGAGCACGGTAATGAGAGCCAGCCGCTCCATCGCAAAGTTGAGCTTCGTAATGGCACGGTTTTGGTAAAAGTCAATAACGCCTTGGAGGAACTCTACCTCTCCGTTACAGATGCTTCGGATACGCTCGAACTGGTCTACGATGTCCTCAATGAAGAAGCGTTCCTCGGTCGGGATGAACCGAGGCGCAAGCGTGGCTAACCTTGCATATATCTCTCGGCTATGCGCGGCGATAGTCCGAACCGTGAGAAGCTCGTGCCGAAGGTGAAACATTGCTTCGAGGACCTGCTCAGAGCTGTTAATGTTGCCCTCCACGACCTGCCGCTCGAGTGTGGCTACCTTACTGGCGAGGGCTGATACAAGTGCTTCCGTGTGGCGTGTTAGAGCGGAGACGATTGTATAGGACAGCTCTGCAGGTAAATGTGGGTGATAGCGCCCCGCCTCGATTCGCTGCAGTACCGTACGTGTCTCACGGAGAGCGGCGTCGAGCAGGACATCCTTGTCGAAGGGACCGTGGACGGTAACCAGATAACGCCGTCCAACAAACTGCTTGAGTTCGAGGAGATGGATGTGGCCAGCGCTTTCCGGCTCGGGGGCGTGCAGTATCACAAATAGATGGTCGGTGTACACGTGGACCTTCGGGACATGAGTCTGTTTGCGGCAGTCCTCTAGGGCGAGGTGATGGAAGCCAAACACCTCCGACAGAATCCGGCTTGCCTGTTCGTCACACTCAGGAATGTCTACCCATATGAACCCGTCCTCGCGTGTAAGCAGGGATTTCAAGTCTTCAAATTTATGCCGCTCAACCCCCGCTGTGGAAATCAAGTGTATGTTCATACCTCCACATCTCCTGAAACGATCTGCTTTGCGTTACAAATTGATAAGCAATAGTGGTATAGCGCTCAAGCGGAAATCTTTATAAAATTCGTCATCGCTGGTCAGTATACAACAAACGTTCCTTCTAAATCAATTGCTTTGAAAACTCCCGGAGCAGACTAGGAATAAATTTAAGGTTTTACTAAGTTGGATGATATACCTAAAAGATGTGCAATTATCTTTTTTCTCGTGCTATTTATCTCTCCTCAAATTGCAAATAAGAATTGTCACAATCGCAACTATAGCAATAAATACAGACTAAAAGCTGCAGAAGTAACACCTCCTCGATTAGATTTTTAAACCGAGGAATAAGTCTTCCTATAGTTTTGCTAAAATTTATGTTATAAAATGTAAAGGGGGAATAGGAAATAAGTAGAGGGTAGGCTGGTAAATCTTAAAGAAAGGAGGGGAAAATATGTGGGATAAGAAGGAATCAGGGGTTAAATACCCCAAGGATAGGAAGGAACTAGGAGTTAAATATCCTGAGGATAATAGGGAATCAGAGGTTAAATACCCTGAGGAGATACCCGTTACACCCCAGGTTCGGAAGCTCAGCAATCCAGAGAGAGGAGAAGTAGTGAAAATCGGAAAATCGATTTTCATAAAGGGGGAAGTATCGGGAGGGCAGGATTTAATTATTGATGGCAGGGTAGAGGGAGAGATTCAACTTAAGGAAAATCAGGTGACGATTGGAGAAAACGGGAAAATATCAGGTGAAATACATGCCAAAACTATAGTCATCCACGGTGAAGTAGTCGGAAATATGTTTGCAGGAGAGAAGCTGGAGATTAAGGCTTCCGGGGCTCTAAAGGGGGACATCACCTCACCTAGGCTGATTATTGATGACGGGGCTTATTTTAAAGGGAGCATAGATATGATGGAAGTAGATGGGCAGAAGAGGCTCGAGAGACCTGCAACAGAGATTCTAGAGGTAGTTAAGAGCGAGGTGTAAATTTTTAATATTAATTGGGCAATGAGGAATCCGTCAACGGATGAGAAACGGATTAACGGATGCCGTTAGCAGATTCAGGTAACGGAGTGAATTAGTCATTGGTTATTTTTCGTTCGATTCCTTTTGTCTAACGACAAATGACTAACGACCAACGACGAACTATTATGAGTGAAGTATCTATCTCAAGAAAAAAGGGCATGGAAAGAGAAGGACAGATTCATTCAACGGCTATTCTAAAAACCTTCATAAAGGAAATGACACTGCTTCCAAAGTCAATTATCTTAGACTTAGGATGTATTTGCGACTCAAATATTGAACTTTTTACACATCTAGGGTGCAAGGTGTTTGTAAAGGATCTCCTGAATGCTAACGCCCGAACATGGGCAGATTCGGGTGGTATGGGAGAAATCAGTGTAGATGAGGTACAAATTGATTTTGAATACCCTGAAAACCTCTTTGACGGAATTCTCCTATGGGACATATTTGACCACTTTGATTTTGAAGACGCTCGGCTTTTAATAAATAATGCCTGGAGGATATTAAAGGAAAAGGGATGGGCTCTAGCCCTTTTTCGTCCTGCAAATCCAACCCCCTTCAATACCATAACAAGATACAGGATAATCAGCTTAGGTGAGATAAGGTATGAAACCCTGCCACTTATAATTCCGAGGAATAAAATCTATTATAATCGAGACGTAGCCGACCTTTTTAGCGACTTCTCTTCCTACACCTCCTATATACTCAAGAATAGATGGAGAGAGGTTATAGCAAGAAAGTGAGCTAGCCGTTAACTTTAATAACCTACGAATGAAGGTTGCCACAATTTCGGCAGTAGCTATAAAAGTGATTAACTATTCAAAAGACGGCTATATCTTGCGGTCACTTCATTTCTAATTTTAGCTGTATACTTTCAGTTCAGATTGTCTATTTAAATTCTATTACATTTATCTGTATCGATCAATTTAATCCATTCGATGTTGACAAAGCACTCAGTATAATGTCTCCGTCAGTAATTTTGCCGAATCTAAACGACTCGAAAGTGGTTGGTGCTCTTTTTTGTGCGTCCGCTCGAATGCGTGGTTGGGAGAAACTGTTAATTCAAGACCTTGTATCTGACACTGACTTGGTGTCATTCACGATTCAAGGCCTGACCCTGGACCTTTTTCAAATTAGGTGAATATAGTTATTTTATTTTCTTGTGCTTATTGAAACATGCATTAATAACGCAAAAAAAACATTGTGTGGGGTCAGGTCTCAACGGGCTGTTGCCCAAATCCTCTTACAAAAAGTTTTAAAATTGATATAATGGGGGGAAAACTTAAAGGAGGATAAAAGCCACCAGCCATGATGAGTTATCAAGACCCTCCCCAGAGGAAATTGTTTTATATAGGGATCAATCTAGATAAAAGGATAAGAAAGGATCATCCACTGAGGAAGATAGGGAACTAATAGATTTTGATTTTATATACAAGGAGGTAAAGGATAAATACGGCTATAATGGGAACGAATCAATACCTCCACCAGTAATACTCAAATTGAAGTTGTTATTGGTTCTTTACAATGTGAGGTCTGAGAGAGAATTGATGGACACATTAGCAGAGAGGCTTGACTGGCTATGGTTTTTAGACTTTGATCTTGACACAGAGATACCGAATCACAGTGTGTTATCGAAGGCTAGAAAGAGGTGGGGAGAAGAGGCATTTAGGAGTTTTTATGAGAGGGTAGTATGGCAGCGTACTGAAACAAGTTCAGCACAAGTAGTGGAGAAGGGTTTGGTAGATGGGAGGAAGATATTTATGGACTCGAGCTTGATACAAGCGGACGCATCAAATAACTCAGTAGTGGATAGGAAATCCCTTAAGCGATATTTAAACGAGAGTTACAAGGAGCTTGAGAAGAGATTGGAGGGAGATGGTGAAGAAGAAGGCAATGATGACAACGAAGGTGGAGGAGTAAATAAGCGATATATATCCACAACGGATCCTGACTCAGCAATAGTAAGGACGAGTGGGAAGGCGAAGCTAAGGTATCAGACCCATAGAACATTGGACAGCGCCTATGAGGTAATAACAGCAACTGAGGTAACACGAGGGGATGTAAATGAAGCACAGAAGATGCTTTGGTTAATAGATACACATCAACTAAATACAGAGACAAACGTAGAGACAGTGGTAGCAGATAGCAAGTATGAGACGATTAATAATTACTTGGGTTGTTACGACAGAGGTATAAGAGCTCATATATCTGATTTAAAGAAAGTACAGGGCAATAGTGGTTTGAGAGGATATATATTTTCAGATGAGATGTTTATATACGATAATGAGACAGATACTTACACATGTCCTTCGGGGAAGAAACTCATGCCGAAGTCATTACATATGAATAGAGAGAGCATGGATTATGCGGCTTTAAGGAGTGATTGCAGGGTTTGTGATTTAAGACCACAGTGTACACGAAATAAAGCAGGCAGAACGGTAAAGAGACATCTGCGGCAAGAGGAACTTGAATATATGAGGGCTTTAGCTAGAACAACAATATCTAAAAAAGATATAAAGACAAGGCAGCGGGGTCTGGGGTAGCTATCAAGAGGGAGGGTATTTAGGGAACCTCACTTGATGGAGAGGTCGTTTGCCAGAGCAAAGAGGTACGGATATGATAGGGCGAGGTGGAGGGGGTTATGGAGGGTAAGGATACAAGAGTATCTTATAGCTTCGATTCAGAATATTCAGATATTGTTAAAATATGGGACTGATCCAAGAATAGCATTGGCAGTTAAGAGGGTGAGAGAGGAATTCAATGGGAAATTAAAGAGTTTGTTTAAAAGTTCCAATCAATATTTATTGCAATTTTTCCAATTGTTGAAATCTGAATTAGAAAGAGACTTGTTATTGAGAACTATTTGATTTATAAAAAACTTTATTTGAGCAACAGCCCGTTTAGCGTTGACTCAACCGCTCAGGGTGACACAACATGTACAACTACGCAGTATGGTGTTTTCCTCGGTAATATTAGGTTTCGGGTAGGCATGGATGAAATCCAAAAAGGATGGATTTAAGGTATATAGATTAGGCATAATTGATTATCCAGATGCACTAAACCTCCAGCTCTCTCTTCTTGAAAAGAGAATGAAAGAAGAAATTGAGGATGTACTCTTACTTCTTCAGCACCCACCAACTTTCACAATGGGAAGAAGTGGTAAGACCGAACATCTTCTTTCAAACATAGAAGAACTAAAAAAAAGAGGTATCCACTTTGAGGAAATAAGTAGAGGGGGAGATATAACATATCACGGTCCAGGACAGTTGGTTGGATATCCAATTATAGATTTAAATAAATTCAAGCGTGATATTCGCCAGTATCTTAGAAACATAGAAGAGATGCTTATTCTCACCTTAAACGATTTCAACATTAAGGCACAAAGAAGAGAAGGCCTTACAGGAGTATGGGTAAACGATGAAAAGGTCGCATCAATTGGAGTCGGAATAAAGAGATGGATTTCATATCACGGATTCGCTCTTAATGTAAATACCGACCTATCATATTTTGATATGATAATTCCATGTGGAATTCCGGGAGCAAAGATGACATCCATGAAGAAGATTTTGGCAGAAAAAGGGAATCTAGAAATGACAGAAGTAGAATCAAGCATTATAAATGCGTTTTCAAAGGTGTTTGATCGAGTGCTACTTACAGAGATAACTTCAGATGACCTATCCTTATCTACCTAAAAAACCTTCTATCCCACCTATACTTTTAACCCACTCTTCAAGACGCCTTAGCCCTTCTTCGAGGTTTAGATTTGGATGGTATCCCAGTTGCCTCTTCGCTTTCTCAATACTATAAGTCCTACTTCCTGCTAGAGACGCAACAGCAAATTTCGTTAAGAATGGAGGCTTGTTAGATCTTACTATCTTATACACTAGCTCAATTATAGAAGCTAACCCATAGGCTAAAGAATAAGGAACCGTTATTCCAGGTGACCAATCTATACCAACTGTCTTTAGAAGAAGTGATATAAAGTGTCTGTTGTCTATTCTTATGCCGTCGTTTATAAAATAAATATTTCCAGCTACATTCTCCTTCTCTCCTGCGAGTATGAGTGCTTCAACTAGGTTTTCTACATAGCATGGTATAACCCATTTATCACCCTTTCCTACAAAGATAAGAATCCCCTTTTTTGCAGCCCTCACTACCCTTGGAAGGATCACCGTATCTCCAGGACCCCACACAGCAGAAGACCTCAAAATAACTGTTTCTAATCCGGTCTCAACGAAATATTTACTCACTAGCTTTTCTGCTTCTGCTTTTGTTTCATTGTATGGGTCTTTATAACTAGCTGGATAAGGATAGCTCTCGTCAACATTATCGAGATCATGTATTTTCCAAAGATTGTAGCTCCATAACACGCTTGAGGCGCTTAAAAATACAAACCTCTTCACACCATTCTCTACCGATGCTTTTAGTAAATTTTCTGTTCCTTCTACATTAACCCTGTAAAATTCCTCTTTTGATCCCCAATCTGACACAACTGCCGCTAAGTGATAGACTACATCGCCACCTTTTGTAATCTCCTTTAATGCTCTAAGGTCTGAGAGGTCTCCGTAGTGAAGTTCAACACCTAAACTACTGAGTGCTTCTACCCTACTTGTGCTTCTCACCAAACATCTGACCTTGTAACTCCTAGCAATCAAGCTGCTTAGAAGGTTTTTCCCAATAAAACCTGTACCTCCCGTTAATATTGCTATCATTCTTTTAATCACAATCTTTCATGATAAAATTTCACCATACAAAAATTATTGCCTTCATTAAAATCTTAGTACCGTTAAAACTCTTAAAAGGTAAAAATAGCAAAAAGAGAATTAGTTAGAATCATTATTTTAGTGGCTTATGTAAATAAGCAGTTGATTAAATATCTAAGATTGATCATAGTAAATCATATTATTTTATGGAGGGGAAATGATTTCATACGCAGCTTACAAATTAATACACATCCTTGGCATCATGTTCTTGTTACTTTCATTAGGAGCATATTTGATTCTTTCTATGAATAAATCGGAAAAGGGTAAGAAGCTTGCAGCAATAACCCATGGCATATCGGTTCTTATAATCCTTGTTGCAGGCTTTGGTCTACTTGCTCGACTTGGTTACCTTAGTGTTGACCCCTGGCCTATTTGGGTATGGCTTAAGGTTACTATTTGGTTAATACTTGCTCTAATTATTATACTCATAAAAAGAATGCCTGAGCTAATACCAGCTTTATGGTTTTTAATTCCAATTCTAGGTGGACTAGCAGCGTACTTTGCAATTTATAAGGTAAGCTTTTGATATAATAGCCACAGAGAACACAGAGAAGATAGAGAAAGAATAATAAATAAACTTTTTATTTCATCTTCTATCTGGGCCCTCTGGTTAAATAATTACTAATTGAAATTCGTAACATAAGGTAAAGCATAATGAACAACCGAAAAACAGAAGAAGCCTGGAATTATCATAATAAAACCAAACACCCCGGAATGCCAACTCATTACTTAGACTGGGCGAACCAGCCTATTCCCTTTAAGATTTATACAACACTCGATCCAATTGAGATTCCTACCGACCTACCTCCTTCTAACGTTCCAGCCATAACTGCAATATCAAACAATGTCCCAGTTACAAGTGATGAATGTATACCAGATTTAAGAACCCTTGGACGCTTGCTTTACCTATCGGCTGGCATCACAAAAAAAGTAAACTATCCGGGGGGTGAAATTCATTTTCGCGCTGCTGCGTGTACCGGAGCCCTATATCATATTGATTTGTATATCGTAACTAGGGACATTGAAGGGCTTGAAGCTGGTGTTTATCATTTCGGTCCGCATGATTTTTCATTAAGAACGCTTCGTAAAGGGAATTTTCTAGGCGTTATCATGAGTGCCACTGGGGAAGAGTCGGCAATAACCAAAGCACCTATCACAATTATTACAACAAGCACATTTTGGCGAAATTCTTGGAAATATCAGTCCCGCGCATTCAGGCATACCTTTTGGGACAGTGGCACAATCCTGGCTAATTTATTAGCTGCGGCTTCAGCATACAAGATTCCTGCAAAAATTATCACGGGTTTTGTTGATTCAACAATAAATAATCTGCTCGGACTTGACACCAACCGCGAGGTAGCGGTTTCTCTTGTGCCGCTTGGAGATACAGAGAAATCCATTCAAGCAAAATCTGAAGAAATAGAGACAATAAGTTATGAAACCATGCCGTTATCTAAAAAGGAGATTGATTATCCTCTCATTAGATCTATACATCAGGCTTCTTCACTTACGAGTGAAGAGGAGGTAAAGGAGTGGAGAACTGGAACTCCAGAATCTACACTACCCGAGATTAGCGGCAGGCTCTTTCCACTTGATTACAATCAGGATAAAGAGATTGGTCAGATTTCAAAAACATTAGAAGAAACAATTCTAAAACGTGGGTCTACACGTCAATTCGCTCAGACCTCAATTACATTTAAACAACTATCTAACATACTATATCATTCAACTAGCGGAATTCATGCAGACTTCCTCATTCCATTTGGTTCAACTCTTAACTATATGTATCTAATTGTTAATGACGTTGAAGGAATCCCAAAAGGAGCCTATTTTTACCATCACAATGAGAACGCCCTTGAGTTGCTAAAGGAAGGTGATTTTAGAGATGATGCTCGGTATCTAGGACTTGGCCAGGACATACCAGGGGAAGCAAGTGTGGATGTTTTCTTTCTCAATGACTTAAACCAAGTGCTCGAAAAATTTGGCAACCGAGGCTACCGAGTAGCCGAGCTTGAAGCAGGCATTATCGGAGGAAAGCTCTACCTTGGGGCCTATGGCCAGGGTCTTGGTGCAAGTGGTCTCACATTTTTTGACGATGATGTAGTTCGATTTTTCTCCCCACATGCTGAGGGCAAAAGCGTTATGTTCCTCGTTGCACTCGGTAAATCAGTAAAAAGCAAGTCATCAAGATAAACAGATCAGCATTCTATTATAGATTGATATTCTTAGATTGCGAAGAACAAAATATTGGGAAGATCCGAAATCTCTATAATCCGTATAGTATTTATTTTTATAATAAAATAAGTTTAAATATTGTTCGGGTTAAAGAATCATGAAAGAGATAAGTTACGTCGTTTATCAAGAAGGAGAGTATTACGTAGCTCAGTGTTTAAATGTTGATGTATCCTCATTTGGTGAAACTATTGATGAGGCTATAAGTAATCTTAAAGAAGCTGTGGAATTATATGATGAATGTTAATACAACGTAGTTTCTCGCTCCTTCCCCACTCGTGGGGGAAGGTCGGGATGGGGGGTAATACCATAAGTATAATAAGTCTTCAATGCATTCGTTTATTACAATCGTTGTAACAGTATTATCGTTTATTTCCTCTTCTAAACCCGTCTTGCCATCACTTGATGGGTTCATTTATAGAATTAAAGTTGCTAAATAAACCCTCATTTTTTATCACAAACTTAATGTACTAATTTTTCTATCTATAGAATGCTCGAATTTTAAATAAAGCCTGATCATCTTAATGTGCTCTTAATTTAGTTAATATATAATATTAAAACCTCAAAATCGGAGACGCCGATGAGTAATTCAAAAATTGAAACCCTAAAAGCCTTAGTTGAAAAAAATCCAAATAATCCCCTTGGAAGATATGGGCTTGCGAATGAGTACCTAAAATTGGAGATGTACGAGGAAGCAATTAATGAAATTAATGCATACTTAAAACTCAAAGATGATGAGGGTGCAGTTTATAGAATACTTGGAGAGGCACTACTTAAACTTGGGAGAAAGGAAGAAGCAAAAGAAGCCTACAAAAAGGGAATCGAAACTGCTGAGCGTCATGGCCATCCAGGAATGGCAGCGGAGTTTGAAGAAACACTTGAGCTTATTGATTAAGCGGTATTACAATATACCAACTACTAGCAGAGGTAATACAAAAATGATAACCGTACCTAAACTCATATTAGAGGATGCAAAAATCGTTCTTGAAGGAGCGGAAAAGAAAGCTAAAGAAATTGGTGTTGATATGGATATTGCGGTTGTGGATGATGGTGGGAATCTACTAGCTTTTTATAGAATGGATAAGGCTAAGATTACAAGCATCGATGTTGCAATTAATAAGGCATTTACCGCTGCTGGTGCTAGAAAGGCTACACACGAATATGCAGAGATCGCAGGGGCAGGAGGCCCCGCCTTTGGTATCCATGTCAGTAACCGAGGAAGATTTATGATATTCGGCGGCGGGCTTCCAATTTTCGTAGATGGTCACATAGTAGGAGGAGTTGGATGCAGTTCAGGCTCTGTTGAAGAGGACAGAATCGTAGCCCAAGCAGGGATTGATGCCCTTATGAAACACCTGAAGAAAGGTTAGAATGCCTTCAGAGTTTACGTGTCAAAACCCCTAGGCCTGCTTTCTTCTCATCACCACACGGTAGATAAGAAGAAGTACAATTGAGCCAATGATGGCTATAATCAGGCTGCGGAAATTAAAACCGGTAACTTCTCCAAACCCGAGAAGCGTTCCAATGTAACCGCCAACGATAGCTCCAATAATTCCTATAACAATTGTTACTATAATACCCCCCGGGTCTTTTCCCGGAAGAATCCACTTAGCGAGAGCCCCTGCTACTAGTCCCAATATTATCCAAGAAATAATTCCCATGATACTTCCTCCTTTCATTTGAATAGGTTTAAGACAAGCACTATTATTGTCTATTAAAGATTAAGCACTTGTCAATAAACGCGTTGATCATATGTGTTGATCACATGCTAATTATTTTATGTGCCCCTTTCCTTTAATTTATCTATTTCATTTCTAAAATTGTATTGCAATAGCGGTAATAAGTTTAGTATTTCTATCATAATTGTCCTGCATATTCATATATAATATTTACTTATGAAACCTAAGAGAATAGTTTCACTTTGTCCGAGTAATACAGAGATTCTTTTTGCTCTTGGCTTGGTTGAGAGCATCGTAGGAGTTGATAGTCACTCAGATTACCCTACTCAAGTAAAAGAACTGCCTAGAGTTGGAACGGATCTTAGAATCAATATGGAAAAGGTCAAAGCCTTAGAACCTGATTTAGTTGTTGCCTCCCTAACAGTCCCCGGCATGGAAAGAAATATCGAGGCTTTAGAAAAAACGAAACTCTCTTATATTATTCTTAACCCGCACAACATAGAAGAAATCATAGAAAATATCTTAATGCTCGTTGAGATTACAAACACGCTAGAAGAAGCGCAGAGACTAGTAGACGAAATAAAAAACACAGTAAATTCTATAAAACTTCAAGTACAAAAAATCCAATACAGGCTCAAATTGTATTGGGAATGGTGGCCTAAGCCCATTATCACAGCATGCCGGCATAGTTGGGTAAATGATATGAGCGAAATTGTTGGAGGAATGAATATCTTTTCCAATATTGAAAAAACAAGTTCAATAGTAGAAGATTCCGATATTCTTAGCTTAGATCCCGACATCCTACTTATATGCTGGTGCGGTGAAAAGATGCAAAATAGAATGAGTATAGACAAAATACTTACAAGACCTGGATGGGAAAATATAAAAGCCATAAAAGAAAAAAGGGTCTACTGCGTTCCTGAATCACTTTTCGGACGACCGGGCCCTAGAATTATAGATGGATTAAAATTACTTTCTCAGATTGTTCATCGTTCGACTGAGGCTCACGAACGTCCAGAGATATTTGGTAGATTTGAGATATAGATTCTTTTGGATTTTTAGCCACAGAAGACACAGAAAGAAAAAACAAAAATTTATTTTTTAAAATCTTTTCTCTATGATCTCCGTGCTCTCTGTGGCAAAGATAATCTTATGAACAAACCGAAGATCGAACTTCACAAAATAGAAAAAAACAAAAATGGAATTACAATTTTAAAAGATATAAACCTTAAATTCTCCTCAGGAAAAAGACACATTCTCATAGGACCCTCTGGTGCAGGAAAGACAACCCTTCTGAGACTTTTAAATCGCATGGACGAGCCAACTTTTGGTGAGATTTTATATGAGGGAAGAAATATCAAAGATATTCCGGTCTTGGAGCTGAGACGTAGAATTGGAATGGTTTTCCAGATCCCTATAATATTTGATGGAAGCGTCAAAGACAACCTAACTGTTCCCTATCGTCTAAGAGTTATCCCAAGCCCTATAAAACAAGATGACTTAATAAAGATTTTAGAATTATCAGGACTTCAAAGCGATTATCTTGAACGAAAGGCTTCTGAGCTTTCTGTAGGAGAAAAACAACGTCTTACTGTAGCAAGAGCCCTCATAAATAAACCTGATGTGCTTCTTCTAGATGAACCAACCTCCGCTTTAGACCACGCTGCTGGGATAAAGCTTCTTGAATCGATTAAGGAGTTAAATGAAGTCTTAGGGCTTACAATTATAATGGTTACGCATCAGCTTGAATATGCAAGTCTTTTGGGCGGCCGAATTATTCATCTAGTAAATGGAACTATAGTTAGAGAACAGGAAAGCGAAGATTTTTTCTTAAATTCGGAGATTATTTAAACGTAGGAGAAAACACATGGAAGGACTCAATTTTAACCTAATTGATATCAGCTACTTAGATTTAATAATAAGCCTTGGTTTGATTATAGTAGCTGCTGGAATTTCAAAATGGCAGGGTATGTATTTAGAAGGTGATTTAATAGTAGGAGCTGTCAGAACCTTCATACAGCTACTTGCAGTAGGATATATACTTAAATACATATTTGCTTTCGATCGTTGGTATCTAATTATATTCATAATTCTTATTATGATAATAATAGCATCTCTAACTGTGACACAAAGGCAGAAAAAAAGAACAATAGAACTTCCATTTATTGTCGGGTTCGCAATGACTGCAGGTTCTGGAATCACTGTTTTTGTTGTTACTCAAATACTTCTTCAAATTAAACCCTGGTATGAACCACATTATCTAATACCACTTGCAGGAATGGTAATAGGTAACAGCATGAATGGGTCAACACTGGCAATCGACAGGATTGATTCAGAGATAAAATCTAGGAAAATGGAGATTGAGGCCTATTTGGCACTCGGAGCGACGGCAAGACAAGCTGCAGGAGCCTCTATAAGAGCTGCTATGAGGGCGGCAATGATTCCAACTATTAATTCTATGATGGTTGTAGGTATTGTTGCTCTTCCTGGTATGATGACGGGTCAAATACTGTCTGGAACTTCACCGTTAATAGCTGTTAAGTACCAAATCATTATCATGTATATGATAGCTCTTTCTGTAGCTATTTCGTCATATCTCCTTACAAACATTAGATTTAATAGATACTTCACATCTGACCATCGCCTAAAAGAAGAGAGCTTATGAATAGGTATTGTATTATTTGTGAGTTAATTAATATTGCATAGGTTTTTTTTCTTTGGTATAATAAAAGACTAAATTTGATTTAAAACCAAGGAGGAGGTAAATAAAATGAAGAATGTAAAGACCGTAGCTTTATCTCTTATGGTCGTTTTTTCGTTAGTACTTTTACTAGCTGGTTCCGGCGTTGCACAAATGCAGGATATGGAGGGCAATGTTATTTGCGTTGAGGTAGATGAGAAAGGTAATACCGTTGCTAAGGAGCAATTTACTGAGTGTAAAGGGGCATTCGTCCTTGTAGGAAAAGATGGCAAGTTATACTCTGTTTCTGGAACTGAAGAACAAATGAAAATGATGGCAAAAACCCCTAAGAAAAAGGTTAGCGGACAAGTTAGTGGTAGTCAGAGGGCTTGGGTCATCTATGCAACACCAACAGATGTCCAGAAGGGCACAGAACAAACCGTAACAGGTAACATTGTTTGCTTGCTTCCTAGTTATGAGAAAGGAAACGTTACTCCGATGGTTGGAACTGGACCTTGTAACGAGGCTGTGCCGCATGCGCATGTTGTAACTACTGCGAGCGGACAGGTTTATATATTAAGTGGTTCTGAGGACGCAATTAGTAGCATAGAAAAGAGCCCTCAGAGAACAAATGTAACGCTAAGTGGAAAGGTTACAGGGAATCAGGGAGCTTGGATTCTTTATGTACAGTAAGCTATAGTTTGACTAACAATATTAAGAGGGTTTTAGTATCATCTAAAACCCTCTTTTTCATTACCTCTCAAATAGAGAGTTATTTGCTTTAGAAAGCGAATAAACATTTTTATTTTTTCCTGATACCAAGTTTCTTTATTAGAGATCGAAACAAACTTGGATTTATACCCAGAATTGAGGCATCACCTCCTTTACCCTATCAATTATTCAATTCGTCTCTTCTAAAATACTAAGGATATAGTTCTGTTCAATATCTTCTAGCGACCTTAAGCTAGAAGTATTTAGACTTGTATCCAAACCCAATATAGACTCATCGATTTGGATTGCAGTAATAGCAAATAGACCCTTAATTGTTTATAATAATTAAAATGTGTTAATACCATGGAGAATTCCCCATGATTGAGAAGCAGAGAATGACTGAATATGTAATGGATTTGATCAAGATAGACAGCCTATCTCGTAGAGAAAGAGAAGTTGGTCTTAAACTCAGGAAAGATATAGAGGAGATCGGGGCAAAATGTTTTTTTGACGATGCGGGCAAAATTGTTCAAGGAAACATCGGGAACCTTATTGCAAAGATAAGGGGTAATGAACCTGATTCTAACCCTATTTTACTGTCAGCACATATGGACACGGTAGAACCCGGCGAAGGAATTAAGCCACAGATAAAAGATGGAATAATAAAAAGTGATGGCACTACCATTCTTGGCAGTGACGATAAAAGCGGCTTAGCAATAATTGTCGAGGTTCTTAGAACGCTAAAAGAAAAAAATACCCCTCACGGTGATATAGAAATTGCCTTTACTATCTGTGAAGAAATAGGCCTTCTTGGAGCTAAGCATATTGATATATCTAATTTGAGATCAAAAGATGGAATTGTATTAGACAGTGGTTCTCCAAGCAGTTCCCCCGCTTCACTCGTAACAAAATGTCCCTCAGCTGAGAAACTTGAATTTATAGTACATGGGCTAGAAGCACATGCAGGTGTATGTCCCGAAAGAGGTATGAATGCAATTAAAATAGCAAGCGAGGCCATTGCCAATATGAAGCTCGGAAGAATTGACGCTGAGACAACTGCAAACATCGGCATAATAGAAGGCGGCCTTGCAATAAATATCGTTCCTAACTATGCTCACATCAAAGGAGAAGCAAGGAGCCACAGTGAGGAAAAACTTCGCGCACAGATAGAACACATGAGAAAATGTTTCCATGATGCTGTGGCACGTTATGAAATTACCTTAGAAGGAAGAACATACATTGCAAAGGTTGAAGAAACAATAGATAGAAGTTACGAAAAGATGGATGTCTCAAATGAATCAAAAGTTGTTAAACTTATCAATCAAGCCGTTAAAAACCTTGGGATTAATCTAAAGACTCGTGCTAGCGGAGGCGGTTGTGATGCAAATTACTTTAATAAAAAGGGGATTGAATGTGTAAACCTAGGAACTGGAATGAAAGAAATTCATACTGTAAACGAATATCTTGCATTAGAAGAATTCTACCAAGCTGCCGATATACTCCTTGAGACAATCAGATTAAATGCCCTGATAAGTCCTGCATCTCATTAAACCAGTTACGCTAAGCAGAGTAATGACTCTCAGTTTATGATGCCAACTATTTCAATCTGCTAAGGAAAAATAAGGCGTAGTTATATCCCTAATTAGTGCTAAACATAATGTCTACCGAAAAAATGTACAGAAAAAAAAGAGCCTTAATTATTGTTGATCATGGAAGCTCATTTAAAGAAGCTAATGATATGCTCATAGAAATTGCTAACATGGTAAGACAAAGCTGCAAAGGAGAAATTGACATAGTTAAGCATGCGCATATGGAGCTTGCTAAACCCACAATTTCAGAGGCTTTTAATGCTTCAGTTGCTGAGGGAGCGGAAGAGATTATAGTTCATCCATATTTCCTTTCCCCCGGAATGCATTCTAAAGAGGATATCCCTAATATGGTTAAAGAAGCCGCTAGAAAACATCCCCACATTACTTACACAATAACGGAGCCCCTAGGGATACATCCTAAAATCATTGATGTAGTTTTGGATAGGGTGGTAAAAGCAGATAGATGATCCTAGGAGTTGATCTAGTCTTTTACTCTTTTCAACCATCCTACAAAAACGTCATTTCCCTCAACCTTTACCTCATAAGCAGAAACCGAATGTCCACCCGGATGATCAGGAAGCCCAGTTCTCACATCAAATGTCCAGCCGTGCCATGGACAGGATACTACATAACCAGCTAGTTTACCTTCTCCAAGAGGCCCCCCCATATGTGGGCAAATATAGTTAATCGCATAGAATTCACCATTTGCATTGAAAAGCGCAATAGGCTTTTCGAAAGGGCCCATAACTAATTTCCCATGCCCGGAAGGGATTTCGCTAACTGTTGCTACCTTAACAAAACTAGGCTTAGGCACTGTCCCTACCCCTTTTAGAAATGCTAATAATTTTTCTATTGAATGTTTTTATTAATTCTCTCTATGATTTACACACTGGACAAATCCAAGTAGCGTCATTCTTTTCCGGATGTTTATCGTTACAAGGCGGGTTATATTTGTGAAAATTATTACATTCAAGTTCGTATGCCTCTTTTGAACCTGGGGCATTTTGATAAAAGAATTTAGTGGGGTTTTTTGCTTTAATACATTCATTGGTTTCATTACTCGTTAGGTGTTGCTGTATCCTTGTGTTTAAATCCGTATCAGATCTCCCACAGTAAACAGCCTCATTTTTATCCGTAAATAACACATAAGCGCCTGGCTTTGGAAGCACATGCTTCCTTATCGGAGGCGATGCGAGTGGGTAAGGTCCAAACATATGAATACCCCATTTATATATTTTGTTTTTATTATAGCATTATGACCCTGATTGTAAATGCAACTCTAAGATGTAATTAGGTTTTCTTATAAGGGATCTATGAACTAAAAATTCGATTTCTTGACCTCAGTTAATACAGAGATTATAACTATAAATAATGCAAACTTATAAAGTTATAATATTTGACCTCTTTGACACTATTGTTAACTTCAACCGCTCACTACTACCGGAAGCAGAACTTAACGGCTCTCAGATTAATTCAACTAGCGCAGCCGTTTATAAGTTATTTAAGAAATATTATGAGCACGTTACTTTTGACGATTTTTACTCTGCCTTTCTGAAAAGCTATGAAGAGTTTGAAGAAATGAAAAAAAAAGAAAATTTAGAATTTCACAACAAAGAAAGATTCAAGTTGATGCTAGATAAATTGAACATTAACACAAACTCAGATTCAAACAGACTAGTTGAGGAAATGGTTCTATGTCACATGGGAAAGATTGCAGGTGCTATGGAATTTCCTGAAGAGAACAGAAACACCCTTAACATGCTAAGGAATAGATATAGGCTGGCATTAATCTCAAATCTTGATCATGCTCCAACTGCTTACAAGATCCTAGATAAATTTGGTATAAGAAATTTGTTTGAAAAGATTCTCATCTCAATAGAGGTGGGGGTTAGAAAACCGAACCCTGATATTTTTCTAGAGGCTTTTATTTATCTAAAAATAAAACCCAATGAAGCAATATTTGTTGGAGATAATTTTGAAGCCGATGTTATAGGATCAAAGAATGTTGGAATGGACGCTATTTGGGTTAATAAAGGTAATGAGAAAAATAGGCATGAAATCACTAGTCCCGACTACGAAGTTACTAAATTTACGGAGATAACAAATATCCTTTAAAATGAAAAACCCTGCAGCAAACTGCAGGGTATCAGCATACAAACGGACATTCGCTTCTGTCATTGCGAGGAGCCCTTCGGCGGAGTTTACCCTGAGCGAAGCCGAAGGACTCAGGATAAACTCCGTGACGAAGCAATCTAAAGACGAGATTGATTCAATCTGTTCGCAATGACAACACGGAAACATCATTACAATGACGATAGAAACCCTATAGCAAGCTATATATAATTAGCAAGTTTAAAAACCAAATATGCATAGAATGATGTAACGAACTCATTTTTAGGTATACTTATACTTGCTTTAGATGGCTAATTAATACCTCTTGTTAATAATTCAGCAATTTGAAACACCTGAATATAATCCTCTCATTATTTATATATGATTAACGACTCTCCACAAGAAAGCATAGATTTGTCTTCACTTAGAATTGAACGGGATAGGCCCCCATCCCGAAAGCGTTATTTTCGCCCTTTGATCTGGGGGTTAATTTTTGGAATTCCACTATGTTTAGTGATCCTTTTCACTATAGGTCCCTTCTCTCTTCTAACCCCAGAAGTCTCAACAGCTAGGGCGATTGTTGTGTCCCATTCTCAAGCAGCAACAGTACTTACTGCTTCTGGCTACATAGTAGCCAGAAGCAAGGCTGAAATTTCCCCTAAATCAGTCGGACGCATAGCTTGGATTAATCTTGAGGAGGGCCAGAGAGTTAGAAAAGGAGAACTTGTAGCTCGACTGGAAAACGAAGAGCTTCAGGCAGAGAAAACAAAGGCTCTCGCCAATCTAGAGAATGCTCGGAGGGAATTAGCGAGGCAGAAGTCGCTTTTTACCAAAGGTATAACTACTGAGCAAACCCTAGACAATGCTGAGACAGAGGTTGAAGTTTTTGAGGCTCAGCTTAAAAACGTTGAGGAACAAATCCGTAATACGGAAATCTATGCTCCAATTGATGGGGTTGTAACAGTCAAAAAGGCTTTTTTGGGAGAGACTGTGACCCCACAAGGCTTTGGGGGCGCTGGCTCCGCTGGAGCCACCTTTGCGGTTATCGTTGACCTCAACTCTCTCGAGATGGAAGCGGATATCAACGAGCAAAACTTAGGAAAGCTAAGCCTTGGTATGCCGGCTGAGGTAATACTTGATGCCTATCCGGATTACCTATATAACGCGCGGCTTCGCCAGATTGTGCCTACCGCTGACCGACAAAAAGGATCAATCAAGGTAAAGGTGGAGCTTCTCACCAAGGACGAAAGGGTTCTCCCTGAAATGTCGTGTCGGGTCAATTTCCAGAACTCAGAAGGTCTTCTAGATACAGACGGGAAACAAAAAGTAATGATTCCCTTGTCTTCAGTTGTTGAAAACAATGGGAAAAAGGGGGTTTTCCTTGTTGAGCAGGATACGGCGCAGTTTCGACCGGTTGCACTTGGTTATACAATTGGCTCCCAGGTAGAGGTGAAAGAGGGACTCATAGGAGGAGAGGAACTCGTCGTTGAGGTCGACACTATTCATTTAAAGGATGGACAAAATATTAGGAGGAAAAGCGAGTAGGAGATTTCAATGACTAACCCACTCATTATAGTTGAAAATATTGTTAAGAAGTATCACCGTGGCGCTGAGGAGCTTACAGTTTTAAACAGCCTCAACTTCACGGTACACGAAGGAGAGTTCGTAGCGCTTATGGGACCATCCGGTTCAGGTAAAACCACACTCCTTAATCTGATTGCCGGGATTGACCGCCCTAATTCAGGGTATATATTTGTTGGAAAAGATGAAATCTCCGCTCTGAGCGAGGACAAACTTGCCGAGTGGCGCAGTCGACACATCGGGTTCATTTTTCAGACATACAACTTGATTCCTGTTCTAACCGCCTTTGAGAATGTAGAGCTTCCCCTATTACTTACTCCACTTGGAAAGTCGGAGCGACGAAAACATGTGGAGATAGCACTGTCTATTGTGGGATTGGCAGATCGTATGTCTCACTACCCACGTCAGCTTTCTGGTGGCCAGGAACAGCGGGTTGCTATTGCCCGAGCGATTGTGACGGATCCCACCCTCCTCATGGCTGACGAGCCAACCGGTGATCTGGATGCCAAGAGTGCCGAGGAGGTGCTCATTCTTTTGGAACGTTTAAACAGTGAATTTAAGAAGACGATCATCATAGTGACACACGATCCAAAGGCCGCAGCGCGAGCCAGTCGGCTAGTCCGTTTGGAAAAGGGGATCTTAAAAGAAGACATCCCTACGGAAAGCCTCGATTCGGCCAGATTTGCCGAGGCAGCCAGTGTTTTCGTAGAGGCTAGGCCGAAATGAAATTACTCCCACTCATATTAAAGAACGTATTTCGTAAGAAAGCGCGGGCGATTTTGACGATTGGCTCCATTATTCTTCCCCTTTTAGTTATCTGTCTAATGGGCACCTTTCTTCGCCTACTCGACAGGCCTGATCCGGCAGAGACCCGTGGTATGTTTCGTATAGTAACACGGCACAAAGTGGGACTTGCAAGCCCTTTGCCCATGAGCTACGCAGAAAAGATTCAGCAATTAGATGGTGCGTTTGCAGTAACCAAATTTAATTGGTTTGGTGGCAAATACATTGACAACAGTGCTAGGAATTTTTTCGCTCGTTTTGCTGTGGAACCTGAGACCCTAGTGCAGGTCTTTGATGATGCTACTATTACTCAAGGCTCTGCTACTGATTGGTTTAACGATCGGGCTGGCTCTCTTGTAGGAGAAGACCTGATGAAGAAATTTGGCTGGAGAATAGGCGATCAGATTGTTCTAATTGGGGATATCTATCCTGTTACTATCCAGCTTACCATTAGGGCGGTCTACCAATTACCCGATGGAGATTCGGATGCACTCTTTTTTAACAGGGAATATCTGGAAGAAGCGCTTCCAAGCTTCCAGGGAAAGGTCGGGACAATCTGGACAAAGTGCAGGGATGGAGCAGCAGCCACCAGACTGAGTGACGAAATTGACCAGATGTTTGAGAACTCTCCTTACCCGACCAAAACCGAGACTGAGAAGGCCTTCCAGATGGGCTTTGTTTCCATGCTTGGCAATGTAAAGCTCTTAATCACATCCTTAGGAACCATCGTTGTCTTTGTCATCCTTTTGATCGCTGCAAACACCATGGCACTCTCGGCCCGTGAACGTATTAGAGAGATTGCTTTGCTACGCACGTTGGGCTTCAGTCGGGTTACGATTCTGATGCTGACCCTGGGGGAAAGCCTTATGCTGGCGCTTTTTGGAGGCATCCTCGGCTTAGGGCTATTTGTTGTAGGCTTTAGACCACTCAAGGCTAGTTTGATCAACACCCCTCTTTCTGGCTTTGCAACCGCCATGACCCTTTTTCCCGAAGTGCTCTTGCTTGGTTTAGCAATTACAATTTTCGTCGGTCTTTTCTCAGGACTTGTTCCAGCAATTCAAGCTAGTATGCGCCCCATCACAGAAGGACTTAGACACATAGGCTAATAAAATGGCTATCCCTCTCAAATACAACATTCGGAATCTCTTTGTTCGTAAAATCACAACGGGCTTGACTGTTTTGGGCATTGGCCTTGTAGTAGCGGTCTTCCTATCCGTCATGTCACTTTCTGAGGGCTTAGCTCGTGTCTTCAAGGCATCCGGCTCGACAAGAAACGTTTTAGTTCTTCGCCAAAATTCTCAATCGGAGGTTCAATCAGGCATTTCCCGTAACCAGGTTCCTCTTATCCTCACTCTCCCTGGGATTGAGAAAGATATAGATGGAAACCCCCTAGCCTCTTCAGAACTAGTCGTTATGCTCAACTTGAAAAAGATTGACGGGGGTGCCTCGAACGTAACGCTCAGGGGAATTTCAGAAAAGAGTCCACTTCTAAGACCGCAATTCAAACTGATTGAAGGACGTATGTTCAGCCCAGGTCTCTCAGAGGTCATAGTGTCTAGGAGTATCTCGGAACGTTTCAAAAATTGTCGTCTAGGAGACACCATTCACTTTGGTGTTTACAAATGGAAGGTAGTTGGAATCTTTGACGCCGGTGGAACTGCGCCTGACAGTGAAATCTGGACAGATGTGGAAGGGGCCATGAATAGCTTCAAGAGACCGAGTTACTCATCGGTTCTTGTTCGAACAACAGATAAGGCTTCTCGAGATCAGTTTATCGCAGCCCTAGCCGGCGATCCCCGTCTCGCTCTCGAAGGGAAGGTAGAACGTGTCTACTATGACGAACAGACTTCAACCGCTGCCCCCATTAAGTTCTTCGGAATTTTCATAGGAGTCATAATGGCCATCGGAGCGGGTTTCGGCGCTATGAATACGATGTACGCTGCTGTTTCTACTCGCACAAAGGAAATTGCCATGCTGCGCGTCCTTGGCTTTTCACGCTTGGCTATCTTAACCTCGTTTATCGTTGAGGCACTTTGTCTGGCCCTATTAGGAGGCCTTCTCGGATGTCTATTAGGGATACTTACTGTCGAATTGGCACTTTCAGGAGTGACCGGCACAACCAATTTTACTACCTTCTCCGAAGTTGTTTTTGCATTTCGTTTAACACCTAAAATTCTTCTTACTGGAATTATCCTGTCACTATTTATAGGCCTATTTGGCGGTATATTGCCGGCTACACAGGCAGCGTTTACTAAAATTATCCTGGCTCTTCGGCAGATAGAGTAGATCCTGCAATTTACAAATGAAGAACCTTCAGCAAGCTGCAGGCTATCAACACATATGAGGAAGGATTCATCGTTTTAATCTTCATCTGGAGACCTAAAGGTCTCCGCTACATTTTGAATCATTCATAAAACAAAGAATTGTAGCGGAAGGCTTTAGCCTTCCATAAAAAGTATATTTATTCCATTGCAATGAAGTGGAAACCCCCGCAGCAGGATACAGGGAATTATCAAGTTAAACCACTAAGAAAATTATTAGCTCCTATTCTAATTCAGGAAAATGCTAGAGATTAACTTAAATAACTTTTCTCTCGAAACTAATAGGAATTGGGAAAGAAACCCCATGTAAATCATGTAGAATAATA
>Ga0209751_10000795_pt1 | contig 33384 bp, 29 predicted proteins | sample RifCSP13_1_FD_184019 | JGI IMG/M metagenome (GOLD analysis project Ga0209751, IMG submission 184019) | Soil microbial communities from Rifle, Colorado - Rifle CSP2_sed 13_1 (SPAdes) (version 2) | ecosystem: Environmental > Terrestrial > Deep subsurface > Rock core/Sediment | place: Rifle...
ACCCCGCACATCTCAGGCGACTCCCCCGGTGCGTGCCGCGCGGCTCACCCTACCGGCCCTCCGGCGCCGCGGCGGGCGCCTCCCAGTCGAGCGCCCGGGCGAGGCCGTGCTCCCAGGTGTGGGCGAGGTCGGCGATCGTGAGGTCGATCGGGTCGGCGACGCGCGAGCCGCGCTCCTCCGCGGCGCCGGTCGCACCGGCCCCGGCGAGCTCGATGACGAGGCGCTCGCCGCCCACGGTCCCCAGCCTCTCGACCGGCAGCCCGAACTTGCGGGCCAGGAGGGCGAGCGCAGCGGCATGCCGCGGCCGGGCCGTGGCCACCACCCGGCTGGGGCTTTCCCCGAAGAGATCGACCGCCGGGGAGTGCGCCACGGCGATCCGGAGCTGCGCGCCGACGCCGCCCCAGATCGAGCCCTCGGCGAGGGCCACGGCGAGGCCGCCGCCCGACACGTCCTGCATCGACGCGGCGAGCCCGCGCCCGGCGGCCTCCCGGGCGAACGCCTGGAGCCGGCGCTCGACGTCCAGGTCAAGGGCCGGCGGGCCGTCCTCGGCGGCCGCGCCCGCCAGCCGCGCGTACTCGCTGCCGGCGAGCCCGGGGCTCGCCTCGCCGACGAGGAGGAGGACGTCGCCGTCGACGGCGAACGCCGGCCCGACAAGGGTGTCCAGGTCGTCGAGGAGTCCCACGACCCCGATCTCGGGGGTCGGCAGGATCGCCCCGGCCGGCGACTCGTTGAAGAGCGAGACGTTCCCGCCGGTGACCGGCAGGCCGAGCGCCCGACACGCGTCGCCGAGCCCACGGACGGCCTCGGCGAGCTGCCAGAAGGCCTCGGGTCGCGTCGGGTCGCCGTAGTTGAGGCAGTTCGTCACCCCGAGCGGTCGGGCCCCCGTGATCGAGACGTTCCTGGTCGCTTCCGCGACACTGAGCGCCGCCCCGAGCCACGGGTCAAGCCCGCCGACGGTCGCGTTGGCGTCCGTCGTGGCGACGAGCGCCTTCGACGTGCCCTTGATCCGAAGGACGGCGGCCCCGTGGCCCGGCCCGACGACCGTGTTCACCTGGACCGTGCTGTCGTACTGTTCGAAGACCGGCCGGCGCGAGGCCAGGCCGGCCGACCCGAGGAGGGCCATGAGGACCGCGCCGGGGTCCATGCCCCGCTCCGGGAGGCGGTCCGAGCCGTCGTGGCTCGCCGGAGCTCCCGGCGCGGGCGCTGGACGGCGGCGGGCCGGTGGCGTCGCAAGGCGCTGGTGGACGATCGCGTCCGAGGTCAGGGCGGCCGCCGGAATCCGGACGATCTCGCGACCGGCCGCGGTCACCGCGATGTCGCCGTCGTCGGTCACTCGGCCGATCGTCGCGCAGGGAATCCCCCACCGCCCGCAGACCTCGCGGACCTCGGCCTCCCGCTCCGGCTGGACGACGGCGAGCATCCGCTCTTGACTCTCCGAGATGAGGACCTCGAAGGCGGCCATCCCGGGCTCCCGCCGGGGCACGGCATCGAGCTCGACGAGCATCCCGGTCCCGGCCCGATCGGCGGTCTCCGAGGCCGCACAGGTGATGCCGCCCGCACCCAGGTCCTGGAGGCCCTCGACGAGCCCACGCTCGATGAGCTCGAGCGAGGCCTCGATGAGGAGCTTCTCGGCGAACGGGTCGCCGACCTGGACCGACGGGCGCTTCGAGGGGTCATCGTCCGTGAACGTGGCGGAGGCCAGGACGCTCGCCCCGCCGATGCCGTCGCGGCCGGTCGCGCTGCCGAAGAGGATGACGAGGTTGCCCGGGCCGGGGGCGGCCGCGAGGGTCAGACGCCGCAACTCGAGCAGCCCGATGGCCATGACGTTGACGAGCGGGTTGCCCTGGTAGCTCGGGTCGAAGACGAGCTCGCCGCCGACCGTCGGCACGCCGACGCAGTTGCCGTACCCGCCGACGCCACGCACGACGCCGTCGACGAGATGCCGCGTCCGCGCGTCGGACGGGTCGCCGAAGCGGAGGGCATCGAGGACCGCGATCGGGCGAGCCCCCATCGTGAAGATGTCACGCAGGATCCCGCCGACGCCCGTGGCGGCGCCCTGGTACGGCTCGACCGCGCTCGGGTGGTTGTGCGATTCGATCTTGAACGCGACCGCGAGGCCGTCGCCGATCGAGATGACTCCGGCGTTCTCGCCCGGGCCGGCCACGACCCGATCGGCGGCCGAGCCCGTCGGCAGCGTCCGCAGGAGCGGCTTCGAGCTCTTGTACGAGCAGTGCTCGCTCCACATCACGCTGAACATCGCCAGCTCGACGTCATTCGGCTGGCGGCCCAAGCGGTCGCGGATCGCGTCGAGCTCGACATCCGTGAGGCCGAGGGCCCGGTGGAGTGGCACGGACGGTGTCTCGGGACGCTCGGCCACGGTCATCGACTCGCGACCTCGAGGGGACGGCCTTCGGTCGCGCGCGTCATCACCGCGGCGCTCTCGACGAACGACCGGATCAGCCCGAACCCGTCGTCCGAGCCGAGAACCTCCTCCGACGCCCGCTCGGGATGGGGCATCAGGCCGGCGACGTTGCCGGCCGCGTTCCGGACCCCGGCGATCGCGCGGAGCGAGCCGTTCGGGTTGGCCAGGTCGTCGGTCTCGCCGGCCACGGTGCCGTCTTCGCGGACGTACCGGAAGAGGACGCGACCGCCCGCTTCGAGATCGTCGAGCGTCGCCGGATCGGCGAAGTAGCAGCCCTCGCCGTGGGCGACGGGCATCCGCAGCGGCCGCCGCGGCCCGGCGAGGTGGGTGAACGGCGTGTCCGGCTGCTCGACCGCGATCCGGACGTCGCGCCCGAGGAACCGCAGGCCGCGGTTGCGGAGCAGCGCCCCCGGCACGAGCCCCGCCTCGGCGAGGACCTGGAAGCCGTTGCAGATGCCGAGGACGAGGCCGCCCGCCGCGGCGAACCCGGCCACGGCGCGCATCACCGGGCTGAACCGGGCGATGACGCCGGCCCGGAGGTAGTCGCCGTAGGCGAAGCCGCCCGGCAGGATGACGCCGGCCACCCCTTGCAGGTCGGCCGTCTCGTGCCACAGCTCGACCGGCTCGGCGCCGGCGAGGGCCAGGGCGTGGGTCGTGTCGCGGTCGCAGTTCGAGCCGGGGAAGACGACGACGCCGACCCGGACGCTCATCGTCCCGCCTGCCCGGTCGATGTCGTCGGGGCAGCCGCAGTCGGCGAGCCGGCCGACGTCGTCGAGCTCGTCGCGCCGAGGAGCTCCACGCCGAAGGCCTCGATGAGCGGGTTGGACAGGAGCTCACCCGCGAGCCGCTCGACGACGGCCCTGGCGGCGCCCTCGTCCTCGGCCGCGACCGTCAGCTCCACCCGCCGCCCGACGCGAACACCCGTGACGCCCTCGATCGAGAGGTGGGCCAGGCTGCCCTCGACCGCCCGGCCCTGGGGATCGAGAATCCCGGGCTTGGGCAGGACGTTCACTGCGAACCTGAACTCGATGCTCATCGGGCGATCACGTCCTCCTCGAGATAGCGGTCGAAGCTCGCTCTTGTGATCCGTTCGTAGGCCTGGACGTAGCGCTCGCGCGTCCCGGCCACGACGTCCGGCGGGAGCTCCGGGCCGGGCGCCGTCTTGTCCCACGACTGGCCCTCCAGCCAGTCGCGGACGAACTGCTTGTCGAAGCTCGCCTGCGGCCCGCCGGGGGCGTACGTGGCAGCGTCCCAGAAGCGCGACGAATCGGGGGTCAGCACCTCGTCGACGAGGATCAGCTCGCCGTCGGCGAGCCCCATCTCGAACTTCGTGTCGGCCAGGATCAGGCCCACCGATTCGCACTGGGTCGCGGCCCGACCGTAGAGGGCGAGGGCGACGTCGCGGACCCGCTGGGCGAGGTCGCGTGGCGAGCCCACGCTGCCGTCGCGGACGGCGATCCGCTCGAGCGCCCCGACCATCGTCTCGAAGTCGATGTTCTCGTCGTGCTCGCCGGCCTCGGCCTTCGTCGCCGGGGTGAGGATCGGCTCGGGCAGGCGGTCGCTCTCGCGGAGGCCGGCGGGCAGGGTGACGCCGCAGACCGCGCCCGAGGCCCGGTACTCCTTCCAGCCCGAGCCCGAAATGTAGCCCCGGACGACGACCTCCACCGGGAGGACCATGGCTCGACGGCAGAGGAGCATCCGGCCCCGAAGGTCGGCGGCCAGCTCGGGCGCGACGACGCCCGGCGGCACCCCGGCCGGATCCGTCCCGAGGACGTGGTTCTCGATCACGTCGCGGGTCACGCCGAACCAGAACCGCGAAAGGCCGGTGAGCACCCGGCCCTTGTCGGGGATGGGCGTTGGGAGGACGACGTCGAAGGCCGAGAGCCGGTCGGACGCGACGAGGAGGAGCCGATCGTCCCCGATGGCGTAGAGGTCGCGGACCTTGCCGGAGCGGATGTACGAGGTCGGCGCGGCGGTCATCGGGTACCTCCTGGAACGGCCGGGGCGGGGTTCGGCACGAGGTCATCGAGCCGGGCGATGATCGCCGCGACATGGACGAGGTGGCGGGTGTCGTCGAAGCAGGCGTCGAGGTCGGCGAGCGACAGCCGTGACGCCGCCGCCGGCTCGAGGGCCAGGAGGTCGCGCAGGGGCCGGCGCTCGTCGGCCGCGGCGAGGGCCGCCCGCTGGACGACTGCGTAGGCCTCCTCGCGGCTCAGGCCGCCGTGGTCGACGAGGGCGTCCAGGACGCGGGAGCTGGCATGGAGCCCGAGGCCCCGCTCGATGTTCTCGCGCATCCGCTCGGGCCGTACCACGAGGCCCTCGACGAGCGCCGTCATCTTCTGGAGGGCGTAGTCGAGGAGGATCGTGGCGTCGGGCAGGATCACCCGCTCGGCCGAGGAGTGACTGATGTCGCGTTCGTGCCATAGGGCCTGGTCCTCCATCGCCGCCTGAGCGTAGCCCCGGAGGACGCGGGCGATACCGGCGATCCGCTCGGACACGATCGGGTTCCGCTTGTGGGGCATCGCCGAGGAGCCCTTCTGGCCGGCCCGGAACGGCTCCATGACCTCGCCGATCTCCGTGTGCGCCAGGTTCCGGATCTCCGTCGCGAAGCGCTCCAGGCTGCCACCCAGGATGGCGATCGCGGCGAGCAGGGCGGCGTGGCGGTCGCGCTGGACGATCTGGGTGGAGACCGGGTCGACGCGCAGCCCGAGGGCGCCGAGGACCTCGGCCTCGACGTCCGGGCCAAGGTGGCTGTACGTCCCGACGGGACCCGAGAGCTTGCCGGTCCCGATCTCGTCGACGGCGGCGACGAGGCGGCGCCGGCCGCGGTCGACCTCGAAGGCCCAGCCGGCGAGCTTGAGGCCGAACGTCGTCGGCTCGGCATGGACGGAATGGGTCCGGCCCATCATCGGCGTCGCGGCATGCTCACGGGCGCGCGTGACGAGGACCTCGATCAGCCGGTCGGCGTCGCGAAGGAGCAGATCGCCTGCAGCGCCGAGCTGCAGGGCCAGCGCCGTGTCGAGGACGTCGCTGCTCGTCAGGCCAAGATGGAGGTAGCGACCCTCCGGCCCGATCGACTCGGCGACCTGGCTGACGAAGGCGATGACGTCGTGGTCGGTCGTCCGCTCGATCTCGGCGATCCGGGCGACGTCCACGCGGGCTCGCGCCGCCATGACGGCGAGGGCATCGGCGGGAATCCGGCCGCGGGCAGAGAGGGCGCGGGCCACGGCCAGCTCGACCCGGAGCATGTGCTCGAAGCGGGCCGATTCCTCCCAGATCGAACCCATCTCGGGGAGCGTGTAGCGCCGGATCATCGGCCGGCTCCGGCCGGAACCGGGAGATCGGCGGCGATGTCGTGGCGCCGCTGCAGGCCCTCCCAGGTGATCGCGTCGGCGGCACGCTCCCCGACTTCACGGGCCGCGTCGAGGCTCGCGCCCCGGCCGACGACCGTCAGGACGCGGCCGCCGTTCGTCCCGTAGCCGCCTCCCGGTCTCGCAACGGTGCCGGCGTGGAAGATGAGCGCGCCCGAGGCCAGGGCCGCATCGAGGCCATCGATCGGATCGCCCCGCCTCGGCGTTCCGGGATAGCCCTCCGCGGCGAGGACGATCCCGACCGCCGCGCTCCGGATCGTCGGGACGAGGTCGGGGATCCCGACCGGCAGGCGCCCCCTCGCGGCAGCGAGGAGCAGCGGCCCGAGGGCGATCGCGACCCGGGGCAGCATCACCTGGGCCTCGGGATCGCCCAGCCGGACGTTGCATTCGAGGAGCGCCGGGCCGTCGCCGGTGAGCATCAGGCCCGCGTAGAGGAAGCCGCGGAACGGGGTCCCGCGGCGGGCCATCTCGGCGAGGATCGGGCGGTGGACGGTCTCCAGGACGGCCTCCACCGCGGCGTCATCGAGGTCCGGGACTGGCGAGAAGGCGCCCATCCCGCCGGTGTTCGGGCCGCGATCACCGTCGCACAGGCGCTTGTGGTCGCGGGCCGCGGGCAGGGCCACGGCCCGGGTCCCGTCGCAGATCGCGATGACGCTCGCCTCCCGGCCTTCGAGCCGCTCCTCGACCACGAGCGCCGGCGCGTCGAGGGCGCGGCCGACGAGGAAGGACGGCGCCAGCTCGAGGGCCTGCTCGACGGTCTCGGTGACGATGACCCCCTTGCCGCCGGCGAGGCCGTCGGCCTTGAGGACGATCCCGCGCCCGGCGGTGAAGAGCTCCCGGATGAACGCCACGGCGGCCTCGGTCTCGCCCCCGGCGAAGGCCCGGGCGATCGCCATCCGAACGCCCGCGGCCGCGGCGACCTCGTGGCAGAAGGCCTTCGAGGTCTCCAGGCGCGACGCGGCCAGGCTCGGGCCGAAGACCGCGATTCCGGCGTCGGCGAGCGCATCCGCGACGCCGACTGCGAGCGGCGCCTCCGGCCCGACGACGACGAGCTCGGCGGAGGTCGCCCGCGCCGCGGCCACGATCGCACCGGCGTCGAGCGGGTCTGTGCCGGGCAGGATCCGGAGCCTCGCCTCGGTGGCCATCGCCGCGCTTCCCGGGGCCACGACGACCTCGTTGACGCCGGGCTCTCCGGCCAGCTTCCAGGCCAGGGCGTGCTCCCGCCCGCCGCCTCCGACGACGAGGACGCGGGTCGGCATGACGAGGTTCGGCGGGCTCACGAACGGGCCATCCCGCCTCGATGGCGCATCGGCCGCCAGGCCCGCTCGATCGTCTGGGTCCGCTCCGGCCCCACCGAGACGAGGACGATCGGGACGCCCGCCAGCTCCTCGAGCGCCGTCACGTATCGGCGGGCGTTCTCGGGCAGGTCGGCCAGCGAGCGGACATCGTGGATCGGCGCGTCCCAGCCGGGGAAGTCCTCGTAGACCGGGGTCGCGTCCGCGATCGCCGAGGCGCTCGACGGCCAGTGCTCCACGCGCCGGCCGCCGACGTCGTAGGCCACGCCGAGGCGGATCGTGGGGATGCCCGACAGGATGTCGAGCTTGTTGAGCATGATGCTGCTGATCGAGTTGACGGCCACCGCGTAGCGCAGGGGCATCGCATCGAACCAGCCGACCCGCCGCGGCCGACCGGTCGTCGTGCCGACCTCGTGGCCGCGGGCGGCGATCCCCGCCCCGATCTCGTCGCGCAGCTCGGTCGGGAAGGGGCCCGAGCCAACCCGGGTCGCGTAGGCCTTCATGACGCCCATGACCTCGTCGACCTGGAGCGGCCCGATGCCGCCCCCGGTGCAGGCGCCACCGGCGACCGGGTTGGACGAGGTCACGAAGGGATAGCTCCCGTGGTCGAGGTCGAGCAGGGTGCCCTGGGCGCCCTCGAGGAGGACGTGCTCGCCACGGGCCAGCGCGGCCTGGACGAGCCAGGTCGAATCGTCGAGATAGCCCTCGAGGCGACGGCCCCATGCCAGGCACTGGTCGACGAGCGCGTCGACGGTCATCGCCGCGAGGCCCATCGCGCCGAGGAGGAGGTTCTTGTCCGGCAGGACCCGGGAGATGCGGTCGGTCAGCACGGCCCGGTCGAGGAGATCCTCCATCCGGAGCCCGATCCGCCAGGCGCGGTCACCGTAGGCCGGCCCGATTCCCCGCCCCGTCGTGCCGACGCGGGCCTCGCCGAGACGGGCCTCGTTGCCCCGGTCCAGGGCGACGTGGTACGGCATGATCACGTGGGCGCTCCGGCTGACCTTGACCTTCGAGACGTCGATGCCGCGCGCGGTCAGCATGTCGAGCTCGGCGATGAGCGTGGCCGGGTTGACCACGACGCCGTTGCCGATGACCGATGTGATGTGCGGATAGAGGACGCCCGAGGGCACGAGGTGGAGCTTGAAGACCTCGTCCCCCGTGACGACGGTATGACCGGCGTTGTCGCCGCCCTGGTAGCGCACGACCATCGCCACCTGCTCGGCGAGGAAGTCCGTCGTCTTGCCCTTCCCCTCGTCGCCCCATTGAAGTCCAACGATGACCGTGGCCGGCATTCAAGCTGCTCCGAGCTGCGCCGCGCCCGCAAGCCGCCCGAGGCCAAGGCGCCGCCGAGCACGCGAGCGAGCGCACTCCAACGTGTGTGAGCGAGCGCGCGCAGGCGGCAACGCAGGCATCGGCCGAGATGGCGGGCGCCCCATGAAAAAGGCCCCGGCCGTTGCCGGGGCGTCCATGTGGGTGCAAATCTCCCGCGATGTTCGGCCGCCCGCCTGGCGGGGCCGATGCTGCTGGTCGCTCGGACGCCTCACGGGACGGCCGATGCGCCCTCCTCGCGCGATCGCTGGACCTCCCTGTCCGGGCCGCTGCAGTGCCGTCCCGGAGACCGGGCGAGTATAGCAACGGCCGGACGTGCCGATCTCGTGCGGTTCGGCGTCATCCGAGCGCTCCTGGCGCAGCCAGGAATCGTCATCCACGACCGTCCCGACTGATCGTTAGCGCCGCGTCGCACCCGACGCGCGGTGCGCAATCCCTCGAGCGTGTCCGGGTGCCGCACGACCGACGAATCACCCGGGGGCCGAGCATCTGACGTTCGCCAGTTGACGAGCCGTCGCCTCCCTCATGGTTGACGACTGCGGACCTCGAGGACGGGTACCGAAGGGGGGCGCCGTCGATCGGCCGCGCGGGTCCGACCGGGACTTTCGAAGTCAGGCCCCAGTACCTCCGGTGCGTGTTGTCGACGACGGCCGCGGCCGTAGCCTCGAACCCACATGCGGTACATCTGGGGGCTCTGGCCGGTCGTGCCGGCGATGGCTGCCATCCTGCTCCTCGCGACCCCCGAATCGGCCGGCCCGATCGCCAGGCCGGTGGTCGCCGCCCTCATCGCCGTCGGCCTCGCCGCCGCCGTCACGCAGTCCTACATCCGGTCCCGGATCGAGCCTCTCGTCAAGGTCGCCGAGCGCCTCGCGGCGGGTGAATCGAACGTCCCCGTCCCGACCCGCCACGACGCTCTCGGACGACGGCTCGCGGCAGCCGTGAGGACCCTCGGTTCGAGCATGGCTGAGGCCCACTCCGACGCGACGACCGATCGCCTGACCGGCATCCCGAACCGGCCCGCGATCATCGGGGCGCTCTTCACCGAAGTCGAGCGCTCGGTCCGCTACCGGCGCCCGCTCTCCGTCGCCTTCGCCGACATCGACCACTTCAAGACGATCAATGACACGTACGGCCACGAGGCCGGCGACGCCGTCCTCCAGGGCGTCGCCGCGAGCCTCCGGCGCAATCTCCGCTCGTCCGACCGGGTCGGGCGCTACGGCGGCGAGGAGTTCATGGTCCTCCTGCCGGAGACGAGCGTCGAGGATGCGGCGGTCCTCGCCGACAAGCTCCGCCTCATCGTCGCGGGCGACCGCCATCGGCTGCCGGATGGCAGCGAGGTCAGCGTGACCGTCTCGCTCGGCGTCACCGGTGGCGTCGGCGACCGGCTCAGCGTCGATGCCCTCGTTCGCGAGGCCGACGCCGCGATGTACTCGGCCAAGGCCCTCGGGCGCGACCAGGTCTACGCTTTCGAAGAGCCGACCGATGAATCGACCGTCGTGCGCTCGCCGATCTCGCCGGCCGGCCGGAGTCAGGCGATGGAGCTCGGGCGACGGGCGCACGGGGCCGCGGCCGACACGTTGGCCCGGATGATCTCGCCGCTGCCCCACTACCGCGGCCAGCCCTCGGCCCTCATCGCCACGATCGTCACGACCCTCGCTCGCCAGCTGAGCCTGCCCGAGCACGAGATCGACAAGATCCGCGTCGCGGCCCTCCTCCACGACGTCGGCAAGGTCGGCGTGCCGCAGGACATCCTCGAGAAGCCGTCATCGCTGACCCCGGCCGAGTGGCGCTCGGTCGTCCAGCACCCGCGCATCGGCCAGGTGATCCTCGAGCAGGCGACGACCCTCCGCGACGCGGTCCCGATCATCCTCCACCACCACGAGCGGTTCGGCGGGGCCGGCTATCCGTACGGCCTCCGCGGCCACGAGATCCCGCTCGGGGCCCGGATCGTGGCCATCGCCGACGCCTACGACGCGATGATCCAGGATCGTCCCTACAAGCAGAAGATCAGCCACGACGCCGCGGTTGAGGAGCTCAGGCGCCACGCCGGGACGCAGTTCGACCCGGAGCTCGTGGAGGTCTTCTGCGACATCTACGGGGACAGGGCGCCCGAGGCCGACCCGGCCGCGATCGGCTTCATCGCGGCGGCCCAGAGCCATCGGGTCGCGTCCGGAAGTCGACGCCGGGGCTCCGAGGGGAAGGTCGCCGCGTCCGACCGCTGACCCGCGGCCGAGGAGGACGAGCTGCGGTGGCCTCGCCCGCGGGGGGTCGCGTCAGTCGGGCGGCTCGGGTTGCCGGTGATCCCGGGATAAGTGGGCGATGACCGCCTGGTGAGCGCCTCCTGCTAGGGTCGAGCTGCTCGCCGAACGCACCGCCGGCCTCGCCGACCGCCGACCCGCCAGGGCCGCTCCGCCGAGGCCGGCAACCCGCCCCGCCCGCCGCACGCAGGGTCGGCCCGTGTCCCGTCGGCCGACCGAACAAGGAGATTCGGACCGTGAACAAGGTCCTCCTGACCGGCCGCCTCACGCGCGACCCCGAGATGCGCGCCCTGGCGTCGGGCAAGCACGTCACGCAGTTCAGCGTGGCGACCAACGAGTACGCCGGCAGCGGCAAGGAACGCTCCGAGTTCCACAACATCGTCACCTGGGATCGCCTCGCGGAGATCTGTGGCCGCTACCTCGGCAAGGGCCAGCAGGTCGCCCTCGAGGGGCGGATCCAGACCCGCACCTGGGATGACGAGGCCGGCAAGCGCCACTGGAAGACGGAGATCGTGGCCAACTCGGTGGAGATGCTCTCCGGGCGGCGCAAGAAGGACTACGCCGCGGAATCCGCCGCCGAGGGCCTCGAGGTCCAGGCCACCCGCCTCGAGGGCTCGTCTGACACCGGCGCCGCCGAGGATGAGGCCTCGGCCGAGGATCCCATCCCGGAGGCCGTCGCCGCCTGACAACATCGGCGAGCCTTCCCTCCCCCAGCGGTCGCGGCGGCGCCATCCCCCTCCGGCGCCGCCGCACCGCGTCTCAGCCGGGCAGCTCGAAGAAGGACCCGGCGAGGATCAGGTAGACGATCACGAGGAGCGCGCCCTCGAGCCAGTTCGACTCGCCGTCGAGGGCGATGAGGGCGCTGATCCCGACCGCGGCGCCGACGGCCACGACCTCGAGCGGCGTGAAGACGAGGTCCATCGGCTGGCCGATGAGTGCCCCGATGATGACGAGCACCGGGGCCACGAACAGGGCGACCTGGAGCGACGAGCCGTAGGTCACGGCCATCGCGAACTCCATCTTGTTCTTCGCCGCGAGCTGGACCGCGACGAGATGCTCGGCCAGGTTACCGATCGTGGGGATCAGGACCACGCCGACGAAGAAGGCCGACAGCCCGACCGAGTCGACGAACGGCTCGATCGCCCCGACGAGGATCTCCGACGTCACGGCCAGGAGGATCGCCGCGCCGAGGAGCACGCCGATCGCCGTCCGGACGGTCCAGGCGGGGCCCTCATGGCCCTCCGACGGCCCGTGGCCGCCGAGGGTCCGATCGGGGTTCGTGAACTGCCAGATGAGCGACAGGACGTAGCCGACGATGAGGAGGATGGAGACGAGGACCGACTCCTCGACGAGCGTGTCGGTCGCCCGCTCGCCGACCGTGATCGCGAAGATCGCCGGCACGAACAGGCCGATCGCGGCCACGACGAGGAGGGCGGCGTTGGAGCCCGCGATGCGCGAGTCGAACCGCTGGGTCCCGTGGCGCAGCCCCCCGACGAGGACGCTGAACCCCAGGACGAGCAGGAGATTGCCGATGATCGATCCGGTCAGGGAGGCCTTGACGACGTCGAGGAGGCCGGCCTGGAGGGCGAAAAGGGCGATGATCAGCTCGGCGATGTTGCCGAAGGTCGCGTTGAGGATGCCGCCGACCTGGGGGCCGGCGACGGCCCCGAGCCGCTCGGTCCCCAGGCCCACGACCCAGGCGAGCCCGAGGATCGCGACCGCCGCGACCAGGAAGACGAGCGTCTCGTCGGCGTGGACGAGCCACTCCAGGACGATCGCGGCCGCACTCAGGAGCACGGTTCCGGCGAGCATCACCTGCCCCAGCGGGCTGAGGATGCCGATCACCGGCAGCCTGGACGGGGTTCGCCTGACGGTCGTCATGGGAGCGTAGATCCTACCGGGAAGCGTCCACGCGATACAGGCGGCGCCTGGGGATGCCCGTGGCGGACGCGACGCGCCGAGCCGCCTCGGCCCGGCCAAGGCCGCCGCTCACGAGACCGTCCACCGCGGCGAGCGCCGACGCCTCGTCGAGGAGGGCTTGCGCCGCGGCTCCCGCCGAATGCGGTCGCCGATGCTCCCCACTGGACCAGCCGACGACGATCACGACCTCACCACGGGCCGGGATCGTGCCACCCGACACCGCCGAGACGAGGTCCGCGAGCGATCCCCGGACCACCTGCTCGTGGAGCTTGGTGAGCTCGCGGCAGACGGCAGCCGGGCGCGTCGGGCCGCAGGCCGAGGCCAGGTCCGTGAGCGTCGCGAGGAGACGCCCGGGGGCCTCGAAGACCACGTTGCCTCGCTCGTCGGCGGCAATCGCGGCGAGTCGGTCCCGGCGCGCCCGGCCGCTCCGTGGCAGGAACCCCTCGAACACCCATTGCGGCCCGGCGACCCCGGAGACCGCCACCGCCGCGAGCACCGACGACGCCCCCGGAATGGCCTCGACGCGCCCGCCCTCGGCGGCCCAGGCCGCGGCCAGCTCCATCCCGGGGTCGCTGACGGCCGGTGTCCCGGCATCGGTCACGAGGGCCAGGTCCGCCCCGCCGCGGAGGTGAGCCAGGAGCTCCGCAAGCCGGCCCGGTCCGCTGCGCGCGTGATAGCTCAGCGTCCGCGTCCCGATCGCGTAGCGAGCGAGCAACCGCCGAGTGACGCGGGTGTCCTCGGCCGCGATGAGCGGCACCGCGCCGAGGACGTCGAGCGCGCGGAGCGTCACGTCGCCGAGGTTCCCGATCGGGGTCGCGACGAGGAAGAGGGTGCCGCCCGGGATGTCCGCCATCGGCGGCGTCAGCCGCGCGCCGAGCCAGGGCGTCGCCGCGGATAGAGGTAGTCGACGCCCGCGGTCCGGGGCCCGAGCTTGGCGATCGGTGGCACCTGGCGCTTGAACTCCGAGGTCGCGATCATCCGGTCGACGCGGGCGACGAATGCCGGGTCGAAGCCGAGCGCCACGACCTCCTCGACGGAGCGGCGCTTGTCGATCCGCCAGAAGAGGAGCCGGTCGAGCTCCGGATACGTGAAGCCGGCCTCGCCCTCGTCGGTCTGGCCGGGCCAGAGATCGGCCGAGGGGGCCTTGCGGATCACCACCTCGGGGACGCCGATCGCGGCGGCCACCTGGCGGAGCTGGCTCTTGTAGAGGTCGCCGATCGGGTTGAAGGCACAGGCGCTGTCCCCGAAGAGCGTCGTGTAGCCGATGAGCGCCTCGGTCTTGTTGCCGGTCCCGACGACGAGCCCGCCCCAGGTCACGGAGCGGTCGTAGAGGACGGCCATTCGCATCCGGGCGGCGAAGTTGCCGCGCCGGAGCGGACTCGCGGCGAGGCCCTCCGGCCCCGATGCTCCCGCGGTCTCGCCGACCCCGAAGAAGCCGTCGATCAGCGGTCCGATCTCGACCACCTCGCTGGCACAGCCGATGGCGTCGACGACGGTCTCCGCGTCGGCTCGCGAGGCCGGCGCCGACGAGCCTGCCGGCATGAGGATGCAGCGCAGACGCTCCGGGCCGATCGCCTCGGCGACGAGGTACGCCACGAGAGCGCTGTCGATGCCCCCGGAGAGCCCCACGACCGCCCGCTCGAACCCAGCCTGGCGGAGCTGGCCGCGGATGAACTCGGCGATCACCCGGCGGGCCACGTCGGTGTCGATCGCCAGCTCAGGGGGCAGCTCGAAGAGCGGCGTGCCATCCGCCCCCGTGGCCGTCGCCGGTCTCGTCATGCCGCGCCCATCTTCGGCCGCGCCTTCGCCCGTTCCGGTCTCGCCGGCCCGGGCCGCGCACGCTCCGGTCTCGCCGGCTCGGAGTCCGTCGCCCCGGGCCCGGTCGAGCCGGCCACGCCCCCGAATCCGATCGGCCGGCCGGGTCCTGGCTCGGCGGCCACGTCGAGGCCGTCCTCGGCACCCTCCTCGGCGGTTGTATCAGGCGCCAGGCCGGCCCGCTCGGCGATGAGCCGCCGCCACTCGCGGCTGACCAGCTCCGGGCGCTCGTCCCGGAGCAGTGGGAGGGCGATCCGCTCGCGCCGGACGTCGGCCAGGTCAACCTCGCCGATGAAGAGCCCCTCGTCGAACATCGGGGCGGAGAAGACGGCCCCGCCGCCCGGCCCGATGACCTCCGAGCCGCCCCAGAACGAGATCGATTCGTCGACCCCGACGCGGTTGCAGAAGACGACGAACGAGGTCGTGAGCTGGGCGTAGGTTCGCATCAGCGTTCGCCACGAGGATGCCGTGCCTAGCCCCACCTCGCTCGACGTCGCGAGGTCACGCCCCGGCGACGACGAGACGTTGATCAGGATCTGGGCCCCGTCCAGGGCGAGGACCTGCGGCGTCGAGACGTGCCAGAAGTCCTCGCAGACCGCCAGCCCGACGCCCACCCCGAGCCGCGACGGCACCGCCCGCAGGACGTCCCCGGGCGAGAAGAAGCGGCGCTCGTCGAACAGGCCGTACGTCGGCAGGTAGACCTTGCGGTGGACGTGCCGCACCTCGCCATCCTCGAGCAGCGCGGCCGCGATGAACAGCCGATGGTCACCCGATTCCTCGACGAACGAGACCACCGCCGACAGGCCGACCGTGGCTGCGGCCAACCGCGACAGGCGGGGGTCGTCGAGCCGCATCGCCACCTCGGCGGCCAGGTCCTGGAGCTGGTAGCCGGTCAGCCCCAGCTCGGGGAAGACGACCAGACCGGCCTGGCCCGCGCGCGCTTCCCCGAGCAGCTCGTGGTGGCGGGCCAGGTTGGCCTCGAGGTCGCCGAGGCGCGGTGCGACCTGGGCGAGGGCGATCCGGAGCGGTTGCACGGATCGAGTCTAGGGCCCACCGGGACGCACCGTCGATGCGGAGGTCCGGGGCCAGAACGTGCGCCGGCCTCGATCGCCTCGCGCGGCTAGGCGTGCGGCGGTCCGGGCTCCACGAAGTGCGGGCCGCTTACGGACCCCGTCATCTGCTCCTCGGCCTCGGGCACCTCGATCTTGCCGGCCCGGGCCCGCGCCGCCACCTCGTCCACCGTGATCGGGAAATGACAGGCGACCTTGTGCTCGGGAACCACCTCGATGAGCGGCGGGACCTCGACCGCGCAGCGCTCCTGGGCCTGGAAGCAGCGCGTCCGGAAGACGCAACCGCTCGGCGGGTCGATTGGGCTGGGGACGTCGCCCTGGAGCATGATCCGCTCGCGCGTCTGCTGGATCCTGGGATCCGGGACCGGCACGGCCGAGAGCAGCGAGTGCGTGTACGGATGGAGGGGCGCCGAGTACATGACCGGGCGCGTCGCGGTCTCGACGATGTGGCCGAGGTACATGACCGCGACCCGGTGCGAGATCTGGCGAACGACGGCCAGGTCGTGGGCCACGAAGAGGTAGGCCAGACCGAACTCCTCCTGGAGATCCTTCAGGAGGTTGAGGATCTGGGCCTGGATGGAGACGTCGAGGGCGGAGACCGGCTCGTCGCAGACGATGAGCTTCGGCCGGAGCGCGATCGCGCGGGCGACCCCGATCCGCTGGCGCTGGCCGCCGGAGAACTCGTTCGGATAGCGGTTGTAATGCTCGGGGTTCAGCCCGACCCGCTCCATGAGTTCCTGGACGGCCGCCTTGACGCCGCCCGGCGGCTCGACGCCCTGAATCCTGAACGGCGCGCTGATGATGCCGCCGACGGTGTGGCGGGGATTCAGGGCGTTGTAGGGATCCTGGAAGATCATCTGGGCCTTGCGGCGGATCGGGCGGAGCGCGGCCTGCGACAGGTTCGCGATCTGCACGCCCTCGAGCTCGATCTGGCCGCCGGTCGGCTTGATCAGCCGCAGGATCGAGCGGGCGGCGGTCGTCTTGCCCGAGCCGCTCTCGCCGACGAGGCCGAGGGTCTCGCCGGAGTCGAGCGAGAGGCTCACGCCGTCGACGGCCTTGACCTGGCCGATGACGCGAGGGAGGAGCCCGCGGGAGCGGACCGGGAAGTAGGTTCGGAGGTCCGTGACGCGGAGGATCTCGTGGGGCGCGGCCGTCATCGCTGGGCTCCGGCGAGGATCCTGCGCACGTCCGCCGAGATCTGCTGGCGTTCCTCGGCCGGCAGGTGACAGCGGACGAGGTGACCCGGCGCGGTCGGGAGGAGCTCAGGCCGGACAGAGAGGCAGGCCCCGTTGGCGACCCGGTCGCTGTAGTTGCAGCGCGGCTGGAAGACGCAGCCCGGGGGCAGGTTGATCGGTGAGGGTGGGTTACCCCGGATCGGGTCGAGCCGCTTTGGCAGCTCGCGATCCATCCGCGGGATCGACGACAGGAGCCCGAGCGTGTAGGGCATCTCGGGCGCCTCGTAGATGGTCGAGGTCTGGCCGACCTCCACGAGCCGGCCGCCGTACATCACGGCGACATCATCGGCGACGTCGGCGACGATGCCCAGGTCGTGGGTGATGAGGATGACCGTCGTCCCGAACTCCTCCTTGAGGGTCGAGATGAGCTCGAGGATCTGGGCCTGGACGGTCACGTCGAGCGCCGTGGTCGGCTCGTCGGCGATGAGCAGCTGTGGTGAGTTGATCAGGGCCATGCCGATCATGACGCGCTGGCGCATGCCGCCCGAGAGCTGGTGCGGATAGGCATCGATGCGGCGCTCCGCGGCGGGAATGCCGACGTGCTTCAGCATCTCCAGCGTTTCCTTGCGCGCGGCCGCCTTGCCGATCTTCCGATGGGCCAGGATCGCCTCGACGATCTGGTCGCCGACCCGGTAGAACGGATGCAGGCTCGACATCGGATCCTGGAAGATCATCGCCATCTCGGAGCCGCGGAGCGCCTGGACCTCCTCGGGCTGGAGCCCGTTCAGTTCCTGGCCGTCCAGCCAGATCTCGCCCGAGACGTGGCCACCCATGCTCCTGACGAGGCCCATGATCGCCTGGGCGGTGACGCTCTTGCCGGAGCCGGATTCACCGACGACGGCGAGCGTCCTGCCGCGCTCGAGGCTCAGCGAGACGCCATCGATGGCCCGGACGACGCCGTCCTCCGTGTTGAACGAAACGAACAGGTTCTCGATCGACAGGAACGGCCGCTCAGGGGATGGCTCCGCGCTCCCCTCCCTCTCCTCGACATTGATCATCCGACGCGCACTCGCGGATCCACGACCGCGTAGAGGAGGTCCACGACCAGGTTCGCCACGATGATGAGCGTGGCCGCGATGAGGGTGATGCCCGAGATGAGCGGCAGGTCCGAGGCGATGACGGACCCGATCGCCAGCGAGCCCAGGCCGGGCAGGTTGAAGATGTTCTCGGTGATGATCGCGCCACCGAGGAGGTAGGCAAGATCGAGCCCGGCCGCGGTCACGATCGGCGTCAGGCCCGCCCGCAGGGCGTGCTTGACGACGACCGTCCGCTCCTTGAGTCCCTTGGCCCGGGCCGTGCGGACGTAGTCCTCGCCGAACACCTCGAGCACCTGGTTCCTGGTCAGTCGCATGTAGAACGCGGCGTTGAGGGTGGCGATCGTGATCCACGGCAGGAGCATCGTCTGGACGAAGCCCCCCAGATCCTTGAACGGCATCCCCGCCTTCCACTGCGGGTTGGGTAACAGGTGTAAGAAGAGGATGACGAAGAAATAGAGGACGAGTCCGATGAAGAAGGACGGCAGGGAGTAGCCGACGAGGGCGATGCCCATCACCGTCCTGTCCTGCCAGCGGCCGCGTTTGAGCGCCGCCACGATGCCGAAGACAAGGCCGACGGTCATCCAGGTGACGAAGCCGCCGATCGCCAGCCAGAACGTGACCGGGGCAGCCTTCGTGATCAGGTCAAGGACTTCCTGGTTCCTGAGGAACGAGTAGCCGAGGCACGGCGCCTCACACTCGAGGGGCCGCTTCGTGTCGGCGAGGTAGGTCCGGCCGAAGAAGATCCCGCTGACGAAGCGCTGGTACTGCTCGACGGGCGGGATGTCGAGCTCGAGCCGGTGGCGGTTGTTCTCGATGATCTGGGGGCTGCAGGCCTTGCCACAGGTCAGCCGGGCAGGGTCGGCCGGCATCAGGCTGAACAGGACGAAGACGGCGAGTGTCAAGAGGACGAGGAGCACCACCATGCCGAGCGTGCGCCGCACGATGTATCCGGCCACCCGGCTCCTCCTCGTTCGGTAAAGGGACGTCTCAGGGGGGCGGCGGAACCGCCCCCCTGAGACCTTGATCTCAGAGCGTTGACGCTACGGCGTGACGTACATCTCCGCGTACGGCCACGACCCGTAGGGTGCCCACTGGTAGAGCGGCTGGACCTTCGTCCCGCCGAAGGTCTGGCTCAGCCCGAACGTCGTCGGGATGACGTAGACCCGCTCCATCGCGAGCTTGTTTAGGTCCTGCCACATCTTGGCCTGGGCGGCGTGGTTGAGCTCGGCGAGCGCGTCCTGGACACCCTGCACGAAGTCCTCATCGTGGACCCGCGAAAGGTTCCAGCCGCCCTTGTCAGTGAACAGCGGTCCGATGACCGTCGAGGCGTTCGGCCAGTCCGGACCCCAGCCGGCCCAACCGAACTCGTGGGCGGCCTCGTCGTCGAAGACGATTCCGTAGTACTGGCCGGGCGGGATCGGGTTCGGGGTCACGGTGATACCGGCCAGGCCGAACGAGGCGACGAGGATCGCGGCCTCCTGGTCCCGGACGGCGGTCTGCGGGTAGTCCCAGGTCAGCGCGGGCATCGGCTCGCCGGAGTCGGCGATGAGCTGCTTGGCGAACTCGGGATCGCCGGTGTCCGGGACGGCCTGGCCGAAGAGGTCGGTCCACATCCCGGTCTCGGCGTACTGGTCGCCGAGGTTCGGCTTGATGACGCCGTCGCCGAGGGCGCCGGCGTAATCGCCACCGAGGTTGGCGCGGATCGCGTCTCGGTCGAGGGCAACGGCCATCGCCTGGCGGTGCTTCTCGTTCGAGACCTTGTTGGTGTCGATCCAGTAGTACCGGGCGAACGGGTCAAAGTCGCTGGTCGCGCGACCGGCGAAGTCGGCGTTCGGGGTCTCGGGATCGGTGAAGATCGTCGAGAGGTTCTCGGGCTGGATGGAGCCGTACTGGATGGCGAAGGCGTCGTCGCCCTCGCTGGCGATGAGCCGCTGGTCCATGACCTTTGCATCGATGCCGAAGTCGACCTGCCACACGTCGGGGTAGGCCTTCCGGATCGGGTCGCTGGCCGGATCCCAGGCGTCGTTGCGGACGAGGATCAGGTGGCCGCCGTTGCCCTGGGTGTACTCGTCGATCTTGTAGGGACCGTTGGACCACGGGCGGAGCGTGTACTGCTCGACGGTGTCCTCGAGGTCAGGATGGCCGGTCGGATCCGGCACCGGGCTGAAGCCGAGGGTCACGGTGTAGTTGAAGTCCGCGACCGGCTGGTTCAGCTTGAAGGTGATCGTCTTGCCGTCGCAGGAGACGGCCTTGTCGAAGTCAGCCTGGCCGGTGCCGTCGTAGGGACCGTAGTACGCCGACAGGAAGCCCGACTTCGGGTCGTTCTCGTCCGTGATCGGATTCGAGGGGATGTCGAGGTACTGGACCGCGTACGTCGGGCCGTTGACGATGACGTCGTTGGCGAACGTCCGCGATACGCCGTACTTGACGTCCTCGCAGGTGAGCTCCGAGCCGTCCTCCCAGGTCAGTCCGTCGCGGAGGGTGAAGCTCCACGACGTGGCGTCGGGGCTGGCGGTCCCGGTGTCGGTCGCCAGGTCACCCTGGAGGGTGTTGGCGACGCCGGCGTCCGGGTCGTAGATGAACGACGTCAGCGAGCGCATGATCGTGGCCCCGAAGAAGGCCAGGTCCTCGCCCGTGTAGGCTCGCTGGGGGTCGATGTCGTCGAACTCCTCAGCCGCGGTCAACATGTAGATGGTGCCGCCGCTGTGGTCCACTTCCTCCGTGGGAGCAGGGGTGTCGCCCGGACCCTGCGTCACGGTCGTCGTCGGGCTGGGGGTGGTGGACCCGCCACAGGCCGCCAGCACCAGAGCGAAGGTGGTGCCGAAGACGAGGGCGCGACGCAACCACGCGTTGGATCTAGGCATGCTTCTCCTCCAATTTGCCGGGATGGTCCCGGCACAACCCACGCGATGATATACACCATGAGCACGCCGGAGCGCGCTCGTCAATGCGCCAGATGCACTCCTCCGGTTCGTGCCGCCTCGGCCGTCAGCGGGTGACTCGCGGGTCGAGCGCATCACGAAGCGCATCGCCCAGGAGGTTGAAAGCGACGACGAGGATGGCCAGGATGCTCCCCGGGATGAAGAGGTAGACGGGTACCTTGGTGAAGTAGTTCACCGAGTTGGCAAGCATCGCCCCGAAGGTCGTGTCCGGCGGGATCACGCCGACGCCGAGGAACGACAGGGCTGCCTCGAAGCCGACGTACGCCGGCAGCAGCAGCGTCGTGTAGACGATGATCGGGGCCCACAGGTTGGGCAGGATCTCGGTGAACAGGATCCGCCGCCGGCTCGAGCCCATGGCCACGGCTGCCTCCACGAACTCGCGCTCGCGCAGGCTGATGACCTGGCCACGGACGATCCGGGCGAGGTAGGGCCAGCCGAAGGCGCTGATGACGACGATCAGGTACACGATTCGCGACGGGTTGCCCTTCGGCACTCCGAGGTCGGTGATCCGATCGGTGAGGACGTTCGAGAGGGCCAGAACGATGAGGATGAACGGGAACGCCAGGACGAGGTCCATGAAGCGCCCGATGACCAGGTCGACCCAGCCACCGAGGTAACCGGCGACGATGCCGATCACGACGCCGACCGTGACCGTCAGCAGCGTCGCCGTGGTCGCCACGACGAGCGAGATCCGGAGGCCCCAGAGGAGCTGCGACAGGATGTCCCGGCCGGTACCCCATTCAACGCCGAACGGGTGATCCGCACTGATCCCGCCATTCGGCAGGACGGGTTGGCCGCCGGTGTTGCTGATCGCCTTGCGATCGAAGGCGTAGGGGTCGAGGCCGAGCGCTGGCCCGACGACGGGCCCGACGATCCCGATCAGGTAATACAGGATCAGGATGATGAGGCAGATCATCGCAATGCGATCGCGGCGGAGGCGGGCCCAGACGATCTGCCGAAGGCTTCGACCAACCATGTCAGCGAGAGGATAGTGATTGCGGGGCTTCCGTCAACCGGCCAAGCGGCACCCCCACCGGTCGCGGTGATCGGCGGGCCAGCAGTCGGATGGTCATGATCTGCTCACGATTCCGAGGTCAGCTGCTCGTAGGCGGCGGGGTCGAGCAACGTCCCGCCCTGGGCCGGATCGGCCAGCCGCAGCCGGATCATCCAGCCGTCGCCGAAGGGCTGGCTGTTGACGAGCTCGGGCTGGGTCGCGAGCGCGTCGTTGACCGCCGTGACCGCGCCCGCGAGCGGGGCGAACAGGTCGCTGACCGCCTTGACCGATTCGACGACGCCGAACGTCGCGTGCTGCTCGAGGGCGCGGCCGACCTCGGGCAGGTCGACGAACACGACGTCGCCCAGCTGGTCCGCCGCATACTGGGTGACCCCGACGGTCGCCTCGTCACCCTCGATGCGGACCCACTCGTGATCCTTCGTGTAGCGCAGGTCGCCGGGGACCATCGGGTTCCTCCTTGATCGCTGGCGGCCTCGGGCCCCAGCAGGCTGGTTCGCGACGACCGATGCTTGCGTCCGAATGATGGCGGGCGCCGGGCGGGGTCAGGTGGGGCGCCGGTAGAAGGGCAGTGGGATGATCTCGACGGGCACGCTCATCCCGCGGATGTCGACGGCCAGGATCGTACCGGGTTCGGCATCGGCAGGCGCGACGTGGGCCATCGCGATTGCGCGTCCGAGGGTCGGCGACATCGTGCCCGACGTGACCGTCCCGCTGGGACCCGACGCGTTCAGCACGGGATAGCCGTGGCGGGCGATCCCGCGTCCGGTCACGGTCAGGCCGACGAGGCGCTTGGCGACGCCCTCGCGGGCGACGCGGGCCAGGGCATCGCGGCCCACGAAGCCGCCCGGCTTGTCGAGCTTGACAACGCGGCCGAGCCCGGCCTCGAACGGGTTCGTGTCCCGGTCGAGCTCGTTGCCGTAGAGCGGCATGCCGGCCTCGAGGCGGAGTGTGTCACGGGCCCCGAGGCCACAGGCAACGACCCCGGCCGCCCCGCCGCCCGCTTCCAGGGCATCCCAGATCTCCACTCCCCGATCCCATTCCACGAAGACCTCGAAGCCGTCCTCGCCGGTGTACCCGGTCCGGGCGACGAGGGCAGGGACGCCGGCCACGCTGCCCTCCGCGATGGCGTAGTAGCGGAGGGCCGCCAGATCGACGTCCGTGAGCGGGCCGAGGACGCCGGCCGACGCCGGGCCCTGGACGGCGACGAGCGAGGTCGCCAGCGAGCGGTCGTCGAGGACTGCGCCCCGGCCGTGCAGCCGGGAGGCCAGCTCGTCCGAGACGATCGCGGCGTTGCCGGCGTTGGCGACCACGAGGAACCGCTCGCTGCCGAGGCGATAGATGATCAGGTCGTCGATGATCCCGCCATCAGGTACACAGATCATCGAGTACTGGGCCCGCCCCACGGCCAGCGTCCGCGGGTCCGAGACGACCGCGGCTGCCAGGGCGTCGCCGGCGGCCGCGCCCTCGACGAAGAGCTCGCCCATGTGCGACAGGTCGAAGAGGCCGGCCCGCTCGCGGACGGCCCGGTGCTCCTCGATGATCCCGGTGTACTGGACCGGCATGAGCCAGCCGGCGTAGTCGATGAGCCGGGCGCCGAGGCGCCGGTGGACCTCGACCAGGGCCGTCTCGTGTGCCGGGATCACCTCGGCGTCGGTCATCCGGCGGTCGTCCCCGGGTTCAGGTTCGGCATCGAGCCGGGATCGCCGGGCCCATGCAAGGCGCCGGCCGCCGTCTCGACGAGGGCCCGCTCGGTGTCGAATGTCAGGAGGCTTCGGGCGTCGTCGAATCGGACCCAGCGGACGCGCTCGAACTCGTGATCGTGACGGTCCAGGTCACCGCCGATCGGCTCCATGAGAAAGTAGTGGACGGTCTTGTGGATGCGCGTGCCGCCCTGGACGAAGGTGTACTCGATGGACGGCAGAGGCGCGACGATCCTGACCCGGAGGCCCGTCTCCTCCTCGACCTCGCGGACGGCCGTTTGCTCGAGTGATTCGCCAGGGTTGGGCGTCCCCTTCGGGAGCGTCCAGGTCCCGGCGTGCCGGTCACCGTCGCGCCGACGCAGGCCCGCGACCAGCGACGGACGGTCCTCTTCGATTCGGACGACGATCCCGCCGGCGGACGTCGCGGTGGCGGACCTCAGGGGCGCCACGGCGCCGGGGCGGCGCTCGATCGTCCCGGCGGGACCGAACGCGACCAGGTCATCGAGACGACCGGGTGCGGGCGACCCGTCGCCGGTCGGCGCGTCCGCGTCGGGGTGATGGAGCGGGTGCCCGCGCGGAGCCGCGCATACGCCGAGTCGGCCTCGCGGCGGAGCTCCGTCGGACGCCAGGCCGCCGCCCGGAACGCGGTCTCGACGCGCAGCCCGAGGCGGCGCTCCCGGGTTCGGGACGATGGTCGGGGGAACCGGGCCGCGGGGCGCGCTGCGTACTTCGCGGCGATGCTGTGCTCCATCGGCCGTATGGTAGCGCGTCAACGGGCCCGCGCAAGGGAAGCGCGCATCGCCGCAGCGGCCTCCGGTGCCAGCGCGCCACGCCCCTCGGCGAGCGCGACCTCGCGCTCCGCCGCGGCGACGTACAGGGCCAGGGCCGCCGGGGCATGCGCGCGCATCGTGGCGAGGTGCCGATCCAGGGTGCCAACGTCACCGCGGGTCATCGGTCCGGTCAGGGCCCGGGCGATCCCGAGGACACGGGCATTCGCGAGGGACTGCTCGGCGAGGCGGCCGTAGATCGAGAGCGAGCCGGCCTCGTCGAGCCCGGCCACGCGTCCCAGCTCGGCGATGGCGTCGAGGAGCGCGATGAACCCGCCGGCGGCGAGGACCGCGGCCGCGTGGTAGGCCGCCTTCGTTCCGGGTGCCAGCCGGACGGCCTGGGCGCCCACGGCCTCGGCCATCCGGGCCAGGAGATCCACCAGCTGGTCGTCGCCCTCGATCGCCACGGTGGCGCCGTGAAGGGCCGCGACCGCCAGCTCCGTGTCAGCGAAGGCGACGAGGGGGTGGAACGCGCCGACCTGGGTCCCCGCCGCCATCGCCGGCGCGAGGGCCTCGGCCCCGAGCGCCCCGGACGTGTGGACCATCGCCTGGCCGCTGTACATCCGGAGCTGGCCGGCGAGCGACGGGATGACGTCGTCGGGGACGGCCAGGATGACCAGCTCGACCTCGTCGAGGAGCGCGGTTGCCTCGGCAAACCCGCGGGCGCCGGGAACGAGCGAGCGGAACCGCTCCCGGCGAGCAGCGTCTCGCGAGGCGACGGCAGCCACCGGCCAGCCCGCCCGGGCGAGCGCCACGCCCAGGGCGGTGCCGACGGCCCCGGCCCCGACGATCCCGACGACGGGTGGCTCGCCGGGGCCGGAGTGGACGTGCGGGTGGGCGTGGTCGGAGGCGCTAACCTCGTCGCCGTGGCGGTGCTGGCCCGGCGGCGGGGGGTCCAGGTCGATCCCGCGGTCACGGAGCTCGCGCAACGTGGGGTCGACCTCACCGGCCTCCGACACGCGGCCGCGGAGCTCGTCGGGGTCCGGCCAGGCCCTCATCCGCCGCCTCGCCGGAGGTGCTCGGCCCGGGCGCGGTACGCTTGCACGGAGCGAGTGTAGCCAGCGCAGCAAAGGACCGAACCCCGTGCCATCCCACGATCCCTTCGGCGCTCGCGGCCCCCTCGGACCCGGTCTCCCCGATCGCTACCGGCTGACTGCGATCGCCGACCGGATCGACCTCGGTCGAGCCCCGGTGACGCTCAAGATCCTCCTCGAGAACGCGCTCCGGCACGCCGGTGGTGGGGTGGTCACGGCCGACGACGTCGAGCAGCTGGCGGCCTGGCGGCCCGGGGCGGCCGGCGCGGCGGAGATCCCGTTCATGCCTTCGAGGGTCGTCCTCCAGGACTTCACCGGCGTGCCGGCGATCGTCGACCTCGCCGCGATGCGCGACGCCATGGCCGAGCTCGGCGGCGATCCGGCGCTGGTGAACCCCCTCGTCCCGGCCGACCTCGTGATCGACCATTCGGTCCAGGTCGACGCCTTCGGGACGCCGGCGGCCTTCGCCTTCAACGTCGCCCGCGAGTACGAGCGCAACGGCGAGCGCTACCAGCTCCTGCGCTGGGCCCAGACTGCCTTCCGTGACCTCCGGGTGGTGCCCCCCGGCACCGGGATCATCCACCAGGTCAACCTCGAGTTCCTGGCCACCGTCGTCACCGACCGGGAGGACGCCAACGGCCGGGTTGCGTTCCCGGACACGCTCGTCGGGACCGATTCCCACACCACGATGATCAACGGTCTCGGCGTCCTCGGCTACGGGGTCGGCGGCATCGAGGCCGAGGCCGTCCTCCTGGGCCAGCCCCTCTACCAGCCGATGCCGCGGATCGTCGGCGTCCGCCTGACCGGCGAGCTGCCCAACGGCTCGACGGCCACGGACCTCGTCCTCGTCGTGACCGAGATGCTGCGCAACTTCGGGGTCGTTGAATCGTTCGTCGAGTTCGCCGGCGACGGCCTCGCCGGGCTGTCACTCGCCGACCGGGCCACGATCGCCAACATGAGCCCCGAGTTCGGGGCGACCTCGACGCTCTTCCCGATCGACGAGGAGACGCTCGCCTACCTCCGGCTGACCGGCCGGCCGGACGAGCGGATCGCGCTCGTCGAGCGCTACACGAAGGACCAGGGCCTCTGGCGCGAGCCCGGACCCGGACCGGATTTCGACGCCCTGCTGACGCTCGACCTGTCAACGGTGGAGCCATCGGTCGCCGGCCCGCGACGGCCCCAGGACCGGGTGCTCCTGCCGACCCTCCCGGCCAGCTTCCACGCGGCCTTCCCCCAGACCGGGCCCGTCGAGGCGCCCGTTGCGACCATCCCGGTCGAGGTCGACGGCGAGCGGGGCGAGGTCGGCAACGGGTCGGTGGTCATCGCCGCGATCACCTCGTGCACGAACACCTCGAACCCGACCGTCATGGTCGGCGCCGGGCTCCTCGCCCGGAACGCGATCGCACGAGGCCTGAGGGTCGCCCCGACGGTCAAGACCTCGCTCGCGCCCGGCTCCCGGGTCGTGACGAGCTATCTCGAGGCGGCCGGGCTCATGACGCCGCTGGAGTCGCTCGGCTTCGCCCTGGCCGGTTACGGCTGCACGACCTGCATCGGCAACTCCGGGCCGCTCGATGCCCCCGTCGCGGAGGCGATCCAGGCGCACGAGCTCGTCGCGGCTGCGGTCCTGTCGGGGAATCGGAACTTCGAGGGTCGGATCCACCCGCTCGCGCGCGCGAGCTACCTGGCGTCGCCCCCGCTCGTCGTCGCCTTCGCCCTGGCCGGGCGCATCGACATCGACCTGAGCACGCAGCCGCTGGGCATCGGCGACGATGGCCGGCCCGTCTTCCTCGCCGATGTCTGGCCGGGACCCGACGAGATCCGCGAGGTCATTCACGATTCGATCGACCCCGAGCTCTTCCGCCAGACCTACGCGACCGTCTTCGACGGCGACGACCGATGGCAGGCCCTGCCGATCCCGGACGGCGACCGCTACGCCTGGGACCCGGAATCGACCTACATCGCCCGGCCCCCGTTCTTCGAGGGCATGACCGCGGAGCCGTCGCCGATCGCCCCGATCGCCGGCGCCCGGGCGCTCGCGGTCCTGGGCGACAGCGTCACGACCGACCACATCTCGCCGGCCGGCTCGATCGCCGCGTCATCGCCGGCCGGATCGTGGCTCCAGGAGCGAGGGGTGACGCCGCTCGAGTTCAACTCGTACGGGTCACGGCGGGGCCACCACGAGGTCATGATCCGTGGCACGTTCGCCAACATCCGACTTCGCAACCGGCTCGCCGACGACCGCGAGGGGCCGTTCACCCGGCACCTCCCCGACGGCGAGGAGATGACGATCTTCGAAGCCGCCACGCGGTACGCCGCCGAGGACGTGCCGCTGATCGTCCTGGCCGGGCGCGAGTACGGGACCGGCTCGTCCCGCGACTGGGCGGCCAAGGGCGCGACCCTGCTCGGCGTCCGGTCGGTCATCGCCGAGAGCTTCGAGCGAATCCATCGGAGCAACCTCGTCGGGATGGGCGTGCTGCCCCTCCAGTTCCTGCCCGGTGCCAGCGCGCAGGGACTCGGGCTGTCGGGTCGCGAGTCGTTCACGATCGACGACGTGGCCGGTGGTCCGGAGGCCCGCAGCCGCCTGACCGTCCACGCGATCGAAGACGGGACGGGCCGGACGACGACATTCGACGTGGATTGCCGGCTCGACGGCCCGATCGAGGTCGAGTACTACCGCCACGGCGGGATCCTCCAGGCCGTCCTGCGCCGCCTCGCCGCCGAGTCGATGGCCGGCTGAGCCCTCCGGGCGTCGGACGGCGGCGTCCCGAGCAGGCGCCACCGGGAGTAGGCGCCGCTCCCCGGACTCGATGAACCCGGCGCAGGCGACAACGCCCGCCGGACCCGGATCACACGCCGCCACCGAGCCCAGCGACGTGTCAGCCGAGGTCCGGCGAAGGCGGAGCCGAGCACCCGAGCGAGCGCATCCCGGCGTGCGTGAGCGAGGGAGCGCAGGCGACAACGCCCGCCGGACCCGGATCACACGCCGCGGAAACGGTCAGACGCCCCTGGCGGGGCCAGGGGCGTCGACCTGGAGGAGGATTGCCCGGCGGGCCCGCGCCCGCCTTGCACTCGTGGGACGCCGAACGCGCGGCTGACGTGACGGATTCACGCGCGCGAATCCAGATGCAGGTCGCGGCATCGAAACGGGGACCCGCCGGGTCCCCGTGGAGGGCTGCAGATGGTGGGCGATACTGGATTCGAACCAGTGACCCCGCGGATGTGAACCGCGTGCTCTAACCACTGAGCCAATCGCCCCTGCCGGCCCCGGCCGGATGCCGGAACGGGCGCCGATCATACAACGAGGTCAGGCCACCGGGCGATCATGGCCGCTCGGTCCGCGCCCTCGACCGCGACCAGCTTGTGACGTCCCGTGGCGCCTGCGATGAGGCGTGCCGCCCGGCGCGGGACACCGGCCGCCTGGGCAACCAGGCGGAGGACGGCCTCGTTGGCGGCCCCGTCGGCCGGTGCGGTGGCGACCCGGACGAGGAGCTTGCCGTCACGCACGCCGTCGATCGAATCGCGCCCGCCGCGTGGGGTGACCCGGACCTCGATCCTGAGCTCCCTCGAGCCCCCGATCATCCCGGCAGGGACCGGATGATGACGCCCAGGACGAGGATCACGACGAGGGGCGAGAAGTCGAACATGCCGCCCTTCGGCAGGAGGTTCCTGATCGGGGCGAGGACCGGCTCCGTGATCGCCACGAGAAGCTGGCCGAGGGCCGAGCGTCGGCGCGGGTCCGTGTCGACGTAGGAGAGCAGGACGCGGGCGATGACGAGGAGCTCGAAGGCGAGCAGCAGGAACCGCAGGAAGTTGAACAGGAATACGGTGCCCACGGCATCGAGTCTAGCGGGGATCGCCCCGCCGGGCTGGAGCCTGCCCGGGGGCGCCGTGGCCGTGCGCCCCGCCGAGGCCATGGTCGTGATCCGGACGCTCCCCGAACAGGGCGCGGCCGACCCGGACGAGCGTGGCGCCCTCCTCGATGGCAATCTCGAAGTCGTCGCTCATGCCCATCGACAGGTCGGGCCCGAGTCGCGGCTGGTCGCGTCGGAGGGCCTCGGCGAGGTGGCGGAGCGCGACGAACGTCGGCCTGGCGGCCTCCGCCTCGTCCACGAGGCGGCCCACGGTCATGAGGCCCCGGACCTCGAGGCTGGGCAGCTCGAGGATGGCCGGCAGGGCAGCCCTCAGCTCGGTGGCCCCGAAGCCGGCCTTCTCCGGGTCGGCATCGACGTTGACCTCCAGGAGGACCGGCAGCGGTCGTCCGGGCCGCAGCTCCGCGGCGAGTCGGTCGAGGCGACCGGCGAGCGCCAGCGAATCGACCGTCTCGATCATCGCGAATGCGGCCACGGCCCGCCGGGCCTTGTTGGCCTGCAGCGGACCGACGAGGTGCCACGTCGCCCCGGGAACCTCGTCGAGCTTCGCGAGGGCCTCCTGGACGCGGTTTTCCCCGAGGGTGTCGAGGCCGGCCGCGACCGCCGCCCGAAGGCGCTCCGGGGGGACCGTCTTCGAGACCGCCACGAGCCGCACCCCGGCCGGGTCCCGCCCCACCCGCCGAGCCGCCGCCTCGATCCGCCCCAGCACGCGCGCCCGCGCCGCCGCGAGCGCCGCCACCTCGGCCGGGTCTGGCTGCGAAGCCGTGGGCATCGATTGGACCGGGGATCTCACGTAATGACTCCCGGCGCTTCAGCCGAGGTCAGGCGAAGGCGGAGCCGAGCACCTGAGCGTGGACCCTCCGAGGACCGAGGCGACGCCCCGCTAGCCATCGGTCCGAGGATGCGAAGGGCGCAGGCGACAACGCACGCCTGGCCCGGATCAAGCGCTGGTACTACTTCGGACGCCGGAGAAAGCTCGGAATCTCCAGGTCATCCGCATCAAAGGTGGCGCGCTTGACCGGCACCGGCTCACCGACCGATCGACCGCCGACCCGCGCCGCGGCCTCGTCCGGGCGGGTCTCCGACGCGTCGAGTGCGCCGGTGTCGTTGAGCTGCGTCCGCTGCCGCTCGAGCTCCTCGAGGAAGTCGCGGGGTGCCCGGGCGGTCCCGTCGGACGCCGACATGACGCCGACCTGACCGGCCGCGCGGCTCGTCGTTCGGCGGCCGTCGAAGCCGGTGGCGATGACCGTGATCATCACCTCGTCGCCGAGGCGCTCGTTGAAGCTCGTCCCGAAGATGATGTTGGCCTCCGGGTCGGCCGCCGCGCGGATCTCCTCGGCCGCCTCAGTGACCTCGTAGAGCGACAGGGTCGACGAGCCTGTGACGTTGAAGAGGATGCCCTGGGCGCCGTTGATGTTGACCTCGAGGAGGGGCGACGAGATCGCCTGGCGGGCGGCCTCCACGGCCCGGTTCTCGCCGCTGGCCCTGCCGATCCCCATGAGCGCCGACCCGGCGTCCTTCATGATCGCCCGGACGTCGGCGAAGTCGAGGTTGATGAGGCCCGGCACGGTAATGATGTCGCTGATGCCCTGGACGCCCTGGCGGAGGACGTCGTCAACGACCCGGAAGGCATCGAGGATGCTGGTGTTCTTCTGGACGACGTCCCGGAGCCGGTCGTTGGGGATCGTGATGAGGGTGTCGACCTTGCCCTTCAGGTCCTCGGCCGACTTCTCCGCGGTGAGCTTGCGCTTGGCCCCCTCGAACGTGAATGGCTTGGTGACAACCCCGATCGTCAGGGCGCCGGCGGCCTTGGCCAGCTCGGCAACGATCGGAGAGGCGCCGGAGCCGGTGCCGCCCCCCAGCCCGGAGGTGATGAAGACCATGTCCGAGCCCTCGAGGGCCGACGCGATCTTGTCGGCATCCTCCTCGGCCGCCCGCTGGCCGATCGAGGCATCGCCGCCGGCGCCGAGGCCGCGGGTGATCTTGTCGCCGATCCGGATCTTGTGGGGCGCGTCCGACTGGAGGAGGGCCTGGGCGTCCGTGTTCAGAGCGATGAACTCCACGCCCATCATCTCGGCTCGGATCATCCGGTTGACGGCGTTGCTGCCCCCGCCGCCGACGCCGATGACGCGGATGAGCGCGAAGTTCTCCGAATCGGACCGCAGGGCCACCGTACTCCTCCATGGCCTTCCCGGGGCCGATGCTGAACCGTCTGATCGGGACCCGGAGCCGCCCTGGAGGGCACTCACCGCGCGCTCGGGGTCGTTCGCCGGAGTCTATCATCGGCGCCTCCCAGCCGCGCCCCGAAGTTGGCCGCAGGTCGTGGAAAAGGCGGCCGCCGGCGGCCCGAGATATCCACGCCCGGTGCGTCGACGCACCGGTCGGGCGGCCGTCCGGGAGAACGGTCACGCGGCCGCGACGGCTTCCGGCCGACCTACGGGAAGATGCTCCGGAAGGCATCCCGGATCCGGCCGAGAATCCCGAAAGCGGGTGCCGATTCGTAGCGCGCCGGCTCGCCGTCGGCGAGGGATCGGGCGCCCCAGTGGAGGAGGCCGATCGACGTGGCGTAGGCCGGGGTGAGGATCGAGTCGGTGAGGCCGCCAACGCCCGACGGGGCGACGACCCGGACGGGCATCTGGAGGACCTCCCGGCCCAGCTCGGCGATGCCCGACAGCTGGGCCGCCCCGCCCGTCAGGATCAGGCCCGCCGGCAGCATGCCGGCCCCGGCCGAGCGCATCTCGGCCCCGACGAGCTCGAACGTCTCACGCATCCGGGCCTCGATGACCTGGCACAGCTCGAGCCGGCTGACGTTCCGGCCGGCCTCCTCACCGAGGACCGAGACGCTGATCTCCTCGTCCTCGGCGATGCCCCGCAGGTCGCATGTGCCGTGCCGGATCTTGAGCTCCTCGGCGACCGGCAGCGACGTCTTGATCCCGATCGCGACGTCGTTCGTGACGAAGTTGCCACCCACCGGCAGGACGCTGGTGTGGAAGGGCGAGCCCTCGTTGAACATGGCCAGGTCGATCGTCCCGGCCCCGATGTCGGCGATCGCGACCCCCAGCTCCTTCTCCGTCTCGGACGCGACCGCGTCGGCGGCGGCGAGGGCGTTCGCGACCCGCTCGTCGATCTTGACCCCGGCCGCGGCGACGCACTTCGTCAGGTTCTGGACGGCCGTCGCGGGGGCGGTGACGATGTGGGTCTCGACCTCGAGGCGGAGGGCGCTCATCCCGAGCGGGTCCTTCACCCCTTCCTGGCCGTCGACGATGAAGCCCCGTCGCTCGACGTGGAGGACCTCGCGGTTCGAGGGGATCGCGACGGCCCGGGCGACCTCGATCGCCCGCAGGATGTCCTCGCGGCTGATCTCCCGGTCGTGGGCCGTGACCGCGACCTGGCCGGTCGAGTTGAGGCTCTCGACCTGGGCCCCACCGACGCCCACGAAGGCCTTGTCGATCTTCCAGCCCGAGAGGCGCTCGGCCTTCTCGACCGCATCCGCGATCGAGCGGACGGTCTGGTCGATGTTGACGACCGCGCCCTTCTTGAGGCCCGAGGACGGCACCGTCCCGTGCCCGATGACCGTGACTCTGCCGTCGCCGCTCACCTCGCCGATGAGCGCGCAGACCTTGCTCGTGCCGACGTCGATCCCGACGAGGACCCCTTCCACCACGGTTCTTGCCTGCTCCCTCCCGGCTTCCCGGGTCAGATGAAGTGCCGCCGGATCAGGGCGACGTTATTGAAGATCCGGAACCCGAAGTTGATGAGCGCCACCAGGTACAGGTCGAGGCTGAGGCGATCGCCGACGAAGGTGAGGATGACGGCGACGACCGCGTTCGTGACGAAGCCCGAGATGAAGATCCGATTGTCGTAGACGCCATCGAGCTCCGCCCGCACCGCCCCGAGCACCGAATCCAACGCTGCGAGGATCGCCACGGCCGAGTAGCGGCTGAGATCGAAGCTGACGTTGACATTGAGGACGAGCCCGAGCAGGACGCCCACCAGCAGGCCTGCCAGGGGAAGGAACACAGAGGGTCGCCCTCGCTGCGGTGCGTTTCGGCAAGGCTACTCGACCCGCAACGGGCCGGGCAAATCGATGCGCCGCCGCGGCCGCGGTCATTGCGGTGGCACGGGGGTGGCCCGGGGCGTGAACGTCCCGTGCTCGCCGTCGGAGAGGACGACCTGGGCGATCGTCGCCTCCCGCCCGGCGAGGAGGCTGCGCAGGAGGCGGACCTGGGCGGGGATGATCGATGG